>Ga0326727_10018196_pt1 | contig 14393 bp, 13 predicted proteins | sample MB2enrmetagenome_FD_207643 | JGI IMG/M metagenome (GOLD analysis project Ga0326727, IMG submission 207643) | Lab enriched peat soil microbial communities from McLean, Ithaca, NY, United States - MB29MY | ecosystem: Environmental > Terrestrial > Soil > Wetlands > Peat | place: USA: New York...
CGTATGCACCGGTTGCCAGTTCATCTTTTTCGGCGGGAAGACCGAAGAGGAGCAGGCCGCCGAGGCCAAGCGCGGCGCAGGATTCGGCTTCCTTGAGCGCCTGGTCGATGGAGAGGTTGAAGACTCTGGGCATGGAGCCGACCTCTTTGCGCACACCCTGGCCGGGGCAGAGGAAGAGGGGATAGACGAGCGCACCGGGATGCAGATGGGTCTCGCGGACGAGGGAGCGCAGAGCAGGTGTGCGACGCAGACGGCGCATACGCGTGGCGGGAAAGTTCATGGGGATAGTGTACGAGGTTTCAGGTTCGAGGTTCGAGGGAAAGACAGATACGGAGATTCTGCGCGGCACGCAGAATGACGAGCCAGAAAAGGTCTGAACACCTGTTCGACATTCCCTCGGGGGCTAAAGCCCCATTGATCTTTCATCCCTTACGGACGGGCTGAAGCCCGTCCCTTTCAAAGCAACGACCGATTCATTGATTCCCCAGACGCTGCTAGGAATGGTCGGCGATGGCTTCGTACTCAACGGCGGAGGTGGACGGGGCGAGCACCCACAGGGTGTAGATGCCGAGCGCGGTGCCGAAGGGAATGCGAATTAGCGCGAGGATGGCGATGACGATCGCAAGAATTCTTCCCCAAGGTTTGCGCGTCAGCAGCGAATACCCGACAACAAGGTCCAGCACCGCTCCGATTGAGGTCAACACCACGATAAATACCGCCAAGCTGCTCAGCAGGGGAGCGAACGGCATAAAAGGAAGGTCGCGCGGCGCACCGAATCCGCCTAGGAAACCAGGCATTGAGATTCCCATGAGAAAGAGGGATGCCAGAATCCCCGACGCAGCACGGTATGCGCCGTATGCGCACCAAAGAACGCCCAACGTCTGCACATGGCGCTGCACGCGCGGGGCATGCACAAACGGTTGCGGAACGCCATAGACCGGTGGCGGAGGAACCGGCAAGGGAGCGCCACACTTCGAACAAAATGCACCCTGCACCGGAGTACCGCAAGACTGACAGAGCATCGCTCGCCTCCATGAACCTGCCGCTGCAACATCTGATACGAAGCGCAGGCACAAATGGTTCCGCGCAAACCGCATCGTTTTGATGCGTTGCCAGATACCATAACAGATGTGAACCTGCTGCCCAAGATTCCTTTGCCTCTTAGTGAGTCCAGCTCCGCCGCGCTGGAGTGGCCTCGGCTGCGCGAGACGATTGCTGGCCACGCAAGTTCGCCGCTGGGGCGTGGCTGGGTGATGGCACTGGAGCCGAGCGCGGACGGGGCGTGGATTGAGACGCAGCAGCAACGGACAGGCGAGATTCGCGACCTGCTGACGGGCGGCGGGAGCTTCGAGTTCCACGGACTGTTCGATCCGACGGAACGGCTGGAACAGGCGCGGATTGAAGGCACTGCGCTGGAGGCTCTGGAGATCAATGCGCTGCTGACGGTGGTGGAGCGGGTTGCGGCGTGGCGCGCGCTGCTTATTTCGCCGGCGGGTCGGGCGCGTGCGTGGCCGGGGATTGCGGGGCTTTCGGCGGCGCTGGTGGAGCAAGACTTTGCGCCGCTGCTGCACGCGCTGCGGGGAAAGATTGAGCCGGATGGGAGCCTCTCGGACGAGGCGAGCCATGAGCTGCGCAGGATCCGGCGCGCGATGGAGCGGCAGCATCGGGCGATTGAAGAGAGCCTGAGAAAGTCGCTGCGTGCACTGGCCAGCGAGGGATCGACGCAGGAAGAGCTGATTACGGTGCGCGGCGAGCGATTCGTGATTCCGGTGAAGGCGGAGTTCCGCAGGCGCGTGCCGGGAGTGGTCCATGGGTCGTCCTCGTCGGGGCAGACGGTGTTTGTGGAGCCGCTGGAGACGATCGAGCAGAATAACGAGCTGGTGCGGCTGCTGGACGAAGAGCAGAGAGAGATCCATCGGATCCTGGTGGCGATGACGCGGGCACTGGGCGAACAGGCGGATGCGATCCTGCTGGGAACGACGGTACTGGCCGAGGTGGAGAGCCACTTCGCGCGGGCGCGGTTTGCCAATGAGCTGGAGTGCGTGCGGCCGGGATTCGGAGATCGACTGTTTTTTGAAGGAGCGCGGCATCCGCTGCTGGAAATTCGGCTGCGACGGTCGGGCGCGGCGGCGGTGCCGATTACGCTGGCGTTGGAGCCCGATGCGCGGCAGCTTATTATCAGTGGGCCGAATACCGGCGGCAAGACGGTGGCGCTGAAGACCACGGGATTGCTGGCCGTGATGGCGCAGGCTGGATTGCCGGTGCCCGCGGAGGCCGCGACGCTGCCGCTCTTCCAGGCGATCTACGCGGACATTGGCGACGCTCAGTCGATTGAGACGAACCTGTCGAGCTTCTCGGCACATGTATTGAACGTGGACCGCATCGCGCGCATGGCGAATGAGGAGTCGCTGGTGCTGCTGGATGAACTGGGCTCGGCGACCGACCCCGAGGAGGGTGCGGCGCTGGCGGTGGCGATTGCCGGTCACTTCCTGAGCGTGCGTGCTTGGAGTTGCATTACGACGCACTTGACCTCGTTGAAGGTGTACGCGGCACATCGCGCGGGCGTGCTGAATGCGGCCGTAGGATTTGACCAGGCGACGCTGTCGCCGACCTACCAGTTGCGGATGGGGGTTCCGGGAGCATCGGCGGGGTTGAATATTGCGGAGCGGCTGGGACTAATGGCGGAGATTGTGGCGGCGGCGCGAGCACAACTTACCACGCAGTCCGCAGATATTGGCACACTGCTGGACCAACTGCACGCACAACTGACCGCGGCGAGTGACGAGCGCGCGGCGCTGCGCGTGCGCGAACGCGAGATTGCGCGCGAACGGCTGCGGCTGGAGACGGAGGGCCGCGCTGAGCAGAAGGCGCGAACGAAGGAGCTGGAGGCGAAGCTCAACACGCTGATCGGGGAGTTTGAAGGCCAACTGCGCGAGACGGTGAAGGCGATCGACGACAAGGCTGTGGCCAAGAAGATTGCGCGCGAGGCTGGTTCGGCAGTGGCGCGCGTGAAGCGCGAGTTTGCCGAACAATTCAAATCGACGGTGGTGGCGCATACGACGGGCGCGGACAAGAATGATCCGGCGGCGCAGGCGGGCGGGCGCGGGGCTGCGCTGCGCGCAGTGAAGGTTGGCGATCTGGTGAAGCTGAAGAGCCTGGGGCGGGAGGCGCGCGTGGAACGTATGATCGACGAGAAGAACTTCGAGGTGTCGGTGGGAACGATGAAGATGCGCGTGGCGATAGGAGATGTTGCGGAGGTGACGCCGGTGGCCGCGGTGACGCCGCTGGAGGCTGCGCGGCGGCGAGGCGGGATTACAGTGCAGACGTCTACGGATTCCGATTCAGTGCCGATGGAGATCAACGTGATTGGGCGAACGGCGGAGGAGGCGCAGGACGAAGTCTCGCGCTACCTGGACCGCGCGTTTATGGCGGGGCTGCCGCATGTGCGCATCGTGCATGGGACGGGGATGGGAATTCTGCGGCGGACGCTGCGTGAGTTTCTGAAGAACCATCCGCAGGTGACCAGTGTGACCGAGCCGCCGCACGACCAGGGTGGGCAGGGCGCGACCGAAGTGGAGTTGCGGCAGTAGTACATTCTCCGAAGTTACAGCCAATTCATCGCTTATGTTTGGTCTTTGGCATCACTGTCACGTTGCTTTGTGCATGCTCTTCTACTGAAACAGCCGGTATCATTGCCCGGATTTGATCTCTAGTCACTCCCTCCTTGTTCTCAAGAAAGTACCAAAGAGCATCCACAAGAACGTCGTTTATGGTCTTCCGTTTGTCACTTCTGGCTCTTCGGACCTGCCTGATCCAATGTATAGCTGTGCTTTCCTCGGGCGTGAGAGAAACAGAGGTGCGGTGGGCGTTGTCCGGGATGTGTTTCTCTCTTGGGCTCATGATTAATTTGCTGTTGACTACATTATTGCATTTCTGCACTATTGCGTTATAATGCAATAACACAGAAATGTACGATAGCGTCTAACGGGAGGGGAACTCCAAAATGGCCACTAGCCCGCTCACCGATGAACTGAAAGTCTTCCAGAAGTACCGCGACGAGTGGGTACACTCAAACCCCGGCAAGTTTGTCGTGATCCAAGACTCCGTCGTAGCGGAAGGATTCTTCGACACATACTCCGAAGCGTTAAAGGCTGGTATTCAGAAGTTCGGAGTCGGTCGCGGTTTTCTCGTGAAGCAGGTTTGGAAGACCGAACCGGTCTATTTCGTTTCCTAATATGGGACGCCATGAGATCGAGTGGGATCCCTTTGACCCAAATGATCCGGGCCCGTGCATTAAGGTCATAGTATCGAATTCATATGATGTTATTGACGGTTGGAATGCACTCGGCCTCGATTGCCCTGAACCTCGCCACGTCACGGCGCTCATCGACACTGGCGCATCCGTCAGCATAATAAGCAAGACGTTCGCCAACAACTGCAAGCTCTTTCAAACCGGTGAAGGAAGCGAGCTCAGGACGCTCGCAGGCCCGCTCGGCTGTGTGGAACATGCAGGGGCAATCAGCTTCCCTGGCACTACTCTACGACCGTTCGATTCTCTTCGCATCGTTGCTGCCGATTTTGTAAGAGAAAGAAGTTTTTCTTGTCTAATTGGGACAGATATTCTGAGAAATTGGCGCATTACCTTCGACGGACGTTCCAAGCGTGTACTCATTGAAGATTAAATGAAATTGTTTGATTCCTACACAGAAAGGCCCGGCATAGATCGCCGGGCTTCTGTGTTTGTCTTTGCGCCGAAGGCGCGGCTGCCTCGATGGCAGATCGTCAGATGCGCATGGGCATGAGGATGTAGCGGTACTTGACGTCTTCGGAGCCGTCTTCGGGGCGCATCTGGCCGGCGGACTGGGCGTCCTTGAACTCGAGGCGGACCTCGCCGGAGGCGGCGATGGCCTTGAGAAAGTCGAGCAGGTACTGGCTGTTGAAGCCGACGACCAGAGGGTCGTAGTTGTAGGGTGTCTCGATGGTGTCCTCGGATTCGCCGGAGTCGGTGGAGGAACTGGAGAGTTTGAGCTCGTTCTGTTCGAGGCGGATCTTGATGGCTCCTGAGCGCTCGTCGGCGAACTGGGCGACGCGCAGGATGGAGGCCATGAGGTCCTCGGAGCGGACGATGACGAACTTGTTGTTGTCGCGTGGGAGGACGGCCTCGTAGTTGGGGAACTGCCCGGTGAGCTTGCGCGAGGTGAGGACGCGGCCGCCGACGCGGAAGAAGAGGGTCTGCTCGTCGTCGGCGAAGTCAAGTGTCTCGGCGTCGGTGGAGTTGAGCAGCGATAGCAGCTCGCTGAGGGCCTTGCGCGGGATGAGGGTCTTCTTCTCACCGGATACACCCGCGAGCGATTCGCCGAGTTTTTCGATGTGGGCGAGGCGGTGACCATCGGTGGCGACCATGGCCATGGACTCCGCCTTGAGCACCAGCAGCGCGCCATTCAGGGTGTAGCGGGACTCTTCGTTGGAGATGGCGAAGATGGTCTTGGAGATCATGTTTTGCAGGGATGCGACGGCGAGCTTGAATGCTCCGGCAGACGGGAACTCCGGGACTTGCGGGAAGTTGGCGCGTGCCATGCCCACCATCTTGGTATTGGAGCGGCCGGCGCGGATCTGCACCCAGTGGTTGTCCATCAGCTTGATGGAGATGTCGCCCTCGGGCAGCAGCTTGATGTAGTCGTAGAGTTTGCGCGCGGGAATGGTGCATGCGCCGGGCTTTTTGACCTTCGCGGGGCAACTGGTGCGCAGGCCCTGATCCAGGTCGGTGGCGGTAATGATGAGCGTGTCGTCCGCCGCCTCGAAGAGAAAGTTGGAGAGGATGGGAATGGTTGTTTTGCGCTCTACCACGGACTGCGCCGCTGTCAACTCGCGCAGCAACTCCGCGCGGGAGACGGTGATTTCAAGGTTTCCGGTGGGCGCTGCTGCTGTCGTCATCTCGGGCTCCTGGTTTCTTACAGGGGTTGTTGCTGTGGCTGTTGCGGGACTCACATCCTGGGATTTGTTCGACAAAGCAATCTCTCCATGCATCCTGTCGATGAAATGGATACTGGCCAAACTGTACACCGAATTCGGTGCGGTGTGCACTGTCCAGCATCGGTCTACTTGATTCTATTGATTTGCGGTCATTGTGTGCGACAGGTTTCTTTGTGGAAAGCGCAGCATCTTGTGTGTGCTGGGTGTATTTCATGAAGGCGCGTGCGTTTCTTGCTGCTTCTACTAAAAACAAGGATTAAGAAAGAGAAATACCAGTAGCAGCAGCCGTTGTTGCTGGAAATGTGGAAACCATGGCGATGTGTTGGAGTAGTGGAGGGTTGCGGTGCGGACTCGATATAGAAAACGGAGCTGCGCATCTCGAAGAAGGAGCAAGAGTGGAGACCTTGCAATAGAAACGACCCTGTTATCGCACTTCTTCACAGGATGATGTGCGAAGCAGGCGGGAGGACTTGTCCTGTCCGTGGGAATAGAGAACAACCTATGTAATATCAGGAGGATAGGAGGGCCTGTTTTTGAACAGAAGAGCACGTTGCATGGAGGATAATGAGACAGACGCGGGAAGGGGGCAGGGATGAAGATTGCGCTCTTTGGTGCAAGTGGGGCCACCGGCACGCTGCTCACCAAGCGCTGCCTGGCTGCCGGATACGAGGTGACGGCGCTGGTGCGGAGGCCTGCGGAGTTTGAGTACGCCGGATCGGTGCGCGTGGTGGAGGGCAGCGCATTCGATGCAGAGGCGATAAGGCGGACGGTAGAAGGCGCCAATGTTGTGCTGTCGGCATTGGGGGCGCGGTCTTTGCGGAGAGAAGACGTTTTGGAGCGGGCCGTCCCACTGATTGCGGCGGCGATGAAGGAAGCTGGCGTACGGCGGATCATTGTGCTGGGTTCGGCGGGCGCGTTGCAGGATTCACTGAAGAAGCAGCCGGCGTGGCGACGGTGGTTTGTGCAGAAGATTGTGTACAACACGTTTTTGAAGTGGGCAGTGGCCTCGCAGATCGACCAGTGGAAGGTGTTGTCCGCTTCGGGCCTGGACTTCACCATGGTGATGCCGCCCATGCTGCTGAACAGTCCGGGGCGCGGAACGTACAGGGTGGATGGAGAGGCGCTGCCGCGTCATGGGGCAAGGATTGCGCGGGAGGATGTGGCGGATTTTATGATGCGACAGATTGAGGGGAAGGAGTGGGTGGGGAAAGGTGTGTATGTGGCGTGGTAGGAGAGATGGCAAGTACGGGGAAAGTGCTGCGCGAGAGTGAGCCGAGCGGGCAAAGCGGAGCATCTGAGAGTAAGGCGCGTCACTAGGTACGGTGTGCCGCAGCGTAAAATCGAGCTATTGCGAAACTGATTTGGATAGGAGCCTCCGGTGGCAGAGATGATCTTCGATGTGGTGGTGGTGGGCGGTGGGCCGGCGGGATACACCTGCGCGATCCGCGGTGCGCAGTACGGGTTGAAGGTTGCGCTGGTGGACGCCAACGACCGGCTGGGCGGGACGTGCCTGCTGTGGGGATGCATACCCACCAAGGCGATGCTGTTTACGGCGGAGATTTGGGACCACCTGAAGCATGCCAAGACCTTCGGGATCGTGGGCGTTGAGGGGGCGACGATCGACTGGAAGGGCGTGCTGGCGCGCAAGGACGACGTGATTATGCGGCACACCAAGGGGCTCGACTTCCTGATGAAGAAGAACAAGATCACGACCTTCAAGGGATTCGGAAAGTTGACGGGTGGGGCGAAGGACGGTGTGCATACGGTAGACGTGAAGCTGGCGGACGGTAAGACGGAGACGGTGAAGGCGAAGAAAGTGGTGCTGGCGACGGGTTCGGACGCGAAGATGCTGCCGGGGTTGAAGGCGGACGAGACGGTGCTGACCAACTACGAGATCCTGAAGATTGCGGAGATGCCGAAGTCGCTGGTGGTGATTGGGTCGGGCGCGGTGGGTGTGGAGTTTGCGTCGATCTTCAAGAGCTTTAGCGCTGAAGTGACGATCCTGGAGATGCTGCCGCGCATGGTTCCAGTAGAGGACGAAGAGATCAGCAAGGAGCTGTTGCGGCTGTTCAAGAAGCGCAGCATCGATGTGAACCTTGGGATCAAGGACACGAAGATTGAGAAGAACAAGGATGGTGTGCTGGTCTCGTGGACGGACGCCAACGGCAAGGCTCAGACGAAGCAGGCGGAGAAGGTGCTGGTTGCGGTGGGACGCGCGCCGCGGACGGCGGGGATCGGACTGGAGAAGACGAAGATTGCGCCGGAGCGCGGATTCATCATGACGAATGAATGGATGGAGACGAGCGAGCCGGGCGTGTACGCGATCGGCGACATCGTAGGCGGGCTGCCGCAGTTGGCGCATGTGGGATCAATGGCGGGGCTGATTGTGGCGGCGCGGATCGCGGGCAAATTCGCCAAGCCGATCAACAAGGCGCGGATTCCCGGCTGCACCTACTGCGAGCCGCAGATCGCCAGCGTGGGGCTGACCGAGGCGAAGGCCAGGGAGCTGGGGCATACGGTGAAGGTGGGCAAGTTCCCGTTCGTGGGCAACTCGAAGGCGACGATCCTGGACGCGCACGATGGATTTGTGAAGGTGGTGGCGGACGCGAAGTACGGCGAGGTGCTGGGCGTACACATCATTGGACCGTTTGCGACGGAGATTATCGCGGAAGCTGTAACCGCGCTCGAACTCGAAGCTACAGTGGAGGAGATGATGTTTACCATCCACGCGCATCCGACGGTGGCCGAAGCGCTGCTGGATGGATTCAGCAGCGTGGAGGGCATGGCGGTGAATGTCTAGGAGCGGCATGCACAATGCATCGGGTGAGCGAGGCGCATTGAATGTGGTGGGCAAACCAGCTGTGTGCATCAGCTTCTTGCTCGTCGTGGCCCTGACGGGAATGGGACAGAGCAGGCAAGAAGACCTAAACAAGTGTCGGTCAGCTGATCCCGATACCAAAATCGCCGGGTGCACGGCACTTATTCTGGCAGGGCAGGAAACGCCGGAGAATCTGTCAGCCGCCTACGAGACTCGCGGCGTCGCCTACGAAGACAAGGGCGATTACGACCACGCGATTCCCGATCTCAATGAATCGATCCGTCTGAATCCCCATGTGGCAGCTTCGTTCTATAGCCGTGGTATAGCGTACAACCGCAAGGGTGAATTCGACCGCGCGCTCCAGGATTACAACGAGGCCATTCGCCTGAAACCTGATTTTGAATCCGCATATGACGCGCGAGGCCGCTCCTATAGGAACAAGGGCGACTACGACCGCGCGATTCAGGATTACAACAACGCAATTCGCCTTAACTCGAACTATGCGGTTGCCTATAATGACCGTGGCGAGTCTTTCTTTCACAAGGGAGATTACGGCCGCGCGCTCCAGGATTACAACGAAGCGATTCGCCGGAACCCAAATCAGATAGTTGCCTACAACAATCGCGGCCTAGCCTACCTTATTCAGAACAAGCTAACCGCCGCCATCACGGACTTCGAGCACACAATCTTTGCATCACCGTCGTCGGATGCGGCGGTTATCGCGGCGCTGTGGCTGTACGTGGCCTCGAAGCGGCAAGGAATCGACGATTCACATCTGATTGTGCAGGTAGCAGCGGTCGCAGACCTATCGAAGTGGCCTGGGCCCGTATTGAAGCTTGATCTGGGAAAGGTAAGAGCCGCTGAGGTAATGGCCGCCGCGCTCAACGGCGACGCCCAGGTACAGAGTCGCCAGGTTTGCGACGCGAGCTTTTTCATTGGCGAGGATGCTCTCTTCCGTCATCAACGGACGGTGGCACTGTCGCATCTCAGAGCGGCGCGCGATGGGTGTCCAAGAAGCGACGGGATATATGATGCGGCGGTGTTGGAACTGGAGCGGCTGAGCACATCGGCTGCATCGGTTAAGTAATCAAGTACGCAGTTGATCCCGAAAACACAAGGAAAACCCATCAGGTGGAGGGTTTTCAGTGTCGTGGAAGGCATGGCGGTGAATGTGTAGTCTTCGCGAACTGGAACCGACGGCTGCACGTATAGTATTTGCATGAAAGCGCATATTCGTCTCGCCGGGTCCGTCTTTGTTTTCGCCGTTCTGTTATCTCCAGCCATGCACTCGCAGGCTCCCGCCGCCGCTCCGCCGACAGCCCACACCGCTCCCACGCCGCAATACGAGTATGCCGTTGCCACCGTCAAACCCGACAAGTCCGAGGGGGTGCAGTCCTATTGGCGGAACACGATCGACGGGTTCTCGGCCATCACACCGCCGATTGGCTTCATCATGAGCGCCTACGACGTCCACACACCGGACCAGATCGTTGGCTTGCCCGCATGGGCCAGCAGTGAAGCGTTCGCGATAGAGGCGAAGATGGATGGGGATACCGTCGCGGCGCTGGCCAAGCTCCAACCCCAAGAGCAGTGGCAGGAGAGACAGAAGATGCTGCAGGCGCTGCTGGCGGACCGCTTTGCGCTGAAGGTCCACCGCACCACCAAGGAGTTGCCGATCTACGTGCTGACGGTGGTCGATGCGGGCAAGTTGAAGAAGTCGGTGAGCGAGACAGGCGGAAGCTCAACCTACAGTGGAAAGTTTACAGCGCGTGGGATTTCGATCGACAGCCTGGCGATGAACCTGTCGAACACAGTGGGACGAACTGTGGTGAACCAGACCGGACTCGCGGGCGCATACGACATCACGCTAGAGTGGGCGCCGGAGGGTGCGGACGCTTCCGATCCGCGGCCCTCGATTTTTACCGCGCTGGAAGAGCAGATGGGGCTGAAGCTGAAGCCGGCGAAGGGACCGGTGGATGCAATTGTGGTGGATGCGATCGAGCGGCCTTCGGAGAATTAAAGGTTGCGTAGTCCAGGCGGGCACCGGCAATCCAGCAGCGCGCCGCCGCGGCTCTAAGGCTTCAGCGTTGCCATATCGATTACGAAGCGGTACTTCACGTCGCTTTTAACGACGCGGTCGTAGGCTTCGGCGAGTTTGTCGATGGAGATGAGCTCGATGTCGGAGACGATGCCGTGGTTGGCGCAGTAGTCGAGCATCTCCTGGGTCTCCTTCATGCCGCCGATGTTGGAGCCAGCCAGCGCAACGCGGAAGCCGGTGAGCGAGAAGGGCGCGACCGGAAGCGGCTTCTCCGAGAGGCCAACCAGGCAGAGCGTACCGTCGAGACGGAGCAGGTTGAGGTAGGCGTTGAGGTCGTGCGGCGCGGAGACGCAGTCGAGGATGAGGTCGAAGCTGGCGGCGTGTTTGGCCATGGCGTCGGGGTCGCGTGAGATGACGACCTCATCGGCGCCGAGACGCTTGGCGTCGGCGATCTTGCTGGCGGAAGTTGTAAATTGCACAACATGCGCGCCGAAGGAGTGGGCGAACTTTAGCCCCATGTGGCCGAGGCCGCCGAGGCCGACGATGCCGACCTTCTTGCCGGGGCCGGCTCCCCAGTGGCGCAGCGGCGAGTAGGTGGTGATGCCGGCGCAGAGCAGCGGCGCGACGCCGGAGAGCTTGTCACCGGGCATATCGCAGAACTTGGGCGAGATGGTGTGGACGTAGCGCATGTCGCAGACGATGTTGTTGGAGTAGCCGCCATGCACCAGCACGCCGTCGTAACCCTTGGCGTTGTAGGTGCCAACGAAGCCCTTGACGCAGTAGTTCTCCAGGTCGGCCTGGCAGTTGGCGCAGACGCGGCAGGAGTCGACCAGCACGCCGATGCCGGCGAGGTCGCCGGGCTTGAAGCGGGTGACCTCAGCGCCCACCTCAGTGACGCGGCCGACGATCTCGTGGCCGGGCACCATGGGATACATCGAGCCGCCCCACTCGTCGCGCACCTGGTGGATGTCGGAGTGGCAGATGCCGCAGTAGGCGATCTCGACGACCACATCGCGCGGGCCGGGGTCGCGGCGCTCAAAGCTGTAGGGAACGAGGGGTGATTTGGGATCGTGTGCTGCGTAGCCGTGGGACTTCATGGGACGCTCCTAATGGGTTGGTTTGGGTCGGCCCCCTCCGTAGTACAAATCTGCTCTAATTGAGACATGAGGGCTAATCCTGAAAAGCCGGTATTGATTGCTGTTTCTGTTGAGAAGATCAAGCCCGAGCCTTATCTCGGACATCACGGTGGGTTCCTTCAAAGTGTATCGTTTCGCGCCCACTCTTTGGTGAAAGATGCGTGCTTCACACGCTACTCTGGCCCGCTTGATCCGAAACTGATTCCAAGTTGCGAGAAGCTACAGCGTCATGGATTCACCGTCGTGGAAGCACCTGAGAACTGGCGTTGGGGAGATTTTCCGATAAACGGAGGCTGGCAGACGGTAGTCTTGCAAAGCGCTATTAAGCAAATCGAATCGCTGCCTGAGACGGAGGAACATTTGAACGCAAACTACGATCCTGAACTTGCAAACAGAGTGCTTGAAGCAGTTTCGATGGTCTTCCCCGCTCAGCTAAGCATGACGGAGTTGAAGCACGAACTAACTCCAGAACCGAGTGACGAGATGCTTTTGATCGCGCTTGATGCGCTCTTGATAGACCACCTAATCGAAGGCCCGCACATTCGCTCCGGCTATAAGAATGAACTGCGTGATATGGCATTAGTGAGAATTACGGGCGAGGGCCGCAAGCATCTTGCAGCCAAGCCGGAGCCATCCTCCCAACCTACAGTGGTTCAGGGCGATCAGATCAATAATTACGGACAAGCGGCGGCGATCGGTCGCAATGCGAGTGGAACTATCAATTATTACTCTCAGCACTGGCAAGACATCGGCAGTTCTATCGATATGGGCGTTCTAACTTCGCAATTGGAAAAGCTGCGATTGGAGCTACAGTCTTCAGCGACCACCCGCGACGATCACAAGCAGTTAGGGATAGTTGCCGAGGCAGAGGATTATGCCGAGAAACGGGACGGAGGAAGCGTCTTGGAGACTCTTTCCAAGGTTGGAAAAGGAGCGCTAAGAGTTGCGGAAAAAATAGGTGTTGAGCTTGCCGCAGAAGTAATCTCCAAGTCAATTGGCCTCAAAGCGTGATTACTCGTCGTAATGCAGCAAGCTGAAGACGTCGTACTCGGGGAATTTGGCGCGGCCGTTGAGGAAGTCGAGCTCGATGGCGAAGGCGAGGCCGGCGATCTCGCCGCCCAACTGCTTGACGAGCTGGATGGTGGCCTGCATGGTGCCGCCGGTGGCGAGCAGGTCGTCGACCAGGACGACGCGCTGGCCGGGCTGGATGGCGTCGAGGTGGATTTCGAGCGAATCGGTGCCGTACTCCAGGTCGTAGGTGACGCGGGCCGTGGGCGCGGGGAGCTTCTTGGGCTTGCGCACGGGGACGAAGCCGGCGTTGAGGCGGTAGGCGAGGGCGGGGCCGAAGATGAAGCCGCGCGCCTCGATGCCGAGGACCAGATCGACCTTCTGGCCGATGTAGTGCTGGGCCAGCGCGTCGATGAGCTGGGCGAAGCCGGACTTGTCCTTGAGCAGGGTTGTGATGTCGTAGAAGAGGATGCCGGGCTTGGGGAAGCCGGGCACGGTGCGAATAAGCTGCTTCAAGGGCTCGCAGTCGATTGGTTTTATCGAGGACAAAGACGGGTTGGTTGGGGTCATTACCACGCTCCTTCAATTTCGAATGATTGCAAATCTTCTCCCTCGCTCTGGGCGACGGGATGGTTTTCGATGTTGTCGACGCGGCTTCCGCGGGTGCCGCGGGCCAGCGCTTGGACGAGGTCCTGCAACTGGTCGGGCGAACCGGCGGCGAGCACCTCGACGGCACCGTCGTCGGTGTTGCGCACCCATCCGCGCAGGCCGATGCGCGCCGCCTCGTTCTGCACGAACCAGCGAAAGCCCACGCCCTGCACCCGGCCTTTGACTAGATAATGCTGGACCATAACATTTGCCTGCGGCTGCTCATATTATGCGCGGCTGAGGTAGGCGCCTTCGGCTGTGTCGACGCGGACCTTTTCGCCCTCGTTGATGAAGGGCGGGACCTGGACGACGAGGCCGGTCTCCATGGTGGCCGGCTTGGTGACGGACGACGCAGTAGCTGACTTAATGCCCGGCTCGGTCTTGACGACGGTCATCTCGACAAAGGTGGGCAGCTCGATGCCAACGGCCTTGCCATCGTGAAAACTGACACTGATAGACAGGTTAGGCGTCAGGTACTCGACGGCGTCGCCTAGGGTATCGCGCTTCAGCACGGTTTGCTCGAAGCTCTCGTCCATGAAGTAGAAGTCGTCGCCATCGTTGTAGAGGTACTCCATCTTGATCTCGTCGACCTTGACGCGATCGATGGGGTCGGGGGAGCGGAAGCGCTCGACGAACATGGCCCCGGTGCGGATGTTCTTCAGCTTGGCCTGGATGAAGGCGCGCAGGTTGCCGGGGGTGCGGTGCTCGACCGAGAAGACGAGGTGAAGCTGATCGTTGTGCTTGATGAGCATGCCCGGGCGCATCTGCGTGG
>Ga0326727_10018197_pt1 | contig 14392 bp, 11 predicted proteins | sample MB2enrmetagenome_FD_207643 | JGI IMG/M metagenome (GOLD analysis project Ga0326727, IMG submission 207643) | Lab enriched peat soil microbial communities from McLean, Ithaca, NY, United States - MB29MY | ecosystem: Environmental > Terrestrial > Soil > Wetlands > Peat | place: USA: New York...
GCGTCGCGACCGCACCGCCAAGCAACAGGATCGCGGCTGCAAGCATCGCACGCACCGTCGTTGCCATGATCAACCGCATCGCGCACCTCCCTCTCATTCCCGGTCAACTCGTTACGTGCTGCACTCTTGCAGCAGCCTTCAGGAGGTGTCAACGGATCCGCGGCGCGGTGATTTGCGGACTGCTTGGCAGCGATTGCCGCTGACCTGCAATCGTTACGCTCAGCGCAAAAATTGACAGCACATGCGTCTCCGAGTCAAGGCAAGGACCGGAGGGCGCGGCGCGGCGCGGCATCCCATGTTGGCGGCGTGCCACCGAGGAGCCCCGCCATGACCGCCTTCCGCTGCATCCCGATCCCAACCGAGACCGCTGCCCGCTTCCGTGCCACCGGCCGTGACGACGCGGGGAATACGCTGCGCCGGCGCGTCCGCGGCCCGGATTCGGCCTGCCCGTGCCGGCACTGCCTGCGTTACGCCCGGACGGGCGAAACCGTGCTGCTCGGCTCCTACAACCTGCCGGGACCGCTCGGCGTGTACTGGACGCCGAGCCCGATCTTCGTGCATGCCAACGACTGCCCGCGCTACGACGGCCATGACGAGATTCCGGAGATCGTCCGCGGCAGCTTCGTCTCGGTGCGCGCGTACGATGCCGAGGACCAGTGCCTCTACGACCTGGGCCAGGTGTGCGAGGGCAAGGACGTCGATGCGCCGCTTTCGCGCGCGCTCGCCGATCCGCGCACGGCGTTCGTCAACATCCACACCGCGAAACCGGGATGCCTGCTGTGCCGCATCGAGCGGGCGGCGCGCAGCGCCTGAACGAATGGGATCAAAGGGCCTCTCGGCCCTTTGCGAGGTCCAGGGGCGGAGCCCCTGGCCTTCATCAGAACAGGCTCATCTGCCTCTCGGCCGGCCGCCGCCTGCGCGCGGGCGGCGCATGCGCCGTGATCAGTTCGGGCGGGATGTCGTCGAGGAAGGGCGAGGCCGGCAGCGAGCGCACCGTGCCGCGCCAGAAGCGGGCCAGGCAGCGGCTGAGGAACAGCCGGTCCCTGGCGCGCGTCATGGCCACGTAGAACAGGCGGCGTTCCTCGGCGTCGGGCGCGTCCCCGGCGCCGTACGGCACCAGCCCGGCCTCCATCCCCACCACGAACACCACCGCGAACTCCAGCCCCTTGGCCGCGTGCATGGTCAGCAGCGAGACCCGGTCGGCACGGGCGTCGCGGAAGTCGGCCTCGGTGGAGAGCGCCACCTGCTCGCGGAACAGCGCCTCCTCCCCGGCCACTCTCGGCGAAACGGCGAGCGCCAGCAGCCAGCCGCGCGCCTCGGCCAGCGCCGCCGCGTCCGCCCCCTCCGCGTGCCTCGCCGCCGCCGTGGCCGCGGCAAGGCGCGCCGGCAGGTCGGCCCCCAGCAGCGCCGGCTCCCCGGCCGCGAGCGCCGCCAGCACGGCCTGCACGCCCGCATGCGCAGACAAGGGCGCCGGCGAGCTTTTCTTGAACGGGATGCCGGCGCGATCGAACGCCTCCGCCAGCGCCGCCGACTGCGCATCGGTGCGATAGAGAACGGCGAAGTCGGCAAATCCGAGCACCAGCGCAGCACCCGCCCCTTCGCGCCGCTCGCGGTTGGCCGCCAGCATGTCGTGGCCGCCCAGCAGGTCCTCGATGGTGGCGGCGACGAACGCCGCCTCCGCGCCCTCATTCGGGGCCGCGTGCAGCGCGATCGGCTCCTGCATCGGGCGGACGATGCCATCCGCCGCCGCGCCCACGAGGCGGGCCGAGGCGGTGACGATGGTGCCGCTACTGCGGTAGTTGCGCGCTAGCCGCGCGGTCCGCGCAGCGGGAAAGTCCGCGGCAAAGCGATCGAAGCAGGTCGCGTCGGCGCCGCGGAAGCCATAGATCGCCTGGTTCGGATCGCCGATCACGCAGAGATTGCCCCCGGCGGCCACCAGGTGGCGCAACAGGCGGTATTGCTGCTCGTCCACGTCCTGAAATTCGTCCGCCAGCACATGGCTGAAGCGGCCGCGCCAGCGTGCGGCCACGGCGGCATCGCGCTCAAGCAGTTCCACGGCGCGCCCGACCAGATCGTCGAAATCCAGCCAGTTCGCTTGCCGCCCCAGCCGCTCGAGCGCGGCCAGTGCCGCGCGTTCCTCGGCCCTGGGCGCGGCGCCCGTGCGCTTCAGCACCGAGACCGCCTTCACCAGCCCCTCCGCGCGGCCCGCGGTGATGCCCAGCGCGGCGACGAGCGCTCGTTCCCGCTCTGCCTCGCCGGCGATGCGGAAATCGGCGGCAAGGCCGAGCGCCGCGCCGTCCGCACGCAGGATCGCCAGCCCCAGCGAATGGAAGCTATGCACCACCACCGCCGCCCCGGCCTCGCCCATCAGCAGGGCGCGCAGTCGGGCGCGCAGCTCTTCGGTCGCCCGGCGGGTGAAAGTGACGGCGAGGCAGCGGCCCGGGGCGACGCCGCATTCAAGCACGAGATGGGCGATCCGGTGGGTCAGCAGGCGTGTCTTGCCCGCCCCCGGCCCGGCAATGACCACCAGCGGCCCGTCGGTGATCGCCGCGGCCCGGGCCTGGTCGTCGTCGAGCGCTGCCAGCACGCCGTCCCGGTGCGACGCCGCCGGCGCCCTCGGCGTCTTGGATGGCGCGGCGTCGGTCGGCGCCGCCTCTTTCGCCCGCGGCTTCGGTGCGCGCGCCGGCCGGCGCAGGGGCGCCTCGAACAGCAGCCCGCCGCGGCGGAGGGGCTCGAGTTCGCCCGCCTGGAACAGCCGGATCACGCCGTACTCGCCGTCGTACCCGGCCTCGCGGATCACCGCGCCGGCCCGCAACCGCGCGATTGCCTCCCCGACCAGGGGATCTAGCCGCGCGATCGCCTCGATCGGCACTGCCTGCAGCACCGCGAGCTCCGGTCCGAGCGCGGCGGTCATGTGGTCGTAGGCACGCACCACCGCCCCGGAGCCGACGCCGGAGCCGATGATCTCGGAAAGGATCTCGGGCAGCGGCACCAGGCTGGCGACCTTGCCCGCGGTCGGCGGCGGCGTGGCGCCCGCCTCGGTGCGATCGGCCAGCATCTCGACCCGGTGGGCGACCCCGACGGTGAGGCGGCCGCCGCACGCCGGGCAGCGGCCGCCGAGCGCGAGCGTCTCCCTCGGCGCAAGCCGCACGCCGCAGGCACGGTGCCCGTCCAGGTGGTACTTGCCTTCTTCCGGAAAGAACTCGACCGTGCCCTCGTACCCCTCGCCGGTTTCGAGCGCGCGGCGAATCGCGGAGTACGCCACCGCGCAGGAGAAGCTGGTCGCCTCGCGGCCGAGCTTGCCGGGCGAGTGGGCATCCGAGCTGGAGGTGAGCCGGAACCTGTCCAGCGAGGAGACCCGCCAGTTCATCGCCGGATCCGACGACAGCCCGGTTTCCACGGCGAAGATATGGTCCACGAGATCGCCGTAGCATGCCTCGATCGAATCGAATCCGGACTGCGAGCCGAGCGCCGCGAACCACGGAGTCCAGATATGCGCCGGCACCAGCCAGGACCGCTCTCCCGACTCCAGAACGATCTCCAGCAGGTCGCGCGAATCGAGGCCGAGAATCGGCCGCCCGTCGGAAGCGATGTTGCCGACTCGTGCGAGTCGTGCCGCCAGCCGCTCCGCTGCGTCGAGATCCTCGACGATGACCACGTGGTGGATTTTGCGGGTCTTCTCCCCTTTCTTGTAGATCGTCGCGATTTCGGTGGAGAGCAGGAAGCGGACCGGCTGCCGGCAGGACGGCGGCAGGGTTTCGTTGAGCGCGCTCTCGATCTCCGGCCTGAGCCGCAACAGCCCGTCGGCATCGGCGACGAGCTTGTCCCTGATCTCCGCGAGCCAGCCCGGGTGCACGCAGTCGCCGGTGCCGACCACGGCGATGCCCTTGCGCGCCGCCCACCACGCGAGGTGCTCGGCATCGAGGTCGCGACTGGTGGCGCGGGAGTATTTCGAGTGGACGTGCAGGTCGGCGTGAAACGGCATGGCGCCGCCTTCCTACCCGCGAAACGCCCCCGGGCATAGCGCTCAGGCGCGCTTGCTGGCGCACCCTCGCGCCCATACACTCGCCCCGCACCGCCGGGGAGTTGCACCATGCGCTGGGAAGATCTGACCTGGGTCGAGTTCGAGCGGATCGACCGTGCCACGCCAGTCGTTCTCAATCTCGCTGCCATCGAGCAGCACGGGCCGCATTTGCCGGTCCGGGTCGATGCGGCGATCGGCGGCTTTTTCCTCGCACGCCTCGACGCCAGGTTGGGCGAACGCGTGCTGGTGCTGCCGCAGGTCCAGGTGTGCTGCTCGGCGCACCACATGGATTTTCCAGGCACGCTCTCGGTGCGGCACGAGACGCTGGCGAGCTACGTGCTGGACATTCTCGACAGCGTCGCCACGCACGGTTTCCGCACCATTGTCATCACCAACAGCCACGGCGGCAACCGGGCGATCGGCTCGGTGATTCTCGAGCGCTTCGGCATCGCGCATCCCGACTGCCGAGTGGTGTTCCTGAGCTGGTGGAGCATGGTGGCGAAGGAGCTCGCGGCGTTGCGCGAATCCGGCCTCGGCGGTGTCGGGCACGCCTGCGAGTTCGAGACCTCGATCATGATGCTGGCCGCCCCGGAGTCGGTGCGCGCCGAGCTGATCGGCCCCAACAGCTACGTTCCCACCTGGCCGTGGGGCGATTCCGACCTGCTGACATCGGGACGGGCGACGCTTTATCGCTCGATGAAGGCGAAGAGCGGCGGCACCGGGGTGGTCGGCGATCCCTCGCTGGCGAGTGCGGCAAAGGGCGAGGCGATCAGTGGGATCGTGGTCGAGAAGCTCGCCGAGATCGTCGAAAGCCTGCGCGGCGAGCCGCCGGCGACTGCTGGGGCCGAGCAAAGGCCAGGGGCGCTGCCCCTGGACCCCGCAAAGGGCCGAGGGGCCCTTTGATCCCATTCTTTTGGGCGCTTCGCGCCATCCTCGCCGCGGCACCGGTTGGTATGAGTTGTCTTGAAGTCGCGTACGGCGTCGGATTATGGTGCGAGGGCGGAGGGCACGGCGATGGAATATATCGCTTACATGCGTGACCAAGCGGACAGTTTCCGCAAGATGGCTGCCACCGCCCCCGATCCCGACCGGGCGCGCGAGTTGCGCGAGCTTGCCGAGACCTGCGAGGAAATCGCCGAGGAGTGGGAGGCACGGCAGTACGCGGGGTAATCCGACGCGATCCTCCGATCAGAAATTGTAATCCGGCACCACATCTATTGGCGCGCGCCTGGCAGATAATTCCAGTAATAGCCACAGTTTAGAGACCGCTCATCGCCCACCGGCTTTGCCCCCGTCAGTGCCCGACGCTGCTTGAGGCATTCCTGCCGCTTTTGCCCTGCCTCCTGCATGTCTTTCGAGAGGCGCATGTCCTGGAAAATCCTGACCGTCAACAGGCATTTGACGGTGTAGACATAATCAAGCGTAACATACACCCCGGTCTTCTGCGCTATTCGACCAACATAAAAGTACGGTACAGCTCCGTCAGTGGCTACTGATGCACGCTGTATTTGAGGAAGCGTGGCTCGCAGCTGATCCTCTGTAACGCACGCAAATTCAGGAACGTTGTCAAACACTATCGTCGCTTCGGTCTCATTACTGATGGTGCGCCAGCCCGGGTAACAAATTCGCTTGTAGGTGACGGAATACGCGAACCGAGGGTCTCCGGTACGAGCAACAGTTCCCATGAGCATGCTGGGCACCGCCACGTCCTGACCTTCCGGACGTCTCTGGAACCAAAACTCATCCAAAGGCGTATAGATCTTGGAGTCCAAGGCCTCGCATTCGGGTGTTTCCGAGCTGGGACAGCTTTGATGGATCGCGAGGCCTGGCCTCGAATTGAGACGGATGCGCAGGATGCGTTCCACCGTACCGGGGTCGTCCAGGTTCCCTTCATCAGCCAAGGCCTGGATGTCACGAATAAAGCGCGTAACCGAGCCGTCCAGCGGCAGAGGCGAACAACCGGCCGATTGCCCGTTGCATGCCGGATTCTCGTCGCCGTTAGCAGCAGGTGCCGCTGCTGATGCATGGAGTGCGAACAGCAAGGCGACCGGAACGGCGAACGTCATGACCGGCAGCTGCATGATGACGACCACCCGCGACTGGCGGCGATGTTCCTACACCAAATTCTTGGTACCGCGCGATTTCGTTGACGGGGCCGGCCGTTACAGGAACGGCTCCGCCCGCTGCAGCAATTCCTCCAGCCCGGGTTCGTTCGGGTCGAGTGGTTTGCCCGGGTGGATCACCGACACCTGGCAGCCTTCCGCCGCCTCCACCAGCTGGCGGTAGGTTCCCGCCTTCGCATCGATGATGGAGGCCTGCTTGTTGGCATCGTAGCCGAACATGCGGTCGTTGATCTGGATGCACTCGTTGCAGCTGCTGCAGCGCGGCGTTTCGATATAGGCCACCGACGGGTCGCGCTCCGCGGGCTCCGGCTCCGCCGGCGCCGCCGCCACCTCCGTCGCCGGCGCGACTGGCGCCGGCGACGGTGAGGCGGTGCGCTCCCATTCGGCCCGCGCGGCCGTGACCGCCCGCGCTGCATGCGAATTGCCGATGCCGCCCAACTCCTGCAGCGACCGCCAGCGCAACAGGCAGCGCCGGGCCGTAATCAGCAACGCCTCGTCGGCGATGACCTTGTAGAGCGCGCCGTCCGCGTCGGCCATGAACAGCATCGGCACCCGGTCCTCGGCGCCTGGGGGCTCCAGCACCGCCGCCAGCGGCACCAGTTGCTCGTTCCATGCGTCCCGCGCCACCACGGCAAAGTGCGATGACGCCCGCCTGTCGCAGGCCAGGAAGTCGACCACGGTGAACGCCACCGTCTCGCCCTGGCGGTGATGCGCCGCGTCTTCCCAGTTCAGCGGATGCAGCGGCCAGCCGGCCTGGGGCTGCGGGTTGGGATCGAGCCGGAAGCGCGACGCCCAGTCGGCGCCGGCGGCGGGGTCGTACACGAAGCCGGGAAACGCGCGCGATTCCGCGGCCGCCGCCGAGACCAGGTAGGGCGCCAGGCCCGCGGTGCCCGGGCCGGCGCCGCTGAAGGCGCTGATGAGGGCCGGACCGGCGAATTCCAGGGCCGCCAGGAGCCGGCCGCGCTGCCCGAACAGGTGGGCCGCCACGGCCTGCAGCACGTACACCTCGCCGAGCGACATCGCCCCCGGCGCCAGCGCGTCGGCGCCGAGCCCCAGGCCGGCGCCGGTCTCCAGCAGGTCGTCGCGCTGCACCAGCACCTTGAACGGCAGCCCGGCGGCGAATGCCTGCAGCACCAGCCCCGCCTGCTCCCGCGCGGCAGCCTCGCCGAGCACGATCAGGTAATCGGGAAACTCAGCGCTCGGCGCATGCACTTCCGCGCCGACCGCGGCGAAGATCGCGTCGTGCCAGGATTCGTCGTATTCGCCGGCCACTTCCAGCCGGGCCATGGCCAGCGCCCGGGCGAGCTCCGCCGCCTCCGGCAGGCGCTGCCGCCAGGCTTCCAGCGCCGCGGCGCAGTCTTCGAAGGCGAAGCCATAGGCGTCCACGGCACTGCCCGGCAGCGGGGCGAAGCGCTGGCCCCGCAGCACCCCCAGCAGCCACTCGATGCGCCGGCGCCGGCCCTCCTCCAGCCCGCCGGGCTTGCGGCCGCGCTCCAGCAGGCGCGCCATGGCCGCGAAGTCGAACACCGCGTGGTAGGTCTCGCCCATGCCGGCGCGCAGCCGCTCGGGGCTGTTCGCCGCGGGCGAGGCGGCGAAATCCGCCTTCAGGATGTTCTCCAGGCCCGCCGCCAGGGTGCCGATGGCGGTGCGCAGCCGCTCGCTCCGGGCGCGCTGCACCTCGGTCCAGTCATGGCGAACCAACTGCGCCGGCAGCGCCTGATCGCACTCGGCGAGCAGGCCATCGCGCGGCAACGCCCGCCGCAGGCGGTCCAGGTCTTCGCTGAGCCCGGGCTCGTCGCTGGCGAGTCGCGCCGCCGCAACCTCCCAGGCCGCGGCCAGGGTCGGGCCGCCGCCCTCGGCGGCGACCTGCCGCAAGGCCCGTTCCAGCCGCCGCGCATGGCCGCGCAGCCGCTGTCCGGCCGCATCCTCGCCGGCGTCCGCCACCGCCGCATCGAGCAGCCCGCCGAGGGACGCCGCCGGCGCCCCTTCGCTCAGCACCAACGGGAAATCATGGCGCACCGCCGCGAGGTCGCGGTACGGCGCGAGCAGGGCCGGCAGCAGCCCCCGCCCGCCGATCGGCGTCAGCGAACCGAAGGAGCAGCGCCCGGTGAGGTGGAACGCCAACTGGTCCTGGTGTGCGACATGCATGGAGATGTGCCTCAATGGGCCTCAGCCGACGTGCCCTGCGGCCAGATGGTGAACTTGTCGAACTCCGCCTCCAGCCCGGCGCGCACCCCCGCCGGCGAGCGCGCCTGGCCGGCGTGCCTGAGGTCCTCGTAACAGGGCACGTCGGGGTTGTGGTACAGGATGCCCACCGGGATCGGGTCGAGCACCGCCGCCACGACGCGCGCACGGCCCAGATCGCGCGGATCGTGCTGCTGCTGGTTGCGGTAGATCTTGCCGAGCGAGGGGCTGATGGCGAGCCCCTTCTCGTGGTGCAGCAGGCACACCTTCATCGGGTCCTGGATGAACGGCTCGTAGAGCTTCGGCAGCCACTCCGGGCAGCGCTGCAGGATGCGCACGAAGGACAGGCCGCGATGGTGATAGGCCGCGCGCAGGATGTCGTACAGCACCTCGGGGATCCAATCGACCGCCTGCGCCACGAACGACACGTTCTGCACCCCCAGCGTCACCTGCAGGGGCTCCAGCGGCTCCAGCGTGGTGCCGCGCGGCGTGGTGTTGCTGCGCAGGCCGAGCGGCGACGTCGGCGAGGCCTGCTTCTTAGTCAGCCCGTAGATCCGGTTGTCATGCAGCATCACCACCATGTTCATGTTGTAGCGGATGGCGTGGATCCAGTGCGCCGCGCCGATCGAGCAACAGTCGCCGTCGCCGGTGTTGACGAACACGGTGAGATCGGGCCGCGCCATGCGGATGCCTTCGGCGATCGGCAGCGCCCGGCCATGGATGCCATGCAGCCCATAGGTCTTCATGTAGTGCGGGAACCGGCTGGAGCAGCCGATGCCGGAAACGAACACGGTCTTCTCCGGCCGCAGTTCCTCGTCCCGGCACAGCCGCTGCACCGCGGTCAGGATGGCGTTGTCGCCGCATCCCGTGCACCAGCGGGGCACGCCGCTCTGGTAATCCTCCAGCGCGAGCTGTTCGTCGTGCAGGTTCAGCAGGGCTTCCATGGCGTCGGTCATGACGCGGCTCCCTCGATCGCGGCGAGCTTGGCCAGCAGCACACGGCGGATGGTGTCGGGCTTGATCGGCTGGCCCTTCACCTCGCTCCAGCAATCGACATCGATCAGCGTGCGTGCGCGCAGCAGCATGGCGAGCGCCGAGTAGCGGCGGTTGTCCGCGTCCACCATCTCGTCGTCGGGCCGGTCGCTCCAGTTACCCTCCACCGTCATCACCTGGCGGAAGCGCTGCATGAGCGGCTTCAGCCCGGGCTGCATGGGCTGCAGGAAGGTAAGATGCATCGAGGCGACGCGGCGGCCTTCGGCGCGCAGGCTATCCACCGCTTCCTCGATGGCGCCGCGCGTGCTGCCCCAGCCGATCACCAACAGATCGCCTTCCGCATCGCCGTAGAGTGCCGGCGGCAGCAGCGTCTTTTGCAAGGTGGCGAGCTTCAGGCTGCGCGCGCGGATGCTCTCCTGGTTGGTCTCGGGGTCGTAGGCGACGTGGCTGGCGAGGTCGTGCGCCAGCCCGGTCAGCGCGTACATGCCGTCTGGCTGGCCGGGGATGATGCGCCGCCTGAGGCCGGTGGTGGAATCCCAATCATACGGCCTGAGGCCCGGCGCCACCCGGCTCTGGTCCACCGGCGGCGCCAGCCAGGCCTCATCGAAGCGCGGGCGCGGGATCGGCTGCTGCGAGGTGGCGAGCGCGGCGTCCGACAGCACTACCACCACCATGCCGAAGGTTTCCGCGATCTTGCGCGCGGTGATGATGGAGTGGAAGCATTCCTCGATGGTCGATGGCGCCATCACCACCTTCGGCGCGTCGCCGTGGCTGCCAAACATGGCGGCGAGCAGGTCGCCCTGCTCGACCTTGGTGGGCTGGCCGGTGGAGGGGCCACCGCGCTGCACGTTCACCACCACCAGCGGAATCTCGCCCATCACCGCGAGCCCGATGCCCTCCTGCTTCAGCGAATAGCCGGGGCCGGAGGTGATCGTCACCGTGCACTTGCCGGCGTAGGAGGCGCCGAGCGCGAAGGCGCAGGCGGCGATCTCGTCTTCCGCCTGGTGCACGATGCCGCCGACATTTTCGAACACGTCGCTCAAATAGTGCGAGGCCGAAGTCGCCGGGGTGATCGGGTACATGGCGCAGATTTCCATGCCCGAGGCGAGCACGCCGAGTGCCAGCGCGGTGTTGCCGTTGATGACGATCTGCGGCTCGGTCACCGGCGCCGATGGAATCAGGAACCGCAGGTCGAGGTTGGCCGCCGCCCAATCATGGCCGGCATCCAGCAGTTCCACGTTCTGCGCGATGACGCGGCCTCCCATCTTGCCGAAGGTGCGCACGATCTGCTCGCGCGCCAGCCCCAGGTCGAGGCTGTAGATCCGGCACAGCATGCCCAGCGCGAACATGTTCTTGCCGCGATGCGGATCCGCCACGTGCTTGCGGCATTCCCGCTCCATCGGGATCTCACGCACGTCGAAGCCGGCCGCCTTGAGCTGGTCGTGCGCCCGCACATAGGCCTGCACGATCGTCGGATCGCGGTTCTCGCGCCACATGTCCTCCAGCAGGATGATGCAGCCCGGCTTCAGCTCGCCGGCACGCACCCGGCCGAGCAGCACCTGCTCGTTGAACGCCACCACCAGGTCGGTCTCGCTGCCGCCGTTGGTGACGCGTTGGGCGCCGATGCGGATGCGGTTGCCGCTGGCGCCGGCGATCGAACGCGCCGGCGGGCGAATCTCCGCAGGGATGATCTCCACCGTCCACACGCCCTTGCCCATGCGCGCGGCGATGGCGCCGAGCGACTGGCCGCAGCGTTGCGCGCCTTCGCCGGAATCGCTGATCACCTCGACGATGTGTTCCTTGAGCACGACGGGCTCGCGTTCCTGGTATTGCCTAGCCTCTGTTGCGGGTCAGGCGACCCGCAGACGGACAAAGTTGTGCGACTCACGCGGAATGCCGAACAGCGTGTTGGCGAGATTGCCGGGTTCGCGGCCGGGCGCGGGCTCGCTCAGCCCGAGATACGCCTTCATGGCCGCCGCCGCCCGTCGCCCCGCGCCCATCGCCTCGATCACCGTGGCCGCGCCGGTGACGATGTCGCCGCCGGCCCAGACGCCGGCCAGCGAGGTCGCCAGGGTGTCGTCGACCGCGATGTAGCCGCGCGCGTTCAGCTTGAGCCCGGAGGTCTGGCCGATGATCGGGTTGGCGTTGGTGCCGATGGCGAACACCACCTGGTCGACCGCGATCTCGTGCTCGCTGCCGGGGACCGGCACCGGCCGGCGGCGGCCGGAGCTGTCGGGCTCGCCAAGCTCCATGCGCTGGCAGCGCAGCGCGCGCACGCGGCCGGCCTCGTCGCCGAGCACCTCCACCGGCGCGGTCAGCCAATGGAAGCGGATGCCCTCCTCCTCGGCGTGATGCACCTCCTCGGCACGCGCCGGCGCTTCGGCGCGGCTGCGGCGGTAGACGCAGCTTACCTCATCGGCGCCGAGCCTGAGCGCCACCCGCATGGCGTCCATTGCCGTGTTGCCGGCACCCACCACCGCCACGTGCCTGCCCAGCGGCACCGGCGTGTCCCAGGCCGGGAAGTCGCGCGCTCCCATCAGGTTGCAGCGGGTCAAGAGCTCGTTGGCCGACAGCACGCCGTTCAGCGATTCGCCGGGCACTCCCATCATCGCCGGATAGCCGGCCCCGGTGCCGATGAACACCGCGTCGTAGTGCAGCTCGTCGAGCATCTGCTCGATGGTGAACAGCCGGCCGACCAGCGTGTTGCATTCGAACGCCACGCCGAGCCGCCGCAGCGCATCGATTTCGGCATCCACCACCGCATTGGGCAGGCGGAAATCCGGGATGCCGTAGCGCAGCACGCCGCCCGGCAGGTGGAACGCCTCATAGACCATCACCGCGCAACCCGCCTTCGCCATGTCGGCGGCACAGGCCATGCCGGCAGGCCCCGAGCCGACGATGCCCACGCACAACCGGTTCGGCTCGATATGCGGCCGCCGCGCCCAGCCTTCGGCGATGGCGCGGTCGCCGACGAAGCGTTCAAGCCGGCCGATGGCCACCGGCTGCAGCGTCTCGCCGATCTTGCAGACGCCTTCGCACTGCGTCTCCTGCGGGCACACCCTGCCGCAGATCGCCGGCAGCAGGTTGGTGCGCGCCAACACCTCGTAGGCGCCGCGCAGGTCGCGCTCGCCGATGCGGGCGATGAAGCCCGGAATGTCGATGCCGACCGGGCAGCCGCCGATGCAGACCGGCTCCGGGCAGATCAGGCAACGCTCGCTCTCGCGCACCGCCTCGGCTTCGTCGTAGCCGCAGTTCACCTCGGCGAAGTTGTGCACGCGCTCTGCCGGGTCCTGCTCACGCACCGGGGTCCGGTTCTGCGGAATGGTGCGGATCGTACGTTTTTTCGGGGCCATGTGACTTGGGTCCGGTTTGCGGCCGTCAGCTGACGGCGGGCGTGGCAAGCAGGCGGCAGGATTCGGACCAGCGGCGCATTGCCACCGCCTCCTCCTCCCGATAGCGGCCGAGGCGCATGGTCAGGTCGTCGAAATCGACCAGGTGGCCATCGAAATCCGGCCCGTCCACGCAGGCGAACTTCACCGCGTCCCCCAGCTTGACCCGGCAGCCGCCGCACATGCCGGTGCCATCCACCATGATCGGGTTGAGGCTCACCACGGTATGGATGCGGTACGGCCGCGTGGTTTCGGCGCAGGCCCGCATCATCACCGGCGGGCCGATTGCCACCACCTCGTCGACATCAGGTTGTTCCGTGATCACCTTGCGCAGGCCGTCGCTGACGAAGCCCTGCATGCCAGCCGAGCCGTCGTCGGTGCACACGAGGACCTCGTCGCACACCGCGCGGAAGCGGTCTTCCCAGAACATCAGCCCGGCGGAGCGGAAGCCGATGATGCCGATGACGGTGGCCCCTTTCTGGTGGAACGCGCGGGCCTGCGGGTACAGCGGCGCCACCCCCAGCCCGCCGCCCACGCACACCACTTTCTTCGCGTCGCCCACCTGCGTGGGCAGGCCCATCGGCCCGACCAGCGCGTGCAGGCGGCCGCCGACCTGACAATTTTGCTGCATCTCGCGCGTGCTTTTGCCGACCGCCTGGACCACCAGGGTGATGGTGCCCTCGGCGGCATCGAAATCGGCCAGCGTGAGGGGAATGCGCTCACCCTCGGGGTGCGACATGACAATGGCGAATTGCCCTGGCCTGGCTGCACGCGCCATCATCGGGTGGCGGACCGCCAGCAGATAGGTGACCTCAGACAAATCCTCCCGCCGGACGATCTCGAATCCGGCGGTGGCGTCGGTGCTCGGCATGTAGCGCGTCCTCCCTCGCCGGAGGGCGAGTGGGATCGCAGCGATGTCATTATCGCGGCCCAGTCACATTGACCTGGATCAACCGCCTACCGTCCGAGGCCCGCTCGATGACGCCAATACACTGACAGCAGGGGGGTTTCCGAAGCCGGGCCAGCCATGCGGCCGGCATGGCTCAGAGGCCGGGCATTGTCATGGGAGGGCTCCGCCAACGCCAGCCCGCTTTTTCTACCGAAGGGTGAAAACGTGGTCCATGTGGACGATGCGGCTCTTGAAGCGCCACTCGCCTGCCAGCTTGATCAGCTCGCATTCGTACTCCCCCGGCGACAGCAGTTCCGTCCTGCCACCGACGGTGAGAAAATCGAGCAGGTAGCAGCGGGCGGTGCCGTGATCGCCCTCGACGTCGATGCGGAAGTTCGAAACCACGTGGCGAAACGTTCCACCATGCTGGCGTGCATGGCGGGCCATGTCCTCGGCAAAGCGGCGGATGCCCGCCAGGCCCTCGTAGCGTCCGACCACCGGGCTTTCCAGCAGGCAATCCTCGACGAAGCAGCCGACGAGCGCCTCGATGTCGAGCGCATCGAGCGAGGTCGTGTAGCGCACCAGCAGATCCTCGATCGCGATGCGGTCCTCGGTGCTGGGTTTCGCCATGTCGGTTTTCCTTTCTCACATCACCCGCACACTATGCTGCGCCGCCACCTGGATAGCGAGGCGCTGCCTCGCGCTCCGCCCGGGCTTCGCCCGGGACCCAGCAGGGGCCGAGAGGCCCCTGCACCCCATTATTTGGGCGCTTCGCGCCCAACGGTGCCGCG
>Ga0326727_10018198_pt1 | contig 14391 bp, 11 predicted proteins | sample MB2enrmetagenome_FD_207643 | JGI IMG/M metagenome (GOLD analysis project Ga0326727, IMG submission 207643) | Lab enriched peat soil microbial communities from McLean, Ithaca, NY, United States - MB29MY | ecosystem: Environmental > Terrestrial > Soil > Wetlands > Peat | place: USA: New York...
CGAAGCCACCGATCCGCCGAACATGCCGAGTTCGAAGCCGAGGTCCTCGGCGATGCGGATCGAAATCGCGTCATAGACCGAACCCGGGCGAATGCATGCCGATCCCGAAAGGATCGAACGCAGTGCCGCGCGGCGTTCCCGGAAAGCCATTGGTCGCCCCTTAGACTTTGTCATTCCGGGATGGTACGCAAGCACCAGACCTCAGATGCGCAATTGCGCATCAGGGAATCTCGAGATTCTCCGATGTGCAATTGCACATCGTAGTTCGATGCTGCACATCGCTCCGGAATGACTGTGTTACGCAAACTCCAGAATCAGCGCGTCCACCGCCAGCGTCGCGCCGGCGGCGGCATGAATTTTCTTGACCGTGCCGTCGCGTTCGGCGCGCAGCACGTTCTGCATCTTCATCGCCTCCACCACCGCCAGCGTCTCGCCGGCCTTGACCTCCTGGCCCTCGCTCACCGCAATCGAGACCACGAGCCCCGGCATCGGGCATAACAGCTTCTTGCCGGTATCGGCCGCAGTCCTGGCCGGCATCAATCGGGCGGCGGCGGCTTCGGTTTCGGTGAAGACATTGACCGCGACCTCAAAGCCCTGATGCGCGAGGCGGAACCCGTTGGCAACCGGACGCACCAGCATCGCCAGGGGCTGATTGTCGATGGTGCCCTGCCACACCGGCTCCCCCGGTGTCCACGCCGAGACCAGATGGTGCGGGTGGCCGGGCGCCCCGTCACCGCCGATAAAGCGGACCGCAATCCCGTCGGCCTCGCGGCCGACATCGAGCGCGATTTCGTGGCGTTCCAGCCATACCGCGCGGCGGCGCTCGCGCTGCACCAGCCGCCCGTTCATTTGACCGGAAATCTGCCGCTTGCGCTCGCCCAGCACATGGTCGATCGCGGCCGCGACCGCCGCCAGCCGGCGGGCGATCTCGCCTTCCGGAGTGCGCACCGCAAATCCCTTGGGAAATTCCTCCGCTATGAAACCGGTCGACAGATTTCCCGCACGCCAGCGCGGATGATTCATCAGCGCCGCCAGGAACGGAATGTTGTGGCGGATGCCGTCGATGTAGAATGCGTCGAGCGCGGTCGATTGCGCCTCGATGGCGGCGGCGCGCGAGGGCGCGTGGGTGACGAGCTTGGCGATCATCGGATCGTAATAGATCGATATCTCGCCGCCCTCCTGCACGCCGGTATCGTTGCGGACGGTGATGCCGTCGATGCTGCTCTCGAGCGGCGGACGATATTTGACGAGCCGCCCGATCGAGGGCAGGAAGTTGCGGAACGGGTCTTCGGCATAGACCCGCGTTTCCACCGCCCATCCCGTCAGCGTGACGTCCTTTTGCGCCAGCGACAGCTTCTCGCCGGCGGCGACACGGATCATCTGCTCGACCAGGTCGATACCGGTGATCAACTCGGTGACGGGGTGCTCGACCTGCAGCCGCGTGTTCATCTCCAGGAAATAGAAGCTCTTGTCCTGGCCGGCGACGAATTCCACCGTGCCGGCGGAATCATAATTGACGGCCTTGGCCAACGCGACCGCCTGTTTGCCCATCTTGGCTCGCGTCGTCTCGTCCAGCAGCGGCGACGGCGCTTCCTCGATCACCTTCTGATTGCGACGCTGGATCGAGCATTCGCGCTCGCCGAGATAGATCACGTTGCCGTGCTTGTCCCCCAACACCTGAATTTCGATGTGGCGGGGATCGACGATGAATTTCTCGATGAAAACCCGGTCGTCGCCGAACGACGATTTGGCTTCCGCCTTGGCGAGGCCAAACCCTTCGTCGACCTCGGACGTCGAATGCGCGATCCGCATCCCCTTGCCGCCGCCGCCCGCGGACGCCTTGATCATCACGGGGTAACCGATCTCGTCGGCGATTTTGACCGCGTGCTTTTCGTCCTCGATGACGCCGAGGTGACCCGGCACGGTCGAGACCTTGGCTTTGGCGGCGGCCTTTTTGGACTCGATCTTGTCGCCCATCGCGGCAATTGCCCCAGGATTGGGTCCGATGAAAACGATCCCGGCCTCGCCAAGCGCGCGCGGAAAGGCCTCACGCTCCGACAGGAAACCGTAGCCGGGATGCACGGCTTCGGCCCCGGTCTTGCGGCAGGCCTCGATGATCCTGTCGATCAGGAGATAGCTTTCCGCGGCCGCCGGCGGCCCGATCAGAACCGCCTCATCGGCCATTTCAACATGCAGCGCATCGCGGTCGGCCTCGGAATAGACGGCAACCGTCTCTATTCCCATGCGGCGAGCAGTCTTGATGATCCGGCAGGCGATCTCGCCGCGATTGGCGATCAGAATTCGTTTGAACATGAGCTGGCTTGTCTGCAACCTTGGGGCAGGAATCTGGCACGCGGGGGCGGAGGTAACAATTCCGTCGTACAGCAAAAATGAACGGAGGCAACCGCCGAAACCGGATTTTGCCTCATTGGGAGGGATTTTGATGCACCGAGCCTGCTGATGTAAATGATCCTGTCATCTCGAAAAGCGAAACAGATGCTGCCCTGGCCTATGCTCTCCACTACCGCCACGTCGTCGATACGCGCCTTTGTCCTGATGCTGGCCGTCGTCCTGGCCTGCCCAGGCTGGGCAGCTGATCCGCTTGTCAGGGATGCCAGTACCATCCAGTTGGCCGATATCACCTACAGGCTCGACGGCATCGACGCGCCGGCGTTTGACCAGATGTGCATCGATGAGCACGCCGACGCCTGGGCCTGCGGCGTCGAGGCGCGCGACCGGTTGGTCGATCTGATTGGCGGCCGTCCGGTCCACTGCGAGGACCTCGGTCCCGATACGGCCTACAGGAAACGGCATGTCGGCGTTTGCACCGCAGAGGGTGAAACCGTCAGCCTGAACCAGCTCCTGGTCCGCGCAGGCTTCGCGTTGAACTTCGAACCTGCAGCAAAAGGCCGGTTCAAGGACGACGAAACGAGCGCGAAAGCCGGCCGCCTCGGTCTTTGGAAAGGCTGTTTCGTGGCGCCGCAGGAATTCCGGTATGGGCGAAAGGACGGCGCGTTGCTGGGCAATTCCTGCAGGACCGATCGAGATCGCGAAATTCGCGCGGTGCTATTTCCCGAGTTTTCCGCGATGCCGCCAAGCTGCAGCATCAAGGGCAAGTTCGCGGTGCGCGCCCGCGTCACAGGAAATATCGGAATCTATCACCTGCAGGGGTGTCGCAGTTATCCTGCTCTGACCAAGCCGGATCGCTGGTTTTGCTCGGAGGAGGACGCGCAGGCCGCAGGGTTCCGGCGCGCGTATAATTGCCGCGCCAGCGAGCGGGGCCGGAAGTAGCCATTCGATCTCCGGATATCGAAGTGCAAATTGTTGCCCCGCGGCCTGCGCCCCCCTAACATGTCACAAGAATGTCATGTGAGGTCGGCGATGGCACAGGATGCGAGCTTTAGCCTACTAACGGGCGACAATATTGATGCGCAGCGGGTGAAAGCCGGGGGTATCATTTTTCGCGAGGGCGACAAAGCCGACCAGCTTTACGTCATCAAGAGCGGCCAGGTCCGGATTCAGATCGGCAACCGGTCCGTTGCCGAGCTTTCAGCGAACAGCATTTTTGGCGAAATGGCACTGATCGACAACGAGCCGCGCAGCGCGACGGCCATTGCTGCGACCGACGTGGAGCTGGTTGCGGTATCCGAAAAGCAATTCCTCTTCCTGGTCAGCCAGACCCCCTACTTCGCGCTGAAGGTGATGCGGACGTTGGCCCAGCGGCTGAGAGCGACCAACAAGACTTTCGGCTGAGGTCTATCGCGACGCTGTAACATTTCCGTCGCACAGCAAACCTAAACAAAAAGGGCCGAAGCTCGGAAATAGCCCGCATTTCCGGGTGTTCCGTAATACGGAATCCCTCGAAAATCAGCAAGCCGGTCTGGATCGTTCCTGACAAACGGGAACAGGACGCGCTCAGCAATGAGTTGATTCTGATCACCATTGCCCAAATGGCAGTGCCGACTTCAACTATCTTTTCTGGCGGGTGCAACTGCTAAATGTCGCTTCGCGCACTCTCACAAAGATCGAATATGGATTTCTCACTCACAATCGAACAGCAGCTGAAAGTCGACGCCGCCAAGCGAATGGTCGAAAGTTACGTCCAGCCCTTTCTTGACGCGAATGACCGGGATAGAAACCTGCCGAAGGCCGCTGTCCTCAAAATCATGGAAAAAGCCGCGGGACACGAATCCCGAAGGCCGGTGGCGGTGCAGGGGTCGGAAAATGACCCACAGCAGACTCTGGCGCTCCGGCTATAGTTACCTCGTCCTACCTAATCGCGCCCGTCAGACAGTTGCTTCGTAGCAAGATTAACTTCGTCGCGTTGTTGAAGACGCGTTCCACAAAACGGACAGAAGAAAACCGCTTGATCAAACCAACCAATTCCTTGGTCTGTTTTAACGCTTCCAACCGTTAGAAAGAGGACCCCGGTGCCTTCTTGGACGAACAGAAATCGCTGCTGCGGCACGCTAAGTGCGTCCCTCAGGTCCCCGCAACACGTCCCGAATATCTTTTCTTGCGTCACCATTGATCTCCGATCCTTTTCAGACGATGGGGACCAACCGTGACAAATGTATATCCACGGTCAATTGTAACTATTGCTCAAGACGCGTGACGCCCTCAAGCCTAACCTGCCGGCCTGAATGCCGTTGAGTTGACAGGGGTATCTCGGAAGTGGCGTTTCCGGGCGTCAGGGCCGGTTTTGACCCAAAAGAGACATCGGCAGCCGGAAATCCTCGTTTTACAGAGCCAATCGCACCTTGGCGATCAGTAACAGGGTCTGTCGGGATTTCGGCAGGCAGGCCGTACCGCAGGTGCGGCTGGAGCAACCGCTACTGCTCCGCCGACCGCGCGCCGCGTTGTGCGCCGTGCAACCCCTGCAGCGCTGACTGGTGTGAGAGGTCGGCCGACACGCGCCTGCGCGCTGGCGATGGCTAGTGTGACGACGCCTTCCTGCGTCCAATCAATTGAAGCGGAAACTCCTAAAACACTCACGGTGACCAAGCGTAATGCGCGTCTCATAATTGTTCTCCCTTGGAAACAAATGCTAATCAATTAGTGCAGCAAATCATTTCATCATGTATTCGTGAAAATTCAACATAGAATTATGCTTATGGCTCGCGTTAGCCCAAGCCGACGAACAACAAGCTACCAATTTGTTTCGGTGCTTGAGTCGCTTGCGGCACCACCAGGAGCTCAGCGTGTGGCCGGAGGATGTCGGTTATCAAGGGTAGATCGGACATGCCGAACTGCCGGGTGGAGGTCCGGGTCTGACCCTTAGCGGACTTGGGCAATCGAACAATGTCCGCTTTGCGCCATAAGTGGTAGGTCGCCCGCGGTTGCCCTTCGACAAGGCACGGTAATTTTGAGTTCTAAGAAACTTTGGATCTGATTTTGCGAAGCGAACGTTAGTTCGGTATTATAACGGTATCCAACCATACAGGTCATTTCCTCAGTTGGGTTCGTTGAAGGAGATCACGGATTACAGCCCTCACATTGACCGGGATCCGCTGTAGTCTTGTCCGTTGCGGAGCGCTCGTGGTGATGCCCGCATGAGCGACAAGATAAGATCTCCCGCTGGATCAGCCGTGTGGGCTCGCCACACCAGGCACAGGGCAATCCGGGCACGCGTTCGGTAACATCAAAACCCGGATAGCCGCAGCCGGGACAACGACTGCGGAAGCGGCGCACAAGATCGATCGTCGCACGCTCGATCGCGCTCATGCGGGTCGGATTACGATGAGCGCGCATATCGGTTTCGACAAAGGCAGCGCCACATTTGGCGAAGACGTTGCTAACGGCAGATTCCAGGCTTCCTTTGTCAGTTATGTCCTTGATGAGCGCCCGGTCGGGCGCGGGTTGATTATCGACGCAACCCATGACGATCAAGCCATGATTCGGGAATTTGACGCGCTCGGCGAATTCGACAGCGGAAGCCAAATCAGAGACGACAGCATGGTCGAAAATCGCTTCCGGACTTGCGTCATGTCCGATCAATTCAAGGCCGGTTTCCCGATCGATCAGCACGATCAGTTCGCGGCCGAGTGCCAGGAACGGGATGAACGGATGCGGGCCAAAACTGCCTTCGCTCGCAATACCGACGCGGGCATGAGTGCTTGCAAAGCCGGCCGCGACCTTGGCTCGCGCTGCATCAAGTTGCGATCCCATCCGTTCGATTTCACGACTGAACGTACCGAAGCGATCCGTATTTAACCCCAAGGCCAGCTCGACGCGGAGCCGCAGATCCCGCTCCAGCAAGGGCGCGATGACGCGCTCCTTGCCGTGCATCGTTGCGAGCACCGCCGGCGTATTGTCGTATGAAAAACGGTCGGGCGGCACGGTCGGCGCCCCTAAACAGCAGCTTTAAGCTGACGCGGCTCCGCGGTTGCTTCGGCTTCGCCGACAGGCATCCACTGCAGAGCGCCGGCATAACTCCAAGCCATCCGGCCGATGTCATCCAGCGCAAACAGATGCAGCCAACGATTGTCGAACAGCGCTCGGACACCGTCATGTCGCCGCAGGATGTCCGTCATCGCTTCACGCGGTGCTTCGATGCAAACCGAAAGGCGCAGCGGTTCGTGAGCATAGCGCTCGCCGTCATGGACCGATTGCCAGGGAAGACCGGCTCTCATCAGCCCGCCGTTACCCTCGATGACGCCGATACCACCGGTGACGTTGTGCAGAAGCTTGTTGCCGCCGCCGAATGCCTCCGGCGCAACCGTCGATCCGTAGTACTGAAGGCTGATCCAGCTCGCCACCACCACGGGCGCGGTCATGATCAGTTCGAGCACGCCGAAATCCTTATCCTGCTTCCAGTCGTAATCGTGAAGGAAGGCCCGCCCTTCAAGATTCCGGCCTGATGTGCGGTTTCTTGGTGCTGCGATGAAAGCCTTGCACCCCGCGAGCGCCCATTCCGGTCGGACCTCGGCCCAATCGCGGCTCCGCCGTCGGATGCTCCGCTCGTTGCGCGTTCGAGGGAGACGCAGCGCCCTCTCACCACGCGTGACTTTCCCCGCGGCTTCCAGCCAGGCCTTTGCTTGATCGAGATCCGTCCGATGCGATGTGCACGGATGATCATCCGTATACATGGTGACCTTGTCCGTCGTGGTATCGTGCAGAGCCGCCATAAACAACGTATCCGCCGGAATCTGGATGCCCTGCGAAACGAGCTGCATCCGGACGTCCTTGTCGTTCAGCAACGTCGCCAGAAGTCGCGCATTGACTTCGCCCGAATAGCCCCCGCACGCACCGCAATGTAGCCCGCTGGCGTGGGGGTTGTTGATAACGTTGGCGCCATGCCCCGCAAAAAGCACCAGCCGCGATAAATTGTCGGTCAGTGACATCGCCCGTAACACCGTCTCGGCCGCCTTGGCGCGAACGGAAAGATCGAGCGGTGGATCGAAACGGGGCAGCGGATCGTTCGGGGCCGGTCTGGCCTCGAGACCAAGGGCGTCTCGCCAGAGTTTTGCCACATAGAGCGGACCGGTCGCCTCGACAAAGGCAAAGGACGAGACAGCGGCGAGCTTGAAGCGGCCCCGGGCCCTTTTGGCGCGGGCTTTCAAGCGCCTGGATTGGTCCGCTCGCGCATCGTCTGGTCCGCCTGAACACGTCATCACGCCGGGATTCAGCAGAACCGGCAAGCGGAGCTCCCGCACGTCGGAGGCAAAGCCCCGGTGCGAAGCGGTCAAACCGAAAAAGCCCGCAAAGCCCAGCGTCTGAATACCTGGATCCACGGCTTCAAGCGCTCGGCGAAACACTTCGGACCGCACATCGATACAGAACGCAGCCTGTAGCGCCGGGCGGCTTTCGATGGGTCTCGGCGCCGACGCCGTCAAGGTCTCGCCTAATCTACGTTGGGCTGCTCGTTCAGATGCCTCCTGGAGAACAGATTTAACTATCTCGTAGACTGTCGGCGCAACAGGCGCAGCATGTTCCGCGCGCACACCCTCCCACTTGTCGCTGATTTGCTCGCCGTAGCGCTCGAACAGAGCTTCTTCCCACAGCAAGCGAATCGTCAGGAGATCCGTGATCGTGGTGTCCGATTCGCCCTGCAGTTCCGCCTGCCAGAGCTTGTAGCGTGCATACTGCGCCCAACCGCCGAGGGTCATGAGTAACCGATGGAAATACGTCTCCAAGGCGTCAGTCTTGAGTTCAAGCCGGTTCGTAGCCTGCGCAAGAGCGTCTCCTGCGCTTTCAGAAGCTTCGCAGACAAAGGTGGCGAAGCCCGTCAGCCCGACGATTTCGGGGGTCAGGTCATGGGTCGCGATCGCGCGCCAGGCCGCGTATGCGCTCTTGCCACGCGGCGCCGACCAAAGTGCCTGGCCCTCATCGAAATAGCCTGCCGCCCAGGCGCCGAAGCGTTCGGCGATGAGCCCTGGCCAGTCCACTCCCGACACCTCTGCCGCGAGATCTGCGACGGTTGGCAGGGCGCGGAGCTTTGGTTCGGGCGCAGCCGCGGCTGCCTTCAACTCAGCTACGCTGGCTGGAGACAGTTCAGGGGGCGCCGCCGAAAGGGCCTCGGACAGGTCTGTGTCCGTGATGGTCCCGCTCGCAATTTGATCGAGATACCAACTGGCCGGCATTGTTGCGGAAACGCCGGCGACCCGCGCCAGACGAGCGCCCGCCATCGCAAGAGGCTCGCCAGTCTGACCCAGGAAGGGATTAACGGCGACGCTCGATGCCAACGGCCAGACCGGCGGGATCGCTCGCGCTGCTTGATTGGCGAATTTAACCAGATCGGGGATCCCGACCCCGAGAAATGCTTCATGTCGTGTCATTTTTACCTTTCCTCGTCCCTATGAGGATGCATTGCGAATGACCCAGCCGCGCAGCAGCCGGTCAAATATCGCGTTCGCATAGAAGCCGTTGGAAATGTGAACCCGCAGTCCCGCTGCGGCGGGGTGATAGGCCCAGAGCGGGAACATCGCCTGCACGATGGCCACGAGTCCGAAACTGATGACCGCAAGAACAATCAGGACCCACTCCAATGGGCCGGGCGCCGGCGCCCGCGGCAGCGCGCCGGACGTCGCCCACGTGGTCAAAACCTGAAGTGCGAAATAACTGATCGATGTGGCTACGGCGTATACGAAAGTCCGCTGCGTCAAGGCCTTGGGTGCTGCATCGGCGAGGCCCTGCGCCAGCATATAGGCGACGCCGAATATCAGGATCGCGCCAAGCGCGATCGCTTGGGGCGATTTGTTCTGGAAGCCGAAGGCGAACCCAACCAATCCGTAGATAGCGAGTGCCAGCAGAAAGGCTCGCGCGACAGCGCCCGACTTCGGAACGGCGACCGGCCCTGGCCGACGGATGGCAGCAACGTTCTCCACGGCGGTACCGGAGGCCAGGAAGGAGTGCGCCTTGTAGAGCGAGTGCGCCACGATATGCAGGAGAGCTAGCGGGAACAGGGCGAGACCGCATTCAAGGATCATGAAGCCCATCTGCGCCACGGTGGACCACGCAAGCGACGTCTTGACCGCGGGTTGGGTCAGCATCACCAGCCCACCGAACAGGGCCGTAAATCCGCCAAACATGACGAGGGCGGCGAGAACTCCTGGGGCGAGCAACATAACGTCAGCAACACGAATTAACAGAAACCCGCCGGCGTTGATGACGCCCGCATGCAGCAACGCCGAGACCGGCGTTGGCGTTTCCATAACCTCGGTTAACCAGCCATGGGTCGGAAACTGGGCCGATTTCAGCAAAGCGGCGATGGCGAGCAGGCTTGCCGATGCGACCGCAATGCCGTCGCCACCTCCTGCCCGCGCGGCCCGCAGTATCACCGCAATGTCGGTCGTGCCATACGCGAAGGTCAGCAAAACAGCCGCGCCGATCAGCGCCACATCGCCGACGCGGGCTGTGACGAACTTCTTGCGCGCCGCGCGCTGGGCCGCGACGCGATCGGGATAGAAGAGCAGCAACCGGTGCAGAAAAAAACTGGTTGCGATCCAGGCCGCGACCAACTGGACCAGATTTCCGGCTAACACCAGCAGGAGTACCGAGGCCAGCGTTACGCAGAGCCAGCCCATGAAAATGCCCTGACGCGCCTCGCCGTCGAGATAGGTCCGAGCGTAGCGCACGACGACCCAGCCAATGAATGACACCAGCAGCAGCATCGTTGCGCTCACGGCGTCCAGTCGGACTGAAATACCAGTACCCATAAGACCGATTAGCTGGCTGCTGGCAGGTCCACGGAGCGCAAGTAGTACCGCCGAGGCGATGCCGATAGCGATGGCCAGGAGGGCTGAGGCTTCCGCCAGTCTCGCCAGACGGATCGGCCGGCACCCTGGAGCCGACAAGCTTAGGATGCCGGTGATCAACAGCGCGGCGGGTGCGACTAGCGGAAGCAAATAGATCGGCACGGAGTTTCCCCGTCAGTGAGATCCTGGTCGGGGAGATTCATAGCCACATGGCCGGTCTAATAAAAATTCATTGTTTCTGACATTTCGTTCTGTTTTATAGAACGGTATGAGAGACCTGAATTTCAATCATTTGCACTATTTCTGGTCGGTCGCGCATGAGGGCAGCCTTACGCGGGCGGCTGAACGCTTGAATCTCTCGCAATCCGCAGTTTCTCTTCAGATCCAGAAACTGGAGCGACAGATAGGCCATCCACTGTTCGATCGGCTGGGCAAGAAGCTCATACTGACCGAAGCCGGACAGATCGCGCTCGACTATGCCGACACTGTCTTCAAGGCCGGCGACGAGTTGATCAGCACCTTGCGCGGTCGCCCGCTTGCGAGCCGTCAGATTCTGCGGGTTGGCGCGCTAACCACGCTGTCTCGAAACTTCCAGCTTGAATTTCTTCGTCCACTGGTCGGTCGCGTCGATGTTGAACTCGTCGTTCGATCAGGGACGCTCCGCGACCTGATCGCTCAGCTGGAATCTCATGCCATCGACGTTGTTCTCGCCAACAGCGCTGCCCCACGCGACAATCGCTCTTTACTTCGTAATTACCTGTTGAACGAGCAGCCGGTGAGCCTTGTGGGTCGGCCGCCTCGCCGCAAACCGCGGTTTCGTTTCCCGAATGACCTTCGAACCGAACCAATCCTGCTCCCAAGCCTGGATAGCGATATCCGCGTGGCGTTCGACCGCGTCCTTGAATTGGCCGGTATCCGCCCCAACATTCTGGCCGAAGTCGACGACATGGCAATGCTACGTCTGCTTGCGCGGGAGCGAGAGGGGGTAACGCTTGTGCCTCCGATTGTCGTGCGCGACGAGCTAAGGACCGGCACGCTCATCGAACATTGCCGAATTCCCGAGGTGACGGAAAAATTCTACGCAATCGTGCAGAAGCGTCGTTTTCCAAATCAGCTTCTCGCTAAAATTTTGAAGATGGCTTCTGACCATTGACGAGATCGCGTATCTCATGCGGGCAAAAATCGAGAAGTGATGATGTTGGAAGTTTGGCCCGCAAATTCATCCGTCCACTGGCGTCTGGTAACCGATGCCGTGATGGGAGGTGTTTCGCGCGGCACCATCGATGAAGAAACCCTTCATGGCCGAAAGACAATCCGCATGCGCGGCGAGGTAAGTACCGAAAACAATGGCGGATTCCTCCAAATCACGCTGGATTTCGACCCGAAAACGGGATCATTCGATGCAAGCTCCTACACGGGAGTAGAAGCTGATGTCCGCGGAAATAATCAGAACTATAGTGCCCATTTGCGTACCGCAGAGCTTTCTCGACCGCAACAATCGTATCGCCATGGCTTTGTCACAACGCCGATGTGGCAGACGATAAAGTTACCTTTCGCGCAATTTTTACCTCATCGTACTGAAATTGCACTGAATAGGACACGACTAAGGCGAATTGGATTGGTTGCCATCGGCCGAGAGTTTTCGGCGGACTTGTCGGTCGCTCACCTCGCGCTTTATTTATAGTCTCACTGATCCTTATCCGGCAATCGCGATCGGAGTATTCCGTTGGGAACAGAGATTCTTGCGAACGGCAGCTTTGCGCCAGTAGCGTCCATTCGCCAAGGTAGCTCTTGGCACCTTTGCGACATCCTGGGCGGTCCGGCAATGTCCGTTCCCGGGGGAGGACCGGAAATGGCCTGAAAGGCCGGATTCGGTAGCGATTGACCCATTCCGGAAGTTGCCGCCAATCTTGCTTCACGCTTCCTGCTAGTCTTGCCTATGATGGTGCGCTGCACTATACGCCAGTGCGGATTCTGAGGCCATTTTCCCCACACCAATCGCGAAGGATTTCAGATGAGTGACGTTGAGCAATTCCAGCAGAAAGTCCAAGAACAGGCGAACGCGGCGGTGGCTTCGGCAAAGACCGTTGCAGAGAGCGTGCAGGCGATCACGGCGGCCCACGCTGAGTACGCCAAGAAGGCACTTCAGGATGGTTCAGAGTTCATTTCGAAGCTGAGCAGCATCAAGGCACCTGGTGACTTCACGGCGCTTCAAACTGAATTCGCAAAGTCCGCCTACGAAACTTTCGTAGCAGAATCGAAGAAAATATCGAACCTCTATGCTGATCTCGCCAAGCAGGCTTACAAACCGCTTGAAGGCTTGGTCACAAAAATGACCCCGCCGAAGTAACAACAACGCCGCGTCTCAGCATTGAAGGTCACGGCCAAAAGATAGGCGTGCACCTTATTCGCTTTCGACTCACGCTGTCTTTGGCACGACACCTAGAGTACCAAGCCCTTACCGGCTCCTCCGGTAGGGTTTTGCTTTTTGGCCTAGGCCCGCCGCCCCCAAGCATGTCCGTAGACGGGGGATGACCGGAAGTCGACGGCTACCCCTCAAACTGTCGCATTGACCCAAGCGGACCTGTCTGCCCGAAAAATAGGCCAATCAACCGTCACTAATCGGATGAGGCGATCATCAATTGAGTCGACGGTTCTTTAACCACGAGACCGTATTTCCTCGGAGGGCCACGTCGACGGCGTCATCAATTTTCAGGTTTTAGCAAAATGACATTGCGCATTACGATCTCCCGCGCCGTGCTTGCGTTCGGCATTCTGACTCTTCTTGGGTTACTTTCCGTGATTGGTGCCAGCAACTATGCGCTGTCGCAATTAAAGGTCGGCGGCCCGCTCTACGACAAAATCAAACTTGGCAACGACCTAGTGGCTGATATCCTTCCTCCGCCGGAATATGTCATTGAGGCCTACCTCGAAGCGACGCTTACGTTGCAGGATCCGTCGTCGCTGGGGGCCCATCGCGACCGTCTGGTTCAATTGAAGAAGGATTATGATGACCGGCGCGACTTCTGGTCCAAGTCTGAGCTTGACCCAGCGATCAAATACAAGCTTACCGAAACCTCCCATGCCGACGTGGTCCGCTTCTGGAATGCCATTGAGCAGTCGTTCCTGCCGGCCATTTCAAAGGGAGAAGCTGCATTGGCAGCGAAGTCATATGCCGAAATCACCGCGGCCTACACGGCCCACCGTGGTGTGATCGACGAGATCGTAAAGGAGACCAACGATGAGAATGCCGCCACCGAGGCGGAAGCTAACGGCCGGGTCAAATTATTCACCTCAATCCTCTGGGGTATCTCCGCGGTAGTTTTCCTGATCATCGGTATTGGCATTGGCGGGATCGCAAAGGGTGTCCTCCGACCTATCGTCCGCATGACCGGCGCGATGCAGCGCCTTGCTGGCGGCGAGTGCAACATTGAAATTCCCTCTCTCGGACGCAGGGACGAGGTTGGCGCGATGGCCCGTGCGGTGGAAGTTTTCAAGGAGAACGCCATGCGCGTTCAGGCGATGGAAGCCGAACAAGCATTTGCAGCTTCGAAGGTCGCCGAGGAACGCAAAACCTCCATGCAGCAGGTAGCCGAGAGCTTTGAGCAAGCGGTCGGAAATATCCTGAAAACTGTCTCATCCGCTTCCTCCGATATAGAATCCGCCGCAGGTAGCCTCAGCAAGACTGCTGAAACAACGCAGGAATTGTCGGCCACCGTTGCGGCCGCATCCGAGCAATCGTCGTCCAACGTACAGTCCGCAGCCGCAGCTTCCGAAGAAATGGCCTCCTCGGTCGCGGAGATAAGCCGGCAGGTTCACCATTCGCAACAGATAGCTCAGGCCGCCGTCGAGCAGGCCGAGATGACTAATCGTCGCATAGCCGAACTTTCTCAGTCAGCAAGCCGCATCGGCGAAGTCATAAAGATGATCACGGCGGTGGCGGAGCAGACAAATCTATTGGCCCTTAACGCCACAATAGAAGCCGCTCGCGCTGGAGATGCCGGTCGGGGGTTTGCCGTGGTAGCCTCGGAGGTAAAAGCACTATCTGCACAGACTGCCAAGGCAACCGAGGAGATCGCCGCGCAAGTCACGCAAATGCAATCTGCAACCGAACATTCTGTCTCTGCCATCAAAGAAATTAGCAGCACGATAGGTTCGATCGCTGAGATCTCCGCGGCGATCGCTGTGGCCGTCG
>Ga0326727_10018199_pt1 | contig 14390 bp, 11 predicted proteins | sample MB2enrmetagenome_FD_207643 | JGI IMG/M metagenome (GOLD analysis project Ga0326727, IMG submission 207643) | Lab enriched peat soil microbial communities from McLean, Ithaca, NY, United States - MB29MY | ecosystem: Environmental > Terrestrial > Soil > Wetlands > Peat | place: USA: New York...
TATCCGAACCTTCCCGTAATGTAATCTTCAGTCTCTTTGCGCGCCGGCCGCTTGAAGATGACTTCGGTGCGGTCGAATTCGATCAGCTTTCCCATCAGGAAGAAGCCGGTGTGCTCGGCGACACGGGCGGCCTGCTGCATGTTGTGAGTGACGATGAGCAGGGTGCAGGTATCCTTGAGCGTGAACATCAGCTCCTCGATCTTAGCGGTGGCGATGGGGTCGAGGGCGGAGCAGGGTTCGTCGAGCAAAAGAACTTCGGGATCGACGGCCAGCGCGCGGGCGATGCACAGGCGCTGCTGCTGGCCACCGGAAAGCGCATAGGCGGAATCGTGGAGCTGGTCCTTCACCTCATCCCACAGCGCGGCCCGGCGCAGGCTGCGCTCGACCGACTCGGCGAGCGAATGGTGGCGATGCCAGCCGTTGACGCGCAGGCCGTAGGCCACGTTGTCGAAGATGGACTTGGGGAAGGGGTTGGATTTCTGGAACACCATGCCGACGCGGCGGCGCAGGCCGACCACGTCCATAGCCAGCATGTCTTCGCCGTCCAGGAGCAGCTCGCCCACGGCGCGGGCGTTTCGGACGGTCTCGTGCATGCGGTTCAAGGTGCGCAGGAAGGTGGATTTTCCGCAGCCGGATGGGCCGATCAGGGCGGTGACCTGGCGGGGCGGGATGGCTAGACTGACGTCGTGCAGCACGTGGTTGTCGCCGTAGTGAAAGTTCAGATGGGAGACGCGCAGCTTGTCAGGCATTCTGAGTCACCTTGGGGGAGAGCACCAGGCGCGCGGCGACGTTGGCGGTGAGCATCAGGGCCAGCAGCACGAGGCCGGCCGCCCAGGCTTGGCGGTGCCAGTCGTCGTAGGGGGAAATCGCGTAATTAAAGATCATCACGGGAAGGGAGGCCGTGGGCTGGTTCCAACCCGAACTCCAGTACTGATTGCTGAAGCTGGTGAACAGCAGGGGGGCGGTCTCGCCGGCCACGCGGGCCACGCCCAGGATGGTCCCTGTGAGAACGCCGCGGAAGGCGGCCGGAATCACCACGGTGGCCACGGTCTTCCACTGGTCCGCGCCCAGGGCCAGGGCGCCCTCGCGTAAAGTCTGCGGCACAGCGCGCAGGAACTGCTCGGTGGTGCGCATGGTGATGGGGATCACCATCATGCTGAGGGCCACCGCGCCGGCCAGCGCCGAGAAATGGCGCATGGGTTTGACCACGATCGCATAGGCAAAAATGCCGATGACAATGGAGGGAACGCCGTTCAGCAGGTCGGCCGTGTAGCGCACCACGGCCGGGAAACTGCCCCGGCCAAATTCCGACAGATAGACTCCGGCGAGGAACCCGGCGGGAACTCCCATGAGCGTGGTGAGCAGGAGCAGCTTGCCAGTGCCCAGGATGGCGTTGGCCATGCCGCCGCCCGGCTCGCCGGCCGGGGTGGGAAGATGCGTCAGGAAACTCCAGCTCAGCGAGCGGCTGCCGTACCACAGCAGGTAGCCCAGGATGAAGAAGAGCACGGAGACGGTGGCGAGGGCGCACAGTCCGGTGAGGGCGAACATGATCCAGTTGACCAGCTTGCGGTAGGTCATGGGTGTTGGGTCCCCCGGCGCGTGGTGGAGAGGATGAGCACGCGGGCCACGCCGTTAAGCACCACGGTGAGGAAGAACAGCACCAGCCCCAGTTCGATCAGGCCGCTGAGGTGCAGGTCGGAAGTGGCCTCGGTGAATTCGTTGGCGATGACGGCCGCGATGGAGTAGCCGGGGGCCAGCACGGAAGCGTGAATGCGGGGGTCGTTGCCGATGACCATGGTCACGGCCATGGTCTCGCCCAAGGCCCGGGCCAAAGCCAGGAACACCGAACCGACGATGCCCAGGCGGGCGAAAGGGACCACCACCTGCCAGGTGGACTCCCAGCGGGTGGCGCCCAGAGCCAGCGCGGCCTCGCGCTGCTCGCGGGGCACCGAGAGCAAGGCTTCGCGGGAGATTGAAACGATGAAGGGAAGGATCATCACGGCCAGCACGACGGAGGCGGTGAGGACGCCTACGCCGTAGGGCGCCCCCAGCGCGCGCATGATGGGCACGAGTACGAAGACGCCCAGCAGACCGTAGATCACGCTGGGCACCGCGGCCAGCAATTCGATGACGAAGGTGAGGGCGTCGGAGATGCGTGGGGGCGCCAGCTCGGAAAGGAAGATGGCCGCACCGAGTCCTAACGGAACGGCCATCGCCAAGGCCAGCGCCGAGGTCGCCAGCGTGCCATAGAGGAAGGGCAGCGCGCCGAACTGGCCGGCCACCGGATCCCAAATTCTGGTAAACAGAAAAGCCCAACCGAACTTGTCCCTGGTGAGAGCCGAACTCTGGAACAGCTCGAAGACCAGCAGCGCGGTGAGCAGGAGAATCCCGCCCGCGAAAGTGGCCGTGATCGCGCCGGCAAGCCGGTCGCCAGCCAGCAAGCGTGCCAGGAAACCGCGGGATCGAGCGGCTCCGCGGACCGGTTCGATGGTCATTGCGGGACTGGACATGCTACTGAATCAGCGAAATCGCCTTCAGCTCGGCCGCCACGACGAGCTTGGGCAGCGGCGCGTAGGAGAGCGGCTCGGCCATCTTCTGTCCAGGCCCCAGCATCCAGCGCAGGAAATCGATCAGGATTTGCTTCTTGGCGGGGTCCTGGATCTGGCTGGGGATGAGCAGCCAGGTAAAACTGGAGATGGGATAGGCGTCCTTGCCCGGGGCGTTGGTGATGGAGACGCGGAAATCGGCGGGCATGTCGGCGGCGGCTCCGGCGGCGGCCGCGGTCACCGAAGCCAGGTCGGGCTGGACGAACTTGCCCGCGGCGTTGCGCACCCGCCCGTAGGCCATCTTATTCTGAATGGCGTAGATCAACTCGACGTAGCCCAGCGAATAGGGGCTCTGCTTCACCAAGCCGGCCACGCCCTCGTTGCCTTTCGCCCCCAGGCCCGTCGGCCAGTTCACCGCGGTCCCGGAGCCTACTTGGGCCTTCCACTCGGGGCTGGTTTTGGAGAGATAGTCGGTCCAGATGAAGGTAGTCCCGCTGCCGTCGGAACGGTGTACAACCAGGATTTCGTTGGCGGGCAAGGCGACGCCGGGGTTGGTTTTGGCGAGCAGCGGGTCGTTCCATTTCTTGATCTTGCCGAGGAAGATCCCGGCCAGGGCCTCGGGCGTGAAGTTCAGCTCGCTGCTAACGCCGGGGAGATTGTAGGTGGCCACGACCGCGCCCAGCACCGTCGGGAAGTGCAACGGCTTGACGCCGGCTTTGGAGAGTTGCTCTTCGTTCATAGGCTGGTCGGTGGCGCCAAAATCGACCGTGCCGGCCTGGAGCTGCCGGATGCCGCCGCCCGAGCCGATGGACTGGTAGTTGATCTGGGCGTTGGGATGGAGCTTGTGGTATTCGTCGAACCACTTGGAATAAATGGGGTTGGGAAAGGTGGCGCCGGCCCCGTTGACCAGGGTCTGGGCGGACAGTGGGACAAATAGTGCAAACAGGCAAAGTGCGAATCTCATCGAGTAGCCTCATATCGATTCTCCGGGGGCGTTGTTACAGGGAGATTAAGGGGGGTTAAAGAGACGGTGAACGGTGCGCAGTCCCCCCTCCTACGACGGTTGGCCGTGAAAGGCGCCAGCTAGAAGCCGGGAATTCTGCATCCGCATCCGGATTCGCACATCAGATAGACATGAACTTGACCGCGTGGAAGACAGCCTGGGACGCTCGAAGTTCTAGTACTAACAGTACTCGAATTGGCTGTTGACAAAGCGGACCAGGTAAGGTTAAAGTACATTAATATAGAGATGTAGATTGACGGGGCTTGGGCTGGTGTGCCCGGCAAACTGGGTTACGGCAAACGGGACTGAAGGGACGGGAGTCTGTCCAACCCCCGGTCCAGGGCGCCTGAATCGTAATGACGAGGGGCTTGGAATTCTCTTCCATCACTGCCAACGATAGCGGTGACAGGCCTGTCTTAGCAGGGCGGCGCGAATTGGCGCTGGGTCGGGATGCTTCCATGGAACTGCACGATTGGTTCGCGGTGCGAGTGAAGTCCAATTGCGAGCTGACGGTGGCGAAAGCCTTCTCGGCCAGGGGCTTAGAGTATTGTCTGCCGCTCCGCAAGTTGCGGAGACGGTGGTCGGACAGATACAGGATGGTGGAGTTTCCGCTTTTTCCCGGCTACGTTTTCTGCCGCTTCCAGCGCAGCCGCCGCACGGCGGTGCTTTCCGCACCGGGAGTGCTGCATGTGGTGGGCTTTGGCGGGGCGCCGGCTCCCTTGGATGCCGAGGAAATGGCGGGCGTTCTGGCCATCGCCGCGAGCGGTTTGCCGGCCGAAGCCCGGCCCTATCTGAAGACCGGCCAGAAAGTAATGATCGACGAGGGCCCGCTGGCAGGAGTGCCGGGCATCGTCTGCCGGGCCACCAGAGAGTGCCGCCTGGTGGTGAACATCACCCTGCTGCAACGCGCGCTGTCGGTGGAGATGGAGCCGGAGTGGGTCTGCCCACTGCGGGAGGCGGACTCGACGGCGACCTGCCCGGGCGGAGCGGTGGTGCAACGGAGTATCGAGGGGTTGGACCGGACGAGAGCCCTGGGCACGCAGTGATAAGGGAGTGGAAATGCACGGCATAATGCGAATTCTCGGCGCGGCTGGGTGGTTGACGCTGGCAGCCGGGTACAGCTTGGCGGCAACCGAGCCTCCGCGGGATTCCCCGGCGGTCAGCGCCGGCGCGGAATCGGACTACGTGCTCGGTCCGGACGATCAAATCAAGATCTGGGCCCTAGGCGTGGAGGAGATTCCCGACCGGCCGTTCCGGATCGGCTCGGATGGCGGGGTCGATCTTCCGGTGGTGGGGCGCGTGGAAGCGAAAGGGCTGACCGTGGAGCAGTTCCGGGTGGAATTGCTTAAAAGGCTGGAAGGCCAGGTCTGGAAGCCGCAGGTTTCGGTGGAGGTTGTGGAGTTCGGGAGCCAACCGGTGACCATACTGGGCGCGGTGGTGAAGCCGGGAACGCATCAATTGCAGGGCCGCAAGAACCTGGCGGAAATCCTCTCGCTGGCGGGAGGGACCCGGCCGGACGCGGGCTACGATGTGCGGATCTCCCGGGAGAAGCGGTACGGCGCCATTCCGTTGGATTCCGCGCACTGGGCCTGGGACGGCGATTATAGCGTGGCGGAGGTGAACCTGAAGAGCCTGTTGGCGGGGGACAATCCGGCGTGCAATATCGCGATCAAGCCGCACGACACGATTACCGTGCCCACGGCCGAGACGGCCTACGTGATCGGCGCGGTGGTGAAGCCGGGCACGATTGTTCTGGCGGAGCGGCAGTCGATTTCGGTGTTGCAGGCGCTGGCCATGGCGGAAGGCCTGGGCAAGAACGCCAAGCCGCAGAGCGCCAAGATACTCCGCACGGCCCCCGGCAGCTCACAGCGCACCGAGTTGCCGATCGACTTGAAACGGATCATGGAGGGGCGGGGCGAGGACGTCAGCCTGAAGGCCAACGACGTTCTGCTGGTCCCCGACAACGTCGCCCAGAGGGCAGTCTTCAGGACCTTGGAAGCGATGATCCAGATGGCCACCGGAGTGGTCATCTTCCGTCCTTGAGCCGGGAGTCCATGCTATGAGCGAACCATATAAGCTTCTGCCCGGGGCCGATGGGCCCAGACCGCCGGCCTTACAGGCGGTCCCCGCCGCGATCTCGCGCGGGGAGGCCTTTCCCAACCAGGGAGCCGGCGAAGCGAACCGGCTGGGCGATTACGTGCCCGCCTTCAAGAGACGAAAGCTGGCGGTGCTGCTGATCGCGCTGCTGGGGGTGCTGGGGGCGCTGGCGCTGAGTCTCGCTCAGGCTCCGGCGTACCGGGCGACGGCTTCGGTGGAAGTGGAGGGCCTGAACGAGAACTTCCTCAACCTGAAGGATGTGTATGCCACCGAGAACTCGACGGCCGGCGGCTCGATCGAAGCCACCGTGGACACGGAGCTGGCGGCGCTCACGGAGGAATCTCTGCTGCAACGCGTGGCGACCGAGTTGAAGCTCGATCACCGGCCGGAGTTCCAGCCCAAGCCGGGCGTGCTGGCCTGGGCCAAAGGCCAGTTGGGAATGGGGGCCGCGGCTGGAGCCAAGCCGGACGCGGGCAGCGCCGTAGCGGTCCTAAAGGAGCACATGCTCCTGGAGACGCCGAAGCAGGGGCGAATCATCAGGATTCAGTACGAGGCGCGGGATGCCGCGCTGTCCGCGGAAGTGGCCAACGCGCTGGCCACGACGCTGATTCAACAGAACCTGGAGTCGCGCTGGAACGCCACCAAGCAGATCGGGGAGTGGCTGAATCCGCAGCTTACCGAGTTGCAGCGGAACCTGGCGGAATCGGAAGAGCGGCTGCAACAGTACGCGCAATCGGAGGGGTTGCTGATCACCCGGAATAATGAGAGCGCGGGCGAACAGGGCTTGCGCCTGGAACAGGAGGAACTGGCCCGGGCGCGAGCGGACCGGATCGCCCGGGAGTCGGTCTACCAGGCGGCGGTGAGCGGACCGCCGGGCGTCGAAGCCGGCAACGCCGATAGCGGAGTACTGCACGAGAATCAACTGAAGCTTACGGACTTGCGGCGGCAACTGGCCGAACTCGGCTCGGTGCTCAAACCGGAGAACTACAAGGTGGCGCGGGTGCAGGCGCAAATCGCCGAACTGGAGGCGGCCCAGCAGGAAGAGCTAGGGCGGGCCCGAGAGCGGATGGAGGAGCAGTATCAGGCCGCGCAAACCCGGGAGCAGTTGCTGACCAAGACTTACTCGCAACAGGCGGCGCTGGTCTCCGCGCAGTCGATCAAGGCCGCGCGGTACGAGAACCTCAAGCGGGAGGTGGAAGTAAACCGGCAATTGTACGAAGCCATGGTCCAGAAGGCCAAAGAGGCGGGCATCGCCAGCGCCATACGGCCGTCGAACATCCGCATGATCACGACCGCCGCGCCGCCCGCGCGCCCGTTTAAGCCGAATGTTCCCTTGAACCTTTGCATCGGGCTATTCCTGGGCCTGAGCTGCGGCATCGCCTACGTGGTGACCGCCTCGCAGTTGGACCGCAAGCTGCGCGCTCCCGGAGACGCGGAGCTGTACCTGAACCTGCCGGAGCTGGGAGCGATTCCTGGGGCCGGCGGCAGCATACCGCGCAAGCTGATCGGCTCGGACGGGCACCGCCGGGGCTTTGAACTGGTGGCCTGGGACGAAAAGATATCGGTGTTTTCGGAGTCCTTCCGCGCGACGCTCACCTCGCTGCTTTTCGCGGGCGGGGCCGCGTCCTCGCCGGGGGTATTCGTGGTCACCAGTCCGCTGGCGGGGGAAGGCAAGACCACGGTGGTCAGCAACCTGGGCGCCGCGCTGGCGGAGATCGACCGGTGCGTGCTGCTGGTGGATGCGGACCTGCGCGGCCCGGAGTTGCATAGAGTGTTCTCGCTGCAGAACGACCGGGGCCTGAGCACGCTGCTCGGGGACGGCCACCCGCTGGACTCGACAGCGGTGAAGGAACTGATTCAGCAGACGCACATCCCGAACCTGTTCGTGCTGACCGCGGGACCGCCGGTGGAACGGGTGAGTTCGCTGCTCCACACCGAGCGGATGGCGCAGCTTCTGGCCCGCTTGCGCGCCGCCTTCGACCACGTCATCGTCGACGCGCCGCCCAGCCTGCTATTCGCGGACGCCAGAATCGTCGCCCGGCCTACCGATGGAGTGGTGCTGGTGCTGCGCGCCAATCGGACCAGTTGGCCGACCGCCCAGGCGGCCGTGCAGCGCTTGCAAATGGACGGGGTTCCGATCCTGGGGACGGTGCTGAACGACTGGCGTCCGGATACCGACAACGACGTGTATGGCTACCGCAACCTGCATAAGTATTACTCGGCCCGTTAGAAGCGGAGCGACCAGACCCATGGATCAGAACCCAGAGCCGGCTCCGACGGCGCGTTCCTTGAGCGCGAACTTCTGGTGGTTCTTCGTGGGGAATGCGACTTACTCCTTCTGCCAGTGGATCATTCTGGTGGCGCTGGCCAAGCTGGTGACACCGCTGATGCTGGGGAAATTCGCGCTGGGGCTGGCGGTGGCGGCTCCCATCCTCACCTTCACCAACCTGCAACTCAGGGCGGTACAGGCCACCGACGCGCGGGAGCAGTACCATTTCTCGGAGTACTTCGGCATGCGGATCGTCACGACGTCGGCGGGCCTGCTGGTCATCGCGCTGATTGCGCTGTTTGGGCGCTTCCAGCCGGGCACCGCGGTGATCGTGCTGGCGGTGGGGATGGCCAAGGCCGTGGAGTGCATGAGCGACGTATTCTACGGGTTGTTCCAGCACCACGAGGACCTGAAACGCATCGCGGTGTCGATGATGTTGCGCGGGCTGATGGCCTCGGCGGCGCTGGCGGGGGTGGTCTATCTCACCCACGACGTGCTGTGGGGCACGCTGGCCATGATGGGCGTATGGGCGGTGGTATGGGCACTGCACGATTTGCGGTGGGGACACCGGATGATCGCGGCTCGCGGCGCCGCGGGAGGACGGCCGGGACCGGGCGGCGGGCGCGGATTGAGACCGCGCACGGAGCCGGTCAGGAGCTGGACGCTGTTCAAGCTGGCGCTGCCGTTGGGGATTGTGATGGTGCTGGTGGCGTTGAACACCAATATCCCGCGGTACTTCGTGGAATACCACATGGGGGAAGAGAATCTGGGGATATTTTCGGCGATGGCCTACGCCATGGTGGCGCTGACCGGGGTTGGGGAAGCGCTGGGCCAGTCGGCGGCTCCCAAGCTGGCCAGGTACTTCGCGAACGGCCAGATCGCGCAGTTCCGCTCGCTGGTGGGGAGGCTGCTGGCAATCATCGCGGTTCCGGGGGCGGCGGCGATCCTGGTGGCTTATTTCGGCGGTGCGACGCTGCTGCGTCTGCTGTACACGCCGCGATACGCCCAGCACGCGGATGCGTTCGTCTGGCTCATGGTTACCGCCGCGGCCACCTGCGTGGCGCTGCTGCTGAGTTCCGCGGTCACCGCGGCGCGACATTTCAGGATTCAGGTGCCGATGTTCGCCACGAGCGCGCTGGCGCTGACCGCGGGTTGCTATTTCCTGGTTCCGGTGGCTGGAATGCGCGGGGCCGCCATGGCCGCCGCGCTCGCCTCGACCCTGCATGTCCTGATGGCGGCCGGCGTCCTGGGCTGGATTCTGCTTAGTCATCAGGCGCGACAGGCAACTTCTTTTCGGCAAGCGCGACCGGAAACGTATAGCGCGCCAGGTCTGGAGGCTTAGTGCCGGCCCGCATCGACAATATCGCGCCAATCGCTCCGGAGGCGGCTGCAATTCGGAAACCGCCGGCCGCGGAGCGCAAGGTGAGCTTCTGGCTGCTGGGCTATATTGCCCTGCTTCCGTACCAGTATGCGGTGATCCACGACGCCAGAGTGGGCATTGCCGACGCCTGCCTATTTGGGTATCTAATCTTCAACGTCTCGAGGATCAGGCTCCGCACGGAGGCTTGGCGCGTCTGGCACTTCGCCCTGCTGCTGCTGTTCGCCGTGGGCCTGCTGGTGAGCGCGCTTCGCGAAGGCGCGGTGACGCCATATCAGTACCTCAACAAGGGGTTCGGACTGCTGACCCTGTTTGCGGCCTACGCCATGATTACTTCGGAGGTCGAGAGCTGGGGGCAACTCAGGCGGGCGATGCGCGTGTTTGTGCTGGGCGTCACGGTGCAGAACGTAGTGGCTCTGGCGGCGCTGCTGGCCTCGTACGTCGCGAAAATGCAATTCTCCTTCATCAACTACGACAACGAGCGGCTGTCCGGCTTCCTCTACGACCCCAACGCGTACGGCGGCCTTCTGGTTGTCGCCCTGGCCTTCAACCTGGTGGGTAGCGCGGGTTCGGTCCCGGTAACGCGGGGTTGGCTGCGTCTCTTCTGCAACATGACGCTGGCTTTGGGAATCGTATTCACATTCTCGCGGTCCGCCTGGATGGCATTGGCGGCGACCTGGCTCGTGTATCTGGTCTTACAACCGAAGCTGGCCGCCAAGACGCTGGGCATCGTGGCGGCGGGCTTGCCCGTGCTGGTGGCGATGATCGGACTGGGCCTGCTCTCGCCGAAGAGGATGCTGGACCGGCCGGACACCATTCAGCAGAGGGTGGGGTTGATCAACGACAGCCTGGCTCAGTTCGAGAAGCACCCGGTCTTCGGCATGGGACTGGGAGAGTTCCGCGCGGCGGAGGGGCTGATCGTCCACAACACGCCGCTGTGGTTTCTGGCCGACTTCGGCCTGGTGGGACTGGGGGTATTCATGGGGTTCGTCGGGTGGTTCCTGGTGGCGGGATTCAAGGCCTACCTGGCGGCGCCCCAGGATGGCAAGGCATATGTGGTGGGCCTGCTGGCGGCATACTGCGGGATGCTGGGGCTCTCGATGGGGATCGAGGGATTCTATCAGCGGCACTGGTGGCTGTGCTTCGCTTTAATCGCGGCGGCGGCGACCGTCGCCAGGAAGGCGCCGGCGGCAATTCCGCGTCCGGCAGCCGGCGGAATGCGGGCGCGAACCTGGTGGCCAGCGGCCGCGGCGTACGGGAGACACCAGTCATGATCGCGCTATTCAAGGCGAAGGGCGGCGGGGGACGGAGATTCTATTTCGTTATGAAGCGACTGTTGGATGTGATGGTGTCCGGCTTGGCGATGCTGGTTCTTTTTCCGGTGGGCTGCGCCTGTGCGCTGGCGGTGTTACTAAGCTCCCGGGGACCGGCGATCTACAAAGCCCGACGGATGGGGAAGAACGGCCGTCCGTTCCCGCTGTATAAGTTTCGCAGCATGGTGGTGGGGGCTCCGGACTGGCGCAACTCCGACGGCTCGGCCTTCACGAGCGACCGGGACCCGCGGGTGACGCCCGTGGGACGGTTCTTGCGCCAGACCAGTCTGGACGAACTGCCACAACTTTGGAACGTGCTCCGCGGCGACATGAGCCTGGTAGGACCGCGTCCCGACCAAGTGGACCAGATCCGGTACTACACGGAAGCCGAGAAAGTGAAGCTGGCGGTAAAGCCGGGGATCACCGGACTGGCGCAGATCAGCGGCCGCAACGCCATCGCCTGGGAAACCCGCAAGGTTCTGGATGCCGAATATGTCAAGCGGCAGTCGTTCCTGCTGGATGTGGCCATCCTGTGCAAGACAATTCCGTACATTTTGAAACGCGAAGGGGTCAACGGCCCCACTGCCACTCGTCAGGAGGTCTAAGTGCCAAGAGACCGATTCGATCTTTCGGAAGACAGACAGTCGATTGCGGATCTGCTGCGAACCCGCCAGGAGGACGGTTACGAACCGCCGCCCCTGCGGGTAGCGTCCGATGCCGCGCTGGAGCGGGAGCTGGAGTTGCTGGGGAGCGAAGAGAGCTTCGGCGCTGTCACGCGCCAAGGCTCGCAGATCCTTGGACTGGCTAGCTGGAGGCGACTGGCCTTCGACAGCGAGCAGCTTGGAATCCCCGCGGCGCGGATCGACCTGTTGGTTTCCGCGGGCGGTTATGCGGAAGCGCTGGAGCGCAAGACCGCCTTGCTGGGAATCGTCACCGAGGAATGCCGCTGGCGCGGGGTTCGTTACCTGACGGCGCGAGTGGCGGCCAGCGAACTCTCGACGATCCATGCGCTGGGCCGATGCGGCTTCGACATATTGGACGGCATCGTGACGTTTTCGATCCGTCTGGACCAGGCGGAGCGGCGGCCGGCCGCGAGCGGCTTGGAGGTGCGGCTGTACCGGGAGGGGGACCTGGAGCAGTTGCTGGAGATCGCCCGCTCGTCCTACACCTGCGACCGGTTCCACATCGATCGGGCGCTGCCGCCGGGCGCGGCCGACCGGCTGTACGACGCCTGGGTGACCCGTTCCTGCAGCGGCGAAGAGGCGGACGCGGTGATGGTGACCACGCTGGGCGGCCGCGTGGCGGGCTACGTTACGTGCAAGCTGGTGCGCGATCCCGGCCAGAGCGGGAAGCCGCCGAGCGGGGTGATTGGGCTGGTCGCCACGGCGGAGTTTGCGCGCGGCCAGGGCGTCGCCAGCACCACCTTGCAGGGCGCCTTCGACTGGTTCCGGCAGCAGAGGGTGAACGTGGTCGAGGTGGGCACGCAAATGCAGAACGCCGGGGCGTGCCGGCTGTACGGGCAATGCGGGTTCCGGATGGCGCGCATGAGTCTGACTTACAGGAGGCTTCTCTAAATGGCAACTTCAACCGCTCGGGCGGGGCGAACCGCGTTTCTGCCGTACAGTCTTCCGTGGATCGGCGAGGAAGAGATCGCCGAAATGACGGACAGCTTACGTTCGAACTGGATCACGACGGGACCCAAGACCAAGCAGTTCGAAGCGGAGCTGGCGGCCTACGTGGGCGCCAAACACGCGATCGCGGTCAACTCCTGCACGGCGGCGCTGCAGATCGCGCTGGCGGCGCAGGACGTGGGACCGGGAGACGAGGCGATCGTACCCACCTTGACTTTCTGCGCGACGGCCAACGTGGTGGTGCACCTGGGGGCGACTCCCGTCCTGGTGGACGTGGGGAGGGATTACCAGATCTCGGTGGAGACGATCGAGCGGGCGATAACGCCGCGAACGAAGGCCATCGTGGTGGTGCATTACGGGGGCCAGGCTTGCGACCTCGAAGAGATCCTGGCGCTGGCCGGACGGCACGGCCTCCCGGTGATCGAGGACGCCGCGCACGCCATCGGCACCGAGTACCGGGGCCGCAAGATCGGGACGCACGGCGCCGCCACGGCGTTCAGCTTCTATGCGACCAAGAACATGACGACGGGCGAGGGCGGGGCCATCACCACCAACGACGAAGAGCTGGCCGCGCGCATGCGAATTCTCTCGCTGCACGGCATGAGCCGGGATGCGTGGCAGCGCTATTCCGAGCAGGGGTCGTGGTACTACGAGGTGGTGGAGGCCGGCTTCAAGGACAACATGACGGACTTGCAGGCCTCGCTGGGCCTGCATCAGTTGCGGCGGCTGGACAAGTTTATCGCGACGCGGCAGGAGATCGCCCGGCAGTACCGCGAGGCGTTCGCGGGCCTGCCGGAGCTGATCCTTCCGGAGGAGCGGGGCGACCGCAATCACGCCTATCATCTTTTTGCGGTGCGCCTGGATTTGAGCCGGCTGCGGATCGACCGGGCCGAGTTCATAAAGCGCTTGCAGCAAGCCAAGATCGGCGCCAGCGTGCATTTCATCCCGCTGCACCGGCATCCTTTCTATCGGGAGACCTATGGATACCGGCCGGAGCAATTTCCGTGCTGCGAGGAGTTGTACGCGGGGCTGCTTTCGCTCCCGCTCTATCCGAAGATGACGCAAGCCGACGTTTGGGACGTCATCGAGGCGACGACGGAGTTAGTGGAATCGAACCGTATCGGTTAGCGGCGTTCGGGAACATGGGCGGCGTCCGGCTGGGAACCGGCGCCGGGCTGGGAAATCAATTCAAGGGGTAAGGGAGAGACGATATGTCGGGAATAGCAGTGGATAATTACCAACTGGCGGGGCAGTCCGCGGAGGCTAAGGGGAATAAGAGATGGATCCGCGCTTACCTGACGCGGCTCACGGCGGGCTCGAGCCGGCGAAGCGTGCTGGCCGGCGTCCTGGCGGATTTCGTGGCCGTGCAGTGCGCGGCGATTACGGCGCTGCTGGTCAAGCTGGTATGGCTCCAGAGCGGTGTCGCGGATACACGGAACATTCAGGGCGCGGGCGTACCCGGCTGGTACATCATGACGCTGCTGCCGTTCTCGGGGGTGCTGGCTTTGGTGCTTTTCCTGAGCGGCGGCTACTCGGTGAGCCGGCTGCGGAAGCCGAGGCAGGGGAGCCTTCTGGTACTTCGCGCCTGCGTTCTGGCGAGCGCTCTGTACGCTCTGGTGTGCTGGTTCGGCGGGCGGCTGGAAGTGCTGCAGGGCGGGACGGCGCTGGTGTTCATGACGCTTTCGTGCTTCGGCGCCATGGGACTGCGCTATCTGAAGCTGTGGGTGGATGCCCCGCTGGTGGAGGACTCCTTTCCCAGCTCGCTGATCCTGGCCGAAGGGCCACCGGAGGCTCCGGTGCTGGTGATCGGCGGAGCGGGCTACATCGGCTCGGTCCTGGTGCGGCGGCTGATTGCTTCGGGCCGGAAAGTGCGCGTACTGGACAGCCTGGTCTACGGCAACGGAGCGTTGCGGGACCTGTTTGGACATCCCAACCTGGAGGTGCTGTTCGGGGATTGCCGGAACATCAAGAGCGTGGTGAGGGCGGTGGACGGGGTGGACACGATCGTGCACCTGGCGGCCATCGTGGGCGATCCGGCATGCGAACAGGACCGGCAGGCGGCGCTGGAAACCAACTACGCCGCCACGCGGATGCTGATCGAGGTGGCCAAGGGCGCCAAAGTGCGCCGGCTGGTTTTCGCTTCCAGTTGCAGC
>Ga0326727_10018200_pt1 | contig 14389 bp, 14 predicted proteins | sample MB2enrmetagenome_FD_207643 | JGI IMG/M metagenome (GOLD analysis project Ga0326727, IMG submission 207643) | Lab enriched peat soil microbial communities from McLean, Ithaca, NY, United States - MB29MY | ecosystem: Environmental > Terrestrial > Soil > Wetlands > Peat | place: USA: New York...
GACTCAGTATCTCCAGGGGCTCATCTTGTATTAGAAACTGGTGCAACCTTCGGGCTCATTCTGCATTAGACAAGACTAAAGCTTCACGCCGCATTTGAAATCTGGTATGATTAACAATAACCCTGTGATTTTATTTTGAATGGAGTTGACATAATGAAACAGGGACAGCAGTAAAGAAGGAGGACACATATAATGGCAATTATTGATTTTGGCGGTACCAAGGAAGAGGTCGTCACGCGGGAAGAATTTCCGCTCAAGAAAGCGCGTGAAGTTTTAAAGAAAGAAACTATTGCCGTCATCGGTTACGGTGTGCAGGGACCGGGCCAGGCGTTAAACCTGAAAGATAACGGGTTCAATGTTATCGTCGGGCAGTCCAAGCAATTCCCCGAGGACTGGAAACGGGCGGTGGCCGACGGCTGGAAGTCGGGAGTTGATTTATTCGAAATCGAAGATGCGCTGAAACGCGGCACGATTTTTGAACTGCTGGTTTCAGACGCGGCCCACAAGCAGGTCTGGCCGCTGATCAAGAAATATTTGAAACCGGGTGATGCGATTTATTTCTCGCACGGTTTTTCCATTGTTTATAAAGACCAGACCAAGATTATCCCACCGAAAAATGTGGATGTCATCATGGTGGCGCCGAAAGGCTCAGGGACATCGCTGCGGCGTAACTTCCTGTCCGGCGAAGGCATCAACGCCAGTTTCGCGGTATTCCAGGACGCCTCCGGTAAAGCCAAGGACCGCACTTTGGCACTCGGCGTCGGCATCGGGGCCGGTTATCTGTTCCCGACGACATTTGAAAAAGAGGTCTTCAGCGACCTGGTCGGGGAACGCGGCGTATTGATGGGCGCACTGGCCGGCATCATGGAAGCACAATACGATACGCTGCGCAAACACGGACACAGCCCCAGCGAAGCTTTTAATGAAACGGTAGAAGAATTAACCGAAAGCCTGATTAGGCTGGTCAGCGAGAACGGCATGGACTGGATGTATTCCAACTGTTCGGCGACTGCACAGCGCGGCGCGCTGGACTGGAAACCGAAATTTAAGAAAGCCGTTTTACCGGTTTTTAAAGAGCTTTATGAAAGGGTCGCTTCCGGTGCGGAAACCGCGCGCGTCATCCGCGCCTGCGGCGGGCCGAACTATAAAGTACAGCTCGGCAAAGAACTTTCGAAGATGGGCGATTCCGAAATGTGGCAGGCAGGGAAAGCCACCCGGGCATTACGACCGCAGCGGCAGGGAAAAGCTTCCACCGCAAAAGCGGCCGCAGGTACCGGCGGCAGAAAAACCAACTAGTCACCATTTAAATCAATCGGTTTTAAAGACGTGGTAAGAAAATATTTCTTACCACGTCTTTTTTTATGACCGCGAATTTTCTTAAGCCCCGATTTATCAAATCCGTAACATCGGATTTTGAGTCCGGCAGACGAACCGTCAGCTGTGATACAAGCACGCCTAAATATATTTCCAAAACGAGGCTAAAACTATTGACAAACATTATGTTATATGCGAAAATGGTAGATGTTGGGAACTAGTGGGGAATGGTGTGGAATAAGGACTTTCGATGTTTCTGGGTGAATACAATTACAAGCTGGATGAGAAGGGCCGGGTGCCTGTCCCGCCGAAGTTCCGGGGGGAACTAAGGGACGGCATTATCCTGGTGCCCGGTCCGGAAAAATGTATCATCGCCTTTACGCCGGAAGAATGGAAAAAAATCTCCGAAAATATGCATACCGGCACCCTGGCATCGAATAAAATGCGGAAATTAAATAGAGCGCTGTTCTCAACCGCCTTTCATTTGAACCTTGACGGCCAGGGCAGGATTGCCCTGCCTGTTCCGCTCAGAACATTTGCCGGAATTGGTGAGGAAGTTGTAATCACGGGGGCTAATACCTACCTTGAGATATGGGACAAAACGTTGTGGGAAGAAGAAAAAACCAATAGTCTGGCACAAGCCTGGCAAATAATCGAAACTCTGTAACAATATTAAGGAGCCTAAGGTGTTAACGGTCGCCCACAAGCCCGTATTACTCAAGGAAGTGTTGTCCGCACTTTCGATTCAGCCCGGGGGACGGTATGTAGATTGTACCCTCGGCGGCGGCGGCCACGCGATGGCGATTATCCAAAACAGCGCCCCCGGCGGTCAGCTGCTGGGGATTGACGCCGACCCGGAGGCAATCCGGGCAGCCGCGATAAACCTTTCCCGTTACACCGATTCCGTTTTACTGGTCAACGATAATTTCGTAAATATTGACGCAATCTGTCATCATTATGATTTTTATCCCGTTCACGGGATTTTATTAGACCTCGGCCTGTCTTCGATGCAGCTTTTAGATGACCCGCGCGGTTTCAGTTTTCAATACGAAGCGGCGCTGGATATGCGCTTTAATCCAAAACAGAAAATCACGGCGGCCGATATCGTCAACAATTATCCGGAAGTGGATTTAGCCCAACTTATCCGGAAATACGGCGAAGAACCGCACAGTTTTAAAATTGCCCGTCGTATCGTGCAGTCCAGACCGGTCAACACCACCACCCAACTGGCCGATATCGTGGCAGAAGCAGTCGGCGGCCGCCACGGCAGGATTCATCCGGCAACCAGGACTTTCCAGGCACTCCGTATTGCCGTAAATGAAGAACTGGAACACCTGGAAGAAACTCTGGGAAAAACAATTGACCTGTTGGGCGCCGGCGGACGGCTGGTTGTCATCAGTTACCATTCCCTGGAAGACCGGATTGTAAAACAATTCCTGCAGAGAGAATCTAAAGACTGTATTTGCCCGCCCAGCGTGCCGGTGTGCCAGTGCAAACATACCGCCAGTTTCCGGCTGATCAATAAGAAGGTTATCACGCCATCGGAAAAAGAACTGGACGAAAACCCGCGCAGCCGCAGTGCCCGGATGCGGGTGGCGGAAAGAATCGGCAGCAGTGGAGCACCGGTGAAAGCAATAAGCAGCAAGATAAGCTTTAAAGAACTGCGGCGGGGATTTTCCCTCAATTAATAAGAAAATTATCGAAAGTTAGGATATCAAAATTTACCAAGGAGGAAAACATAATGGCAAAACGGAGAACAATCTCAGCAATCGATGTTGGAACTACCAAAGTGTGCACTCTCATTGCTGAAGTGGGCGATAACGGGCAGATGCGCATCGCCGGGGTGGGGAATGTGCCTTCCAAAGGAATGCACAAGGGGATGGTAGTCAACATCAATGAAGCCAAGGAGACAATCCGCGATTCCGTAAAAAGAGCGGAACAATCCTCGGGCTACAAGGTTGAATCTGCCTACATCGGTGTCACCGGAAGAAGTGTGACCGGGCAGAACAACAAAGGTGTCGTTGCGGTGACACGCAATGACCGTCTGGTACGCCCAGATGATTTACGCCGGGTTTTACAGAATGCCCAGAGCGTGAAAATGGGCGCCGACCAGAAAATCCTGCACATGATTCCGCGCCACTACGGACTGGACGGACAGGACGGCGTTCAGAATCCAATCGGGATGCATGGTTTCAAACTGGATGCAGAGACTCACGTGATTACTACAGGCGTAGCTTCTGTCCAGAACCTGGTAAAATGCGTCCGCGGGGTGGGTGTGGATGTTGAGGACCTCGTTTTCGAAGCATTAGCCAGTAGCGAAGCCTGTCTGACCGAAGATGACAAGATGGCCGGGACAATCCTGGCGGACATCGGCGGCGGCACGACAGATATCTCTGTATTTAAAGATGGAACTATCTGGCAAACCGCAGTGGTTCCGGTGGCCGGTTATCAGATGACACGGGATATCGCCATCGGTTTAGGCCTGCCTTTCGAAGTTGCCGAAGAAATGAAGAAGAAATACGGCACAGCTCTCCCGGTTTATGAAGGGAAGGCAGAGAATGATTCCATCGCGCAGAATGGGCACAACATTTCATATCAGGGGTTGTGCGATATTATCCGCGCCAGAATGGAAGAAATTTTAAGGCTCATCGTCCTGGAATTGCCGCATGGTGAACAGGATGCGTTAGTGCCTGGCGGACTGGTGCTTACAGGTGGAAGCTCCAACCTGGCGGGCATAGATGCACTCGGCAGAGAAGTCCTGAAGATGCCGGTCAGAGTCGGCGCGCCGCTGAATGTTTACGGTATCAGCGACCAACTGAGCGACCCGGCTTACGCAACCGCAGTCGGACTTTTACTCTGGGGTATGAAACCGAAGAGCAATTTAAAAACCAAACAGAATCTTTTCGGCGACGGTATTTTCAACCTCATGTCCCGTATCAAGGGTTTATTCGCTAAACCGGCACAAAGCTAAAATAAAAAAATAAAATAATTTTTTAAACAATCTGAATAGGAGGATTTACATAAATGGCAAGGTCAAGTTTTTCCGCTAGTCCCGTCAGAATTAAAGTTGTAGGTCTTGGCGGCGGTGGGTCTAATGCCGTGACCCGTATGGTTAGAGACGGAGTTGACGGCGTGGATTTCATCGCAATGAATACCGATGCTCAATCCCTGGCAATCACCGAAGCACCGACCAGAATCCAGCTTGGAGAAAAGCTGGTACGCGGGTTAGGCGCCGGCGGCGACCATCATGTCGGTCAGAAAGCGGCCGAAGAGAACCGCGATGAAATTAAAGAAGTCGTAAACGGTGCAGAAATGGTATTTATTACCGCAGGTATGGGCGGCGGCACGGGCACCGGTTCCGCCTCCGTGGTGGCAGAAGTTGCCAAACAGAGCGGCGCATTAACCATCGCTGTGGTTACCAAACCCTTCGGATTTGAAGGTTCACACCGCATGGCTGTAGCCGAAGACGGCATTAAAACATTAATGCCGTTAGTTGATACACTCATCATTATCCCGAACGATCGGCTGTTCACGATGTGCGACCAGAAGACCGGCGTTGATGCCGCGTTCAGACTGGCCGATGAAGTTCTCGCAAATGGTGTACAGGCTATCGCTCAGGTCATCACCGTTCCCGGCATGATTAACCTGGACTTCGCCGATGTTCGCGCCATCATGAAAGATGCCGGCCCGGCCTGGATGTCCATCGGCAAAGGCAGCGGCCAGAACCGCGCAGTAGATGCCGCGAAATCCGCGTTAGCCAGCCCGCTGCTGGATGTGTCCGTCTCCGGAGCCAAGGGCGTGCTCTTTAACGTTGTCGGCGGCGACAACCTTTCCCTGTTCGAAGTCAACGAAGCAGCCGAAATTATCAAACAGGCCGTTGACCCCGATGCCAACATTATCTTCGGCGTTGTCCGCGACAGCCGCATGGACAAAGATATCAAGATTACCTTAATCGCTACCGGTTTTGAAACTTCATCCCTGAGCGGTAATAAAGTCGATGAAGCTGAAATCAGCGGCTACATGGAAACAATAAAGGGCAGCGAAGAACAGCTGGATGTCCCGGCCTTCCTGCGCCGCGCCCAGTATACACAGCATCATGTGCCCACTCCCGCGCCTATGCCACAGAAACAGGCACCAAAAGCCCCGTCCTACAATTCATGGACCCGGTAATCATCAAATCTTGAGACTGAGAGAGGGCTAGGGTCAAAAGCCTGACAGCCCGAACTCTTTAGCTGGGTGTTATTGGGTAGACCAAACCACCGGTCTACCCGATAGCACCCCGATTTGTTTCTACCCAGTTGCTTCACTCCTTCAGTATCTGCTAAAATCCACAACAAGATAACGTTATTCATATGAAAATATTTCTTCCCCACGCTCGAAAAAGGCTTGACAAACCACAACATCTTGTGGTTTAATACGATTCCTACCACCAGATGTGGGGTAGGCGGTATTGATAAATTGAGTGTGGGATATGAAATGTCCCCATTGCGGTTATAACGATTCGAAGGTCCTGGATTCACGCGATGTAGATGACGGCGTCCGCCGGAGACGGCAATGTCTTGGGTGTGACAGCCGGTTTACCACCTACGAACGCGTGCAGCGCACCGGCTTGTTTGTCATCAAAAAAGACAAAAGAAGAGAATTGTTTGACAAAGGCAAGCTGTTAAACGGAATCCGTAAGGCTTTCGAGAAGCGACCTGTCGCCGCCGGCACAATTGATAAAGTGGCGGATGACATCGAAGCGGAGTTATACAAACAGGGCAAGCAGGAAGTCCACAGCGCCATAATCGGCGACATGGTAATGGCAAATCTGAAACAAAACGACCAGATAGCTTATATCCGTTTTGCCAGCGTTTACCGTGATTTTGCCGACATTACCAAATTGAAACAGGAAGTGGATAACCTGGCGAGGGGCGCCAGCCGGGCCATACCGGCGGCGCAATTACCGCTGATACCGGACAACGAGTCCGTAGCTGTGGTGGAAACGGGCAGCCGAGGCAAACAGAAATGAACGGTAAAAAGCCAAACCGGCAGACACAATTGGGCCAGTTCACACGTCAGCAGATAGCCAAGGCGACTTTTGCGGCGGCGGAACGAATGGGGATTTCAGACCGGGAGTACATCGAAAATCTGACACAGCAAGTGATTGAACGGCTGGAGAAAAAACTGGCGCCGGAAAAGATTAATCCGGCGCAGCCGCTACCGGGGATGGAGGACATGGTTTCCCATCCCGGCAATCAAGAAAAACGGGTACCGACGAACGAAACCGAGATACTGGCACTGGTCAAAGAATTTTTAGACGCGGAAGAACCGACAAAAACGCGGGAGGAAGCAGCACCGATGAAGATAATAAAGGCAGAAGACATGGAAAACAAACAAAATGACGATTTAAAGTTAACCGAGAACGCTTTAAAAGTTCTGGAAAAACGTTATTTGAAGAAGGATAAAAGCGGGAAACCGACGGAAACGCCGGAGGAACTGTTCCACCGGGTAGCGCGGGCGATTGCTGCGGCAGACCTGATTTATGATGCCCGGGCGGATATCGCCGGGCGGGAAAATGAATTTTACAGCGCGATGGTGAACCTTAATTTCCTGCCGAACTCACCGACATTAATGAACGCCGGCCGGGAACTGGGGCAGCTTTCCGCCTGTTTCGTATTGCCGATTGACGATTCGATGGAATCTATTTTCGATGCCGTAAAATACACCGCGCTGATTCACAAGAGCGGCGGCGGCACCGGTTTTTCCTTCTCCCGGCTGCGCCCGGAAAGCGACCGTGTCGGTTCCACCGGCGGGGTAGCCAGCGGCCCGGTGTCCTTCATGCGGGCTTTCGATACCGCGACCGATGTCATCAAACAGGGAGGGATGCGGCGCGGGGCAAACATGGCCATTTTAAGCGTCGACCACCCGGACATCATGAAATTCATCAACGCCAAGACCGAAGCAAACGTGCTGACCAACTTCAACATCTCAGTGGCCGTCACCGCCGAGTTCATGGAGGCCGTCAAATCCGGCAGCAATTATAACCTGATTAATCCGCACAATAAAGAAATATTCGGCCAATTAAACGCCAAAGAAGTTTTCGACAAGATGGTGGAAATGGCCTGGAAAACCGGCGACCCCGGTATCGTCTTCATCGACCGGATAAACAAGGAAAATCCCACGCCCAACCTGGGGAAAATCGAGAGCACCAACCCCTGCGGCGAACAGCCGCTGCTGCCTTATGAATCCTGCAATCTGGGTTCGATTAATCTGAGCAGAATGCTGGTAAAAACCGGCAGCCGGTACCAGGTGGATTATCCCAAACTGGCACGCACGGTAAAAACCGGCGTCAGATTCCTGGATAACGTGATTGATATCAACAAATTCCCGCTGCCGTCCATCGAGGAAATGACGAAAAAGACCCGGAAAATCGGCCTCGGGGTGATGGGTTTTGCAGATATGCTGCTAATGCTGGGCATCCCCTATGATTCCGAAAGGGCACTGGAAGTGGTGGAAGACGTGATGGGCTTTATCCAGGCGGAGTCCACCAAAGCTTCGGCGGAACTGGCGATTGAGCGCGGCGTTTTCCCGGCTTTCAAGGGCAGTAAGTATGACGTGCCGAACGGTATCCGGGTGAGGAATGCCACCCGTACGACGATTGCCCCCACCGGCACTTTGTCCATCATTGCGGGTTGTTCCGGCGGCATTGAACCGCTGTTTGCCCTGGTTTATACCCGTAATATCCTGGACGGCACCAAGATGATTGAAGCCAATCCCTGTTTTGAAGAAGTAGCGCATAAAGGCGGGTTCTACAGCGAGGAATTAATGAAGCAGCTGGCAGAAGGCGCTCATCTGAGCGATATTCCCGGCGTGCCGACCGAAGTGAAGAAAGTATTTGTGACTGCGCACGAGATCAGCCCGGAATGGCACGTGGAAATGCAGGCGGCTTTCCAAAAATATACCGATAACGCCGTATCCAAGACCGTAAACTTCTCGCACGAGGCCGCCAAGGAAGACGTGGCTAATGTTTACATGCTGGCCTATGAGAAAAACCTGAAAGGGATTACGATTTACCGCGACCGAAGCCGTGAAGGGCAGCCGATGAGCACCGGCCAGGCAGCACCGCAAGCCGCGGTGGTCGAGAAAAAGCCTGAGAGCAAAATTCAACCGCGTAAACGGGCCAAACGGACTACCGGCATCACCGAGAGGGTTAACACCGGCTGCGGGTCGTTGTACGTGACCATCAACTCCGATGAAGACGGATTATGCGAAGTTTTTTCGACGTTAGGAAAAGCCGGCGGCTGCGCTTCCGCCCAACTGGAGGCGGTCTGCCGGTTGATTACGGTCGCTTTACGGTCGGGGGTTGACCCTGCGTCAGTAGTGAAACAGTTACGGGGCATCCGCTGCCCGTCAATCGCCTGGGAAAGCGGTAAATCGGTACTGTCCTGCGCGGACGCCATCGGGGCGGTGCTGGAAAAGCATATCAGCGGCGAAACCGAGACCGAGAATGTGAAGGAAAAAGAAATCCCGCAGGGTAAAGCCGCCACCAAGACGGAAGATTTCGGGCTGGTGCGCAATATTGCCGGGCAGTGTCCGGATTGCGGCGGCTTGCTGGCCTACCAGGAAGGGTGTTTTGTTTGCCCGAACTGCGGCTATACGAAATGCTAGGATAGAAAAGAAGCGTAATAAATGCCGACTAATATATGGATTTTATGTGGGAAGCAGGAAAACTGGAATATCGCGCTTAAAGATGGTATTTGGGGATTGACTTCCAAATTAGTGGGTAAATGGAAGTATTTAAAAGAAGGCGATTGGCTAATCTTTTATGCGAATAACCCCATCGCTGGTATCATTGGGCTTGGGAAAATGCAAGCAAAATTTAAGCAAAATCAGCCACTTTGGCCGGACGAAATTTCAAAAAGTGAAGTATTATATCCCTATAGATTCGAATTTCAGGCAGAATACGTATTGCCTGAAACTCAATGGAAAAACAACAAAATCAAGATAAATCTTCCCATTGGTTTTTATTCAGGGATTAATCTTTTCGATGACCAAGATTTGATTGATGAAATCGAACGAAAACTAAAAAAACAATGGAATGAAGAATATAGTTTCAAAGAATCATCTATTGCTGCACCGAAAAACACTACAGAAGACAGTATTTTAAAAGAAACTGTCGATTTATCTCACGATAAAGTAAAAGACATGATTTTTGAAATTGGGAAAATCCATCATTATATTACTGATAAAGAATATGCTATAAATTCGGACAGGCTAGACGTAGTTTGGCGAAAAGTAGAAAAAAGCGTTCCAACGTATGCTTTTGAAGTACAGATTGGCGGTGATATTTATCATGCACTAGGTAAATTAAAACATGCTTATGATATTTGGAATAGTAATATATATATTGTAATAGATGAAAAACACCGTAATAAAATTGAAGAATTACTTGCTGGTACTTTTCACGAAATCACAAATATCATAAAAATAATTAATCTTAGTCAGATAAATGAGCTGTATGATCTTCAAATAAATGATGTAAAGTTGAGAAAAAAATTATTATTACCTTAATTTAAAAAACGGATGTCCTTTTACTATTAGCTGGAGGTTAAATATGAGCATAAACGCTTATCACTTGACGGATGGCAAAATGAGGGACGTCACTTTTAATCTCTCCCGCGACATAAACCTCTCAGATTTCTTAGATAGTGAAATGCAGTTTTATGGTGATATTCATGAGGGTTTCGGCATAATCAATATTCCCGTCAAGACGCTTAAAAAAGCCCTTCGTCAATCGAAAAAATTAAATCTTGATGAAGAGACTATCTTACGTCTCCTGTCGGATATTTCCGCCGCTAAATCGAGCAAGGACGAGGTTGTTACTTATTATTGTTTTTAGCGTCTGAAAATATTTAACATAATAATAACCGGAAGGATGGTGATTAGTGGACAGAGATGACCGTGTCATGGTTTTCATCGACGGCAGTAATCTTTACCATTCCCTCAAAGAGGTCTTTCAGCGCACCGACCTGGACATCGGCAAACTCTGTCAGAAGCTAATCGAGAAAAAGCGCCTGATCCGCTGTTATTATTACAACGCCACTGTAGGGATGAAGCAGGAACCGGACCGGTATCACCGCCAGCAGGCTTTTCTTGCCAGCGTGCAGGCGACACCTTATACCGAATTACGGCTGGGACGTTTAATTTATAATAACTGGCCGGCGACAGCGCCTTATGAGAAAGGCATTGACATCATGCTGACCACGGATTTGCTGACGCACAGTTTCAAGAAAAATTACGACGTGGCCATCCTGGTGGCCGGGGATACCGATTACGTGGGCGCGATTCAAGCGGTGAAAAACAACGGGCAGAACGTGGAAGTTGCGCTGTTCGGCAAAGAAAACGGCTCCAGAACTTTGCGGGATGTGGCCGACCGGGTGATTCCCATTGACGGCCGGTTACTGCGGAATTGCTGGAAAAATAATCACCCCAACCAGCATCAGAGAGTCTCGCCGATGACAAACGCCACTGCGTAATCTTTGGAATGCGAGAGACTGACATCCAATCGGCAAATGGCGGAAACCTCAGCCTGATATTTGGCGTTACCCGATAAATTCACTATGGGTTTGCCGCTGTCTTCAGCCAGGATTTCGATATCCTGCCAGCTAATGCCCTTATCGCAGGCGCCAAGTGCTTTTAACACCGCTTCTTTGGCGGCAAAACGCGCCGCTAACGACGCAGTATTGTTGTACAGTTTCAGTTCGGCCGGAGTGAAAACCCGAGCCAGAAAGGTCTGTCCCCACCGTTTGATGACCGTTTCAATCCGGCCTATTTCGATAATATCAACGCCGATATGCTGCATTTTCACTTCCCGGTTGTTACTTCACGGTGAAGGTGACGTTATGCTGGGTGTTGATTGAGGCAACGTATTGACCGGGGGAACTTTCAACGATCTGGAAACTGACCACCTGACTGGCCCGCGGGCTCAGGGTAACAGCTTTGGAGTCCACGATATTCCCGCCGATGAGCAGGTTAAGCGTAAAGCTGCCCGTGACGTCACCGTTATTGGTGATATTATCGCTGACGATTTCCGTGGCGCCGACGGCAACGGTAGGCGACGAGACCGTCGGGGTATCGATGGCCAGGGCGGCGGGGATGTACGGCGGGTCGGTAACGATATCGGCCAGCACGTCGTACCAGGATTTATCAACAGTATAGACATCGGTATTACCAGCCAACCGGACATAATAAGTGGTGCCGCCGGGGTTACTGGCGCCGACATAAATTTCATAATTGACCGGGGTGCCGCTTAAGAGAATGGTCAGTTTGATATCCATGTTTAATGTGGTGGGAGTCACGGTAGGGTCAAGACCATACTGCTGCAGTTCGGCGGTGGTAGCATCCGCCTGAATCATGCGGCTGGCTTCAGGACCGCTAAGCAGCGCCGGGATACCGCCGCCCCACCGCTGGTTGTCCACTTCCGGCCCGTTCGCGACATCAAAATAAAATTCCTGGTTATCCGGGTGTTTAACGAATGATTCGCTGACATTGGCTTTCGGCATGGACATCGTCACGTTTTGCAGATTGTCCATATCGAAGTTCCAGACAAAATATGAGGCAGCTGGCTGAGTTGCAGCCTTGGGACGGGAGACAAAATAATAGGTTGTACCCGCTACAGCTAGAATAGCCACCAGGATTAAAATAACTTTTAATTTCAAAGTCCGTCTCCTGTCAGAGAATGGGATTTACTATCTGCGGCGCCACCACATCAGCACACCGATGATGAGGATTAATGCCGGCAGCAGGGCAACGCTGGCAATATTCAGGAAATTTTTCTTTTCCGGCGTAAGAATAAACATACGCTGCGCCAGGCCTTTGTTGGGAATCTGGGTTAGTTGAGAACCGACGCCCAGTTCACTGACCAGTTTCAGGAAAAGGTCGCCGTTATTGGCGCTGTAAAAATTGGTATTGGTAATAAAATCGGAATCACCGAAAGCGATGATATACGGGCCGGCATTCGGGACGCCGCTATCCGTGCCGTCTGCGTTCTTGATGTCCGTGGGTTGAATCAGGACACTGACGGCATAAGACTGCTGAATCTCCGTAGTGGGGTCAAATGTCGGGGTCACCGACGGGTCATAATTTTTATCCAGGTAACTGTTGGAAGTCGTCCAGAGCTCGGCGTTGACTTCCATGTTACTGGGCGGCGTGGGCTGGGCGACGATAGCCGTAACACCGGGGAAATAGACGTTATAATCCCCGTAATTATCACGGCTGATGGGAACCGAGACGATATTCATATTCGGCGCCACATAAGATGAAGGGTCAATCAGGGTGGCAGATTGGACGTTAACACCCCACGGCTTCAGAATTTGAGCGACATCATTGGGCGAATCCGGATTGGTCATGACGATGCCGATGCCATCGTTGGCAAAATAATCGGATATAATCTGCCGTTCACTATCGGTCATCGGGGTGGTCGGACCGGCGATGACCAGCACCGCGCAGTCGGAAGGAATACTGGTGGCAACCTGCAGGTCAATTGTTTCCACCTGCAGCAGGTCGGTGTTCAGGCTGGCAGCCAAGTCGCTCAGCGTGCCGGAAGAATCCGGGCTGGCTTCGCCGTCACCCACTACAAAATAGACCTTTTTTTCCTGCTGCCCGGTGACCTGCAGGATGGCGCTGGTAAAGTTATTTTCGGCATAAACGTAACCGGTATTCGGGTCAACGATTTGTGTCGGCGGCACCAGCACCGTACCTAAGTCCGTTTTAAAAACGACCGATTCGTACAACGACGAGTCGGTAATATTGTATTCTCTGGCTTCTTCCGGGTTTTTATCCGGGTCGATAATCTTGATATTCAGGTCATTAGTATAATTCTGATATTCGTCCAACATGTTCAAGGCGTAAGTTTCAGTATGAGCGGCATCATCGGTAGGTAAAAAGAAACAAAGGACGTCAATGTTTGTTTTTACTTTTGCCAGGGCGTCTTTCGTTTGCGAGCTGAGGGTAAATTGGGAAAGTTCCGATAAATCGAACTGATGATAGACGCCGACGCTGATGGCATTGACGAAGATGATAATCCCGACAAAAACAATCACCATCACGCTGGTGCCGGTGCCGAATTTGCCGCGTTTGCTGCTGACGGCACCGCGGACACGGCGGAAATCAATAACGGCGGCAGAACCGACCAAAATCACGCCAAAACCAATTAGCACCCAGCCGATGACCCGGATTTCGGGCAGGATTAACGTGATGAGAAAGCCAACCACAATGGAGACTAAACCGAGAATCGCAAAAATGAGTGTCTGCATTTAATTCCACCTGCCGGTTTCTAGCGACCTAACGGCCAAATAAAGAAATAATACGGTGAGGCTCAAGAAAAAGACAATGGTCCGCGTATCAATGATGCCGATGTCAAAAGTGTTGAAATTAGATTTATACGAAATATAGCTGAGTAACTGCTGAAAACCCTTGGGTACGTAAGTTACGGCATATCCGATGCCCCATAAAGCGGCCAGGATGCCGCCGGAAACCACCACGGAAATAATCTGGTTATTGGTTAACGAGGAAATGAAAAGGCCGATGGCGAGGGCAGAACTGCCGACCATGACAAGTCCCAGGTAACTGGCCCAGATGGGGCCGGTATCCGGGGCGCCGCCAAGCATAAACAGGAGAAGCGTATAAAACATGGTCAGGAGCAATAAAACCAGCAGCAGACCGAAGCAGGCGAGGAATTTACCTAAAACCACCTCGGTATCGCTGACGGGAGAGGTTAAGAGTAATTCCCATGTCCCCATCTTTTTTTCTTCCGAAAGGGAACGCATGGTTATCACCGCGGCAAAGGCTAAAACACAGGGTACGGAAACAATAAGAAAGCCCTGAATTGTCGTATCGTCATAATTAATTTGCCGCAAATAGGAACCGAAATACCAGCCGGTAATCACCAGAAAAACGCTGAAGATAATGTAGGCGATGGGTGAGTTTAAGTATCCCCGCAACTCTTTGCCGGCAATGGTGCTGATATTTTTCATTCCGGGTTCTCCTCTTTGGTGGTGAGCTGCAGGAAGATATCTTCCAGACTCATTTCTAC
>Ga0326727_10018201_pt1 | contig 14388 bp, 15 predicted proteins | sample MB2enrmetagenome_FD_207643 | JGI IMG/M metagenome (GOLD analysis project Ga0326727, IMG submission 207643) | Lab enriched peat soil microbial communities from McLean, Ithaca, NY, United States - MB29MY | ecosystem: Environmental > Terrestrial > Soil > Wetlands > Peat | place: USA: New York...
ACCCGGCACGCGTGGCGCGTGCGCTCCCCAAAACCAAAATTTGGACATCGGGAGGGTGAATGGGTGCTTGCGGAGGAGGCGGAAATGGGGTATTGTTTTTGCCCATGCCAACGGTTGGAGAACAATTGAGAGCCGCGAGAGAGGCTCAGCGGCTCACGGTCACGCAGGTCGCCGACATGACGAAAATCCGCAGCGACCATATTCGCGCCATTGATCAGGGCAATTACGACGTCTTTTCCGCGCCGGTCTATATTCGCGGGTTTGTCCGAACTTACGCCGTGACCCTGAAGTTGGACCCGGCGGTGATCCTGGCCCAACTCAACGCCGAGTTGTCGGCCAGCGGCGCCCAGACGCCGACTTTCGCGCCGCCGGCTTCCGGCATTCTGGACTCGGCCATGTTTCACCTCTCCACCGCGGGCCGGCGGATGCTTCTGCCCATCCTGGTGTTCTTATTGCTGGCGGGAGCGGCCACGACCGCCGTCGTGCTCTTGAACCACCGGGCGGCGCAGCATCCTCTGGATGGACTGAGTCCCGGCCTCTATCAAACGGCCGATAATCCCGGCGAAACCCTGCCCCTGCCCAAGCACTGACCCGCCGGGCGTTCATGACCAAACCCAGCCATCGCCCGCTTCGCGTGGGCCTCGTTTCACTCGGTTGCGCCAAGAACCTGGCCGACGCGGAGATCATGCTCGGAACGCTGCTCAAAAACGGCATGGAAATCACCAATGACGCCGGCCGGGCGGATGTCCTCATCGTCAATACTTGTTCGTTCATTGACGCCGCGCAGAAGGAAAGCGTGGAGGCCATTCTGGAATCGGCCCGGACGCGGGCGCAAAGCCATCCGGGCCAGGGGCTGATTGTCGCCGGCTGCCTGCCGCAGCGTTTTGCCGGCGAACTGCCCAAATTGCTGCCGGAAGTGGACGCTTTCATGGGCGTTGACCAGGTGGCGCAGGTGGCGGAAATCGTGCGGCAGGCGCTGGCCGGACGGCGCGAGAAACTTCTCCGCGCGGGACGCAATGCCGGCGCCGCCAAATCTGTCAAAACGATTTCCAGGCGATTGGCGGGGCTGGAGGCAAAATCCCCTCCCGCCGCGCCCGGTCCGGTCGTGCGGATTCATCGGCGGCCAAGTTATATCCCCGACTACGCCACGCCGCGATTTCGCCTGACGCCGCGGCATTTTGCCTATGTGAAAATCGCGGAGGGCTGCAATCACCCGTGCAGCTTCTGCATCATCCCGCAAATGCGCGGCGCCCATCGCAGCCGCCCGCCGGCAGACGTGGTGCGGGAGGCGGCGCAATTGGTGGAGGGCGGCGCGAAGGAACTGAACCTCATTTCCCAGGACTCCACCTACTACGGCCTGGACCTGCGCGCCAACCACAGCCGCGCGATTTCCTCGCCGGAAAAATTCAGCGCGGCGGCGCGCGGGCTGCCCGCCCAGGCCGCCACACTGGCCGCCCTGCTGCGCGCGCTCGACGCCCTGCCCGGCGATTTCTGGGTGCGGCTGCTCTACACCCATCCGGCCCATTGGACGGATGATTTGATTGACACCATCGCCGGATGCCACAAGATCGCGCGCTACGTGGACCTGCCGCTCCAGCACATCCACCCCGTCATGCTGGAGCGGATGCGGCGGGAAACGTCGCGGGAGCATATTATTGACTTGATCGCGAAAATTCGCGCGGGCATTCCCGGCATTGCCATCCGCACAACGTTCATTGCCGGCTTTCCCGGCGAGACGGAGGCCTGTTTTGAATCGCTGCTCGATTTTATCCGGACGGCGAAGTTCGAGCGGCTGGGAGTTTTTGCTTACTCGCCGCAGGACGGAACGCGCGCCGCGAAAATGGAGGGGCAAATTCCGGCGCGGATCAGAAAAGAGCGGCAGAAACTGGCCATGGCCGAACAACTCAAGGTGGCGCGGACCATTGCGGCGGCCTGCGTCGGGCGCGAAATGACGGTGCTGATCGAAGGCGAGGCGCGGCCCGGCGATTTGCAGGCGGCCAAGGTCAGTTCCTGGGAACACGGCCTGATTCGGTCGCCCTCCGCCGCCGCGCAACCGCAGAACCGCAACGGCGGCGGGAGCGGCCAATTTATGGTTGGGCGCAGCCAGGCGGACGCGCCGGACATTGACGGGCGGGTCTATGTGCGGGGGACATTGCCGGCGGGCGAATTCGCCCGCGTCAAAATCATCGGCCACACCGATTATGATTTGATCGCCAAGCCATCGCCGTGATCGAATCAAAAGTCACATCCATCCCGCTTTTTCCGGGCTTGTCGAACCGGAGAATGTGGGTTACGCTCTTCTGGTTATGCAAACGTTCCATGCGGAAACTGTCGTTGAAAAGGACGGCAGGCTTCATTTGGACCATGTGCCGTTTTCCGAAGGAGAGGCGGTTCATGTCTTTGTTTCATCCGCCGCGCCCATTACAAAGCAACCACTCAAGGGGTCCGTATTGAAATATGAGCAACCGTTTGCGCCAGTTGCCGAGGAAGATTGGGAAGCGGTGAAATGATCGTCCTCGATACCCACATTTGGGTTTGGTGGGTAAACGGAAGCGCCGAACTTTCATCTGCAAAAAGACGGATCCTCGCGTCTCGTCAAGCGGATGGTTTCGGCGTCAGTGTCATCAGTTGCTGGGAAATCGCGAAACTGGTCGAAAAAGGGCGATTGTCGCTGGCGATGCCGGTTGGGCAGTGGATTGACCAGGCACTGGCCTATCCTGGAATCCGCCTGTTGCCATTAGACCCCAGGATTGCGGTGGCCTCGACCCAGTTACCGCCGCCTTTTCACAACGATCCGGCGGATCAGATTATCACAGCGACGGCGCGAGAAATGAAGTGTCCGATCGCAACGGACGACGGGAAAATCCTGGCTTACCCTCATGTGCAGGTAACCTGGCGGAGGTGACAGGCTGCAAACTGGGAGGGCAGGCTAGAACGGAAATGCGCCCCGGCCTCGCGAACAAAGATTTACTTGGCGCGGGAAATTTGTCTTTATAGGGAAGGTCCATGAACGTGCCGAATCAATTAACCGTTTCCCGTTTTGTCCTGACGGTCGCCTTTTTGGTGGCGGTCTTCGTGGATTTTCCCCGGCACGAGCTGGTTGCCCTGCTCCTTTTCAGCGTGGCCAGCCTGACGGATTATTTCGACGGGCGCATCGCGCGGCGCGACAAATTGATCACCAATTTCGGCATTCTGATGGACCCGCTGGCGGACAAGATTCTGGTGTGCTCGGCCTTCATCTCCTTCGTCGGGCTGAAGTGGGTGCCGGCGTGGATGGTGGTGATCATCGTGGCGCGCGAACTGACCATCACGGGATTGCGGCTGCTGGCCGCCTCCAAGAACCTGGTGCTGGCGGCGGAACGGTTCGGCAAGCACAAAACGATTTCGCAGATTATCGCCATCCTCGCCATCCTGGTGCAACACTGCTACTGGCAGGCCGGGCCGGCCGGCACATTTATTTTCGGCTTCCATGTTTTTGACAAGCCTTGGATTGAATGGTTCGCGCCCGCGGCCTTGTGGGTGGCGGTGGCGCTGACCCTGGCCTCGGGCGCGATTTATCTTTGGCGCAACCGCCCGCTTTATCTGTCCGATCTATGAAACTGTGGATCGCCCGGGGATTTGGCGCGGGCCTGGTTCCCTTCGCTCCGGGAACCTTCGGCTCGCTCCTCGGTCTGGGCTGGCTGGCGCTGCTGCTGTGCGGGAAGTCGTGGCTGATTTTCGCCGCGGGCTGCGCCGCGGGCCTCGCCCTGTCCGTCTGGCTGTGCGGCGATGCTGAAAAAATGCTCCGCCAAAAAGACCCCGCATCGGTCGTGCTGGATGAAATCGCCGCCATGCCGGTTTGTTTTGCCTCGGCCATGGCGGTGGCTTATTGCCGCCAGAAACAATGGCCGGGGCCGGAGTATTTTTTTTCCGCCGCCCACGGGCTGGAGACGGCCGGCATTTTCCTCCTGTTCCGTTTGTTTGACATTGTCAAGCCGTGGCCGGTGCGGCAAAGCCAGGCGCTGCCCGGCGGATGGGGCATCACCGTGGATGACGTTCTGGCGGCGGGGTACGTCAATCTGCTGGTTTGGGCCTTCAGCCTGTTCGCGTCATTTTGACCTGGGTTTGGCGGCATTCTTCGCGCGCGATTTTTGGCGTGCCGTCAGATTGGCGAGTTCGGATTCCATTTGTTCGACGGTTGGAAGGCTGGATCGGAATTCCTTGGGGAGCGCGCGAGTGATTTGGAATTGGGACACGCCGATGGCTTTGCACACACCCTTGAGCGCGTATTCCGCCACGATGCGGTTCTTGTCCTGGCAGAGAATCAAGCCGACGGTGGGATTGTCGTCCGGATGGCGGAGCCGGTCGTCCAGAACATTGCAATAGAAATTCATCTTGCCTGCATATTCCGGCTTAAACGCGCCGCGCTTCAAATCCACAATCACGAAAGAACGCAGGCGCAAATGGTAGAAGAGGAGATCAATGTAGAAGTCCTCCTCATTCACCTGAAAATGATATTGACGGCCCACAAAGGCAAATCCCTGCCCGAGTTCGAGCAGGAACTGCTGCACATGGTCAAGCAACGCCAGTTCCAGTTCCCGCTCGCGGAATGTCTCCGAGAGCGTGAGGAAATCAAAGATGTAGGGATCTTTGAGCACCTGGTCGGCCAGGCCGGATTGCGCCGGCGGCAGGGTGCGGCTGAAGTTGTGGACCGCCTTGCCGGCGCGAACATGAGCGCAGCTTTGAATCTGGAGAAGCAGGACGCGGTGCGACCATCCATGTTTGATGGCCTGATGGATATACCAAAGGCGGGCGGAAATTTCTTTGACCTTCTGCATCAGCAGGATGTTGTGGGACCAGGGCAATTGCGCCACCAACTGTAGGACCATTTGGGCCGGCGTTTCCGCCGCCAATTGGGCAGACACCGTCTGCCCTTTTTGAGCCGCCGGAGACGGGCCGGCCAATTGGGCAGACGGTGTTTGCCCGATTGGACGAAGCCGCGGATACTCGCCGTAAAATTGGGCCATCAATTTGATGTTCCGCCCGGAAAATCCTTTCACCTCCGGCATGGCGTTGGCGATATCCAACGCCAACCGCGGGATGACACGGGAGCCCCATCCTTCCCGCTGCTGCCAGGCGGTGATGGCGCGGCCGATGTCCCAGTAAAGATGAATAAGTTCGGCGTTGGCCGAGAACGCGGCCCGCACCTGCGCGGCGCGGATGCGATGTTTCACCGCCGCGAGGAAAGGCGCGTAGCCGGGAATCCCCGGCCGGCGGGCCAAGCCTTTTTTGGTCGTCTTCATTCTTTGGTGGAGAAGCAAGCCATTGGCGGATTCTGCCGAAACCCGAATACGGTGACAAGCAAAAGGCCGGAGCTAGATTTTTTTCGGCGCGGCGAGGGTGTAGCGGCCGGTGTCCTGGGCGTGGGCCAGGGCGATGGCCAGGGCGTCGGCGGCGTCGGGCGCGGGCGGCGCGGACAGATGGAGGAGCCGCTGCACCATTTTGGCCACGGCCTCCTTGTGGGCGGCGCCGTAGCCGACGACGGCTTGTTTGACCTTGCGCGGGGCAATTTCAAAAATGTCCAGGCCGGCTTCGGCCATGGCGGCCAGCGCGGCGCCGCGGGCCTCGCCCATGATCAGGGCGGTTTGCAAATTCTGCGCGTAAAACAGACCCTCAATGGCGCAAACGGCGGGATGGAATTTGGCCGCCACCTCGCGCAAGGTTTGCAAGATTTTCAAAAGACAGCGCGAACGTTCCCAGCCGGGCGGACAGGTGATGGTGCCGTGGGCCAGGGCGAGCGGATGGGGCCGGGCCATTTTGATAACGCCAAACCCGGTGCCGCGCAAGGAAGGGTCAATGCCGATGATAATTTGCGCGCTGGCGGCGGCGGGCCGGAAGCTGGCTTCAAAAACGGGCCGGGCCACGGGCCTGGCCCCGCCCAGGCGCGCTTTAAGTTGTTCGTATTGACGGGGTGTGATGGACATGGCGGCCGGCGGCGCGTTGGTGTTCAGTTCTCAGTTTTCTCCCATGAACTCAAAATCAAAAGTTCTGCATTAGCAAACTTTTCCGGTCAGTTTTCGGGCTGGTCGGGCGTATTTCCCATGTTTGGGTTCCGCTCTTAATCCTACCCAAAGATATTTGAAATTTTGACTATGAAAACATCCCTGGCCGCCAATGGCTTTCAATTTCTCTGCGTTCTCCGCGACTCTGCGCGAGAATTCTTATGAGCCTGCCTGAACTGGGGTTGGCGGTTCGGGAAGCCCGTTGACGATTCGCGTGATCCCGTCCTTCATCCGTTCCAACCCAAAGTTCAAAACCAACCCAAGTTGCAGCTTGGCCAGCACCAGATGGGTGCGCAGTTGTTTGGCGTGGATTGGATGGTTCTTCTCCACCGATTTGATCTCCACAATGATCGCTTCTTCAACCAGCAGGTCCATCCGAAACCCTTCGTCGAATTTGAGGCCGTCAAACTCTATCGGAACAGGAACCTGGCGGCGAACGCCAAGGCCGCGCTTTCCCAGTTCGTGAGCCAGCGCGACTTCGTACACGGTTTCCAGCAAGCCCGGACCCAGTTGTGTGTGAATCCTGTAGGCGGCATCCACAATTTGCGCTGTGATCTCGTTGGGTTCCATGATCCACAAGGTTTCGCGCAGAGTCGCGGAGAGCGCAGAGAAAGGCAAACGAAAATCCGAAAATCCGGGAGATTATTTAACGACGTTCAAAAACAAAAATCTAATCTCAATCTTCAAACGAAGAGGGGGAGATTAAGATTAAGAACTCGGAAATGGCCGCTCAAGGCATCGCTCCTCTACCTGTTTCGCGGATGAGGCTGGCGAAAGTCCGCGCTTTGGCCACAAGCTCCGGATCGCGATCCATTTCGGCCACGGTGTGGGGGGCGCGCGCGGACCAGTTTTCCGGCGAGATGGAGCCGGGCGTGTTGAAGCGTTCCGTGCGGGCAAAGACATCGGTGAGCATGACGACGGCGAGCCGGGATTTGGCCCGCAGGGTGGCGCGCAAAACGGCTTCGTGCAGGCGGGGGGTGAAATCGCGCGGCGGTTCCTCCTCAAGTCCGGCAAAACGCATCAGCCGGCCCAACTCGCGCCTGTTTTCGGCAACATTCCGGCCGAGGTCAATGTCGCGCCACAGCGAGGCCCAGGCCGCGGCCAGCGGCGGGTGATCGTGCGTGGAGGGTTGCACGAGGGACAATTCCGGATAACCCTCCGCATCGGAATAACTGCCGTCCTCTTCGCGGAAAAGCGGCGGCACGCGAAAACCGGCGACGCCCAGTTTTTGCAGCGTCGCGCGAACATAGCCGGGGACGACCCCGAGGTCCTCCGCGACAATTGTCATGGGGCCGGCGAAGTCAAGTATGTTTTTCAGGATTTCCTCCCCGTGCCGCTGATTGGCCGCCCTCTGTTCCGGCGTATCGTCCGGGAAAGGGCGGAAGCCGGGGAGCCGCCCGCCGGTTCGGGCGGCGGCCTCCGCTTCGCTCAACGGGAGAAACTCGGCGTTGCGCTCCGGCGTCCACGGGAAGGCGTAGATGCGGAAAAGGCCCATGACATGATCCAGCCGGCAAAGGTGGAAGACGCCGCGGGCCAGAGCAAGGCGGACGCGCCACCAGTCGAAATTCCGGCGGCGCAATTCCTCCCATTGGTAAAGCGGGGCGCCCCAGTTCTGCCCCCATTTTTCGGTGAAGGGATCGGTCTGGAAGAGTTTTTCGGGAGGCGCGCCCGCGCTCCAGTCCAGATCAAAAATGGGGCGGTTGGCCCAGACATCGGCGCTGCCGCGGCCCAGGCCGATGGGCATGTCGCCCATCAGTCCGACGCCAAGGGATTCGGCCCGCGCCTTGAGGGCCTGCCATTGGCCGAAGGCCAGCCATTGCACGTAGCTAAAAAACAGTTGGCGTCGCCGGATTGCGGCGCGGCGCTTTTCCGGGAGGGTGGCCAGCCAGGCGCGCGCCCGTTCGGGGGACTGGTGGCCGGCGGGCCATCGTTCCCACGCCGCCTCCCCGCCGTTTTCTTCCATTAACGCGCGGAACAAGGCGTAATCGGCCATCCAATGCGCGTTGGCCTCCACAAATCCGCGAAATTGCGCCGCGCGGGCCGTGGCCTGATCCAGTTGCGCGGCGGCGAAGCGCGCGTAGGCGGCCTCCAGCAAGGCGCGCTTCAAGGCCTTGACGCGCGGATAGTTGACAGGCCCCCGGCGCAGTTCGGCCAGCACGGCGGGACTGGCAAGATGGTGGAAGACTTCGGGCGGCAGATCGGGAATGCGGGCGGGCGACACGGCCAGGGTGACGGGATCAATGGCCATGGCGCTGATGGCATTGTAAGGGCAGTGGTCGCGGCCGGTTTCGTTGATGGGCAGCATTTGCCAGACGCGCGCGCCCTGGCGGTGGCACCATTCAATGAGCTGGGCGGCGCCGTCCGTGTCGCCGACGCCCAGATCCTCGCCGGTGCGGATGGCGAAGACCGGTTGAAGGATTCCAGCGATGCGTTCCATAAGAAGGCGGTAATAAGAATAGTTTCTAATTTTTGTCAAGCCCGCCCGATGTTCCGCCGTGTCCTAATTCGGGGAGCGCACGCGCCCTCGCGTGCAGTCAGCGACGCCCTCGTCGCTGACATCGGTGAGAGCGGGTTCAGCGAGGGCGCTGAACCCGGCACGCGAAGGCGCGTGCGCTCCCCGAAAATCAAATCAGGACATCGCCCGGCGTTCAATCTGGCTTTACGGCGGCAAACCGGCGCTGTTAGAGTATGGCATTATTTTTGTATGAAAATAGGTTTGTTCGGCGGCTCGTTCGATCCGGTGCATCTGGGGCATCTGCTGATCGCGCGGGCGGCGCGGGAGGAACTGGGACTGGACAGGATGTTCTTCATCCCGGCGGCGCAATCGCCTTTCAAACCGTCCGCCACGCACGCTTCCGCGCCGCAACGTCTGCGCCTGCTGCGGCTGGCCCTGGCCGGCGACACGGCGGCTGAAATTGACGACCTGGAAATCCAGCGCGGCGGCGTCTCTTATACCGTGGACACGCTCCGGCATTACGCCGGACAGTTCCCCGGCGCGGAACTTTTTTATCTGATCGGCGCGGACCAGGCGGCGCTGTTGCCGCAGTGGCACGAAGCGGGCGAACTGGCGCGCCTGGCGCAATTTGCCGTCGCGCCGCGTCCGGGCGAAGCCGCGCCGGAACTTCCCCCGCCTTTTTGCGGGCGGCCCTTGCGCGGATTTACCCTGGCGGTTTCCTCCTCCGAAATCCGCGCGCGCGTCAAGGCGGGGCTGCCGGTCGCCGGCCTGACGCCCCCCGCCGTGGCGGAGGCCATCGCCAATAATCGGCTTTATCTTTGAGCGCGCCGCCGTTAAGATAGGAAATTAAAATGCAATCCAGAAAATTGGCGCTCCTCTGCCGCGATCTGGCCGAAAACAAAAAGGCCGAAAACACCGTCATCCTTGACGTGCGAAAGATCTCTTCCATTACGGATTTCTTCGTCATCACCTCCGGCGGGACCGAACCCCACCTTCGCGCCATCGTCAATGAAATCACCGACCGGCTGCGCGAGGATCACGGCTTGTCGCCCCGCGCCATTGACGGCGGCCGCAACGCGGCCTGGCAAGTGCTGGATTTCTTCGACGTGATCGTGCATGTCATGCGGACCGACGCGCGGGAAAAGTACGACCTGGAAGGGCTGTGGGGCGACGCCAGCCGGCTGGGGCCTGATGGGACCAAAGAACCCAAACCCTTGCGAAAGTCCAAAACCGGAACCGGGACGCGGGGAAAAAGAGCGGGAAAAAAACCGGGGAAGACGGCTTCCCCGCCCGAGGCTTATATTTGACAAACCGGCCCGCGATACGCGCCCGGGACGGGCGCGCGAACCGGAGCGGCCCGGTCAGGGCTGCGGTTCCTTGGCGGGCATTTCCGCCGCGGCCCTGGCCATGTCGTTCAGCACCTTGCTGAATTCGTCCAGGCCGGTGGAGGGGATGATGACATTGTCCCGGCGGCCGTTGACGTCCTCGGTGATGCGCAGGAAACGGCCGCGCGGATTTTCCTTCAGTGTAAAGATGAAGGTCTTCCGCTCGATCTGGATTTTCTCAGTTTTTAAGGTGTCCTCATTGACCGGGGGACGGGGAGGGCCGGCGCTGTAGGGCCGGTATCCCTGTGGAGATGGGCGTTCGTTTGAAATCATATCTGTTTGTTTTTCACTGTCTCTGTATGTGTCTCATCTGCGCCCGCAAGCGACGCTCTCTGCAGGCCAACCGACCGCACTCACACGTCAATTGACCAGCTTCACGTTACTCCCTATTTATTCAATTACAATGGCGATATGTCAACCGCCGATTTTATCCAGGTTCATCTTTCCGTAGCGGACCTGGTTGCCGGGCCGGCTGGTGCGCCAGAGGTGAACCAAAAGCCCGGCAATCACCGCCAAATTGCCACATTCGGCGGCGGTGTGCCAGCCCTTAAATGCGCGGTCGGCCTGGTCGCGGGCCGGTTGGGTGGAGGCGTAATACTTGAGGTGTTGCAGCTCATTGAGCCGGGGTTGCATCCACAAGCCGCCCGCCAGGGCCAGCCCGGTTAACACCACCATCAGGCCCAGCCCGCGCTGCAAGAGCGGTTTGCCGCCATAGAGCCATTCCAAGGCAAGATGCGCCAGGCCGACGGCCCCGCAGCAGTATTGCAGAATGAAGAAGCGGGCGAAGATCGCTTGCGCGGCCCACCCCACGACAATGGGCGCCATGGCCGGGCCGATGGAACCGCGCAATTCAGTTCTCAGATCGTCGGAAAAAAGGCCGGGCAGGCCGATGGTGAGGAAAACGGCCGCGCCCAGCCACAAGGCCGTGTTGAGAACACCCAGGAATCGCAAAAATGCAGTCACCGGGCCACTTTAGTAAAGCCAGGCGCAAAATTCAACAGTGATTGCAGTGCGTTTCACATTCTTGGGTGACTCTTGTTGGTGAGGAATCGCTTCAAGATCTCGGACTTTTCGATTGAGAATTGGTCATTGAGAATTTTTCATCGGTTATCGGAAGACGCGTCTCAACACCGTCGCCTGGCGGCTGTTTTCTGCCCACTTTGGCCGTCGCAACGGACTTTTCCAGGATGCGCAAAGTAGGTCGCATTCCTCCACCAGGACCGTCACCCGCTTGCCCGCAAGCAACCCGGCCAGAATGATGAGAATATGACAAATGACAAATTCTCAATGACCAATTCTCAATCGTTTCAACCGCTGAAATCCAGTCCGTGACATCGAAGCACCCAAAAAAGTGAACTGTACCGCAGTGATTGCAGGCGGCACAAAGCTCCTTGCGGCTTTGGCGGTTTTGCGACAGAATGAATCTTTGTCATGCGACGGAAATATCAGACATCAGCTTTGGAGGTCGCCCTGGCGGCGGTGTTGTTCGCGGGATGCGCCAGTGAAAAGCGCAAGGAGGCCGCCATGGCGCACATGGGCGACGAAACGCCGCCGGCTTTTCTAACCGGCCCGGCTTCGGCCGCCCTGGCCGGATTCGACGGCTTCAGCGCCGAGATCGTGGCCGCATCCCCATCGTCCGCCGGCGCGTGGCTGGCGACGGGCCAGGTCATTGCGCGCCAGGGCCGGCTCATCTTCCAGCCGACGACCACGGCCAACATCAAGAAAGGCAGAATCGTGCGGGGCGGAATGTTCTTTATATGGGACAGCGCGGCGCAAAAGGGCTTCGTGGTGAGCGAGGCGCTCCAGGGCTTCGCCCCGATCACCGCTCCCCGCCAGGTCGCCAGCGTGGCGCCGGAAAGCAGTGAGCCGGTTCCCGAACAGGTCAACGGCCATCCGTGCCACCGCCTGGAAAAGAAGGTGGCGTTCAGCGACGGTTCCACGGCCAAACTGACCGAATGGCACGCCGACGATTTGAATCGCTTCCCCGTGCGCCTGCGAACGGAAAGCGGCGGCCGCGAGGAGACGGTGGATTTTTCGGAAGTCCGTTTTGATGTGCCGGCCCCGGAGCTTTTCGCGCCGCCGGGCGATTTTACCCAATATGCCAGCCCTGCCGCCCTGATCAGCGAGTTGATCATCCGGGAATCCACCTATAGAAGCGGCCCGATCGGGCAAACCAACCAAGGATTGCCGGCCAACTGGCATGAACCGGGTCTTGGCCATTAAACGACCGCAGCCAAGACCGCGATCTCCCTCACTTTAACTGAATCAGAAACCACAAAATTGAGTCAAACCAACCTGATGCGTTGGGAATTGAAAACCACGATTATTTAAGAAACTCGAAATCCTGTCAATCGGCCTGATTCAGGGCCGGTTGAAGTCTCTACTATGCAGCAAATTGACACACCGCCTGACGCGCTAAAGCCGGTCGCTTCGCCTGCCGGCCTATCCAAGGGTCCCAGTCCATCCTATCAATCGGCTTCCGGCCAATCGGGAGGATTCATCTGGATCCTCATACTCCTGTTTGTCATCGGCGGCATTGGCTTCGTCGTCTGGAGGGCCAGGCAAACCAGCGCCGCGGCCACCGCCGCGACCAAACGGGCCGATCCGGCCGTTCCCATTACTCCCGGCACGGTCCTGGAGAAGGAGGTTTCGCTTTATTTCGATGGCCTGGGCACCGTCCAGGCCTACAACACGGTTGCCGTCAACTCACGGGTGGACGGGCAGGTGGTCAAGATCGCCTTTACCGAGGGGCAGGATGTCCACACCAACGACTTGCTGGCGCAAATAGATCCCGGCCCGTATCGAGCGGCGCTGGACGCGGCCAAGGCCAAGAAGCTGCAGGATGCGGCGCAACTGGACAACGCCAGGCTTGATTTGCAGCGCGATTTGGCGCTGACCAATATCGTGACGGCGCAAAGTTTGGACACGCAAAGCAACCTGGTGCGCCAACTTGAGGCGATGGTGACAAACGACGAAGCGGGCATCGAGAGCTGCCAGGTGCAATTGGATTACACGACGATTCGCGCTCCGCTGGAAGGGCGGTGCGGGCTTCGTCTGGTGGACCAGGGCAACATCATTCACGCCAATGACACCAACGGCATCGTCGTCATCACCCAATTGCGGCCCATCTTCGTGGTCTTCACCCTCCCGGAGCAGGACGTCGGCATCATCTCCCGCAAAATGGCCGAAGGCCCGGTCACGGTCCTGGCCCTGGACCGCGACAACAAAACGATCCTGGACACCGGAACCCTGAGCGTCATTGACAATCAAATTGACGCCACCACCGGCACCATCAAACTCAAGGCCGCTTTTCCGAACCAGAACCTCACTCTCTGGCCCGGCCAATTCGTCAACCCCCGCGTTCTGGTGGAAAAAGTCACCAGCCTGGTGGTGGCGGAGAGCGTCATCCAGCGCGGCCCGGACGGCGCGTACGTCTATACCGTGGAGGGAGAAGGGACGAACATGGTGGCGAAATTGACGCCGGTGACCGTGTCGAAAATGCAAGGCGATCTGGCCTTGATCTCCAAGGGATTGAGCGCCGGTCAAACCGTGGTGGAGGTCGGACAGTATCGCTTGGAAGACGGTTCCAAAGTCAGCGTGGAAAACACCGGCGGGCCGGCCGGTTCTCCGGGCAACGGCGGCCGGCGCGGCAACGGCGCTGCCACCAACCTCGCGCCCGCCTCCCCGCCACCCCGGCCAACCGGCGCTTAAAACCCAAACACCCTATGACCCGGGCCATCTCCAATTCGCCATTGATTTCAGCGTGAGCATCTCCGAGCCATTCATCCGCCGTCCCATTGCCACCTCGCTTCTCATGGCAGGGGTGCTGCTCATGGGTTTTCTCGGTTACGAACTGTTGCCCATCTCCGCCCTGCCGCCGGTGGATTTCCCCACCATCCAGGTGGTCGGCCAATACCCCGGGGCCAGCCCGGACGTCATGGCCTCCTCCGTGACCGAGCCGTTAGAGCGGCAATTCGGCCAGATCAGCGGCCTGTCGCAGATGACCTCCATCAGCGCCTTTGGCACGACGACCATCACCCTCCAGTTCACCCTGGATCGGAACATTGATTCCGCCGCCCAGGACGTGCAGGCGGCGATCAACGCCGCCGGCGGCGTCCTCCCAAACGGCATGCCCAACCCGCCCATTTTCAACAAGGTCAATCCCGCCGACACTCCCATCCTCACCCTGCAACTGACTTCCAAGGAACTTCCACTGGCCAAAGTCAACGACTTGGCGGATACCGTCCTGGCCCAGAAACTCAGCGAACTCACCGGCGTCGGCCTCGTCACCATCGAAGGCAACCAGAAGCCGGCCGTCCGGGTGCGGATCAATCCCGGCGCCCTGGCCGGCATGGGCCTTGGCATGGAAGATGTCCGCAGTGCGCTGATGTTGAACAACATCAACCTGCCCAAGGGAAGTTTTGACGGCCGCCGGCAGTCTTATTCCATCGGAGCCAACGACCAGCTCTTCTCCGCCGCCGATTTCGGCAACATCATCGTCAAGGTG
>Ga0326727_10018202_pt1 | contig 14388 bp, 15 predicted proteins | sample MB2enrmetagenome_FD_207643 | JGI IMG/M metagenome (GOLD analysis project Ga0326727, IMG submission 207643) | Lab enriched peat soil microbial communities from McLean, Ithaca, NY, United States - MB29MY | ecosystem: Environmental > Terrestrial > Soil > Wetlands > Peat | place: USA: New York...
CCGGCGAGACGCGCTTCCAGATCGCCTATCACATGCCGTACAGCGGCCAGGCGGCGATCTCGCCGCAGTTGACGCGCAGCTTCGATCATTACGTCCTCGTCCTGCCCTCGACGATCCGCTTCATGCCGCGCGATGCCAAGGCCTTCCAGCCGATGAACGATCAGCCCGGAGAGAACGTCGAGGTCAGCATGAAGGCCGCCGCCGGAAGCGAGCTCGGCTACCAGCTCTCCGGCGAGGGTACGATTCGCGAGCAATCTGAAAGCGCCGGCGAGGGCGGAGGCGGGATGAGCGGCGCAGCCGACGAGAGCCGTCCCGGCGGAGGTCTCGGTAAGCCGATCGAAGCTCCCGACGCGCTGGCGAAGTATCGCTGGTACATCCTGGCCGCGCTGATGACAGTGCTCGTCGGCGGAGGCATCTGGACACGCGAGCGCACCCTGCAGCAGCAGGCTGCCGTCGCGCCGGCCACGCTCGCTGCCGTCGTTCCACCGGCAGGTGCCCCATATCTACCTTCTTCTGTCAGAGGTGGGAATCCAGCAGGTGCCCCATATCTGCCTTCTTCTGGCAGATGTGGGATTCCGACCGATGCAGTCCCAACTCCGTCCGATGCCATCCTCGCCGCGCTCAAGGAAGAGCTCTTCGCCCTCGAGGTCGAGCATCAGCAGGGAAAGATCACGGCCGAGGAGTACGAAAAATCCCGCGCCGCGCTGGAGCAGACCCTCCACCGCGCCCTAAGCCGCAGCAAGGGTTAGACAGGCTGCCGGCTTGTTGACGGTATCGGATGGACGGCTGCGAAAATTCCCGCGATGGAATAGTGAGCGGAAAGCCCTGATATCAACAGGTATCTGTCCCAACAACGCACTCACATATATATTACTGGCATGAATAGAGGGTCGATGCTGCCTCGCCTACGATACGGAGTTCTACTCGTGTTAGCCCTTGCCTGTTCAGCATCAGCCCATTCTGCGGACGGCGCGCCACCTGAACGAGACCCCAACCGTCCGCGCTGCCTTAGCGAATCCTCCAAGAATACAAAGCGTTTTCTCAAGTCGCACTATTGCGGCGAGTCGCCTTTTGGCAATGGGCCAAGCGATGGGTGTGACATTCGTTCACCAAGACGACCACGGACGGAAGTTCAAGTCTCAGCGGACTACCATTGCGAATGGAACGATCAGAAGCGAGCGTCTGAATGCAGACAAGTTGGCAATCCATCAGCCTCGATAGCGGACGCACTGCTCCGCGAGTTGAAGCGGTTGGGATTACAGTTACACAATGCCGAGGATGTGCATTATCGCGTCTGGAAGGCGACATCGAGCACATGGACACTTGCTGAAGCTGACTACGACCACTTGGTCGGATCAGAACTCACCATCTGCCAGATTGTTGTCATCTTCGACCGGCCCTCGGAACTCCACTCACTGCGAGAAGTGCGATGCCAAAAGACCGACGCTGACGTGCCGACGCTTACAACATGGTCGCCCATTGATATTGCAGATGTGAATGGCGATGGACGTGACGAAATCGTTTTGGAGGGGGATGCTTACGAAGACCACTGGCTGGAAGTCGTGAGCGTTGGTGACAATCTTTCCTCAAGGACCATATTTAGCGGCCTCGGATACTATTTGTGAGATGCAGTGTTGATGCGGTCTTTCATTGTGAGCGAACAATCGCCTATGCGCTCACTATCTCATTGTGAGATTGTGAGACAACCGCGCCGTTTTCAAGCCTGCAACCTGACTCTGCACAAGGATTCTGTGTTTTGCGGTGTACGCTTGACGTATCGCGTCACTCGCTCTAAGCTGTGAGTATGCACGACCCAGGAGGGGAGCCGCCGAAGTACCGTGACAAACGAACAGCACGTTTCGCCGAAGGTGAGCGGGTAAAGGAGTTCCAGGCAGTTCAAGATCAGGCCGAACGAAGGTTGGACGTTCTGGAAGCGGCAACCAGCCGAACCGATTTGATGCGGTTGCCAAGTAATCACTTTGAAGCCTTGTCAGGCGACCGCGAAGGCCAGTTTAGCATTCGCATCAACAAGCAATGGCGGATCTGTTTCGAATGGCCCGAGGGGCACGATCGACCCTTCAATATTGAGATTACCGACTACCATTCGTGAGGGCGTTGACTATGGCGCGTAAACCAATTCATCCCGGCAAGTTTCTCGCAGACGAACTGGAGACGCTGAACATGAACGCGGCGCAAGTGGCCGAAGCGTTGCATGTTCCGGCGAACAGGATTTATCAGCTTCTCAATGGTCAACGGGCGCTCACGGCGGACACCGCTCTTCGGCTGAGCCAGTGGTTAGGCACCTCCGCTGAGTTCTGGCTCAATCTGCAGAAGCTCTACGAACTACGGCTTGCCGAGCAGGAGCAGGGGAAAGAGATCAAGCGCACCATTGCGCGGCATGTTCCGGCCAACACCGAAGTGAAAGCAAGTTAAGAAAAGCTTAGAGCCCAGTGCCCCATATCTGCCATCTTTTGGCAGATGTGGGAAGCTGCGCGGCTTCCCTGTCAAGTCTCTCATCCCTGTAAATTCCCTGTATGCGGCTGAAAACACGCAATAAACTTCTTCAACCCCACCGAGGGATTCCGGCCTCCACTTTGGTATTCTGAAAGTAGGAGCAGATACGGCTCCAGATGGAATAATCTCTTTCTTTTCGAATATTTACCTGTAAGTCATTTGTTTTCGAATATTTGCAAGGAAAGATCGCTCTTTGTGGTACTTAACTCCCGTGTTTCCTGATACTTAGCGCGAAATATAGGGGAGGGGCATAGAGGTAGCTCTGCCGTCTGGCGCGTCTATGCCGTGTGCGATAGCATCTACAACATAACTATGGCAAACAATCTTAAAACCGCATTTCTGCTGACGGTGATGACCATCTTTGTGGTGATGGTCGGTCAGGCGATTGGCGGTCAGCACGGCGCCGTCATGGCCCTCTGCCTGGCCGGGGCGATGAACTTCTTCTCCTACTTCTTCAGCGACAAGCTGGCGATCATGTCCAGCGGAGCGCGGCCGGTCTCGCGCGAGCAGGTGCCTCGCGTCTACCAGATCGTCGAGCGCCTCTGCGCCAAGAGCGGGCTGCCGATGCCGAAGATCTACGTCATCCCCACGGCCTCTCCCAACGCCTTCGCCACCGGACGCAATCCCAGCCACGCCTCGGTCGCCGTCACCGCCGGCATCCTCGACCTGCTCAGCGACGACGAGCTGGAGGGCGTGCTGGCTCACGAGCTCGGCCACGTCCGCAACCGGGACATCCTCATCAGCTCCATCGCCGCAACCTTCGCCGGAGCGGTGACCATCCTGGCCCGCATGGCCGGATGGGCTGCGATGTTCGGCGGAATGGGCGGACGCGACCGCGATCGCGATGGCGGCGGCGGACCGCTGGCCGCGATCGCCATGATGATCCTCGCCCCGCTGGCCGCCCTGCTCATCCAGATGGCGGTCTCGCGCTCGCGCGAATACCAGGCCGATGCCACCGCCGCGCACTTCACCGGCAATCCCGGCGCGCTGGCCAACGCCCTGCGCAAGATCGAGAGCTACTCCCACCGGGTGCCGCTGGTGGCATCGCCCGCGACGGCGCACATGTACATCATCCAGCCGCTGCTCGGAGGCGGAATGAGCTTCGGCAACCTCTTTTCCACCCATCCGCCTACGGCAGAACGAATTGCGCGGCTGATAGGGATGCATCCGCAGGCTTACTGAGCACTGATGGCACTCAAGCCTTGCAGTTGGGCTTGAGTGGGGCGGTTGGCGTTGATCTGGGGCAATCCGAGATTCCGGAAGCAGAGCCGGATTACCCGCTCGGTGAGCGGCCTCCGGCATAGCTTCGGATACAATCAGAGAGCATGCAGGTACCGGGAAGCCAGACCCTACAACGCGCCGCCGAACTGGAACGCTCGCTGCGATCCATCATCCGCGGCAAGGACGACGTGGTGCGGCTGGCGCTGGTCGCCATCCTCGCCCGCGGACACCTGCTGATCGAGGGCGTACCGGGGGTGGGGAAGACCACCCTGGCCCACGCGCTGGCGCGCGCCATCGACTGCAACTTCCGCCGCGTTCAGTTCACCAGCGACATGCTGCCCAGCGATGTTCTCGGCATCTCCGTCTACTCCACCGCCGAGGAGCGCTTTGAGTTCAAGCGCGGGCCAATCTTCACCAACATCCTGCTTGCCGACGAGATCAACCGCACCACGCCGAAGACGCAGTCGGCGCTGCTGGAGGCGATGAACGAGCGCCAAGTCACCGTCGATGGCCGGCCTTACCCGCTGCCGCAACCGTTCCTGGTCATCGCCACGCAGAATCCGGTGGAGCATCACGGAACCTACCCGCTGCCGGAGTCGCAGCTCGACCGCTTCCTGATCCGCGCCCGCATGGGCTATCCGGAGGCGGGCAGCGAGCGCGAGATTCTGCGCGGCCAAGCCGGCGCCGCGCGGCTGGATGAGCTGCGCCCGGTGCTGACGGCCGAAGATGTGTCCACGCTGCAGCAGGAGGCGGCCGGCATCCAGGTGGAGGAATCGCTGATCGACTACTCGCTGGCCATCGTGGAGCGCACGCGCCAGCACGAGCAGCTCTCGCTGGGCGTTTCTCCGCGCGGCGCGCTGATGCTCTATCACGCGGCGCAGGCGATGGCCCTGCTGGAGGGCCGCAGCTTCTGCGTCCCCGATGACTTCAAGAAACTGGTCATCCCGACCTTCGCGCACCGGCTGGTGATCAGCGCGCGCTACAGCTCAACGCTCAAGCGCGCCGAGCAGGCCGAACAGATTCTGCGCGAGGTCGTCGACAGCGTCCCCGTTCCGGTATAGATTTACAGCGGTTTCTGAATAACTGGGATTGGTGGCCCATTCAAGCCCCGCTGTTGGGCTTGAGTGGGGTAGTTTACGCGGAGGTCTGCTTGAGCATTCTTCGTTTTATTCGCCTCTTTGCGCTCTCGATGTGGCTGGGCTCGTTCTTCTTTTTTGCCGCCGTGGTTGCGCCCGCGGCCTTCCAGGTGCTGCCCTCGCGAACGATGGCGGGACAGATCGTCAGTCACTCACTCTACGGACTGCACTGGATCGGAATCACCTGCGGGCTGCTGTTTCTGCTGGCTGGCGTGCTGATGGCGCTCTTCGGCGGCGGCCATTCGCCCCTTCAGCTTCGCGACCTGCTGATCGTGCTGATGATGGGCATTACGCTGACGGCGCATTTCGGCATCGAGCGCAAGATGGAGACGCTGCGCGACCAGATGGGAATGGTCGAAAACGTCCCGCACGACGATCCGCGCCGGGTCGAGTTCAACCGCATGCACGTCTGGTCGACGCGCATGGAGGGCTCGGTGTTCGTGATCGGCGCGGTGCTGATGTTTCTGATGGCGAAAGAACAGCAGCGGGAGCGGTAGGGAAGAAGAAGCGCGCTCGTTTATGATGGATAGAGCACGGCGTTGCGTGGGCGCGCCGTAGTGTTTGGGAAGAATCGACATTTATCAATATGAAAACTGGCATTATTGGCCTGCCGCAGGTGGGCAAGAGTTCGCTGTTCAAGATCCTTACGCGGGCGGATGTCTCGCATCGCAGCTCGAATCCGCGTGAGGCGCATATCGGCATCGCAACCGTACCCGACGACCGGCTGGACCGGCTGGCGGCGCAGTGCAATCCGCGCAAGCTGGTGCACGCGCAGGTGGAGTTTGCCGACGTGGCCGCCATCGGGCAGGAGGCGCTGAAGGAGTCGGCCTACCTGGCGAGCCTGCGCGGCGTCGATGCGCTGGTTCACGTGCTGCGCGCCTTTGAGGACGAGTCGATTCCGCACGCCGGCGGCTCGATCGACCCTGTGCGCGATCTCCGCAACGTTGAGTTCGACCTGATCGTCAGCGACCTGGGGCAGGTTGAGGCGCGGCTGGAGCGGATGAAGAAAGATCTTCTCAAGCGCAAGACTCCCGAGCTGGAAAAAGAAAACGAACTGCTGCAGAGGGCCAAGGCATTCCTCGAAACCGAGCGTCCGCTGCGCGAGATGGAGATGACGAAGGAGGAGAAGAAGGTCGTTCGCGGCTTCATGTTCCTCTCCGAGAAGCCGATTCTCTACGTCCTCAACATCAGCGAGAGCACGCAGCTTGGCAACGATCTGGAAGCGGCGGTTGAAAAGTTTGGGCTCGCGGCCTTCGCCTCGAAGCCGAACACCGGCGCCAGCGCGATCTGCGGCAAGGTCGAAGCCGAGCTGGCGGAGATGAGCGACGAAGAAGCCGGAGAGTTTCTCTCGAGCTACGGGCTGAAGGAGAGCGGGCTGGCGCGGTTGATTCGCAAGAGCTACGAACTGCTGGGGCTGATCTCGTTCTTCACCGTGGGCGAAGATGAGTGCCGCGCATGGACGATCGAGCGCCACACGCGCGCGCAGGATGCGGCCGGCGCGATCCATAGCGACTTGCAGAAGCACTTCATCCGCGCCGAGACGATTCACTGGGACACGCTGCTGGAACTGGGATCGGAGGCGGCGGCGCGCGCGGCCGGCAAGCTGCGGCTGGAAGGCAAAGACTATATCGTGCAGGATGGCGATGTGCTGCACATCCGGCACAGTGGCTAGGCGATGAATCCGATTGTACTCAGCATTCTGCTTGGCTTCACGGCGGGAGTTGCCAATCTTGCGGGCGGCGCGCTGATGGTGCGCCGCCAGTGGGAGCAGCGCTACCTGAAATATTTCATGGCGCTGGGCGCGGGATTCATGCTGGCCACCTCGATCACCGAGATGGTTCCGGCCAGCGTCAGACTGGAGGGCGGCGGCCGCGCGGGCTTTCTCGTCCTGCTCGGCTACCTGATCATCCACGCCTGCGAGCACGTCGTTGCCGGGCATTTCCACTTCGGCGAAGAGACGCATCACGACGAGTTTCTCGACCATCATAAGAGCACCACGGTGTTGCTGGGACTGGCGATCCATGCCTTCTTCGACGGCATCGCCATCGCCTCGGGATTCCAGGTCTCCGAGTGGCTGGGCTGGATCGTCTTTCTCGCGATCTTTTTGCACAAGGTTCCCGAGGGCTTTACCATCGCCTCGGTGATGCTGGCCAGCGGACGCAGCACGCTACGCGCCTTTACGGCTTCGGCGGTGCTTGGAGTGGGAACGTTGCTGGGCGTTCTGGTGATGGTGATGATGCGTCACGGCGTCGCCATCGGATTGCCAATCTCGGCGGGAGTGACGATCTACGTTGCCGCATCCGACATTGTGCCGGAGGTCAATCGCGAGCCGGGCATTCGCATGCCGCTGCTGCTCTTCGTCGGCGTGGCGCTGCTCTTCGTTCTCGATCATCTGTTCCATGTGAGCGTGTAGGGAAGCTGCTCAAAAGCTCAAAGGAGCCGGCGATGCGCATTCTGGTGGTGGGAGCGGGAGCAACGGGCGGATACTTCGGCGGACGCCTGCTGGAGGCCGGCCAGGATGTCACCTTCCTGGTAAGGCCGCGTCGCGCGGCGGAGCTCGCCTCCGCTGGGGTGGTGATCCAGAGCCCCACGGGCGATGTGAGCATTCCGAAGCCCAGGACAGTTGAAGCGCACCAGCTGCGGCCGGAGTACGACCTGATACTACTGAGCTGCAAGGCCTACGATCTTGAATCGGCGATGGAGTCGTTTGCGCCGGCGGTGAGCGAGCGCGTGGCGATCCTTCCCGTGCTGAACGGCATGCGGCATCTGGATCTGCTCGATGCGCGCTTCGGCAGGGAGCGCGTGCTGGGCGGGCTGTGCGTGATCTCCGCGGTGCTGGAGCCGGGCGGATGCATCGCGCACCTGAATGATCTGCACCTGCTGAGCTTCGGCGAGCGCGATGGCCGCCGCAGTGCGCGCGTGGAGGCGATTGCGGCTGCGTGCAAGGACGCTAAGTTCTACACACGACTGAGCGAGATCATCCTGCAGGAGATGTGGGAGAAGTGGGTCTTCATCGCCAGCCTGGCTTCGCTCACCTGCCTGATGCGGGCGATGGTGCGAGACATTGTGGCGGCGGGCGGCACGGAGCTGGCGCAGGCGCTGCTGGATGAGTCCGCGGCGATCGCCGCCAGCCAGGGCTTTGCGCCGCGCACCAGGCAACTGGAAAAGGACCGCGCGACGGTGACGGCGGCGGAGTCCGATCTAGCGGCATCGATGCTGCGCGACATCGAGCGCGGCGGCCCGATCGAGGCCGATCACATGGTCGGCGACCTGCTGCGGCGCGGCGATGCGGCGGGAGTAGCCGCTCCGCTGCTGAAGGTCGCCTCCACGCATTTGAAAGCCTACGAGGCCCGGCGTGCTCGCGAGATCGCAGGCATCCCAACGAGGGTTAACAGACCCTAGCGGTATGGAGAGTCGGTGCCGAGGGAGGGCAGCTCGGGATAGGCTCCCGAGCCGAGCTCACACATGTCCATCCCGTGGCGTTCGCCGTCGCCGCTGACGCGCTGGCGGTAGATGCGGTTTAGGAGCAGATTTAACGCGTAGGCGAGCGGCAGCACGAAGCCGAGCAGCGCAGCCACCATCGCCAGCTGTGCCAGCCACTGCCCGGCAAAGAGGCCGGTGGCCAGCACTCCCCAGAGCCCGCCGATTCCGTGGACGGAAATCGCGCCGCTGGCGTCGTCCACGGCGAGCCGCTCCAGCCACTCCACTGAAAACGGAAGCACCAGACCGGCAACCAGTCCGATGGCAGCCGCCGCAGGCGGCGAGATGAAGGCGCATGCGCCGGAGGCGGAGACCAGCCCGATCATGAAGCCGTTGGCGCTCAGCGTGGCATCGGGCTTGCCGAAGCGAATTCCGGTGACCACCAGCGAGGTGATCAGCGATGTGCCGGCGGCGATCGAGACGTTCAGCGGAACGATGGCCGCGCGCGCCGCCGGAACGCCGGCCAGCAGAATCGCCGCGGCTGTATCCAGCCCCAGCCAGCCGGCGAACGCCAGCAGGCAGCCGAAGAAGATATAGACCAGGTTGTGCCCCGGAATCGCTCCCGGCATTCCTCTGGTGTCGAATTTGCCTTTGCGCGCGCCCAGAATCCAGGCGACGGCCAGTGCGCTCAATCCGCCGGTGGCATGAATGACGCCCGCGCCGCCGGCATCGAGCGCGCCCACCTGCGACAGCCAGCCTCCGCTCCAGAGCCAGTGCGCAAAGAGCGGATAGACGAAGCCCGCCAGCAGCGCCGTGGAGGCGCAGCTTGCGCCGAGCCGCCAGCGATCGAGTCCGCTGCCGAGAGGAATCATTGCCGCCAGCGCGGCGCAGAAGAGTTGCAGAGAGGCGACGAGTGCGGCGCCGGAGCCCTCGAGCGGCAGCTTTCGCATCAGGAGATAGCCGCTGCCGATCCAATTCCACGTCTCTCCGCGGAGTGAAAATGTGTGCGCCGGTCCTCCCGCAAAGCCCTGGATCGCGCTGCCGACGACGAAGTATGCCAGTGCCGCCACGCTCATCGCCGCACCGGCACTCAAGATCGCGTGAGCCGCGCCGCGCGAGCGCGCAAAGCCTGTGTTCATCAGCGTCATTCCCGCCACGGCGAGAGGAGCGAGAAGGATGCAAAACGCGCTCACGATGAATTCGACTTGCGGCAGCGGGACGGGCAAAGGCGCCATCAGTGTTCGTCTCCCGCGGATGCGTAGATGTGCGCGCGAAAGGCCAGCGCAAGCCCGATGATCTCCACCACAACGCCCGCAATCACAAAAGCTGCCCGGGCCGGCTGCGAAGCCAGCATGAGAAAGGCGCTGAAGACGATGGCAAATCCAGCGAGCAGCAGGAGAAATCCAGCGAGCTTCATGGCGTCGAATCCAAAGCAGAGTTCCGCGCAGCTCTGCTTGAACAGAAGCCGCGCGGAACTCGCTGCGTGGTTGCTTCCATACTGCTCAGATGCGCGCAAGGACGCAAATCAATTTTTTTTCTAGAAGTTATAAGCGGGCGCCTATGCGTGCCGGGCGACGTAGAGCAGCAGCGCGAAGATGACGATCGGCACCAGCGCCAGGGCGACGTAGAGCGCTATCCGGCGCGCCAGTGGCGAGCGGCGGCGCTTCCAGTTCCTCAGCTCCGGGCGGTCTTCGACGACGACCTCGTCGAGATGTTCCAGGTCGTTGGCGAAGGCACGCGCCGTCTGGTAACGATAGCGCGGTTCGCGCTCAAGGGCGCGATAGAGCACCTCCTGCAGTTGCTCGGAGAGCTCGGGATTGGCGACTCGCGGCGGCAGGGGGGCGTTGAGCAGCCGGTCGTTCATGACGACGAAGGCGTTGTTTCCGGTGAAAGGAGTCCTGCCGGTCAGCATCTCGTAGAGCATCACGCCGGCGGAGTAGATGTCGCTGCGAGGGTCTCCGCGCTCGCCCTTCACCTGCTCGGGCGAGATGTAGTCGGGAGTGCCCATGGCATCTGTGAGCTTGGTGAAGGTGATGCGCCGCGCGGCGTGATCGCCGGCGATGCCGAAGTCGATGATCTTGATCTGGTCGTCATCGTCCACCATGATGTTTTCCGGCTTCAGGTCGCGGTGAACGATGCCCTTGCTATGGATGTACTCGAGGGCGCGGCAGATCTGTGCCGTAATGTCGATGGCGCGGTCGGGCGAGAGCTTTCCCCGCTCGGAGAGAATGCTGCGCAGCAGGCGTCCGGGAGCCCACTCCATCACCATGTAAAGGTCGGAGCGCTGCTCGTTGGCGATTACCTTCATCACGCCGGGATGGTCGAGCCTGAGGCCGATCTCCTCCTCGCGCTTGAAGCGGTCGAAGAAAACAGGGTCGCACTCCATCTCCGGATGCGGGATCTTGATGGCGACCATTTTGCCAGTGCGCGTATCGATTCCCTGAAAGATGGAGGCCATTCCGCTGCGAGCCACCAGCCGCTCTATCTGAAAGCAATCGAGTTTTTCGCCAGCGCGGACGGAGATCATGGCAGGGAGAAAAGAAAAATCGCGGCTCCGATCGTCGATCCTGTCCTTCAGCGCAACCTGTAGGGCCGCCCGCGATACATGCCCACGCGTTCGATATCCAGGATTCGAATCAGTTGAACGCTCACATTATCGCCGCCATCCAACTGGTTCGCAACCTCAACCAGCTTCCGTGCCACGGCCTGCAGATCGTGGCTGGCGGTGGCAATCCGTCCCAGCTCTTTTTCCTTGACCGGGCCGTGCAGTCCGTCGGAGCAGAGCAGGAGCGTATCGCCCGCCTGCACCTCGTGCTCGCTGCTCTCCGCGGAGACGAAGAGATTGATGCCGAGTGAGCGGCTGAGCACATTTTTCTTCGAGGCGCTGGCCGCTTCGCGCTGGCTGAGCAGCCCAATTCTTGCCTTGTCGCCGGAGACAGTGTGGTCGCGGGTGAGCTGATGGAGGCGGCCGCGTCGCAGCAGGTAGCAGCGCGAGTCGCCGACGTGGGCGATGGCGGCGCGGTCGTAGCGCAGGGCGCAGGCAACCAGAGTGGTTGCAATGGAGCCATGTCCAGCCGCGTAAACCTCCGTGTTCGCCTTTTGCACCGCGCGCGTAAGCACGGCCGAAAGGTTCTCGCCGCCCGGCGCTGCGGCGAACTCCCGGACGGCCGCGTTGACCGCCAGCCGCGATGCGACTTCGCCGTGCTCCTGGCCGCCCACTCCGTCGGCCAGCACGAAGAGCCAGCCGTGGCTGCGGGCCTCCACCGAGCTGGGCGGAGCGAAGTGGCCCATGCAATCTTCATTGTGCGGCCGAACCGGACCCGCATCGGAGAGCTCTGCGTATTCAACTTGAAGCATGAGCGAAGCCTCGCCACCGGGGCGCGATGCCAGAGTAACAGTATTTCAGCAATCCTGTGGAGCTCGGCTTCGCCGCCCGCCTACTTTGTCTCGGCCGGCTCCAGAACAAAGACGAGCCCTGCAGTTGCGGTGTCCTGATTCATTCCGAATGAGGAGTTCCCGCGTTTGAAGAAGTCCTGGTTGGAGTTGTCGTGCCGGTACTCGATACGCGAGATCAAGTGGGTCGCGACCTTGCGCTCGGCCGTGATGGTCACCTCGTTCAGATGCTGCGCCGTCGCCGTCGCCCAGCCATCGTGATCGTTGAGGTACTCATATCGGCCGGAGAGCGCGAATTTCCGCGTGAAGGCATAGCGTACGTAGGCTGCCACACCCGCCGCATCCGCAGTCTTGCCGGTGGTAAGCCAGTGCGACTCGCGGTCGTAGTCGACGTCGGCTTGCAGTGAGAGCTTCGGCGTCACGCTGTAGGTGATCACGGCTTCGATCAGGTGCCGCAGATCGCTGTTGTCCTTATTCTGCTCAGGACCGACGAGGTAGTTTGCGGTAACGGAGAACTTCCTGGTCGGCGAAAGCGCCAGCGAGAGGCCGCCCGTCTTGCCGGTGTTGTTGGCCGAGATGTCGTTCCATCCGTTGACGAGGATTCCCGTTAGCGCCACCTTGTCATTGAATGTGTACTTGGCGCGCAGTCCGAAGTGGTAGTAGGGAATGGTGTAGTAGAAGAGCAGGCTGCGGCTGTACTGCCAGTTCTGGTTGCTCTCGATGACCTCGGCGCCTGTCGGAGTCACGAATTTTCCGAAGTCGATCTGCAGCCCTTTTCCGAGTGGCGCGAGGTAAGAAAGGTAGCCTTCCTTCAGGTTTTGAGCCGAGCCGGAACTGCCCGGATCGCCGGCGTTGACCACGTCCATTGCGTGTCCCCAACCCAGTGTCAGGTTGTAGCCGAGCGGCGAATCCTTCTCCGGAATCTTGCTGAGGCCCAGCTCGATCAGGTTGAGTGAGAACTGGTCGTTGGCGTTGGTGAATGGCGTGGTCACCGTCCCACCCTGCGGATGGCCGGCGTTGTAGCTGTAGTATCCGTCGATGAGGCCGTTGAGCGAGGCTCCGGCCAGCACGCTGGTGATTCCCGCCAGAGGATTCGGAGCTGCCGCGGGTGCAGACGGTGGAGCGGTGACAGCGTTGCTCGCTGCCGGATCAGTGGCGATGGCATTGCCGGCTGGCGCGACGGCTGGAGCCGTTGCGGCCGTGGCTGCGGTCGAGGAGGTGGTTTGAGTCTTCGAGGCTGCCAGCTCCGCCTTTAGTTCATCAAGCTGCCGCTGAAGGTCTGCGATGCGCTGTTCGATTGTCGCGTGTTCGATGGTTGCGTTCTGGGCCCAAAGGGAAGGCTGCACAAGTACTGCAAAAAACACTGCTCCGAGCGCTTGTATGATACGAATCCTGCTCATGAGTGCTCTCCGTCATAATTCCTGCCGCTCCGCGGCCGAATGCGGAACCAACTATCATCAACAGAGAAGCAACTCTGCGCAATATGTATAAGAGAGAATTACGGTTGCGAGCTCCCCGAAGCAAAGAAAAGCCGCCCAGAGCGAGCGGCTGAGGAGTTCCAATTTGGGTCGGGAAATTCCTACTGCACGGTCAGGGTTCCTGGCACGTAGGTGACGCTGTTGGCCGTGACCACCAGAGGAGCCTGGGCCACTGTAGGCGTGCCGGTATTCCTCTTCACCTCGATGTAATTGCTCAGGGCGTCATCGGAGGCGCTGGCGCAAGCCGCGCCGCTGTCGGCATCGGTCGAGAGGCCGGAGCAGCGCACACCCCGATTATGGGAGCTTGAAATCAAACTTGTGCCACTGCGCGCAATAGCTCGTCTTCAGTGCAGGTAATTCAGCAGATTAGCCTCTTGATCAACCTGAGCTGCGGCCTCCACGGTGGCCTGCAGTGTGGTTTGCGACTGGCTGAGCTCCGTTGCGACCGTCGCCGTGTCTGCCGAGACGAGAGAGTTTTCTTCGCTGGTCACATTCAGCTTTTCCTGGTTCAGAAAATTTTCGTTATCGGTGAGTTGATTGACCGTATTGCCATAGAAGACGCGCGCAGTGTCCAGCGCATTCAGCGCTGTTCCGATCTGCGTGCTGGCCGATTGAATTGCCGTGGTGTCACCGGACTGCAGCGCGCTGATCAGCGACTGCAACGCTCCGAATACGCTGCCCGAGCTTTGCGAAAAGATGCTGCTTCCCGGAAGGTTGGCTTTCACGGAAAGCCCCGTGCCAACCTGCACCGAGTTCTGCTGATCGTTGCCGACGTAATCGACCTGATCGGGGTTGGCCGCGTCCACCACATAGGGTGGCGAACCGGTCGCCGTCCCGCCGAAAAGATACTCACCTGCGAACGAAGTGTTGGCCAGCGAGATCATCTGCGCCTGGATTCCCTGGACTTCGGAGAGGATGGAGCTCAGGTCGCTCGGGTTCATCGTGCTGTTGCCGGCCTCGGTAGCCAGCGTCAGCGCGCGCTGCATGGCGGTGACTGCTGAACTCAGTGTGCTGTCGGCCGTATTCAGCGACTGCGTCAGCGTATTGGAACTCGATGTGTAATCATCGATCGATGAGAGTTGCGCGTTTTCCTCGATCATCTCCGCCTCGGCCGCGGGATCGTCGGAAGGAAGATTCACCCTGCGTCCGGTGCTCAGTTCTTCGGTTTCGTTGTTCACGGACTGCTGCGCCTGGTCGATGTAGCCGCTCAAATCGGCGGTGAAGTT
>Ga0326727_10018203_pt1 | contig 14388 bp, 12 predicted proteins | sample MB2enrmetagenome_FD_207643 | JGI IMG/M metagenome (GOLD analysis project Ga0326727, IMG submission 207643) | Lab enriched peat soil microbial communities from McLean, Ithaca, NY, United States - MB29MY | ecosystem: Environmental > Terrestrial > Soil > Wetlands > Peat | place: USA: New York...
GCGCGCCGATTCCACGTTCACCGCGCCCGAGCCGGAACTCGCCCTTATCCTCGGCAGCAAGGGAAAGATCCTGGGTTATACCTTGGCCAACGATGTTTCGGCATGGGATATCGAACGCGAGAATGCCTTATATCTACCCCAGTCCAAGGTCTACAACGCCTGTCTTTCTCTTGGCCCAGTCATCGTTACGGCGGACTCCATCGATAATGCCTACGCTCTTGAAATGACCTGCGCCATTGAACGCGCCGGCGCCACCATTTTTTCAGGTTCAGTTTCCACGGCGCGCCTGCACCGGAAATTTGAAGAGCTGGTCGGCTATCTCCTGCGTTCAAACGCCGTCCCTGCCGCCTCGGTTGTCCTCACCGGCACGGGCATCATAGTGACGGAAGAATCGAAGCTGTTGCCGGGGGATCGCGTCACCATTTCAGTGCCGCAGATTGGCGTGTTGAGCAATCCGGCCGTGACCGTCTAGGTTTGAGCGGCGCCGCTCATTCGAACCGCAACGCCACCATCGGGTCCACGCGGGACGCGCGCCTCGCTGGTATCCAACTGGCGAGAAGCGCGACCCCGGTGAGCAGCAATGCGATCGAGACAAACGTAGCCGGGTCGGTGGGCTGAACTTCAAACAGGAACTTCGCCAGAACGCGAGTCGCCGCCAGCGCGCCGGCCATCCCCAGCGCAACGCCCGCAGCGGCAAGCCACAGGCTTTGGCGAATCACGGCCCCTACCACGTCGCTCGTCCCAGCGCCCAGCGCCACGCGAATGCCGATCTCGCGAGTTTTCTCGCTTACCGAGTAAGCCAGAACGCCATAAATTCCAACCGCCGCCAGAAGCAGCGCCAACAGCGCAAAAACTGCGAGCAAGCGCGATTGGAAACGCGGTTCCGTCGTCGTAACGGCAATCATATCCTGCATTGTTGCGATTGACTCGGCGGGTTGATTCTGATCCACCTCCCGCAGCACGCCGCGCATGGCAGGCGCGGTATTCACAGGATTGGAAACCGTCCTCACCGCGAAGGTCATATGCGTGAGGAATCCCGTTTGCGACACCTGGGTGTAGGGCTGATAGATGGCCGGGTCCGGCTTCTGCGTCAAGCCTTGCTGCCGGACGTCATCGACCACGCCGATAATGGTCAGCCAATCTCCCGGCCCCGGATGATCTTCCATCGAAATCCGCTTGCCCACCGGATCAACACCGGGCCAAAGCTGGCGCGCTACCGACCGGCTGATGATCACTACACCCGGCACGCTGGCGTTATCGCGGTCTGTAAAATCCCGCCCGCTGAGCAGGCGAATCCCAATGGTACGGAAATAGCCCGGACTCACCACTGGCTTGTCCGCCATGTAATCCGGCGGCAAGTGGCGTCCGTCCTCCATTTGAAAGTCCCCACTCACCAGAGCCTGTCCCAAGGGCAGCCAGTTCACCGCGCCCGCGGATACCACTCCGGGTAAGTGCGAAAGCTTCTGCAGTGTATGCTGATGAAACTCAGTGATCTGGGGCGTTGTTCGATAAGTCGAGTCGGGTAAGTCGACGGTCATCGTGAGTACATGGTCAGGATGGAAGCCGGGGTCCACCGCACGCATATGCGCAAAGCTCTTCAGCATCAGCCCGGCGCCCGAAAGCAGCACCAGCGCCAGAGCGATCTCCGCCACAACCAGCCCGTTGCGGAATCTGCCCTGGCTCCCTGTTAACGCTCGGCCGCTGCCGCCCAGAGATTCGCGCAATTCACGACGGGTAACATCCAGCGCGGGTACGACTCCGAACAGCAGGCCGGTGACTACGGAAATTCCCAGCGCGAACGCGAGCACTTCGGGGCCGATATGAACTTCTCCTATGCGCGGAATCTTCCCGGCCGGCGCAAGGGCAAGCAACGCGGGCACCGAGACGATCGCCAGCAGCGTGCCGGCGACTCCTCCGGCAAGCGAAACCATCGTGCTTTCCGTAAGTAACTGCCGGATCAGTCGCCAGCGGCTGGCCCCCAGCGCCGCGCGTACGGAGATTTCCTGGCGCCGGGCGGTTGCTCGAATCAGAGATAGATTGGCCACATTGGCGCACGCGATGAGCAGCACAAAGGCAACTGCTCCGGCAAAGATCAACAGTGAGGTTTGAACGTCTCCCACCAGTGAGTCTTTCACCGGAATCACGCGCGCCGCATAGTCGCTGCGGTCTTCGCCGTGCAGCAGCGGAAGTCTGGTAGCTAGCGTCGCCATCTCCGCCTGCGCTTCTCGCGGCGAAACACTCGGCCTAAGCCGGCCAATGACGGCACGAATGGACGAGTTGTGCGGATCAATCTGAACCACCAGCGGCGTCCAAATTTCGGCATCGCCTGGGAAGTCGAACGTCGGGGGCATGACGCCAACAACCGTGTGGCCAACGCCATCGACAGTGATGGTTTTGCCCAATATCGCTGCATCTGCGCCAAAGCGCGTTCGCCAAAGCTTGTCACCCAGAAGAACGGCGTATTTGTCGTTCGGCTGAAGCCCGCGCCCCAGGGCTGGATTGACTCGCAGAACGGCAAGAAAATCCGGCGTTACAACCGCCCCGGCCAGACGGACAGGATCTCCCGCGCCCGTTAACGTGAAGGCGCTAGACCCGAAGGCCGCAATGTGGTCGAAGACCTTGTCCTGTCGGCGGAACTCCAGATAGTGCGCGTCGGCCAAGCCTGGGTCGAGCTTGAAAAAGCTATGCCGCGGCAGATAGGAAACGTAGAACAGCCTATCTGGCTGGTCGAATGGCAAGGGTCTCAGCAGTACCCCATCGACGATGGTGAAAACCGCTGTGTTCGCGCCGATGCCGAGCGCCAGAATGACCACGGCCAAAGCGGCGAAGGCTGGATTCTTCCACAAGGTGCGCAGCGCGAACATCAGGTCTTGACCGGTGCTTTCGGCCCACTGGGTTCCGCGCGCATCCCGGCAGTCCTCCTTGACCTGCTCACGGCCGCCGAACTCCAAACGAGCGCTGCGTCGCGCTTCGTCCTCGGACAACCCCTCGCGAAGCTTGGCGGCGATGTGAAGGTCCATGTGGAATTGAAGCTCGGATTCCAAGTCCCTCTCCATCCGTTCGCTTTTGAAAAGCCGCTGCCACCAGTTCATGCTTCTACATATACACCCCAATAGGTAGAAGCGCAAGGTGTTGCCGAAAAAAACCGTGCCTAACAAACCGGCGGAATCCCCGTATTGATGGAACCGCGCAGGTACTTCCGTAGTCTGGGGTTGTTGGTGCGTTCCAGGCCGAAGCCGCAATGGATCTGCTGAAGATTCGTCCCGATAGCCCGCACGACGGCGAAGTGCATTGCCCTCAGGTCAGGGGTCGTGAGATCGACTATCGCGAGCCGTGCTCCCGCGTTCGTTACTGCTTGCACCAAGGCAGAGAGCGGGAACTCGCCGGGGTCCGGCAGTTCACTCAGGCGGATTGCGTCCTCGTTCGCATCCAAAAAGTCCAACGCTGCAGCGCGCGCCGCAGGTAGATAGAAGAGAGCATGTTGACGGAAGGTTCGCACGTCGCCCGGCGCCGCGGGAATTGACTCCTGGCCGATGAGCATGCTGCGGCGCAATGAGTACGCCGTCTGGCCCATTTCCAGAATGGCCTTCGTTATCGCAATGCGCGGATTCGGATGAGTGCCCAGGCCCAGCGTTGCGCCAGGCCAATTTCTACCATCCCCGCGCGCGCAACAAAGGACTGTTGGAATATCGACGCCGGCGTTCAGCCGATAGATCCTGATGCGGCCGCCCAGACTCTGAATCCGGTCGAGAATGGCGGTGAGACCGGCATCGACACATTCGTCGAGGATAATGCGCGTAGCCGGCGCCCGACCGTACCAGGTCAACATGAAGGCATCCCGTTCGACTAACTCAAGCACGGCGCGAAATGTCGCGTCATCTACGCTAGTCCCGGCAGCTGAACCGTTTGATGTTATCTGGCAGAAGCGTTCTTCCCGAGGTGCGGGAAAGTAGTGGTAGACAGTGAGTGCGGGCAACCAGACAGCCTCATCCGTATCGAGCCACTTACCCGCTGTCCAATGGATACTCCTCTCTTGGTCAAACCGCACATATGGGAATCCGCCGCGAGCATAGTAGCTATCTTCGTAAAGGCAAAGCAGCTTGGGGTCTAGCGCACTCCCCCCCAGTCTGACAAGAGGTTCGTGCGGGAAGTCGGCAACGCAATAGGACGATCCCGCGTAAATCTCAAGCGCTTCCCCAATCGCGCCGGTGGTAGCGTCGGCAGGGGTGAGCCCTTTCCCAAACCCAACCTCTCCAATTCCGGAACGGCGAAGCGCGGCGACGGCGCAGACGGGCAGCCCCATTGGCGTTCCATCAGCGCCATCGCACGCAACGCGGCTTATGATGCCTGTTTCGGCATCCACCAGACCTGCCGGGAGGCGTTCCGTATCCTCCCGCGCGGTGCTGGCCTGGGTGTAATTCACCTAAGCCGAGACGGATTTGGTAAGGGCGCCGCGCGCGCCTTCTACCAGGGCCTTGTGCGTGGCCGCGACAGCTTTCGCCTGATGTTCGAAAGCTTCCAGAACCGCTGCCGCCCGTTCGACGTCTATGAGAGTCGTCCATCCACCGCGATGGATGATCTGAAGGAAATCCGAATCAGTCCCGGATGGCGCGACCGAGGTACTCAGGTGTTTGGCTGCTGCTTCATACCTATTTGCCAGTTGCTTGATTTGATCGGGTGTTACGTTTGGCATGTTACTCCTTCTGGCAGAACTCTGGCGAATGTCGGGCCGAGTCTTGTGCCGTGCCCTAGGTAATATCACCAATGAGTAACTGATACAAGGGTAAAATGCACTAAATGCCTGAATTGGTGACTAACCAAACAGATTAATGTGTTTATTGTCTTACGTTTTTGTAAGTCGACAAACTTTGTTTCAGTACTAGATTGGGAGGAAGTATGAAGAATGAACAAGCTTTGCGGCAGCATGTGGTCTTCCTGCTGAAGGGTGAAGGCGCGCACGCGGGGTTTGAGAGCGCCGTGAAAGATATGCCGGCGAGTCATCAGGGCAGTCGGCCGCACGGCCTTACGCACTCGCCCTGGGAGTTACTGGAGCATTTGAGGATCGCCCAGTGGGACATCCTGGAATTCACGCGCGATGCGAAGCATGTGTCGCCCGAGTGGCCAGCAGGATATTGGCCGGTATCTCCCGCGCCGCCGGATTCCCATGCTTGGGGGAAGAGCGTAGCGGCGTTCCGAACTAATCTGGACGCGATGGTGGACCTGGTACGGAGTGAGTCGACAGATCTGTTTGCCCCACTTCCGCACGATGCCGGGAAGACCGTGCTCCGCGAGGCCCTGTTACTGGCCGATCACAACGCCTATCACCTGGGGCAATTGGTGCTGGTTCGCCGGCTGCTGGGCGCCTGGGGATAACTACTTGGCAACATAGCCGCCATCCACCATCAGCTCAGCTGCGGTAACAAAGCTGGCTTCGTCCGATGCCAGGAACAACGCCGCATTGGCTACTTCGCGCGCTTCACCTACGCGGTTGAGCATATGGAGCGGGGCTTGCCGCGCGGACCACTGCTCCTTGGTTTCGCCCATGCGCACCCATTCACGCTCCGTGGCCGTCGTGTAGATGCAGCCGGGGCAGACGCTATTAACCCGGATCTTAAAAGGCGCCAGGTCGAGCGCCATGCAGCGCGTCATGGTGAGGACAGCTCCCTTGCTGGAGTTGTAGGTCGCGAAGTTGGGCTGGGCGATGATGCCGCTCATGGATGCGATGTTCACGATGGACCCGCTGTCGCGCTTCTTCATGTGTGGAATCGCGTGTTTGGAAACCAGCGCGGTCCCAATCACATTCACACCCAGCACGCGCCGCCAATGCTCCGGGGTGGCGTCTTCGACGCCGAACGTGGTGAAGTCGGCGGCGTTGTTGACCACGATGTCGATGCCGCCGAACTCCTTCACCGCGCGGTCGCTGATGGCGCCGGCTTGAGCCTCATCGGAGATATCGGCCGCGATCGCGACGGCTCGTCCGCCGGATGCCTTGATCCGATCTGCGACGGATTGAGCGCCACCCAGATTCAGGTCCGCTAAAACGATAGCGGCGCCTTCCTCGGCGAAGCGAATGGCGATCGCTTCCCCGATTCCGGCGCCCGCGCCTGTAACGATTGCTACTTTGTTCGAAAGCCGCATATTCAGCTTTCGATCATATTACGAAGGCTTTGTTACCGGTGTAGGACCAAGCTCCCGGCTGGAAATGACCCGGTCGATCATGCCGTACTCAACGCCTTGTTCGGGGCTCATGATGTAGTCACGATCGACATCCCGAGCCACGCGCTCCACCGGCTGCCCGGTGGCATCGGCCAGCATCTTATTCAACACCTCCCGCATGCGCAGGATTTCCTTGGCGTAGATGTCGATATCCGCCGCCTGCCCGGCCAGCCCTTGCATGGACGGCTGGTGAATCATGATGCGTGAATTGGGAAGGCTGAAGCGTTTGCCCTTGGCGCCCGCTGCCAGCAGAACTGCGGCCATGGAAGCGGCCTGTCCTACACAAATGGTGATGATGTCCGGCCGCACGAACGACATCGTGTCTAGAATTGCCAGCCCGGCCGTTATGGAACCGCCCGGAGAATTGATGTAAATGGAGATGTCGCGTTCGGGATCTTCCGCCTCCAGAAAGAGAAGCTGGGCGATCACCAGGTTCGCAACCTGATCGTCGATCGGTGTCCCCAGGAAGATGATGTTTTCCTTTAGAAGGCGAGAGTAAATATCATACGCGCGCTCGCCACGCGACGTCTGTTCCACAACCATCGGAACTAACACAGATTTAGATTGATCCTTTCAGGGATTTGATGCTCCCCACGGGGCCGCGGACTCCTGCCCCTGATTTCATAATACGCGACGTTCCGTGGTACCTTGGTCCATCTTCACCTGTCTCCATCCCGGAGATGCCGCCCGTGTGGCGCGCACGTTCCGCAAACTGGCCGCTCACGATACCTCCGGCTGGGCGATCACCGGCGGACTGGCCATCGAATTCCGTATTGGTCAACGGGGCGGGGCGCCCATGATTCGTCCGCTGCATGATGTGGATTTCTTGACCGATTCTTTCGATGCGATTCCGGGAACTCTGGGGAGCGATTTTCTCCTGCGCCATGTTCATCCGCACGATCCGCCGGGGAAGACTCTGTTGCAGGCCGTGGACCCGGATACCGAGGTGCGGGTCGATGTGTTCCGGGCCTATGGTGCGGAGATGCAGCGTACGTCGGGCGGGGTGGTGGCGCTAGAGGATCTGGTCGCGAGGCATGCGCGTTTGAACTGGGACTTGATGCAGGGAAAACCTGTCGCCCCGAAATACGCTAGGGATTTCATCCGGATGATGGATCTGGTTTCGACGGCGGAAATCGAAAGCATCTGGCCGGACCACCGTAAGCCTCACATGCCTCAAAGCTTTGCGGGGACCGCGCGCGAGGTGCGCCGGGCGATTGCGCTGCGAACCGACCTTCTGATTCCGCCGGTCTATTCAACGGACGTCCACGAAATCTGCCCGCGATGCGCAGACTCGCAGGCATTCCCACTCGCCGCCTGCGAGCAGATATTCTCTATCCTGGGCTATTGCTAAAGCACCCGATGTTGCGACTCGATGGCCGCCATCCTCACACAAGCGGTCCGGTTCATTGGACCGGCGCCAGGGGGATCTCGAAGTAGAGCAGTTCATGGCCCGAGGCGGCGTCGGTGAGCCCGTTGACATAGAGCGTGGAGCCCGAGCGATGGCCGGTCTGGAAGTAAAAGAAGCCGCTCACTGAATCGCCTGGCGGAATCATTTTGGCGGAGAAGGCCCGGCCCTCGATCTGCCATTCGCCCAGCGGGCTTTGCTTGGATTTGCCTACACTGGGAAGCCCGGGAATCGGCGACGGATTCGCGCGCGGCTGACGAGCCCCGTGGATATACTTCAACTCGGCCGCCGGGGTCGCTTCCACGCGACCGTGACCTTGCGTCGTGTATTCTACATCCAAACGCTCGGCGCGAATGGCCTTGGAGCTGTGGTTCTCAATGACTACCAGAATGGGCAGCACGCCATAGTCGTAGGGGTTGTACTTGCCGAACGCTTCCTTCACCTTATCGCCGGTTTCATACACGTCCGCTGCTATGGTGACGCCTTCGCTAGTCTGCTTGTAGGCGTAGCTGGAAGCGGGGCCGATGACCAGGGCGCTGTGATCCTTGTCGCCTCCGGCGGCTATACTCACGAGGGAAAACACGAGCAGAAACACAACCGTCTTGTCGAAACGAATCATATACGCTACTTACCGCCTGGTTCTGGCACTGCTTGCGCCGGTGGTCCTATTTTACGCGTTGTTCCGGGTGGTCCGGGACCGCGCCTATCTTGGGACGCTCCGCGAACGCCTCGGGTTTCTGCCTGCAGACTTTCAGCAGTCGAGCGGCGGGGCGATCTGGGTGCATGCGGTCTCTGTCGGCGAAGTGATGGCGGCGGGGACTCTGATGAGTAAGCTCCGCGCCTTGAACGCGCCCATTTTTGTATCGGCCACCACGCTCGCCGGGTACGCAGCGGCACGCAAGCGATTGGGAGCGGAGGTGGCGGGCTGCTTCTATGCGCCCATCGATTTCGCGAATGTGATCCGGCGTGTGCTGAATCATATTCAGCCGGCGCTTGTAATCGTTTTTGAAACCGAGATCTGGCCGAACCTGTTTCGAGAGGTGAAGCGGGCGGGATGCGGCCTGATGATCGCCAATGGACGCATTTCGGATCGAGCTTTTCCGGTGTATCAAAAACGGCGATGGTTCTTTCAGAATGTACTTTTCTGGCCGGACGTGATTTTGGCGCAGGACCAGCAGATGCTCGAGCGCTTCATCGCCGCAGGAGCGGACCCGGACCGAGTGCGGGTGTCCGGGAATCTGAAGTATGATTTCGAGCCGCGCGCGGCGGACGCGAAAACTCCGTTGGTGGAGTGGCTTGGAGCCGATTCGGGTCCGGTGTGGATTGCCGCCAGCACTACCGCCGACGGTTTGGCCGACGAAGACGATGTTGTGCTGGACGCCTTTTCTCAGATGCCTGCCTGGCGATTGATACTGGCGCCTCGAAGGCCGGAGCGATTCGATCCTGTGGCGCGGAAGCTGGAAGCGCGGGGCATTCCATACTGGCGGCGAACGCGTGGAGAGGCGGCAGGGAATGTGTTGCTGCTCGATACCATTGGTGATCTCCCGTCACTATTTGGGTTGGCGGATGTAGTGTTCATGGGCGGCACTCTGAACCATACCGGCGGCCATAACTTTCTGGAGCCGGCATTCGCGGGCAAACCAGTGGTTGTGGGGCCGCATCTGGAAAACTTCCGTAAGATCGCGGAAGAGTTCCGCGCGCAAGGCGCTTTCATTGAGATTCAGAGTGGCGCGGAGTTGTCAGGGGCGGTGGTCCGGGCGCTGGGTGATCAGGCGACGGGCGAGCGCGGCCGTGCTTGTGCGATAGCTAGACGAGGCGCGTTGGAGGTGACGTCTCAGTTCGCCGTGAAGCTTTACGCCGAGGCTCTATTCTGCCGCCGGAAGCCGTTCCCGATTCGTTGGCTGCTGTGGCCGCTGACTGTTCTGTGGGGCGTTGGTGCGCGTGTGAAGGGGGACCGGCAATTGCGCAAGCAACGCCATTTACACGTTCCGGTGATCAGCATTGGCAACATCACGGCGGGCGGGACCGGGAAGACTCCGTTCGCACTGGAGCTGGCCCGGCGATTTCGCGAACGGGGTTTGGAGCCCGTGGTTCTAACGCGCGGGCATGGACGGATTTCGCCGCACAGCGAACTGGTGGTACGGCGCGGCGGTGCTGCGACGGTGTGGCATACCGGAGACGAGCCGCAGATCCTTTTGCGATCTGGCGTGACGGGGCTTGGCATCGGACTTGATCGATACCGGGCGGGCTTACAGGCGGAGCAGGCGCTGAAGCCCGACGTGTTCCTGCTGGATGACGGGTTCACGCACCGGCGGTTGGCGCGGGACGTGGACGTAGTGCTGATCGATGCCCTGGACCCCATCGGCGGCGGGGAACTGATCCCGTTAGGCAAGTTGCGCGAGCCGCTGCGAGCCCTGGGGCGCGCGGATGTCTTTGTGCTGACGCGGTGCGATTTCTCGCGCGATTACCGGGGTATCGGGAACGCGCTGCGGAGGTGGAACGCGCGAGCGCCGGTGTTCCGCTCGCGGTTGGTGTCGCGCGGCTGGGCCGCGGCTTTCAGCAACGAGAGCGCGGAAGTTCCCGAGCGCGTGGTGGCGTTCTGTGGATTGGGGAATCCGGATTCGTTTTGGAAGAGCCTTAGGGAACTGGGCATTCAACCGCTCGATCGGCTGTCGTTTGGCGACCATCATCAATACTCTCCGCGCGAACTGACCGCGCTGGCGCGCTATGCGGAGAGCCTGCGCGCGAAGGCGCTGGTGACCACGGAGAAGGATGTCGTTAACTTCCCGGTGGGCAGCGAGGCGATCTTCACGGAGATGCCGGTGCTGTGGCTGCGCGTGGGCGTGGAGATTGAGAAGGAAGGTGATTTTATGAAGCTGGTGAGCGCGGAGCGTAAAGATGGTGAGCGCGGAGCGTAAAGATGGATGAGGGCTGGACCTTTGAGCACTCTGTGATCTGCCCCGTCACGAAGGAATTCGCCTGGAATTTCTGGACGACTGTTTCCAACTGGAGGCTGGACTCGGATGTTGAGTCGGTGGAATTGAATGGCCCATTCGAGACGGGATCGCGCGGCGCGACGAATACGCGCAGCTCCGGCCGAATCGAATGGCGCTTGTCAGGCGTCGTCCATGGCGAGGCTGCCGTGGTCGAGATTGCTTTGCCAGGGGCGACAGGGCAGTTTCGCTGGACGTTCGAGGACGTTGCGGCGGCCACCCGAATCACTCAGCGCGTCAGCATCGCGGGGGAGCAGGCGACGTCTCTGGTCGCGGCGATTGCGCCCGGCCTCGAGAGTGGGATTCCCGCAGGGATGCAGCGACTGAGCGAGGCGCTAGTCCAGGCGGTACTCAAGAACGAGAAGAGTTAGATCGTCGGTCTGTTCGCGGCCGGCGGTGAAGTCCTCGACGGCATCCAGAATGGCCTGGTGGAGTTCGGCGCAGGGGAGTGCCGCGTTCCCGAGGATGATGTCCTTTAATCGGCGTGTGCCAAAGAATTGGCCCGCGGGGTCTTGAACATCGGTTAAGCCGTCGCTGTAGATGACCACGCGGTCGCCGGATTTCAGGAACGCGTGGCCGGTGTGAAAGGTTGCTTCGTCGACCAGACCTACGGCGGATGAGGTGTCCTCCAGCGCGCGCGGTGCGGCGTTGAGTGGAACCAGAATAGGCGCGCAATGGCCGGCGTTAAGGTAGTGGAAATTGCCGTGCTTGTCGATGAGGGCGCAGAGTACGGTGGCGTGCTTTTGGCCGCGCTCCTTGAAGACGTTCGATGGTGTGGCGCAGCGAATCCGGCCGCGTGTCGATGCCGAGAAAGGCGCCTTGCAGGAGTGATGCACCCAGAGCGGCGCTGACACCTTTGCCCGCGACATCGGCGACCACCGCGGCCCAGTAATCCGGCGTGACTCGGAACAGGTCGTAGTAGTCGCCGCCCACTTCCCGGCAGGGCATACTGTATCCGGCGGCGCGCAGCCAGCCGGTATCCGGAAGCTTGGCGGGTAGAAGGCTCTGCTGGATATTGCGGGCTAACGCGAGTTCTTCCTGAATGATCTGGCGGGCGCGGTCTTGTTCCAGCAGCCGCGCGTTTTCGAGCACGGCGGAGGCTTCCACGGCCAAGGTTTCGAGAAGCTCGTGATTGCCCTGCGCGAGGTCGCGGGCCTCGATCCGCGAATCGAGATAGAGCACGCCCACGGTTTCAAGGGGATCGGTCTGCAGGCGGACGAGCGGAATACAGACGACGCTCTTGAGCTCAAGCGCGTAGACGCTGCGGCTGGGTGATTCACGCTCCGGATCGAACTGCATGGAGAAGGCCTGCGGGCGCGCTTCGAGTTCCTGAAGGATCAAGTTGCGGGGGACTTTGAGGTTCTCTTCAGGAAGCGGGCCGGACTTGCTGCGGGCGGAATGAACTTCGAGTGAGTCGCCTTTCTTGAGGAGAAGGAACCCGCGCTCGGCGTGGGTGAGGACGATGGCGGCATCCAACACGGCATTGAGAATGGCGTCGATGGAAAAGGAAGTCTGGAGCGCGTGGGCGACTTCGAGCACGGCGCGCAGGCGCGGGAGATTGCCGTTGGTGGTGGAGCCGCGATCCGTTAGTTCGGTCTCGCCGAGTTGGTCGGCGATCTCGACGACGCGGCTGCCGGGCCGTTCAAAGACGAGGGAGAAGGAATCCGGAAATCCGAACTCGATGCGATCACCATCCTGCAGGGCTTTGCGATTGATGCGTTCGCCATTCACGAAGACGCCGTGGCGGCTTTGTAGGTCTTCCAGAACGTACTCGCCATCTTCAATGGTCAGGCGGGCATGATGGCGAGAGGCTCGGGCATCCCGCAGCATAAGGTGGTTGCCGGCCTGGCGCCCGATGGTGAACGGAAATTCCTGGACTTGCTGACGCGCTCGATTGCCCTCCGGGTCGGTGACGACGAACGCGGGCGTGCGCGTGATTTCCAGCGAGGCCATTACATCAGCTTAGACGGTCATGGTTTGGTAGGCCTGGGCGAGCGACTTCATGGGGTCAGGCGCAACCGGGATGAACTCATGAGCTACGAAGCCCTGGAAGCCGGTGTCGGCGATGGCTCGCGCAACGGCGTGCCAGTTGAGTTCTTGCGTGTCGTCGAGCTCATGACGTCCGGGAACGCCCCCGGTGTGGAAGTGGGCGATACGCGTGATGTTGGCGCGAATGGTGCGGATGATATCGCCCTCCATGATCTGCATGTGATAGATGTCGAAGAGCAGCTTGACGCGCGGGGAGTTTACCTGGTCGATCACTTGCGCGCCCCAGGCCGTGTGGTCGCACATGTAGTCGTGGTGGTCGATCTTGCTGTTGAGCAGTTCCAGGCAGATGGTGACGTTCTTGTCCTCGGCTAGCTTCTTGACCTTGTTGAGGCCGATGACACAGTTGTCTAAGCCTTCCGCATCGGACATGCCGTTGCGATTGCCGGAGAAGGTGATTACGTTGGGCAATTTCGCGGCGGCGGCGAGGTTGATATTGACCTCCATCTCCTTGATGAGCGCGTCATGATTTTCGAGACGATTCCAGGCTTTGGGGATGGTGCCGGCGCCGGGTTGGGCCATGGCGGGAGTGAGTCCATAGCTTTGAATGATGGGCCATTCGTCCTTACCGGTGAGGTCGATGCCTTTCAGCCCGATGGCCTTGGCGTTCTTGCAAAGGTCTTCGAGAGACATGCCGCGATAGCACCAGCGCGCGACGGATTGGTTGAGGCGGCCTTCCACTTTTACGGGTGGAGTATCGCCTTGAGCGAGCGGTAAAGCGACGGCGGCGGAAGCGGCGGTCTGGAGAATTTGGCGGCGAGAGATCACGCTGGGTATTCTATAACGCCCGGGGAATAAACTGTAGGAGAGATTATGAAGAAACGAATTTTCCTGGTGGCCGGATTGAGTGTTTCGGCTGTGATTGCGGCGACTGCGGTGAGCGTTTTTAACGATTATCGAACGCTGAGTCCGGGGACTTGGCATCACATTACCGTGACCGATTTGCCGCAGCCCTATGCGACCAAATCATCTGGAAACGGCGCTCATATCGTGGACCGGCCGGCGGGAGCGATGCCCAAGGTGATGCCGGGTTTCGCGGTGGAGCAATACGTGACCGGCCTGCATGAACCGCGCGAGATGCGTACCGCTCCGAATGGCGATGTGTTCATTGCGGAGAGCGGCCCGGGGGATTTGAAAGTGCTGCGCGTGGTGAACGGGAAGCCGCAGATTGAGGTTTTCACGGATGGGTTGAAGCAGCCATTTGGGATCGCGTTTTATCCGCCGGGTGCGAAGCCGGAATACGTGTATGTGGGGAACACGGATTCGGTTTGGAAATATCCATACAAGAACGGCGATTTGAAGGCGAGCGGACCGAAGGAAGTGGTGATCGATTCGTTGCCGGCGATGCGGAACCATGTGACGCGCGATCTGGCTTTTTCGCTGGACGGGAAGCGGCTGTTTGTGTCGGTGGGTTCGGCATCGAATGTGGACGACCCGGACACGCATCCAGCGGAGTTTCACCGGGCCAACATTTTGGAGTTCACGCCGCAGGGGAAGTTCGTAAAGGTGTATGGGGCGGGGATTCGGAATCCGGTGGGGATTACGATTCAACCGGAGACGGGCCAGTTGTGGTGTTCGGTGAATGAGCGGGACGAACTGGGTGACAACCTGGTTCCGGACTACATCACGCACGTTGAAGAGGGTGGGTTTTATGGATGGCCCTGGTATTACATGGGGTCGAACCAGGATCCGCGGCATGCGGGCAAGCACCCGGAATTGAAGGGGCAC
>Ga0326727_10018204_pt1 | contig 14387 bp, 13 predicted proteins | sample MB2enrmetagenome_FD_207643 | JGI IMG/M metagenome (GOLD analysis project Ga0326727, IMG submission 207643) | Lab enriched peat soil microbial communities from McLean, Ithaca, NY, United States - MB29MY | ecosystem: Environmental > Terrestrial > Soil > Wetlands > Peat | place: USA: New York...
CCATTTTGGAAATTGGGGGGGCCGGATTGAGGGGGGACCGGATTGCGCCGAGCGCAGCTCGGCGGAGATAGACATCCATTTTTGAGATTTTTTTTGGCAGGGCGGGATTGCGGGAGGAACCGGATTGCGCTGAGCGCCGCTCGGCGTTTCAGCGCCGGACACGGACATAAATCGCAGAGCTGCGCTCGGCGCAATCCGCCGTTCCTTCCGGCAGTCATTACCCCAAAGCCGCCCGCCGCATGGACCTAATTCTGCGGCGCGCCCACGCCACTGGCCAGCGTCAACTCCGAATACGCCATGGTGATTTGCAGGCCAATCTGCTTGTCATGAAGGTCCACATTCATCGCGGAATAAGGGTTCGGATGGCCGGGATTCTGGGCGTCCCAGGCAAGCTGTTGCGCCATCTTCAGGCCGTCCAAAACCGTCCGCAGCGAGGTGGCGTCCGCCGGCGTCGCGCAATTGAGCTTCATTTTCAGGTCGACCTTCTCCGCCGCGTCAATCGTATAGGTCAGGGAATCCACTTTCAGGAAAACCTGCCCCCAATCCAGCTTCAAATTGTTTTGGGTTGAGAGCCATCCCCCGAACCAATCGGCCACGGCGCCGCCCAGGGCAATTCCCCAAATGGGCGCATCCTTATCTATGTCGCCGAGCAGGCTGGTAAAACGCGGGTCGGAATTGATGTTGGGCGCCTGCCCGGAGTGCGCCTCCAGGACCGTGGTGAGGGTTGCGAGCGGCCCGAAAGCCCCGAGGGAATTCTCCAGAATGACGATGCAGGTTCCCGTCACACCCGCCGTCAGGCAATACGCCTGCTGTCCGGCAATCGGCGTAGGGGTAAGGTTCTGCGCGGCCGCGCGGCTGGCCACCTGCGACTTGTCAAAATGGCCGGAGGCATAACCGTAGAGATCCATTTCTTTATCGCCCGGCTTCCATCCGATCATCAGGTCGTCGATGTCATCTTCGCGGACGCCGATTTGCTCCAGCGTCGACTCCAGTTGCGCCAGGCGTGGGCCCAGGAATTTTCCGCGCAAGCTCTGGAAATTGGGAAGTTTGCGCAGCTTGTCCGGGCTGGAATATTCCACGCGCATGGTCTGCGTAGGGAGGCCAGACATGGCCGTCGCTACGAAATCCGCGCCGGCGCCTTTCTGCGGAATCTCCGCCATTACCATCACCACCAAAATCGCAAGAAGAGCTCGTTTCATATTCACCTCGTGATTCAGGACTCGGGATACGGGACACGGGTCTCGCCCAACGTCACGGTTAGAGAATTACAAATATTCGATGTCATTTCAATGTGGCAGGTTTCCTTGCTTCCGTCAAGTTCGGGACACGGGATACGTTGTAAAGTGTAAAGTGTAAATGATAAAGGGTAAAGAGTAAACCAAGTAGATATTTATCATTTACAATTTACCCTTTACACTTTACCCTTTATCCTTTCCCCCGTCCTTTCCAACCCAGCTCATCAAAGGCGATCATCGCGTCACCCGTAGCCCGCTGCCAAAGATTAATTTCCGCCGCCAACTGCCGAATGACGCCGAGCGATTCCTGCTGGTAAAACAAATTCACCATTTCCGCCGGATCACTCGCGAGATGGAATAACTCCCCGATCCCCCCAGGGGCCAAATTCATTTTCCACCCGTCGGGCGTGATGATCGTCCGCAGGAGTTCCGGATCGCTCTTCTGTCCGGGCAGGGGTGGGCCATTCCATTCAAGCATCACGTTGCGGTCGGGCAGTTCCCTCCCCTCTAGTAAGAACGTGGCCCAACTGAAACCTTGCAAATGACGTGGCAGGGGCTGGCCCATCAGTTCCAGCAAGGTGGGGACCACATCCACTTGCGCCACCGGCTTATGAACGCGCGGCGGTTGGCCTTTCAGCCCGGGGATTCGCAAAAGCAGGGGAACCTTGACGGCCTCTTCGTACATCACGGACTTATACATCAGCCGGTGGTCTCCCATCATCTCGCCGTGGTCGGTAGTGAAAACGATGAGGGTGTTCTCCGCCAAGCCCTGTGCTTCCAGTTTGGCCAGAATCCTTCCCACCATTTCGTCCACCAAGGTGATTTTGCCCCAGTAGTGAGCCTTCGCTTCGCGCAGGCTCTCCGTCGTGGCGAGTTCGCTGTGGCGAGCGCGGAGTTGCTCAGCGCGAATCGTTTTGGTGCGCTCCAACTCCGTTACGTCAGGATCAACGGAGAATGACTTCGGGACATCCATTTCCGTGGGGTTATATAGCGAATCGTTCACGCTGTGGAAGGGAGTGTGCGGATCGAGGAAGCTCACATACATCACCCAGGGCTGGCGTTGGTGACGCTCGATAAACTGCGCAGCTTGCGTCGCCAGATAGGCCGGCTTGCTCAATTCCTTCGGCACCTGGTTGGCGAAGTCGCGCGTGTAGAGGCCATTTTTCCCATCCGGCTTCAAACCCTTGCCCGCGAGGAAGCGGAAATATCCGGAATACTCCCGCGCGCAGGTCTTTTCGGAAAGAGTGGTGTACCCATCCTCGATGCTCTCGAACGCCTGGAAACCGTGCTGCGGGCAGAGTTCATCGCCCAGGTGCCATTTGCCAAAATAGGCGGTGGCGTAATCCTTGTCCTGAAGCATCTCCACCAAAACCGGGAGCGAGGGATTCAGCGCAACATTATTATTAACGGATCCGTGCGTGTGAGGATAGAGCCCGGTCAGCAAGCTGCCCCGTGAGGGAGTGCACACGGGCTGCGAAACGTAGTAGCGCGAGAAGGCGGCGCTCTGCTCCGCCAGGCGGTTCAGGTTGGGAGCGATGATCTGGTTGTTCCCATAAACCCGCAGGGTGTCGAGCCGTTGCTGGTCAACGAGAAGGAACAACAGGTTGGGTGGACGCGCCGGGCGCGCCGCCCCCACCCGCATCGAACCCAAGGCAGCCGCCGCCAAGCCTGCACCCGTCCGGCGAAAAGCCTCACGGCGGTTCATGGATCCCCCTTCGAAATACTGTGCCCGTGGCGCGGCCACCCGCCTTTGGGGTCCGCGGTTCTTACGCAAGGAAAACGATTCATTCCAAATGCGGACGTATGCCCTGCATTTTCGTCACACCGCATTCAATCAACCTGCACCGCAAGGACTGGCTCTGTTTGCGCGGTAAGGGCCGCGGACCCCAAATACGGGGGGCCGCGCTACGAGTGCTTTTCGACGCAGCGTTGGAAAAGTTGATTCAGGAGTTCCAACCCCAAATCCATCTCTTCCTGCGTGATGGTGAATGACGGGGCAATGGTGAAGACATTCTTGTAATAACCACCTACATCGAGCACCAATCCGTAGTTGCGGCCGCGGGCTTGAAGATTGCCACCCAGACCTTCCGCGAAAATCCGGTCGGTCAAGTCGCGGTCCGGGGTGATGCCATCCGGCTTGCAGACTTCCAGGCGCAGGGCGAGTCCCAGGCCATCCACATTGCCGATGATTCCCGGATAGCGGCTCTGCAATTTGCGCAGGCCGGCCAGGAAGTACGCTCCCTTATCATTCACCAGCTTTTCGTAGTCTTCTTCCTCCAGCATCTTCAGCGTCTCCAGCGCCACGGCGGTGCCGAGCGTATTCGACGAGAACGTGGAGTGCGTGGACCCCGGTGGGAACAGTTCGGGCGTGATCAATTCCTCACGCGCCCAGACGCCGGAGATGGGGTTCAAACCATTGGTCAGCGCCTTGCCGAACACAATGATGTCCGGCGTGATGCCGAAATTCTCAATCGCCCAGAACTTGCCGGTGCGATAGAAGCCCATCTGGATTTCATCGTCGACGATCAGGATTTTGCGTTCGCGGCAGGTTTGCTGCAAGCGCTGGAAATAGTCTTTGGGCGGAATCACGTAACCGCCGGTTCCCTGCACCGCTTCAATGTAAAATGCGCCGAATTCGGCGGACTGCGCCTTGGCGTCCCAGGCGGCGTGATATTCGTTGGCGAAGAGTTGCGCGAACTGGTCGTGGCAATAGAGATTGCAGGTTTCGGGCTTGAGGTTATAAATGCAGCGGTAACAATAAGGATAGAAGATGAACTGCGCGCGGTCGCCGAAGTGTCCGTAACGCCGCCGGTAGCGGTAGCTCGAGGTGATGGCGGAAGCGCCCAGCGTGCGTCCGTGATATCCGCCCATGAAGGCGTACATCAGGTTCTTGCCGGTGTAATTGCGCACCAGCTTGAGGGAGTCCTCGATGGCCTGCGAGCCGCCCACGTTGAATTGCACGCGGCCCTTCACGCCGAAACGCTTCTCGCAGTACTGGGCGATGCGCGCCGCCACCTCCACTTTTTCCGCGTGCAGGTATTGGCAGGCAAGCTGCGGCAGGCGGTCCACTTGGCGCTTCAGCGCCTCGCCCAGGCGGCGGTTCTTGTAACCAAAGCTGGCCGCCGAATACCACATCTGCAAATCCAGGTAGGGCGTTCCCTGCTCGTCGTAAAGATGACTGCCCTCGCAATCCACAAAGATTTTCGGGGGATCGAGATAATGCACCGTGTCGCCAAACGAGCAGTACTTGCGCTCGAGAGCCAGCAGTTCGGCGGTGCGGGTGGTGGATTCGGAAATTGCCAAGAAATTTTGACCTCCTAGATGACTTCGGAAACTAGTCCGAAGATAGGATGACGTTCCCTGTACGGCCCTCGTAGATCATGGTAAAGCTCTGCAAGAACGATCGCCCAAGTAATGCCAGATGCGGTTGCCCGCCAGCATGGAGATCTACTCCCGCAAACATCCCATAGAGGGTATATCCCAGGGAAGGAATGTGGATCTGGGCCAGATGCATACTGGTGAGACGACTGCCATGAATTCCAGATACGGGTCTCCGATCAGTAATGGGCAAATTCAGGCTGGCGGCCAAAATATTGTCGATGCAGCTTTCGCCAGCTCCAGTATCAACGAGAGCCCGTACCCCTTCGACCCCACTGATCGGCACTCCAGAAGGAAGGGTTTCCGGGTCAAAAGTCGGGTCGAATCCGATATCCACCAAAATCGTGGGGCCAACGTAACTGAGCAACGTTTTTCCTGCGGCCCCACCCGGGACGTCATTAAATCCGCACTTTGCTTGTGCCATAATCGGGGCGATACATAACAGACGCTGGTAATACTACTGGCGGGGCGCCAACTTGTCGGATGAGATAGGGCCCGCGTCCGAATTTTCGCACAGCGTCCTCGGCCGCGCCCTCCAGGGATTCGTAAACATCGATTAACTTGCAATCCTGAATGACCACCCACTTGCCCATATGGTGAGCTTCCAAATCCTTGCTCATCCCATCAAAAGCCGCGATTTCCTGGTCCAGTTCTGCCATGGAGTTATTATAAACCCGCCCTGTGATGGTAACACCGCTTAAGGACGGTCATTTGGGCAACGGATCCCTGCGGCTGGGACGAAAGGAGTCCAGCCTCGCGAAGGCGTCATCATTGCTGTAGATCTCGCCAGCGTCCGTCGCCTCTCTTCGCCGAACCTCAGCAATCTGTGCTTCTTCAATAATGCGCAATGAATCGTTCGCACTGGAAAGCAGGGTGGCTGGCGCTTCATCCCTTTCATTGGCCACGCGCTCAATCCTCAGGTTCTGTTTCGGAGTTGATCTTTTGCCACTTGCCTTCATGCGAATTAAGAATCTCCCTTTCTCGAAGCCCCAAAACTACGGTTTGGGTTAGGAAACCGCCGCAATGGCCTGCCGGAACCGCCGGGCGGGCGCGGGGGCCAGCAACTTCTCCAGCGTCGTCTGGACGTCCTTAAAGGTTTCGAACGCGTGGCAGACGATGCCGCTCTCCCGGCAGTGCGCCAGTAATTGCCGTTTGGCGAACACCACGTCAGCTAACTCCACGGCGAAACGGTCCGACATGCCATCACCGATAAAAATGACGGGTTGCCGGCCTTCCCGCAGGCGGCGGATCAGCGCCGCTTTGCAGGTGGCGCAGCCGTGCGCGCAGGGCTCCGGTGAGTGGGGGAAGGAAGGCACCAGGCGCCGGCCCTCCAGGCGCAGGGCGCTCGCAAACAGGGTTGAACCGCTGCGGAAATGCCGCTCAACTCCGGCGCGCTTCAGCACACGGCGAATCACATAATCGAACCCGTCGCTGACAATGTAAAGCGGCAGGCGCTTCTGGCGCGCGAACTTGCAAAAGGCCGTGAACTCCGTGTCGACGGCGGCGGCATCAATGACCGCGTGCAGTTCCTCGGCCGGAGCGTTGACCAGGGCGATCTGCCGCTCCAGGCACTCGCGCGAGCCGATCATCCCCTGCATCCATTGCTGCTCGATTTCACGCCAGGAAGGATGCGCAAGCTGCGTCAGAATCTGGTCCGTCAAGTCAAGCTGCGTGATGGTCCCATCAAAATCGCAGAAGACGATGGGACCCTTCGAATCCTCGCCGGGCTGTGAATGGCTGCTCATAATTTAAAGATACGTCCTTTCAACGAAAGCCTTTGAATTATGAAGGATGAAGTATGAAGCTGAAGTATGAAGGATGAATAACGGCAACCCCCCGTGAAATATGCAGTTAGGGGGCCCACCCTCATAATTCAAGATTCAAGACTCAGACTTCAAATTCGGCAATTCAAAATCGAAAACTCAAAATTCATCCTTCACACTTCATCCTTCATACTTTCTTTAGGCTGCCCGTTCGTCAATAAGCCGCCGCCGCTTACGCCCCTGCTCGATGCTGCCGGGCGGGAGAAAACAGAAACTGAGCTGATACATGCCGCAGGCGTGATTGGCCCAAACGTCGGGATATAGGTTCTTCAGGTTCGCCTGGATGGCGCTCTCCACGGCGGAAGAGCTGATGCCATTGGTCAGCTCCATGCGAAACTCCAAAACATCGTGCAGGCCTTCCTGGCGGACCACCACCTGCCAGTTCTCCGCAATGCCCTTCACATCGTGCAGGATGCGCTCAAATATTTCCGGGTACATGTTCCCCGCGCCCATCACCACCATCTCATCGCGGCGGCCGCGGATGCGTTCAATACGCCGCAGGGGAGCGCCGCAAGGGCAAGGCGCCGGAATAAAGCGCGTCACATCGTGAACCCGGTAGCGGATGAAGGGCATGGTGCGGCGCGAAAGCGTGGTGGCCACCAACTCGCCGTAACCGCTCTCATCCTGGTCGAGAATCTCGAAGTAAATATTGAAATCGTCGACGTGATAACCCTCTTTGCACACGCATTCCATGCCCGCCCCACCCTGCTCGGTGGAGCCATAGGCGAGGATCACGGGGCACTTCCAGACGCTCTCCACATACTTGCGGTACACATCGGTCATGCGGTCGCCGGCGGCCATGATCAGGCGCAGGGGAAATGTGCCTTCCTTCTCCGCAATCTCGCTCAAGCTGACCAGCCACGTGGGGTCCGCGGAAATGACGTTGTAGCGGTATTCGCCCATCCGCGAGTAGATTTCGCGCGGATGTGGCTTGCCCACGGCGGAGCAAAACACGCCAATGTATTTGCACGCCAGGAAAGTCACCCAACTGCTGATCCAGTACCCCGCGTCAAACGTGCAAACCACGCGCGCACCGGGTCGCACGCCATTCTCATAAAGCCCCGCGGCTTCGTAACGCGCAGCGAAATCCAGCTCCTCGTAAGAAAAGTAAACGCGCTTGGGCCCGCCGGAGGTCCCGGTAGTTTCAAAAACCAGCTCGGGCTCGCGGCAGAGAAAATCCTCGGCGGGCAGCGTGCGCAAGTCCTCGGGCGTGGTGAAGATGTCGCCCAAGTCCTCGGGGCGGCGAACGCGCTTCGGATCAATGGCGCGCTCGCGCAATTTACGCGCAAAGAACTTCTGGTGCTCGGCGGCGTAACGCACGACCTCGACAAACGACTCCTCGCGAATCTTTTGAATCACGGAGGGAGGAGTGCGCTTGCCCCAGCGCACCAGCGCCGGCACGGAATCGCCCACCAGGGCGCGTTCGAAAAGTCTGCGAGCTTGACTGAACATCTGTTTACATTAAATACGCCGACTCACCCGAGCGCTGTGGCGGTGACGCAAGCAAGTCGATATACGTGGCCTTTTCCAGCAACGCCAACGCCACCTGGGCAATGGCGTGCGAGGCGTCCGGACGCGACCATTCGCGCGCGCGGCGCCGAATATCGCTAAGCTCATCGGGAGAGGAGAGGAGCCGTGACGCCAGGCGCGGAATGTCGTGCAGAGTCGCCGCGTGCAGAGCCAGGCCATGTTGACTCAGGTAGTGAACGTGCCGCTCCTCCGGGCCGGGAATGGGATGAGTCAGAATCATCGGCAATCCCGCCGCCAGCGCTTCCGCCGTGGTCAGGCCTCCCGGTTTGGTGATCAGGAGATCGGAAACCGCCATCAACTCCGGAACGTTGTCCGTCCAGCCGAACAGGTGCAGGTCCATGGCCACGTGGCCGCGCAACATTTCCAGCCGCTGGCGAAGGTCGCGGTCGTGCCCGGCCACCGCCAGGACTTGCATGGGCACGTTGCAAAGTTCCAGACTTCGCACCACGCGGTCGAGGGGCACCGGCCCCATGCCACCCCCCATGACCAGGATCACGTGCCGGCGGGTATCCAGTCCGAGCGCTTGCATCAGTTCATTCTTGTCAAAGGGCAAGGCAAACGCCGGGTCCACGGGAATGCCGCAAAGCAAAACCCGATTGGGCAGAACTCCCCATCCGATCAGTTGCCCGCGCGCTTCCTCACTGGCCACGCAGTAGGCGTCAATCTCCGCTTGCACCCAGGGAGGCTCCGTGTGAAAGTCGGTTTGCACCGCCAGAATGGGCGCGTTGAACCAACCTTCGCGGCGCCCCAGGGCGGCAATTTCCGCCGCTCCCACTTCCGTGACGATCACCAGTTGGGGAGCGAAACTCTTGATCTGGCGCAAGACTTCCCGGCAACCGCGGCGAAAAAACCATTCGGGAGCCGTGGAGCTGTGCCGTTGGCGCTGGCGGCGCTCAAACAACATTCGCCACACGCGCGGGGCGTTCCGCAGCATCCACCAATAGGGGTCTACATAGAGCCAGTGGAACCACCGGCGGGCGGAATCGAGTGCGTCCACCACCTTCACTTCAATGGGATCGTTGCCGTCGTAAAGGGCGCGCTGTACGGCCTCGGAAGCACGCAGGTGTCCCGAGCCCACCCCCAGGGTCAAAATGCAGACGCGCCGTTGAATCACTTCTCGTACCTCCGCACCAACAACACCGCGTTCAGCCCGCCGAAAGCGAAGGAATTGGACATGGCAACGCGCACGGGCGTTTCCCGCGCCTGGTTGGGCACATAATCCAAATCACACTCCGGATCGGGCGTCGTGTAATTCGCCGTGGGGGGAATGACTCCCCGGTCGATGGCCTGAACCGTGGCCGCCAGCTCGATGGCTCCCGTCGATCCCATCACGTGCCCGTGCATGGATTTCGTGGAGCTGATGGCCACCTTGCGCGCATGGTCCTTGAACACTTCTTTGATCACCTGCGTTTCCGTGACGTCATTCACGCGGGTACCGGTGCCGTGGGCATTGATGTAATCCACTTCCGGCGGATTCACCTGGGCTTCCGCCAGCGCCATGCGCACGGCGCGGGCCGGGCCGTCAATGGAGGGCTGGGTGATGTGGCTGGCGTCGGAACTCATGCCGAAGCCCGCAATCTCGCCATAAATCCTGGCCCCGCGTTGCTTGGCGTGCTCGAGTTCCTCGAGCAGAAGAATCGCCGCCCCCTCGCCCATCACCAATCCCTCACGGTCGGCGGAGAAAGGCCGGCAAGCCTTGCTGGGATCGCCATTGCCTGTGGCCAGGACGCGCACCGATTCCCACGAGCGGATCATCCCGAAGGTCAGCGGCGCCTCGGTGCCTCCGGTCAACATCACGTCCGCCAATCCGAACTTGATCAGGTGAAAGGCTTCTCCGATGGCGTGCCCGGAGGAGGAGCAAGCGGTGGCGGTGGTGAGCGACGGCCCCTGCGCGCCGAATTCCATGCAGATTTGGGAGGTGGCCGCGTTGTGCATGATCTTGGGGATGGTGAATGGGTGCAGGCGCGTCGCTTGCTCGGCGAAGAGTTTGAAATATCCGGATTCGAAAGTGGTGGCGCCGCCCATGCCCGTGCCCGTCACCACTCCAAAGCGCGGGCGCTCCTCGTCGCGCAGTTGGATGCCACTGGAATCCATGGCTTCCTTGGCGGCAAGCAAAGCGAATTGACTGAAGCGATCGAGCAGGTCGAGGCGTTTGGCCGGGAAATACTGCAGAGGATCGTAATCGGGGACTTCCGCGCCGATCTGGACGGTCAGGGCCGCCGGGTCAAATTGCTGGATGCGGCGGATCGCTGAGCGCCCTTGCGCCAGCGTTTCAAAAAAACTATCAGCGTTCTTGCCGGTGGAGGCAAAGACTCCCATGCCGGTGATGACGACTCTCCTCACGAGGGGCCCCTTGAATTCCGTGGATTAGCTGACGGTGGCGGTAGGTTCGCCTTTGGCCATGGCCACCAAGTCAGATACGTCTTTGCCTTCCAGCACGCGAGTGAGACTGTCCACCACCTGGCGGACACTCCGCATGTTCTGGGCGACTGTGTCGGGGATGTCGAGTTTGAATTCTTCTTCCAAGGCGAAAAGGATGTTCACACCGTCGAGGGAATCTATGCCCAGTTCCGCAAAGGTCGAATCCGGCGTGATCTTCGTCACGTCCAGGTGCTGCTCTCGTGCAATAATCTTGATGACTTTCTGGGAAACGTCCATCTTCACTCCTTATTCTTGCAAGATTGGATGCCGGCCATAATCACAAACTTCTTTACGAAGAGATACCCACTGAATCCGGCGCCGCGAGCTCTGCCACCGTCTGCAATAATTCCGTAAGCTGGAAGGGTTTCTCGAGCAGGGCGTGTGCACCCAGCGCTTTCGCGGCTTTCTTTTCCGCGCCGGTCATGAAGGAAGACATCAGAATGATGTCGTGCTTGGAATTCTGCTGGCGTAACTTGCGGAGGAGTTCCAAACCGGATTCCTCCGGCATTTGCAGATCGGCGATGATAATGCGGTACTCGAGATCGCGGCTCAAGACCTCGCGCGCTGCCAAACCATTGGCCACGGCATGAGGGGCGTAGCCGTTGGCCTCCAAAACCTCACAAAGGAGGTTGCGGCTTTCCTGATCGTCATCAACTACCAGGATTTTGTTCATTGCGGATGAAACGCAACTCCATTGTGGATAATCCACAAATCCCCACTACTGCCCGGCAATGCGGGGGCCAAGTTGCAAATGCATTCATAACCCACTGAATTGATTAGGTTATCTTAATAAAGCGGGTTGAAACGAGGCGAAATTAGGCAAAATGTTATCTTCTGGGTGTGGCAAAATGCCACATATTTCGGTATTATTGACCGAAATTCAAACAATGCCAACCCATTGCGCCTCTTTGCAAGCCAAATCCATACTAAGCCCTTGTAATTGAATGTGATAGCTTTTAATCGTTTGTCAAGCAAAATTTTTCGGCTTGGTGCAATATGCCACACTTAAAATGAGTCGCCGTTGGGCTTGCCAGTTTGACCCGGCGCCTCACATTACCCAGGGGCGTGAGGTCTTGTAGGCCGCAATCCTTTCGGGGAGCCAGTCCCGCAATCGTGGAGCCAGATAGAACCGTGGCCGGAGCAGGTCGTCATCCGGTCGGATGATCCCTTCGGCGAGCGCGCTGGCGGCAAGCGGAGTCTCCGGATAAATCCGCACGCCAACCGTGACTTTCAGAGCGTCGAGATTCAGCGAGTCCGCGAAAGCCAGGCTCTCCTCCGCGCTCTCGCGGGTTTCGCCGGGACCTCCCAGCAGCAGAAAACCTCGGCGGAAGATGCCGGCATCAGCAAACAATTTTGCAACCGTTGTCACTTCCTCCGTATTGAACCTCTTGTTCAAGCTTGCCAGCATGTGGCCGGAGCCGCTCTCGAACCCGAGGCTGATTTCGCGGCAGCCGGCCCGCGCCATCAGTTCCACCAACTCCGCATCGACCCATTTAGGGTAGATGATGCCCCAGAAGTTAATCGCCAAGCCTCGCTCGATGATCTTCCGGCAAAGCTCCCTCGCGTAGTCGGGCGGAAGGTTGAAGGTGTTATCAACAAAGTTGAAGTTGGTGAACCCGCCGGACGCGAGTTGTTCCAGCCATGCGGCGATGGCTTGCAGAGAGCGCCTGCGCAGGGCGCGCCCTTCGATGGCGGCAGTCGAGCAGAAGCTGCAATCCAAATCACAACCTCGGCGGCTTTGCACTGGAACCCAGAACTCGGATGGGCCACGATCGGAGGGAATCCAGAGCCCGGGCTCGGGAAGCGGGAGATCGTCCAAATCGCTTACAAAGGTTCTGCCCGCAGGCCGTTGGCCCGGAATGTAGAGGCCAGGCAGTCCGGCGGCGGGCGCGCCCTTTGCGATGCGTTCGAGCAAGGCCGGGAAGGCTGCTTCTCCTTCGCCCTGGATTCCCATGTCGGCTTCAAGGTACCGCAAGGCGCTCTCGGGGAAAATGCTATAACCCGCCCCGCCCACGATAATCGGAGCAGCGCTCAGGCTGCGGCAGGTCTTTACGACTTCGCGAACCGGAGGCAGGAGGAATTTCGGATCGGCCATGTTCTGGTCATCGATGTTGCGCACTGAAATGCCGATGACCTCGGGCCGGAATCCTTCGACGCAATCCTGAATGGCCGACGGCGTGTCTCCAGCAAACATCAGATTCAGCAAAACCACTTCGTGGCCGGAATTGCGGCAGGCAGCGGCCACCAACGCCGGCCCCAGCGGCAACGGGAGGAGGTTAATCCTCTCAATGTTCGCGGAAATCAGAAGAACTCTCACGGCATAACCCCGTCCCCGTGTTATTCGGCGGCCGGCCCCCTGCCACGCTGTCTCGCCTTCTTCATGAGCAGCACCAGGGGAATGGTTGCCAAAAACAGAAAGCCCATGACCCGGAACACTTCCACAAAGCTGATCAACGCCGCCTGCTGCTGGAGCATAACGTAAAGGACGCCGAGGCCCCCATGCCCCGCCGTGCTCCAGTCGAAGCCCTTGTGGAAAAAGAGTTCCCTTGCCAACCCCAGAAACTCCTGGCTCCGCAGGTTGAAGGGTGTCACATGCGCGACCAGGATCGACTGATGGAACTGGGACCGCCGCGCCACCCACGTCGTGACGAACGAAATGCCTACGCTCGAACCGATATTGCGCATCACGCTATACAAGCTGGTGGCGTATCCGGTCTCCGCCTTGGGGATGGGGTCCATCGTGGCCACCGTCAACGGCACGAAGACGAAGGCCATGCCCGCTCCCTGGTTGATCTGGTGCATGAGGATGTCCCAGGTGCCGGAGTCGAGACTCATGTGGGAGTAACCGAAGAAGGCCATGCTGGCGACCACAAACCCGAAAATCAGCATCCCGCGAGCATCCCAGCCCTTGCCGAGAAGATAACCCACCACCGGCATGCACAGGGCGGTGGCGATCCCCCGCGGACTGGTCCAGATGCCCGCCGTAACGGCCGTCCACCCCAGCAGCGTCTGCATAAACAGCGGCAGCAGGACCAGACTGCCGTACAGTACAAATCCGAGCACCGTAATCAGTGTAATACCGGCGGCGAAGTTTCGGTACTTCAGCAACCGGAAACGCACGATGGGCTGCGGCGTGTAAATCTCGCGGATCACGAAGGCCGTGAGCATGACCGCGGCGATCACCGCCAGCATAACAATGAAGTGCGAAGCGAACCAGTCCTCCTCCTGGCCTTTGTCCAGCATGATCTGTAACGCGGCCATGCCCACCGCCAGCATGCCTAATCCCCACAAGTCGACGCGCAGCGTCCCGCGGCGGATGTGGGGGGGGTCGTAAAGAAACCGCGAGATCATGAGCAGGCTGAAGACGCCGATCGGTACGTTGATGTAAAACACCCAGCGCCAGGAGTAGGTATCCGTAATCCAGCCACCCAACGTCGGCCCCAGGATAGGGGCCGCCACAATGCCCATTCCCCAGAGCGCCATCGCTTCGCCCCGCTCCTCGGGAGGAAACTCCTCCAGCAGGACTGCTTGCGAAAGGGGTTGCAGCCCACCCCCCGTCGTCCCTTGGAGTACGCGGAAGAAGATCAATGCTCCCAGGCTCGGGGCCATCCCACACAGCACGCTCGATATTGTGAACCCGCTCACCACCGTCAGCAGGAGCCGTTTTCGTCCAATAATGTTAGCCAGCCACCCGCTGATGGGCAGAATCACCGCGTTGGCGATCAGGTATGAGGTCAACACCCATGTGGCTTCATCGACACTGGCGGACATGCTTCCGGCAATGTGCGGCAGGCTGACATTCACCACCGACGTGTCCAGCACCTCCATGATGGCACTCGACATGACCGCGATGGCAATCAGCCAGCGATTCACCGAAGGACCAGTGGGATCTGGTGGGCTCATTTTCAGTCCGGACTAAGTGGAGGGGAGGAAGTCTTGCAGAGGGGCGAAGGTGTACCCCCGCTGGCGGGCGCCCGCGATGATCGCCGGCAAAGCCGAG
>Ga0326727_10018205_pt1 | contig 14386 bp, 14 predicted proteins | sample MB2enrmetagenome_FD_207643 | JGI IMG/M metagenome (GOLD analysis project Ga0326727, IMG submission 207643) | Lab enriched peat soil microbial communities from McLean, Ithaca, NY, United States - MB29MY | ecosystem: Environmental > Terrestrial > Soil > Wetlands > Peat | place: USA: New York...
ACATTGGTTTTTCCATGTAAGTGCAGTTTCCTTCAGCGTTGACAAAGTTATGCACGTAGTTTGTGTATTCTGACGTTGTGATTAATTGGGCGGTTGGGAGAGTTGAGGTTTGAGTCTGGGTGGTTGAGGCTTGAGCCATGAATAATGGACTGAAAACTAAGACGACGATTGTAATCAGTGATAGGATTTTTGTTTGGGGGTTGATTTTCAGATGCATGACTGAATCAGCTTTGCGAACGTTATGGTATTTAGGGGTGCTAGACCATATTGGTTATGAAGAGTGAATCTGTATTTTTAAGACAGGATTTTGTATTCGAAGCTAGTTTCCGTTTTAGGGAATTGGCGGCTAATTTTTTTTAAAAATGTTAAAGTTTCTTAAGAAATTTGTTTGAAATGTTGCTTTTGTATTTCTACGGGGTTGTTGTTTATGTTGTTGTGTTGGTTTTTTAATAATGATAGTATATATTGAGTCTTGCTACGGAAGATATTTATACGGAATTGTCTGTTCTTTTTGCTACAGGTGAAACAAAGCAATGATCCGGCTCTTAAAAAACCGTTACGCACTTGCCACGGTAATAACAACACTCATAATTCTAGTAGTATCAATATTGCTTGCAGGTGTCGTATGTTACTTTGCTATCAACGTCGTTAGTACCCGAGTTCAACAGGAAAGTCTTTCGATTTCACAAGCTCACATTTGGGTTCCCTCAAGCACCACCCTCGGTTCCGTTGAAGGCGCGCTCATGATAACGAATACTGGCGGTCGCGACGTCGTCCTTAACCAGATCCAAGTCCGCGGCCAGCCATGCACCACGGTATTCTATCTTGATGCTGTCCCAGCTGATACTACTTCCGGCGCCTTGTCTGCGGAATTACAATGGATAACTCCCACCACTGGCCCAAATCCCACACTGGCAGCTCAAACAGTTGGTACTTTCACCAACCCCTTAGCAGTAGCTCCAGCTAACTTGGTGTTGGTTTCAGGCGGCACATTGGTCGTTTACATAACAAGTCCTGACAGCGTCACCATCAACGACATAGGCTTAACGATTGGGTTTACAGTCTTCACAGCTCAAGCAATGTACTATAAAGAAACAAACGTTCAAGCATACATGGGTTAAGAAACAATACCTTGAAAACATCTGCCTCTTGCTTAATCTTTCTTATTTTTAAAAGAAATATTTTAGCATAAACTAATCTTTTTATTTTCTTCATTGAGTGTAACTTTTAGATGTGTACTTTTTTTTACGCACAAGTTTACTTATTCAGAAGTCGTGTAATGTTTTTTTCAAGGAGTTTAAAAATAAAATGAGAAAAATGAGAAATATACTGAAGAATCGTTTGGCTCTTAGTACTGTCATTACTACGCTGATTATTCTTGTGGTTTCGGTGCTTCTCGCAGGTGTCGTTACTTACTTTGCTATTAACGTTGTTAGCACTAGGGTTCAGCAGGAAAGCCTTCAGGTTTCAAACGTGCACGTCTGGGTTGACGGAGCAGGCGCAGCACAGGCTGCATTTGTAGTAACGAATACTGGTGGTCGCGACGTCGTCATTAGCCAGATTCAAGTGCGTGGACAATCAGCCACAATAGGTCCCGTCGCTTCCGGTGGAAACGTTTACGATGCCTTGAAAGCCACAACCGACATATTACCCAGCATCTTAGCACCTATCACAGGAACTCTTACAAGCTCTAGTCCTTATACCATCGCAGCCGGCGGAGCGGGAACGTTACTTTCAGCACCCACAGGCAGTAGCTTAGTGTTGTCTTCGGGCGGTACCATGGTCGTATACATTACTAGTCCTGACAGTGTCACCATTAATGACATAGGCTTAACCATTGGGTTAACAGTCTTCACGGCCCAAGCAATTTACTACCAAGAGACAAACGTTCAAGCAACAACCGTAGCCGTTTAGGTACGTAAAATTTAGTAACCTAAAAGTATTTACCCCCTCCCTACTCTTTTTTATTTTAAAGTTTATCGTGGTTTTAGGCAACGAACTATTTCGGATTTAAGTTTCCAAGGATATTTTCGCAAACCTCTTATTTTTCTTTATTTTTATCAGCTTTGCAGATCAATTTTTTTGTTATGTGTCGCACACCTCTACGCACAAGTTTACTTATTCAATATTCGTGTAATGTTTTTTCAAGGAGTTTAAAAATAAAATGAGAAAAATGAGAAATATACTGAAGAATCGTTTGGCTCTTAGTACTGTCATTACTACGCTGATTATTCTTGTGGTTTCGGTGCTTCTCGCAGGTGTCGTTACTTACTTTGCTATTAACGTTGTTAGCACTAGGGTTCAGCAGGAAAGCCTTCAGGTTTCAAACGTGCACGTCTGGGTTGACGGAGCAGGTACAGCGGAGGCTGCATTAATGGTAACGAATACTGGCGGTCGCGACGTCGTCATTAGCCAGATTCAAGTGCGTGGACAATCATCTGCTTTTGCCACTAACGTATACTATGCCGTAAAAGGATCAACCGACACAACACCCAGCACCCTGGCACCAGTTGCCTCTGGCAGCCTTGCAACTACTAAACCTTTCACAACGGGCAGTGACTTAGCCTTGCCCACTGGCAGTAGCTTAGTGTTATCTTCAGGCGGCACTATGGTCATATACATCACTGCTCCTGACAGTGTCACCATCAACGACATAGGCTTAACCATTGGGTTAACAGTCTTCACGGCCCAAGCGATGTACTATCAAGAGACAAACGTTCAAGCAACAACCACAACCCTTTAGGTACTTAAAATTAATTAGCCTAAAGGTATCTACCCCCTCCCTATTCTTTCTATTTCTTAAAAAAATATTGTTGTTTCAAGTAATGAATTGTTTCGGATTCGCCAAATTTCCAACGGCATTTTTGAAATAATATGTGAATTGTTCATACACACAAATGGCTTAATCCATTCTTCAAGCTTTTCTAGAGTAAATGCATATGTACGGGAGGATGTAATTGGCGTCAAGCTTGCATAATCGACTCTTCAGAGGGTTCGTTCGATCTAAAGGTGCTTTGGCGATACCAGTGACATTCCTGATACTTTTGGTGTCAACGCTTGGAATTATCTCAGTTACCTACTACTTTTCGGTTGAAAACATCAGCACGCAAAGCGAAGCTCTTAAGGTTTCCACAGCCCAACAAAACTTCGTATCTCTAGACAATGTTATTCTTTCAACTTTAGGTCAGCCTGGTTCCTCAGCCACGTTTGACTTGAGTGATTCAGGCGGATTAACAAACATTCAACCAACCAACAATACTCTAACCATCACCGTTAACGATAACTCTAGCATCGATGACACTGTCTTTAACGCGTCAGTAGGCCAAGTCACCTATGAACTTCCATGTTCAGGCTCACTCGACACAGGAATTTACTTAGAAGGGGACAGCCAAACAATAACCAACCAAAGCGGCTCGTCACCAAGCCAGCTTTACATAACAAACGGCGCTCAAGGACCTGAGATCCAGCTGCAGTACCGACCAACAGTGACGTATGCGGCTGCTGTATTAGAAAATGATCAAGCCGTCACCAACATTCGCATATACATAGTCAACCTGAACTCCTCAGACTCAATAGCACTATGCGGCGAGCTTCCCCTACAAATCTCCTGCACAAGTACACAATTAACAACTGAAACCTACCAAGTTTCCCAACCTGAAAACTTAGTGATAACTTCTCAGTTGAACGGCGTCAACGGAAGCGTTTCCATTCCAATTTCAAGCTCGATAATCTACTTAGAAACCGTCATTTCTAACGTGTCAATCGAGAGGTGGATTAGTTAATGGTGTCGATAATTCCAGGTTACGTGTACTCGCTGTTTGCAGCCCTTATCGTTGGCACAATTATAGTTTCCAGTTGCAGCCTTTCAATGGTAAACATAAAAAATGACGCGGAAAACCAACAGTTAACCAATATTGATGAATATGTAGCAACACAGAGCCTAACTCTTATAACGCAAACAATCCAAGACAACCAAAATACTACTCAATTTCTGGATCTTCCTTCACAAATCGGAAACCAAGAATACTGTGTATGCATAACAAACGACTCGTCCGGAGCATGGGTTGCATCTGGCTTTGGAACAACCGCTGCTCTAAGTCAACCGCAAATATACATACCAGCCGACGTTGCCGCATCAGGAATTTTCGTTAGCGGTTGGGGCAGGGCTTTTCTGCAATGTTGCTACGAGAACCAAACTGTTACTTTAACATTAACTAGTGGGTGATTAAATTGAACTTAGGCAAAAAGAAACAAGAAATCCAAGAAAAAGAAAAAACCTCAGACGAGGAGATGATAGCCTACTTGGGCATTCAGGGCTATCAAGTACCTGAAGGTTATACACAAGTCGAAAGTTACCCTCTTAATCCCCCGTTCTCTTATGCTTGGGTATTCCAAGATGATTCTGAAGGAAGCTTCTTCTACGTTGTTGATGAACTCCCCATGTCCAGAGAAGAAAGAGAATCCTATAGACGCCTAAAGAACATTCTTGAGTATGAACTCAAAGCCCCCAGAATAGATGAAACGCTTGTCGACTCATTCCACAGACAACTTCCAACCATAATAGAAGAGCACCGAGAAGCTTTTGTGGGGACCGACCAAGTGGGTCTAAAAAAAATCATTTACTACATTGAAAAAGACTTAATCGGTTACGGAAAAATTGAGGGACTCATAAACGATCCATTAATAGAAGATATAAGTTGTTTAGGCATAAACAAGTCTGTTTACATTTATCATAGAAAATATGCTAACGCGCGAACCAACATTACTTTTACCGATGAGGAAGAATTAGACGATTTTATAACAAGAATAGTGCACAGACAAGGCAAACACGTAAGCATAGCTCACCCAATAGTGGATTTAACCCTTCCAGGAAAACACAGACTTGCAATATCCTTCGGAAAAGAAACAACCCCAGCCGGAACAAGCTTCACTATAAGAAAATTCAAAGAAGACCCATTAACAATCGTGGACTTGATAATCAACGGAACAATTGACGAGTCGATCGCAGCGTATCTTTGGATGCTTATGGAAAACAAAATGTCAGTCATGATTGTAGGCCCAACAGGCGCAGGAAAAACAACAGCCCTAAACGCGATTGCATGCCTCGTCAGACCAGACTTTAAAATGATTTCGGTTGAAGAAGTTCAAGAAATTAATTTGCCACAGGAAAACTGGGTGTCAACTGTTGCACGAACAGGATTCGGAGGAGACTGCGAAGGCGAAGTCACACTTTACGACTTAATAAAGTCAGCCGTAAGGCACAGACCGGCATTAATCCTTGTAGGCGAAATTAGAGGCGAAGAAGCATACGTTCTCTTCCAAGCATTAGCAACAGGGCACGGTGGATTATGCACAATGCACGCTGACGACGTCGAAACAGTCATTAAACGGTTAACACAGCCACCTATGAACATCCCACAAAACATATTGTCACTTATGAACTGCGTAATAGTTGTCAAGCAAGTCAACACCTCAAGCATCAAGCCGCAAGAACGAAAAATTTCCTCCAGAAAATTTGTTAAAGTCGCTGAAATCGATAACAACGGCTCTCCACACGAAGTGTTTAACTGGAACATGTCTTCAGACACTTTCCAACAAGACATAGACAAAAGCTATTTACTATCAAAAATAGCCCAAAACCTTAGTGTCCCCCTGAGCGTTGTTCAACAAGAGTTTGAACGAAGAAAACAGATTATGCTAAAAATGGTCGAGAAAAACCTTCGTGACTTCAGAAGCGTCCACAAAGCATTAAACAGTTCACTTAACCTTGAGGAATTAGCCGCCAAAGAACAGCCCGAGGTACACTAAACAAATGACTGCTTCCGGCGGTTTTGTCGGCAGAATATTCAGCTCTCTCTCTAAGGCTACTAGTGAAGAAAAAGAGAAAACCGACCAAGAACTACCATTCGCAGTAATGATTTTCACGCTTATGGCTGCAAGCGGAATACCCGCCTACGATAGCTGGAAGAAAATGCGAAAGCTTACTTTCCTTCCGGCGTTCAAAAAAGAAGCAGACGAAGTCGTGCGCCAAGTTGAAGTTTTAGGTAAAGACCCTTTAACCGTCATGCAGCAGCGCGCAGAAACTACAAGCTCCAAGTTATATAGAAATTTTCTGGGCGGTTTTGTTTCTTCGGTTAGAAGCGGCGGAAAACTGGGTGATTATATGAAAAGCCAGTTGAAAGCAATCTTTGAACTGCGATACATTAATCTGAACCGATCAATTGAGAAAATCGCCACTTTGGTTGAAGCCTACTCGGTCATGTTAATTGTTGTGTTATGCTCGTATATTCTTTTTGTTGTTATGGGAACATCAAGCGTTATGACGCTAATTATAGGTTCTTCAGCTTCGATTTCGCCCACAATGACTTACTTACTAGCGTTTCTTATCATGCCTATGATGTCGGGCTTCTTCATTTTGATGGCGCACAACATGCAAAAAAGCGCTTTCCCTGATCTGAAAGATCTCTACAAAAGAGCCTTAATCTTCGTGGCACCTGTATTTGCCATAATAGCTCTCTTCGCAGTGGTTCCTTCGCTATCAGCGGCAGCGAGCCCTATAGGGTTACCTGCTATCACCGCCATATGTTTAGTTGTTGCTTCGCTGCCGATTGCTTTCCAATATTGGCGTATCGCAAGAATCAACTACAATGCTGAAGAATCACTTCCCAGTTTCATAAGAGACGTGACAGAATCACAAAAAACCGGGCTTTCGCCAGAAAAAAGTATAGTGCAAGCTACAAAACGCAAAGATTACGGACTCTTCTCGAAATTTTTAGATTTAGTCCGTAGTCAAATCGAATGGGGTGTACCTTTAAGAAAAATTTTTGATAACTTGCGTAGGGAAATTAGAAGTTGGTTTGTCACAGTTAACTTTGCCATGATGGTGGAAACCATTGAAATCGGCGGCAACTCAATTCAATCGCTAGAGATACTTTCGGAATACAGTGAAAAAGAACGCGAATTACAAGTCAATCGGCGTGAACTTTTGAAGCCTTACATACTTCTTGCTGCCATGTGGAGCGTGTTAATCGCTGTCACAACCACCATAGTAGCCTTTACCACTAGCTTAACCAGTAGCATGATGACAACTATTGACGGCTCAGTCCTCGGGTCAGTCGCTTCAGTAAGCATGCAAGGCCAGCTTACCCTGTTTTCTGTAGGCATTATCATTCAATGCTGGATTTCAGGGTTCTTCATTGGACAAATCAGCGAAGGCAACTTCGGCGCTGGATTTAAACACGCAGCACTGCTGGCAGCAATCGCATACGTATCTTTGGTTGTCTCTCAAGTTCTTCTTGCGGGCCTTTTTGGAAAAATGTTCGCTTAAAGGAGAAATAATGAGTTGCCGTCAACCTCTATCGACACCTTCTTCGCATGTACAATAATTGTAGCCGCAGCTTTGATAGCAACCGCTTTTCTATGCTCAACAATGCAAACCAACATAAACAGCACACAAAACATCAACAAAGAAAGCTACCTACAAGCCATAGCCGACCACATCATAACAAACCCCGGAACCCCCATCAACTGGGGAACCAGCAGCAGTGTCCCCACCGGCTTCGGGTTAGCAGCAGGCTCCTCAACAGTCCCCTATGAACTAGACATAGATAAAATCACTCGGTTAAACAACCTGAACAGCTACTCATTATCTTATCCTGATATGGAAAACGCCGCTAAACTAAACAATATAGCTTTTGGTATAACGGTTTCTCAAGTTATGTCCATAAACATTGAACAAATAAGCAATAGCACAGGCAACGATGTATCGTTTACTTTCGCGATTTTGACAAGCATTGATTCCGAACCCACCAGCGCAAGCCTAAACTGCTATGTTGTCGCAAACAACTATCTAAGCAACGTAACCGATAGCACTTCAAGCATTGGAGTTGGCAACGTTACCGTTCAAATCCCAACCGCACAGATCGGCAACGCTATGCTTATTGTGTTCGCAAGAGCATCTTTTGACGACAGAATAACCTCATATGCAATCTACAACTTCCTCAATGCAACGCAGGAATCAGCCCGAAGCAACGACATTTTAACTTTAACCCCGCTTAATTACACGTTAAGCTTCACCACAGATTCAACTGACTTAACGATTCTAAACGGCTACGTCTTCTCCTACTCATGTTGGCAGAATCTAACTGCCGTGCAAGGCACAACCCAATACTTAATTCCAACGATCATTGACAAAAGCCCATTAGTCCTAGTTCTCTGCGGTTTCAATAACGGTACATATTTTCAAGAATGGGCCTCTTATCCCCAAGTTCCATTGATAGCAGGTTCAACCTTTGAGGGCGAAGAACAAAACGTCTTCAGCTACACGGTTACGATAAACAATGTCCTCTATAAGGTCGATATAAGTCTTGGAGATGTGGTTTCCTGAAGCTGCTAAAAGATAAGAAAGGGCAAGTGCGCATAATAGAAGCATTTTTAGCCTCAGTCCTGTTGATGTCATGCCTAACTCTTATTCCTGCATCACCAAACGTGCAGAATTCAACAGAAAATCTTGCTTCAACAGCCCAAAACGTTCTTTTAAGTTTAGACAGTAACGGACACTTGGCAGCCTTAATTGATAGTCAGAATTGGACAGAGCTTAAAGATTGCTTGGAGTCTGCTCTTCCGCTTACAGTATGGTTTAACTTAACAGTTTTCGACGAAAGAATGAATATCATAAACCCTTTTCCAATTTGCAACGCAGGCACCGTAAGCGATAAAATCTTTTCGGTAGACTATGTTTGCGCAAGCCAAAACAGTACATATACCATCTATATCCTGAGGCTGCAGCTGTCAGAGGTAGGATTGACATGAAAAAACGCAACCTAAAACATAACAGCTCAGGCCAAGTGATTATAATCACAGCTTTACTGGTAGCGTCACTTTTGCTATCCACCGCCATCTATGTCATTGAAACCGAAAAAGAAGTGCCGACGGTTGATACCGGCGAAGGAAACGTTTTCCCCGTATACCAGCAAAGCATAAGAAACACTCTGATTAGTGCACTAGCAAACGTAACCAACGGTGGTAACGGGAACGTTTTAGCCAAAGATCTAAACGAATTGAATGCAGCGATCACTTCCGATTCATACCAGGCCATGCTCCAAATGAATTATACTCTGCTAAACGCATCCGGATACCGAAATAGTATTTGGATCTCTTGGGGTGCAGATGGCGAAGGAGTCTCAAGTGTTTATGTCAGTTTTGTTTTTGTCTCTTCAGCACCTTCAACAGCTTCCAATTTGGAATATGCCGTAAATGTAACTACAGAGGCCAATTTAAGCGGAAACTATCAGCTTAACGGCAACTTAACGCAAGCAAACTTAACAGTCAACGTACTTAACGAGGGCAAACCCGCTTTAGCACAAAACTTCACTTTTTACTTTGAGAATGCAACTGGTGGCTGGGTAAACGTGGATTCTCCAAGAATAACCGATTTTGAAAATGGAACATATTCAGTGTCGTTTACGACTGAAACAGATCAGTCAAGTGACCCTCTTCTTGTCTCTATGCTTTGCCAAGATCAACGCGGTATAGTTGTTGGAGCGAACGTAACGTGCACAACATAGGCTGATAAAAAATGTTAAATCTCAAAAGCGAAAAGCTTAGTCTATTGCTTAACAAAAGGAAAGGCAGCAGCACATGAGTCATGGTAGAGTAATTAAAATTTTGATTCTACTATTAACGGTTTCAATTATATTGACTGCAACCGTAAGCGTTATTGAGAACTCTTCCCCAAAGATTACTGGCACATCAGTAAGCGTTTTGCCTGCAAATGTGATTTGGGAAAAAAACTATGGCGTTGTGGGAGATGACGACCGAGCATATAATGCGCTAGCAGTTGGTGACGGCTATTTGGTTGTTGGTTCATCGGAATCGAATAAGACAGGCGTAACTGTTGGTTGGGCTTTAATGCTTGATCAGGATGGCAACGTTATTTGGAATCAAACGTTTCTTGAAGGATCCGGCACGGAACTTAGAGTTGCTCTTAATTTGACTGATGGTTTCTTGCTTGTAGGCAACGAATTCTTGCCATCAGGAGATGAAAACGGTTATGTTGCAAAAATAAACAGTCAAGGAGCATTAATGTGGCAAACACCCATTGTGGGTGGAGAAGACGTCAACAAACTCTTTTCAGCAATTGCCACTTCATACGGCTTTGTACTTTTCGGGTTAACCTACTCCAATGCAAATGGAGAATCACAGGCTTGGGTAGTCAAACTTGACGCAAATGGCAACGTTGTTTGGAACAAAACTTACGGAAATGCAACAGACACTGCCGCAACAACCGGCGCCTCAGCCCCAGACGGCAATTACATGGTGGCAGGTTACACGAACTCTCGAGGAGGCAACTATGATTTTCTACTCATGCAAATTGACCCGAATGGGAACATGATATGGAATAAAACCTACGGTCAAACAGGAAGCCAAGAAGCCTCCGCCATGACAAAAGCCCCTGACGGCTACGTAATAGTCGGAGACACCCAATCGCCAGATGGCAACATCCACGCGTGGGTTGTAAAAGTTGATTGGAACGGTACAATGTTATGGTCTAAAACAGTAGGCGGCAAAAACGCCGATTCGCCATATTTTATCACTTCCTCTGAGGATGGCGGTTACTTAGTTGGCGGCTTCACTTTTTCTTTTGGCGCAGTAAACCGTGATTTTTGGCTCTTCAAAATCGACGATTCAGGACAAGTTACATGGAGCTGCATTACTCCCAAAGATTACTCGGGGTACCAAGAAGCTTACAGTGTCATCCAAACTGGAAAAAACCAATATGTTATGGTGGGGTGGACGGACCCGCCTGGGCAACCCGCCTTAATCGGCAAGGCTCGATATATGTTCTATATCGTAAACTTCACTTATCCCCAAATTACTGATTGGTTTTCAAGTTTACAGTTTATCTCCTACATCGGTGCAGCGTTTGCGGTTTTACTGGCAGTTTTACTTGTGGTGTTAAAACTTCGCTATAAACCGAATACTAATCAAACTTCGAAGAGTTAAAGTAAGAATGTCAAAGTAAGAATAAATCCTAGCGGTTTTCAAAACTACCACTACTCGTAATTAAAAAAACAGCCAGCTAAACAGCCTCCATCTTCCCCCTCATTTTTCTACCTAAACATCCATGCAAAATGCAGCTTACACGCACTTTTACAGAGATTTCCATATCAATAGTGTGCCTCCCTCACGGCTCATTTTTGATTAGAAAATTTGTGAACTAAAATGGATGTGTCCTACCATTGGCAACCCTGAAAAATTTCTGTGTACTGCATAGAACACGGGAACATCTTTTTGTCGCTTAAACAACAATCAAAAAGTCTACTCTATTCCAACTGAAAAATATGGTAAAAAAGCTCAAAAAACGCGATGTGTGCTTAGCCGTTTATGCTTCGTTCAGCTTGGAGAATAGCATTCGCAGAACCTTAATGAATGCATTGTAATTTGTCCAAATGGCTGTTGTTTTATCCTTCTTCTTTACGTCTTCATCGTTCGCTGTGTCTTTTTCATGGAATGTGATTAGTACCTCTTTGTTGTCGGAGATCATAAAGCATGGCAAGCTTTGGTCATCACTGATTCTGTGAGATTCGCTAAGCCATTGCAGTTGTCCGAGGAAGTAAGCGCTTTTTAATGAGTTATCCGTAACTAAGGTAACATTAACCTTTTCAGCTTGATTTTTTAGCTTGTCAGAAAAATCGCTATAGTACAACTGGGCGAGGTAGTCGGCTGAAGCGAAGATTTGAAACTCTTTTTCGGTTCTCTCAAGTAATTCATTAGCTTTCATGAGTACCTGCTGTTCACCCTCGAGCATTTGGAAAAGCTCTTTTTTCGCGTTTGCAACTTTCGGCTGAGGCATCGATTGCCAAAGTTCTACAAGGCTTGTTTTTTCTTGTTCTAAAAGCTTAATTTTAATTTTTTGTGCATCTACAAGCAAATCAATAGCTTTATCCAATGGCACAGCCGTGAATTTTAGAGGTTTCTCGAAAATAGAAAAAACTACGCCTCTCTTTTCTAAATCCCGCAAGATTCTGTAAGTTTCAGTTCGATGTAGCGAAATTGCTTCCGCTATTTCTCCAGCTTTCATTTCACCTGCTCTTGCAAGATGCAAGTAAACTTTAATCTCGTTTTTAAGCAGTCCAAACCTTGAGAGTGTCTCTTCAATGGTTGATATTTGCTCATTGTAACTCTGATCTTTCTTTACTAGTTTCCAAGATTCATTTTGCTTATTGTACACTTTCACTAATTGTTTTTTTTCAATTGCAAGTTCCATTGGGGGGTTCACCTTGTTCTCAATATTTGGGGTACTGCTACCCAATTCTGACCCTTTATATATAATATAATTACGACTTCAAAATCTGAATTCAGAATTCATGTCCGCTTGAAACTAGAAAATTCAATGCTTCTTTAATTTGGTATCGACCAAAACTTTGGTTGCCACAACAAAAAAATATTTTTAGGTTACGTTTCAAGCGCTTTTGCAGAAGAGTTAGCATAAATTGCCCCGAATTTGTTTACTAAGTCTTTCTGAGTGTAAACTGAGGCATGTAAATGGAAGAAATTGCCCATTCTGCCTGTTTCCACACCAATCCCTATTACTATAACTCCTTTCCGTAACAAATCATCAACACATTCCTTTAGGGCTATTGGCATGTTCGGATACCCATACGGCCACCCGTCAGAGATAACTATTAAGCAGCGCTGTTCTTCAAACCGTTTAGCCAGCATTTTTCCAGCCATCTGAATTGCATCAGGAATGTAAGTGAGCCCTTCAAATTTCAAGCCCCCAATTCTAGCTCTAACTCTCTTTGAATAAGACTCATTGCTGTCCTTAAGTATGTAGAATTTGTCACTGAAAGCGAAGAAAGTCCAGGAAGTTGGGTCAGTCATTAACTCTTTCGCTGCCTCAGCCACAGCTATAGCTAACGCGCGACCATATTCTCCTTTAACCTGCATGCTGCTGCTGACGTCAAAAATTATTGACCAAGCGAAATTTGGCTTAAGATACTCATCAAGGACAAACACGTCTGTCGCTGGCTTGTTACTTGCTAAGGATTGAATTACAGAAGCTAAATCTAGTTGACCCATTTCTTGCCTTGGGTCCTCATCAAGATAATTAAAGGCTGATCTGAGAATGTCGAGAAGTCGCCGGCTTGCTCCTTGCACCAAATTTCTGGCTCTTAGGTATTGGGTATAATCTTCCCCTGGAATAGACACCGATTTAAATCTGGTCAAAGATACATAGGGGGTGATTTTTGTGAGTATTTTTTCTTCACGTTGCTTTTGGTAATTGTCAGAATTAAATGCCTGTAAGGACTCTGCTTCCTGTTCCGGTCTCCAACATTGATCTATATTATCTACAGTAGGTACGTTGCCGCCTAAGCTCATGAGAGATTGCACAAATAGGCTTTCAAAATCGTCATCTACTGATGTTTCTGCTTCACTGTAGATGCTGCAGCGCCCGGTGCTTTCAGTGTGTCTGAGTGAGGGCGCTTCCAAAAATGGGCCAAAAGGCTCAAGTAAACGCTTTATGCCTTGAACTTTTTCGTCGAATAACTCTTCTAGTTTAATCTGTTCGTCAGCTATTGACGCTAAGAAAGTTTCTTTAAGGGCTGTTAGGTCGCTGAATATTTGATTTACCGTTTTCTCCTCCTCTACGCCTGGAGAATTTTTGATTAAGCCTGTGTTAAGTTTTGTTAGTAAAGCCGCCATAAGTTTTGTTGAAGAGGTAAAAATTCTCTCTGAAGATTTTATTTTCTGGTAAGCCAACGCATTTGCGTAAGCAATGTCAAAAAATCTGTCGGGATACCAAGCTTGAATATAGGCGTTATTGTATGTGTCATTAACTAGCGACTTGGCGAACGCTTCAACTACCGCGTCTGATTCTTTAGGAACAATTTTTTCTTTGGGGAATGGCTCCAAAGTGTGAGTTGTTAGGTGCAGAACGGATGCCCTAAATAATCGCCCAATTTTTGATTTACCTTCATTATTCGCGGCAAATTTGTGCCCAAGAAATGAAACATTTCCATTTTCCAACATGCGAACGGTTGGGAGCGTAATGGTGAACCCAAAATTGTCACTTTGCAGCGTAGGCTGAACCAAGGCGGGGTTCTGAAGTATTTTTACTTTAGTGTTATCTTTTTGTAAAGAAACCGACCAAGCGTAATCAATAAATCCCAAAATGCAATAACTCCCAATTACTGCGATTTAGTAAAAACTGCCTCTATAATTCTCCTGACATCTGCTTGGACTTCGACGTTGTCACTGGTTAACCCGATTATTGTTTCTTCAGCTGCCCCCATAGGAGTGTTTCCATCTTTGACTAAAGTAGCCCAGTTGATTAAGTCGCCTAAGGAGGGTCCATAGGGCAAGTCGCCCGCTTTGTATTGTC
>Ga0326727_10018206_pt1 | contig 14386 bp, 14 predicted proteins | sample MB2enrmetagenome_FD_207643 | JGI IMG/M metagenome (GOLD analysis project Ga0326727, IMG submission 207643) | Lab enriched peat soil microbial communities from McLean, Ithaca, NY, United States - MB29MY | ecosystem: Environmental > Terrestrial > Soil > Wetlands > Peat | place: USA: New York...
CCCCCAGGCCATGTGCCAAAGGGGAGGACTCCCGTTATAGTCCAAAAAGTCCTAATACGCAACTAGGACTCATAATTTGACCAACTTAGGCAAATGTCCAAGATTGGCCAAATTTTCAATAACGGTCCATATTATGAATGCAAGCATGGAAGCCGATCAAGCAAACGAGTATCCCGACGTGCTGAACAGGTTCCTGAGATACGTACAGGTCTACACGACGTCAGAAGACGACAAGGAAGAAATCCCGAGCACGCAGCGACAGTTTGACCTCGCGAAGCTGCTCGTGGAAGAGCTGCAGGCAATGGGCATCGAGGATGCAAACGTGGACGAGCACTGCATCGTTCAAGCAACCATCCTAGCGACGAGTGCCCAAGAGATCCCGACGATTTGCTTCGTCGCCCACGTGGACACGTCTCCCGAGGAGCCCGGCGAGCATGTGCAGCCAAGAATTCTGACCTACGATGTAGGGACCATCACCTATCCAAACAACCCAGACCTCGTCATCACGCCCGAGGAGATGCCGATATTGACGAGCTTGGCCGGCGAGCAGCTGGTCACGTCCGACGGGACGACCCTGCTCGGGGCAGACGACAAGGCCGGCGTCGCCGAGATCATGGCAGCCGCCGCTTACCTGATGCAGCACCCGGATCTTCCCCGCGGCACGATCAGGCTCATCTTCACGCCGGACGAGGAGGTGGGGCACGGCGTGGATGCGGTCGACGTCCCAGCCCTGCAAGCAGAGTGCGGCTACACCATGGATGGCGACGAGCTCGGCGTGATCGAGGCGGAATGCTTCAATGCCGCGTCGGGGAGCATCACGGTGAAGGGGTACAACGTGCACCCGGGCTACGCATACGGGAAGATGGTTAACGCCACCCGGATAATAAGGGACATCCTCACGCTATTCCCCGACGACGCGGCCCCCGAGACCACGCAGGAATTGGAGGGATATTCTCATCCTCTTCGCGTGCAGGGTTCGGTCAACGAGGCCACGGTGGACCTGCTCCTCCGCGATTTCGACCATGACGCACTTCTTGCGAAGATCCAACACATCAAGGATGGGATCGCAAGCATCCAGGAGACGTGGCCCAAGGCCACAATCACGGCCAACATCACCGAACGCTATCGCAATATGAAGGAGATTATGGACCAGCATCCGCAGGTGACCGAGATCGCCGAGGAGGCGGTCAGGCGACTCGGAGTGGAGCCCCGCCGGAAGGCGATTCGCGGGGGCACTGATGGAGCCCGGCTCAGCTTCATGGGCCTGCCCTGCCCGAACCTCTTCGCGGGTGGATTAAACTTCCACAGCAAGAAGGAGTTCGTGCCGGTGCGCTGGATGGAACAAGCAGTCCAGACAATCCTTAACATCGTCGACCTATGGGCTGGTTCCAGCAACGACACATGACACAGAAGAAATCACGACGCTTTTTTCCTGTTCGTTTTTCCCGGGATTTCTTGGTCGCATAGGCAGCCTGCTCCGGTGTTCCATCACCCGCTCCGGTGTTCCATTTATACGTCCCTCGGGACCTGATTTTCTTGATAGAGGCAGCTATGCCCGTCTCCTTGGCCTTCCTTGGGACGACCTTCTTGATGGTGATCCAGAGGCAATCGAGTTATACTCTCCCCGAAAATCAATCACGGGTTTCTTGAATGGATAGCTGAGCTATACCCTGCCAACATAAGATTTAAGAACAAATTTTAGCATGTAACGAGGTGAATGAACCCAACGGTTCATTTTGCGTCGTGAAATGTATCATGTCATACAATAAACCTACAAAACCTGCTGCGAAACCCGCGGCTAAAGCAGGGGCGAAAGCGGCACCTACCAAGGCCGGTGGTGCCGTTGTGACGATCGATCTTCCTGCCGACGAGATCAAGAAAAAGGCATTCGAGCTGTCCCAGCTGAAAAAATCGTACGATGACTGGGTATGGCTGTGGACGGAAGCCGATCTCAAGCTCAAGGATGCCCTCGTTACCCCCTTGAGTGCGGGCGTCACGAGCGTCAAGATCGACAAGAAAAAGATCCTTGATAAGCCCAAGGAAGAGGAAATCCGGAAGCAGGCAAAGGACAACCATGCGAAGCGGATGAAGATCCAAGACATCCACTGGTTCCTTGCCGAACGCAACTACATCCTTGCCAAGGCCAAGAGTTCGTGAGATGCCTCCTTTCTTTTCTTCATTTTTCACCATAAGATCCGTCTGGTATGTAGTGCGTGACGAATGCAAGGATATCTTCGAACACCTGCTCACGGCCTTGTTCGCCGAGCTGCGGGTGGTACATGTCTGGGTACAACTTGAATTGTCGCGGAATTGATGGATTGATACCGTTTACAAACTTCTCGATACCAATCGGGTCGATCAAATCATCCAGCCCGGACCCCGTGGCGAATAATGGAACGCGCGGCCATTTCGCGGCGCTTTTCGCCACCCGGCTCGCTGCGGAATAGATTTTGACTACCGTGCTCAGCGGTGACCCGGGGAAGCAATCGATCTCGAAATCCCTGTCTTCGGGAAGCAGACGGGACAGGTTGAATGACGAAGCGGGCTCGATACACGGCACGCACCATTGCACACTGGACCGATCGTGGCTGACCGGGGACAAGCCGGTGGAAGGGTCGGGCCCGGTTTGCTGGTCGAACACGAAATCAGGGGCAATCTTCGCGGCGATAAAGGCCAAGAGCTTCTTTACAGGCGAAACCTGAAGCCGGAATGCGACGGCGGGCACGAGGGCCACGATGCAGGCACACGAATCGACCGCCTCCTTGCCGAGGTGGCTCTCGTCGAATCGATTCAGGCCATAATCAAGCACACCTAACCCGCTCATGCTGATGCCCAGCAGAAACCATGGAAGACCTGGCACCGCGGTGGCAGAAGCGGTCCACGCATGGCCCCATAAGATGCATTCGGTCATGGCGTCCAGCTGCCAGTCCCACTTCCCGATGCGGCCATGGGCACCTTTGTGGATCACGTTGTGACCAAAATACGGGAGGTCGGGAACTATCGATGCATATCCACAACATGCCAGCCAAGGCGCTAGATAATACATCTCGCGTTCTCCGAAGTTTCCAAGACCGTGAAAAAGCACTGCGGTTCCACGAATTTGGCCGAGATCGAGAGGGGCGAACACCGTCACGTGGAGATCGTGCCCCCATGGTGTTCCAGGGCACGGGATCCACGCTCGTTCGACGTGCAGGACGCCGTCCGTGGCTTCCGCCTGCATTTTTTTAAATTGCATCCACGACGGGACCGATACAAACGTCGCTTTTCTCTTTTCGAGGGCCTTGAGGGCGCCTTCAGCCACCATGCATTCGCACCAGTCGCAAGATGTTGGATGTCTTCTCTACGGCAGTGCACATAAAGACAAGGTTCCGTGACGGGACGCCACCAACGCCCTTAAAATTCCCCGATCGGACCTCTTGACCATGGCTTTCGACAGGTTTCTTCCGACGTGGGAATCGCTCCAGCACCACATGCTTCCTAAGTATGTGATCGAGGAAGATTTCTCGTTGTTCTTGGACTTGAAAGCCGGGCAGTGCCTCGGCGCGCACATCCTTGCCCCGAGCGAGGAGACACCTCGCGCCCCGACGTTACTCATTAGCGGGTCCATGGCAACATGGAAGAAAGTTATTTTCAAGGAAGTTGATGTGGTGGCAGTGCTCATGAACAAAATGCTCGAGCTCGAGGGCGATATGGCGCTCGTGATGCGTTATGCACAAGTGGCAGTGGATCTCGTGAACGCCACGGAACAGACCGACCGCTTGTTATTCACGCAATACGACCTCGGCGAAAGCTAGGCCCAGAATAACAGGGGTTTCAAAACAATAATGTATCTCTTATTTACAATAACAAACTAGAACACTGCACCGCATTTGATGCAGAATTTCTGGCCGGGCCCCATTCGAGCCGCTCCACATTCCCTGCAATATTTCCCGACCTGTTCAGCCGAAGATTTTTCCTGGGAATTAGGAGAGGTCACTTCCGCGGGCGTGACATCCAGGTCTACAGGCTTTCCAAGAAGTTCTTGTTCCGATAGCACCGCGGGTTTGGACTGCCGCGTCCCGCCCAGTTTTTTCTGAAGCCTGTTAAGCTCCTCCTGTTTCTGGATCAAGACACGCTGCAGGCTGTTGAATTCCTCCTTACTCGCTTCAAGTTGCCGGTCGAGCTCAGCCGCCTTGGTTTCCGCTGCTAGCAACTGGGACGAGAAGGCGGCCCGGATGTCGTTTGCAAAGAGGGTAGAATCGAATCCTGCTACCAAGGTTCGAATCCGTTTGACCTCCGCGTTGATTTCATCCTTGAAGGATTCAAACGCCACGGTCATTGCTTTAACCTCATCCATCATACCTTGCACTTGGTTGGCCATGTTCACCACGTCGTGCTCAATGGAGTCGACGCGCTCGGTGATGCGACCTTGCTCGGCCTCGTTTTCCTGTTGGATAGTATCCTGACGTGATTGCAGCACGACGGTGCTGGCTTCGATCCGCTCATCGATGGCGTTCTTAAACTCGATTTGATTCTCGGAGGATCGCTCTTCCAGGGCTTGCACGGATGCCTGCAACTCACCCCGAAAATCGGCCTCGATCTTCTCCTGATTTGTGCGCAGGGTGCCGAACTCGCCATCGAGTTTTTCTTGGTCGTTGCGCAGATCGCCGAACTCGCCATCGAGTTTTTCTTGGTGGTCGCGCAGATCGCCGAACTCGCCATCGAGTTTTTCTTGGTGGTCGCGCAGATCGCCGAACTCGCCATCGAGTTTTTCTTGATGGTCGCGCAGCGTGCCGATCTCGCTATCAATCTTGGCATTCAAATCCTTTCGGAGCGTTTGCTGCTTGGCATTCAGGTTCTGTTCGATGGCACCCAGGCGAGCGGAGACGGCGTCGCTGACCTCCGTGCTTTTCGACCGTTCTGAGCGCGTGATCTCCCGCAGGGGAGGTAGCCGCTCGGGTTCACGTTCCTCGGACATAACTTCTCACGACCTCTCTATGCGAGTCCCCGTATATCACCATGTTGGAGGCCGGTTATTGTTTGCTTAGTTAGATCGGATCCAAGATCACCGGCTATGCAACTTGGCATATTATGCATTAGGTGATGCTTAAATTAGTCATCGACTAGGAAAGGGCGCAATGTCTAGCCGAAAGGGCCTCAGCTACTGCACAAAGGGAGTGAAAACCCAAGAAAGATGCGCCCGTGCAGGAAAAAGTTTGATTTTTTTCGATCCGTCTTTTATCTCGCAATCCTTTCGAGTTTGGCATTTCTTGGGAACGCCATCGTGCAGGTAATCCAGCCGCGGGGACCCTTACGGCTCATTTTTTACGATTTCTTTCCAGGTGCAATTCAAATGCTCGATGAGCCCTCGAGAACGCACCGCTTCTCTCTCTCTTTCTTGTTTTTTTAAGATTAGAAGACTATACGGGGTATGGTCTAGTTCGCATTTGGATCTTTTTTGTCATCCCGACAGAAAATCGGTAGTGGCCGTTCCGACGTCTCATGCTTAAAACGGTAACGACAGATAATTTCAAATTCTTCAAAGGCATCTCGCATTTTAGGGCATCGGCGACAAAAATGCTGTTACCATCGAATACGGTATCATTTCCGGCATGGATTTCAGACCAAGTAGCTTCGACAATTATCGCCGTGATTAGATTGTCGTGGTTTAAATGCTTTCACGAATCTAAAATCTAAAACGGAAGCCAAAATTCATGATCTCGTGCAGCTAGCAGGCCACGTTTATTCGCTGAGAACGGTTCGTGCGCGGTTGCATGTAGGCAAGCATAATAAGCCATTCACGCAGCCGTGAATGCGGCGTGCAACATCCTGCGAAAAACATGTCCTGATGCCCGTACGAGGGATTTCAATTCCCATAAAGCAGTATCCACGACGAATCGACGTCAGTATTCACGAGAATTGCAAGAAAAGGCCTGATATCTTCGGATGGAATGGGGCGGGTGTTCGACATCACCCGGATCTGGTCAGTGTTCCAGCTCAAAGTCGATCTAATTTAAAATCGACATTGTCGATTAGAATTGTTAGATCAATCAAGGTGAGACTATCCTGACTGTATATGCATTTGGCATACGAGTTCCAAAAATTGACCCTTCCGCGTGGATTCACCCGGCCGCCGATGTCACGGGCAAGGTCATCATCGGCCCTAATGTCTATGTCGGTAGCGGTGCGGTCCTCCGGGGGGATTTTGGCACGATTATCGTTGGCGCGGGGACGGCAGTAGAGGAGAACGTCACAATTCACGCACGACCTTCGGGCAAGACCATCATCGAGGAAAATGTCACCATTGGCCACGCCGCGATGCTTCACAATTGCACCATCCACGCGGGTGCCCTGATTGGAATGAATGCCACGGTTTCTGACTTTGCCGATATCGGGGCGGGCGCAATTGTAGCGGAAGGAGCTGTCGTGAAGCGAAAATCCGTGATTGCCCCTAACATGATTGCGGCAGGCATTCCAGCTTCAGAAATTGGGCCGGTGCCCGAGATCAATGCAAAAATTGCCAATGAAAGCGCTTCGGTCTACGCAGACCTGGCCAAGCAATACCCCAAAAAATTACGCGTTCTTTCCCCGAGCGAATATTTAACTTCTGAGTCCAACGCCTCCGAGCCTGTAGACGAGTAATTCTCTTTCTTTTTTGGAGGGGCTAGATATCCCCTGTGAAAATCCCCGCGCCCCAGCGCGGGATGGGGACGGACAAGTTCCCCTGCCCGTTTTTCTCGCCGGTGCTTAACAGGACTCACCAGTCTTACTCTTAAATCCAATGTTCCGAGTTCCGAAGTCGGAATGTTGAAGCTAGAAATTTTTTGCCCAGTAGGATGATCCGATATCAATTCGGTATCGATTCAGGAAAATCCGGTCATCTTTTTTAGGATTATTCCATGAGAGTTCGAGGGTAATGAATGGCTCATCGGGCAGGGTAAATTCCATGCGCCCGATTTCAGCCACGCAGTCGGCTTCAACATTGGTATCCAAGTTTCCTCGATCAATGACATCTCCAACGTGATTCTTGAGTTCCCACGTGAGTGCGATCGAATCGATCGGTTCCCAGTAATCGTTGGAGAGATAAATCGGTGATCGGTATTTTGCCCCGGGAGCGTAGACACGTTCGGGCCAGTTGACCATAGCATATAACGGCTCGAAGGCATCTCTCACGATCTCGTAAGCTTGCTTCGGGGTGCGATAGTAATCGATTATTGCCCAGGTGATCGCGGGAAAGCAATCGATCCCCAGGAACGTGATCAGGCCCGCCACAGGGGCGTATTTCTCTTGGCGGAACATTTCCGTGGTGGCTTTGATGACTTCTGCTTGCCATTTCTGTGTCTCCTCCACGTATTCTTCAAGAGATGCATAATTTTCAGGCTTGACCCACTTGTCTTGCACCTTCTTCTGGAATCGCCGGTCCTCCATCAAGAGCTGCCACCATGAAGAGTCAGGAGGCCAGCGATCGGGTCGTTCGTGGAATTTCAAGAGGTTTTCCGTGGCAGGAATGGCTTGCGCACCGTATTCCGTGACAAACCGGGCGGTCCCTCGTAGCTTGCCCCTCAAGCCCCACCACTTGATGTGATACCGGTAATCGCCCGTTTTCCAATTGTAGTTATACCACCCCGCGTAATAATGAAAATCGGTGTAAAAACGGGCATACCCGCCGAATTTCACAGGGGGTAGCCGGGGCGATCGAAAAACAGTGAAGGATAGTTCGCAAATCCCCGAGTAGGGAATCGCGGCATTTTGGCCTTCCTCCTCCTTGACAATCAACCGATACAACGCGGGATCAAGGGTTCGGCTGTTGGAATTGACGAAAAGACCCCACGGATACAGGTCCCAGAGTCGCCCCCCAATCCAGAGCATGATTAAAAACGCAGCGATACTCGCGCCAAAACCGGTCAAGCCGGCTAGAAGGGATGACACGGCAATCCCGATCAAGCCGAGTGCGAAAAAGATCGAGGACTTGACAATCACCGAGGGATTAGGCGCGAAGAAGGGTTCGTTGTGGGCGCACCAGATGCCGATGCACGGGTGAGTTTGGAATAGCCTCACTGCGGTCTGGGCTTGGCGCTCGATCTCGGGAAACTTGTGCTTGCTGTAGATCCACTGTAACGGGAGATCTTGCCACAGCAAGATGCCTATCTCGTCACAAGCATCGTAAAATTCCGCACGTTCGAGATGTGCGTGCACACGCAGCATGTTCATGTTCGCATCCTTGAATAATTGCAAATCACGATCAAATTTTTCTCTGGTTCCCGTTTGCAAGCGCTGCCACGGAGGATAATTCGTGCCCTTGGGAAAGATCCTGTGGCCGTTCAACGACATCTTCCACGTGCTCCCGTCCCTCCCACTCCGGTCCATGCGGAATTCCTTGATGCCCGTTTGAACGGTTGCTTCATCCAAGAGAAGGACACCCTCCTCGGTTCGGCACTCGATGGTTAACGCGTATAAATTCTGAAGGCCGTAATCGTGGGTCCACCACAGCGCCGGGTGGGCCAGTTCCATCTGGAACTCGAGTTGGTTGATCCCCTTTTTAACGAAAATGATCTCTTCGTGGTTAAATGTCTCGCCCTCGAAATTTTTTGGCTCGTATCTCGCCCGCAATACAATTGATCCTTCGACATTTGAATCGATCTGGACGAATACATGTTCCTTCGCCAAGTTTGTGGAGATTAGATGCGTGATTTGCCTAACATGCTCAATGGCAACGCGATCGGACGTGAGAAGACTGACATCGTTCCAAATGCCGCCGGGGTTCGCGTGGGGATCCGAGGCATCCCAGTGGCCGATTGTCCCCAGGACCTGTTCCTTGTTGCCGAGATCGTGCTCCTTGCGGCATTCAACGCGAACAGCTATAACGTTATTGTCCTGTAAAAGGTTCGAAATGTTGATGGAAAAGGGATCAAAATAGCCCTCGTGAGATTTTACGAGAATCCCGTTCAAGTAAACATCCGCGTAATAGAATATACCCTTGAAGACCAAGCGTGTGAGCATGTCTTGCGGATTTGCTTGATCCACGATATCCGCGCGCTTGAAAGTCTTTCTCGCCCATACAACGCCGGGGTTGTCTCGATAAAATTTTGGGATAGCCAGTTCCCAATGGCACGGGATGTCTATAGCTTGCCATTCCGAATCATCGAAATCGAGCTTAAAATAGCCTAGCACTTTACCTTGGTTCTGGACATCGGGCTGGATTTTCCACGCACCATTGAGTGAACTTTCAATTCGCAAGGCCTTTCACTAATTTAATTGTTTAAGATTCAAACTAATCTTTTTTGTTATTGCACCCCCGATACTCATGCCACCCATCGAGCAACACTCGTACGGAGGCCACGCCCCGCATAAGGGCTTCTCCTTGGCATGATTATTTTTTAAAAAATGCCACGGTTATTTCGTAGGCCGCTCAGTCTGCCAACTCATTTCTCATAATATTGCAGTATTTCGTCAACCGACAGTGCTCTAAGCTGGGGGGACATTTTAGAGATTACGTCAACAGAGTAGTCCTCCACATTATCCTTTCCTTGGAGAGCCGCAGCGAGCCCCAACTGGATAGCATCATCCAATGTGGCAACGGATGTAATTCCTATAAGAAGCGTGTGCATGGCTTCTTGAGATTGGCCTCCAATAGCATATACATGGCAGTACCAGAGTGTGCCCGAGGGATCTATCGAATACAATTGAGGGGTACCGGCCAAATCTAGTCCACCGATTATCAGGCTCGCACCGAGGGGTCGCGCATCAGTTTTCAGGGTGCAAGCGTGAACGAAGGCAGCTACTTGATCTGCAACACTGTTGATATCTCCTGCATCAGGCGCTTCGCTATCCTTGAGCAATGCTCTTGCAAATCTGATGATTGCTTGTCCATCCCCCCCGATCCCGCAAGAGGCTATCGCAATGCGCTCGTTTAGGCGGTCTATGAACCGGTGCGTTGGTGAAATCCACGTTGGTTGGCTTCTCGTGAAGTTGGGGGCTTTTATCAAGGTCATGCCTTCATCACAGCAAACACCAACCGCGATTGGTCCTTTATTCACGGCCTCGTAGGCATATTCGACTTGGTAAATTCGACCGTTGGGGGAAAACTCTAACATTGTATCGTATTCTTTCTGGCTGAGAGACGGCATGGATAACAGGTATTGAGCAAGTGCTGTCCGCACGATCTCGGCCTTGTTTCCGACGTGACCTTCCCGAATAAGAGATTCGATCTGATTTTCCATTTTTTCGGGCAGTATCACTCTTATCTCTGGCATTTTGATTCATCTCTTTTCCTAGTGTGCAAACGAATTGGAATAAGATACCCTTATTACTCCATGATTATTGGAGTCTTGATGGATACTTAAAGTAAATTGGAAAAATTTCCATAAGATGAACGCTTTGAAGACACCCAAGTCACATTCGCAAGAAGGAAAGGATATTGGAATAGTATCTTTAGATGCACAAGGAAGAATTTATCTTCCCATAGAAACGCGAAATGTTTTTCAAGCAAAACCAGGAGAGAGACTATATTTACTCGTTAGAAGGGACCGTATTTGGATTTTTCGCTCATTGGAGGATTTAGTTAAAGAGACGAAATAAATGTATCGCAATAGTAGCGATAACTTCGCTAGTAGTCACGTGGGCCATTATCAAGCACGCAACGAGGAGGCGCGAACGGATTGGTTACCTGCCAGCTCGCCGATTTGCTCGGTGCATTTATCGTCGTGGAGCTATGTTTCCAATAATAAATTCAGTGTAACATGGAAAAGGAGAATCAATTAGCCCCTACCATCCATGCGATGCCACTTGGTCTTTTCGCCCTCGTCCTGCCGCGCCCGGCATATCCGGGCTCGGCGCGGGCGGCGGTTCTGGTTTATTCCTGCAACGTCTTCCTCGTGAGAAGGATATATGTGGGGGGGATTGCTCCCCCCTGGTTCTCCTGTGGAGAACCGTCGTGGAGGTGATCCAGCCGCAGGTTCCCCTACGGCTACCTTGTTACGACTTCTTCCTAGTTGCAGCCCCAATACTCGCGCCACCTATCGAGCAACACTCGAACGCACGAATGTCATGAATACGTGAACGTCCCAACCTCACTTGTTAGCACGACCGAATTGCCCGTGTTAAAACCGTTTGCTTCCACGTGACCGATAACCTTGGCATCAAGAGCAAATTGACCTGCATGTGCAATCACCTCGGGCGCAAAGTCCTCAGTGCATGTAATTTCCAACCGATGACCCATGTTGAACACCCTGTACATTTCCTCCCATGTCACGTTACCGGTTTCTTGGATGGCTGAAAAGATCGGGGGTATCGAGAACAAGTCATCTTTCACGTAGCAAAGACCAGTCCCAAAATGCAAGCATTTCGTTTGCCCTCCGCCAGTGTTATGGAAAATCGCGTGGAGTTTTTCGTTCCTTTCTGCAGGTGATGCAAAATTTTCCAAAAGCGCTTTAATCACTGGAACATATGTTCTCGTGGGGGAAAGCAGCGCCACGCCCAGAGACATCATGGTGCCGGGCACCATATCATCAAGATGATAGGGGCCTGCATAGCTCAGATTATTGTCCATTGCTGGGTCCACGATTTCAGGATATCTCAGTTTGTAGTCGTGATGCAACAGCGCGTGACGTGCCATCGTGATACCATTCGAGGAAATTCCACTATTTTCTTCCACTTCATACGTTGCCTTTCCCGTGCTGGATATCCCGACGATGACATCTCCAGGCGTGATACGATTTGTATCAATCACCGAATCACGTCTCTGCCTTGCCATAACCGTGGAATCCACGGCCACGGTTCTCACGAGATCCCCAATATCGGCAGTTTCACCTCCGCAAAGATAGATGTTAATGCCTATCGATGCCATGCTCTCGCTGAGATCTTGATATCCGTTGATAATCTCGGCAACGACCTCACAGGGGACAAGAAACTTATCTCGGCTGATGGTATTCGATACAATGAAATTATTCACTATACCTGAACACGCGATGTCATCGATATTCATGACCAGCGCGTCTTGAGCGGTTTTCTTGAAAATGGAGACATCATTCCTTTCTTTCCACCACAGATAGGCAAGAATGCTCTTGGTGCCCGCGCCATCTGCGTGAACGATTATGCATTGCTTTCCATCATTGGAAAGGATATCGGGGATTATCTTGCAAAAAGCGGTTGGAAACAAACCCTGATCGACGGATTTAATAGCCGCATGCACATCCTCTTTTCGGGACGAAACACCGAGATTGGCATATGTCATCTCACGTTTTTGAAGAAACTTTTGCCGTGCCAACACCTTTGATTCACCAATCTTCGCGTGTTGAAAGTGTGCCCTGCCCAGCTTACTGTTAAAATTGTGAGACTTGCCACAAAGAAGGCAATCATATCGCTTCACGACCATGGTCATCGCTTGGTATCCTCTATTGTTTATAATGATGGAAGAAGATCTTGTTTATATAGTTTCTTAGAGAGTATATAGGTATTGCCGATCGCATCGGTTTTTTTGCCTTCTTCTTGAGCACACGGGCAATGATCGCGGCACCGAAGCACCCGAGGATCGTGTAAAACATACCCCGGCCATATTACTGCGTAACCGCAGTAACAAGCTGCGCTACCGTAGCCCGAATACGAGAACGATAAGGAACGACAAATTCCTATAGACCCAACAGTTGGCCGTCACGGGTGCTTATGTTGCTGCAAACCGCCTATCGCGCGATGGTATGAATGGAGACCGCGCACGCGTCGAACATGGTTGCCTTCATAGAGCAATGTAATAATATAGGGTAATACTCCTTCTGTTGCGGTTGCGACACGTCACACGTCGCTATATTCAGACAAATCAAAATGGAAAATTAGGTCTTGATTGCCCCCTTCTATCCATACGTTACCACGCTTTCTTTCCTCCATCGTCCTGCCGTACCCGGCATATCCGGGCTCTGCGGAGACAGCAGAAAGGGTTTGTTCCTTCAACTCCCTCTTCGTGTGAGGGATATATGTTGGGGGGATTGCTCTCCCTTGGCGTTCCTTGGGAATGCCGTCGTGGAGGTGATCCAGCCGCAGGTTCCCCTACGGCTACCTTGTTACGACTTCTTCCTCGCTGCAGCCCCAATACTCTTGCCACCCATCGAGCAACACTCGTACGGAGGCCACTCCCGTGAAGCGACAGGCGGTGCGTGCAAGGAATAGAGACGGATTCCCCGCGCGGTGTTGACACGCGGGTACTAAGGATTCCAAGTTCATGGGGGCGAGTTGCTAACCCAAAATGTTTTTTAGGAAACTGCGAGATAGATAACTTGCAGGTAAAACCTGAAAGCCAGTGTTCCTTGAGGTGCACGCGTTCAAGTGCTTTCGGGTACTGCCTTGTTTTTACACTATCTGCGAGTACGGGATCGTGATTTTATTTACGTATGCACGATCGCCATTTTCAAGTAATCGAAAGAAGATCCAAGCGTAGAGATCCGCGAATTGCAGCCCTGACCAATTAAATGAATAGGCTTGAGCGATGTTCGTTGTTTCCATTGAAAGTTGGGAAGAACGGACCTGCTGGAGGATGACTTCGAATTGTTTCCTGGTAAAGGTTCGGTCAACCTTGATATTCCACGTAATTCGAGGATCAAAATTCGTTATTAATTTTTTCATCGCATCGGAGTAAATTTTCCAAGCGCTGGAGGTGGGATGATGCATAATATACTCTTTCTTATCTATCCCTGCAAAAATCAGTCTGACATCCTGAAGCTGGTTGATCGCCGAAATCATTTGATTTTTTAATCTTGTCGAAGAGTGAGTCGCTTTGATCTCTTGAACCGACGATAATTCCTTGTAAAAAGTCGTCCGGCGCATCTTCTTGATGATCTTATCTAACATAGAAGGTGCAGCCAGAATTAGCGCAGCTACCACGAAATAGGTGCTACTTTTCTCGCCAAGGCCGAGATCGCCACTCTCGTCAATGAACGCGTGCAGCACCGACATAGGTCTCTTCATTGGCGGGATAAATAAATGTCCATGAAGGCCACGGAATTTCTAAATGCAAGCCGTTGATTTTGGGATCGTTTGTAAAACAATTGAAATGTAAAATAAAGTTCATACTGCCCCTTCCATCCATGCGATGCCACGTCTTCCTTCTTCCCTCGTCCTGCCGCACCCGGCATATCCGGGCTCGGCGCGGCCGGCGGTTCTGGTTCGTTCCTGCAACCCCTTCCTCGTGGGAAGGGAATATTTGGGGGGGATTGCTCCCCCCCTGGCGTTCCTTGGGATCGCCGTCGTGGAGGTGATCCAGCCGCAGGTTCCCCTACGGCTACCTTGTTACGACTTCTTCTAGTTGCAGCCCCAATACTCGTGCCACCCATCGAGCAACACTCGTACGGAGGCCACTCCCGTGAAGCGACGGGCGGTGTGTGCAAGGAATAGAGACGGATTCCCCGCGCGGTGTTGACAC
>Ga0326727_10018207_pt1 | contig 14386 bp, 11 predicted proteins | sample MB2enrmetagenome_FD_207643 | JGI IMG/M metagenome (GOLD analysis project Ga0326727, IMG submission 207643) | Lab enriched peat soil microbial communities from McLean, Ithaca, NY, United States - MB29MY | ecosystem: Environmental > Terrestrial > Soil > Wetlands > Peat | place: USA: New York...
ACGTGTCGAGAAACAGCCCTGCTGAGGGCCTTATATCGCTCATCGCTGTGTTGGAAACTTCGATGCAAACTTCGCTTGGGCTATGGTTGCGTTCGTATGGAACGTATGCATATTCCCACTTCTTCATCTCTCACCCCTTTCAAGTTGACCCTTGATAATTAGCCTACTTCTTCTGTATCGGTGGAAATCAGGGCCGGGTGCCTCACATCTCGCTTGTGAGATGTGGGAATCTATCACATTCTATTGCAACAACTACACCGCAAACTTGGACTGCACGTCTTAGAAATGTTGGCTGGCACCCTCAAGATAACTGTCTCGGAACTACATAAGGGCATCTAGTCCGAGCGTAGAATTGGCGCATGAGCAGAGTGATTGCAGTACGCGAAGACGCTGGTGGACTGTTCATTGGGTTCGAAGTCGACCGCGAAATTCTGGAGTGCAGTGAATGCACGGAGGATGCTGCGTATCGGATACGATACACCAAAGACCAAGAGGGTCGACTTAAAGAACACCGCTTCCAGGTCCACCGCGTGATTGAAAGTGAACACCCAAAGCATAGCGAGCGGATCGAGTTACCCCTATAGCCGGGTACTGGGTGCCCCACATCTCGCTTCTGAGATGTGGGATTGCTACCACCTACTCAATAGAAACCACCAAATCGGAAGGGCACGCGTTCACGCGGGCCAAAACAGCCGCCGCGAAGCGGCCTTCCGCTCTGCCGACGGCCCGAGTGGAGGCGCAGCCGGAACGACAGATCTGCCTTCTTCCGCACCGTCCAGACAACCCCCTGCACCAAAAACCCTGTCAAGTAAAAGCTTCCAACCCACTCCATCCAAACGCGATAACTGCCAAACTCATTCCCCCAATCCGGTACTATTTAATAGTGGGCATCTGGTTGTCTGTTTGTTCTGTAGAGTTGCAGCACAGCATCGCCGGCTCCACTAAGCGCATTATTATGAAGATTATACAAAATAAGGTTCATGGAATCAATATTTTACAGGGAGTGTCCCAACCTGATCCAGACCTAACTCACCTGGATGGAATATTTTAGAAATTTTGTAGAGGGGAGGGGGTACCCATCTCGAAACCATAAACCAGCCCGGTACGCGCATAACCCGCCGTCGCCGAGCCTGCCTGCGTTTACAATGGGTTAGATTGTCTCCTGTCCGCGCCCGGAGGCAGATCGCCGCTTAGCCATGCAACTCGCCAAGCCCCAATTCGTCGAGCGGACCGTCCGGCTCACAGCACTAGCGCTGCTGGCCGCAGGCCTCGCCGGTTGCCAGAGCATTGCCGGCATCCGTCCGGTCTCGCAGGTTCGCGTCATCGACGTCTCGCCCGACGCGCCTGCGCTGGACATCTACCAGAACTCCCCCCAGAGCGCTTCGGCAGTCCTCTACAACATTGGTTTCGGCACCGTCAGCTCATACATTCCAGTTCCCGCCGGCGCCAATACCCATGCCGCCTGCGTCGCGGGAACGCAGCAGCAGCTCGCCACGGCACACGGTAATTTTGTGGTCGGCAGCCAGTACACCGTACTGGCCGGCAACATCAGTGCAAACCTGCAGATGACGGTGCTCAAGGACCAGTCCTTCCCCGCGCCTGCGGGCCAGGTGGCTCTGCGCTTTCTCGACCAGGCCACGCACGCGGGCACCGTCGATATCTACCTTGTGCCGTCGGGTGCCACGCTCGGCAGGGTTTCGCCCATCGACACCGGCCTCAGTTTCAGCAGCAACACGGGATATATCAATACGCCCAGCGGGACCTACTCCATCGTGGTCCTTCCTGCCGGCGCGGTTCCCTCCGGTGCTGCTACGCCCATCTACACCGGCAGCCAGGTGAGCTACCCCGGCGGCTCTGTGCGCACCATTCTCCTCATCGATCAGCAGCCGGCCACTGCCTCCGGCCTGCAGGTGATCACCGCCAACGACTTCGACTCCACCGCCAGCTAAACTCAGCAGCCAATTGGCGAACTCGTAGCGGAACAGGGGAAAGGTTACTCGCCGCGATAAGTAGCACTCATTGCAGCTCAACTCAATCTGAGAGATTCATGACACAACTTAAAACAATCTCCGTTGCAATGTGCACTTATAATGGCGAAAAATATTTATGGGATCAGTTGCAGAGTATTGCCTCGCAGACGCGGCTTCCCGATGAGCTTGTGATCTGTGATGACCGGTCCACGGATTCGACAACGGATATTATCCGGGATTTCACGGGTTCCGCGCCGTTCTCCGTCAGGCTCCAAATCAATCCGGTCAATCTTGGTGGAGCCGCAAAAGGAATTACCCGGAATTTTGAGCAGGCCAGCAGGCTTTGTACGGGGGACCTTATTGCATTCTGCGATCAGGATGATGTGTGGTTTCCGCAGAAGCTCGCTCGCATGGCCCAGTCAATGGAGAATAATCCTCAACTGGGAGGGGTCTTTGTCGATGCGCAGCTTATGAACGACCAGGGCGTCCCGAAGGGTATCCTTCTGTCGGAGACCACCGGGATGACTCACCGCGAACACGACAGACTGATGAGGGGCCAAGTTCTTCCCGTCCTTCTCTCGATGACAAAGGTATATGGCTGTACCTTGATGGTCGATGCTAAACTCCTCATCAAACTCCTGCCCGTTCCTCCTAACTGGTGGTTTGACGCCTGGGTCCCTTGTATGGTGGCCGTTCACTCCAGGCTCGCATTTATTCCTGAGCCGCTTTTTTATTACAGAATTCATGCTGCTCAAAGCGGTGTTGGTGCCTCTCTGCCCACCGTGTCTGAAAGGGTGAAACAATGGAAGTATTCTGCAAAGGACTATTGGAGGGATTCTGAACCGCAGCTTGCAGATCTTTACTCAAGGCTGGAGGATGACAATATCCCCAGCATGAAACCCTATCTGGTCTATATTCGCGGCCGAATGGATCTACTGCGCTTTCGTGCCGAACTTCCGTCAAATCCTTTATTCCGGGCCTTCAGGATAATCCAGAAAGCGAGATGTTACCAACGCTATTTCAATGGCTGGAAGAGTATGATCAAGGATCTGACAGTCTGAGATCCGGGCAGCCGGCTTTTGCTCGAATTAGAATGATTGTGGCTGGTTTCACACGTTGCTCCTTACGTATTGCAGTTGTAATACTTCTGGGAACTTGTCCTGGCAGCGGCAAATTGCCAATCAGGTGCAAACGGCACGAGTGGGGAGAAATACTCAGTATGTTTTTTCGCGCTAAGCGGGCTTTGGGACGGGCGTGGTTCGACATTAATTGTCGAGCTCTGCTTCGTACAGCGCCCATTCATTCAAGCGATGTCACTCTTACCCTTGTCTCGATGCTTTGCCATGGTGAAGTAGTGATGTATCTGCTTGCGGTTAAGTCATTTTGCGGGCAGCTTGGTTGTAATCCGAAGGTAGTAATTCTTGACGATGGATCGCTAACCAAGTCCGATTATGCAATCCTCCACACGCACCTTCCGGATGTGCGGATCGTTTCACTCTCCGAGGTAGCTTCGGACCGGTGTCCGAAAGGAAGCTGTTGGGAGAGGCTTCTTTTGATCGGCGATCTGGTGAAGGACAGCTACGTTGTGCAGCTCGATTCCGACACTCTCACCACGAAATCGATTGCTGAGGTTGCGCAATGCATCGATGCAAATCGCAGCTTCACTCTCTTGGGTGATGGTTCGTATCCAGAGATCGAGCCGATGCTTACTGCATGCCAGAGATACAAAACAAATATGGGGACCATGGTCCAGGCAGTCTGCGAGAGGTCCTTCGACCAATTGCCGGAGAGCGCTTCGTTGAAGTATGTTCGTGGCAATGCCGGGTTTGCCGGATTTGCAAAAGGGTCTATTGTTCGGGAAAATATTGTATGGTTCTCCGACCTTATGCGGAGAATCGTGGGAGAACAATGGAATGAGTGGGGGAGTGAACAGGTAACATCGAATCTATTGATTGCAAACTCGCCAGACGCGCACGTGCTGGAATTTCCCAAGTATCTTTCTTACTGGGCGCATGCCGGTATCGCCTACCAGGATGCATCTTTCATTCACTTTATTGGGCCTTATCGTTTTTCCCACGGGTTCTATGTCAGGAGCGCGAAAAAGATACTCGCCGCTCTATAAAAATCACGACCATGAAATATGGGAAAGGATTTCGCACAATCCTCACGGTCGGTCTGACTGCGATCGGGGAGGTCATTTTGAAGAGAGCAGCATCTTGTAGGTGCTCGCGATGCGCGTCATCATAGCTTCGGTCGTGAAGTATTTTGCGGCTAGGGAATTACCGGCTGCTCCCATTGCTTTTGTCTGAGTCGGATTGATGAGCAGCCGCGTAATGGCTGCGGAGAGCGCAGCGGGATCGTCCGGGGGAACAAGTAAGCCACTGACTCCGTCCTTCACGGCCTCTGCATTTCCCCCGACGTCGGTGGCAATGACCGGAAGGGACGCAGCCATGGCTTCGACAATAGCATTGGAGAAACCTTCGCTGCGAGAGGGCAGTACGAAGATGTCAGCCGAGCAGAGATATTGCTGTAGATCGGTAACCTCGCCGACAAAGTGAAAACGATCGGAGAGATCGAGATCGCGGACCATGGCTTGCAGCTCTGCGAAGTAGTCGGGCTCCAATACGTCGCCTGCGATGCTGAATGAGACACCGGGAAAGTGCGGCCTAATGGACGCCGCCGCCTTGATCATAATGTCGTATCCCTTCACCCGGCGGATATTCCCTACCGATGTGATTAGTACTTCTCCTGAAGGTTTAGCGGGTCGGGAGGTTGTAATCCAATCGAAGAGGTTGAGGCCGTTGTAGATGGTCTGCACGCGAGTAGGATCGATTCGATCCACCTCGATGCAATAGCGACGTACTTGATCCGAGACGGCAAAGACAGCATCGGGAGCCCCAGCCATGATGCGATAGGCGAGGCGGTGCTTTCGGGCCCGCAGAATGCCCATATCCCTGCGACTCCAGATTAATTTAGCGGAAGACATTGTTTTTGTTACAAACCCCGCCCAGAGATCGGAGCTTTCGAAAAAAGTCTGAACGAGTTGAATTTTCTGCCGACGGAGAAACAATCCGAGGTCGAGTGCGGCCCGCAGCGCTGTAAGGTTGTAGGTTCGCTGCATGGGTAGCAGGTAAATGGGACAAGGGGGCGACTTAAGGGCAGCGCATTCGTGGTGGGCTGAGAACGTCATAATAGATGCTCGGTATCCATAATGCGGCAGCAGCTCTGCAAGCTTCAGGACGATTCTCTCCCCGCCGCCAAGGGTCCTGGGAAACTGATCGAGTACAAGCAAAATGTGCGGCAACTCGCAGTTCTTGTCCCACTTGCAATCCGACCCTTCATCCGTTAATGATGCGATCCTACTCATTGAGAATATCGTCACCTGACAAGTTGTGCGATGATAGTACTGAACGAAATATAGATGATTCCTAACGATACGCCATAAATGGGTTGATCCTATTAGTGGCAACAACCTCATTAGGTTGTGTGCTCGATTCAGTTTCCATAAGCTGGGACGCTCGAATCGCTGTTCCTGCAAGCACCCAAAGAAGTCCTGTGATTTCAAGATATGTCCAACGGTCGCCAAAGAAGTTTGCGACGATGCAGGAGCAAGTTGCGAGAAGGAGACCAAGGCCCAGACCTTGATAGAGCGGGTCGGTTGCTCGCTTGAAGAGACGGTAAGCTAACGCGAGCAACTGTTGAAGCAAACCAATAGCTAAGACGAGGCCAATAATTCCCGTTTCCACCATCACCTTGATGTACCAGTTATGCGTGTCTTTCAGATTGTCAACATGCTCTCCTAGCTGGAAGGTTGCGAAACCAGTTCCGACAATGGGACTGTGGAGGAATGACGTCTCAGCATTCCGCCAAAGGTCGACACGCTCTTGGGCCGAAGCTTCGAGTTGTCCATTGGAGTTTTCAGTCATACTGACCCGCTCGCGGACAGGAGCGGGCACGACGGCCTGCCAGGTCAGCAGAAAGACTCCAAGGATAGGAAGGAGCTTTCGGTCCTTCAGCAAGCCAAGGACAAGAACGCTGCAGAGTACCGCGAGATAGCCGCCGCGGGAGAACGTGTACATGGTAGCAAGCAGAGTGACTGCCACTAATCCGTAGCATAACAACGTATACTTGAGCTTCTTATTAAATTGGGTAAAGCCCCAGAAGAACATAGCAAACTGCGCCAGAAATGCAGCAGTCTGGTTTGAGCCATAGGCGAGCGGTCCCCCACCGCGTTTGTCCTCGTCGAATGTTGTCCATGTTCTGGTCATGCTTTCCAGAATGCAACTTCTATCGATGAATAACAGGGATATGGCCGTAATCAGGACAACGTATCTAATAGCTTTCCGGTCTTCGACTACTAAGCCTGCGGCTACGAAGACCAGCGGAATTACCATGTAGTCCTTCCAGGTAACAAAGTTGACGTCTGAGAGCCAAAGCGGTGCGGGGGCATTTGCAAGCGCGACGCCAATCCACATCGAGAGATAGAGATAGACTGCAAAAGCAAGCCAGATCGTGTATAGCTTTGATTTAGGTAGACGCTTTCCGCGGATGAGCGCACCGGCGATGACTGACAGGACCAGAATTGTCATCATGTTGGCGCCCAGCGGATAGTCGATGAAGTGATCCCGCAGCAGACGGTACGGGAGAAATGGGAGCATATAATAAAGACCTAGAAGAGGCCTTCCGCCTAGTGAGACAAGGCACATGATCCAGAATCCCAGGTAGGCGGCCAACGGGATGAAGTGTCCAATGCCTGTTCCAAACATGTAATCCCCGTAAGTCTGCGGATGAACTCAAAATACTCGACGCAGCAAGATCTAGTTTACAAGGCCCAAACTCTGTTTCTTCCAACAACGAAATTGTAGAACGCAAGCGCAGCTGCAGCATTGAGCATGACAAATGTATTTGCGATATCAACCGGCCTGAACTTTTTGGCGGGTGGAATCACCATTCCTAGGACGGCTGATGCGTAGAACAGTATCTGGAGCCAGAACGCTGCCCGATAGAATGGTCCATGGGACATTGCAGATGCAACTAGAATAATAATCAGAAGCAGCGGAACCAGGAGTCGCACAAGCTTATGGCTGATAAAGCGGAAGAGTAGAGGATTGTCTGTGGAGAACAGCCATGGCGCCAGCCGCAGCAACTGGTAATTTCCCGTTAGAGTGCGGACCTTGCGCGAGAATTCCTTTCCTTTTTCTCCGAAGAGCCGGTCGCGCGCGATTGCTGAAGGCTGAAATACGACACGTTTGCCCATGCGGGCCACATGCATGGGTAGAAACACATCGTCCAGAATAGTTTCAGGTGGAATATTCGTGTAGAGCTCGTGACGCATTGCGTGGATGGCCCCCGTTACCCCGATGACGGAACCCGACTCAGACTCGAGTTTACGCACTATCTTTTCTATCTTCCAGTAGATGCCGAGGGCATCGGAAGACGGAGCGCTTGAGTCGGCATCCAGCTGCAACTCCCCGCTCGCGGCGCCTACTTCCGAATCGGCGAAGCAGGTGACCAGTTCGGAGACCGCGTCCGGATGGACCAACTGCCGCGCATCCTGAAAGACCAGTATTTCTCCGGTGGCGTGTTTTACGGCTTCGTTCAAAGCACATGCCTTTCCATTCGACCGGTCTAACAGCACGGGCGTGATTGAAGGAGCGTGCATCCGCAGAATGCTGGCGGTTAGATCAGTCGATCCATCCGAGGCAATGACGATCTGCAGTCGATCCTGCGGATAATCCAGAAGGCGAAGATTCTCAAGCTTAGAAGGCAGGTTCGCTTCTTCATTGCGGGCAGCGATGATAATCGATACTGTGGGCAGGATCGGCCTCTGGAGGATGGGGCGTCTGTGCATTTTAACCTGTAGCCACAGCCAAATTGCATAGCCAAAATATGCGTAGGCTACCACCGCGAGGCAGAGCCAGAAGAGCAGCTTCATGGCACGCTCCGGTCGTGCGAGTACACATTGCCTTGCGTTGCTGGCACTCCGATCGCAGGGCAGGCGGCGGCCTGTCCGGAGGTCGCTCCGGGTAGTCTGGGCAAGACGACCTTTTGGGCGATGGTTGTCAGGGCACAATCTCCTCATGCAGGCTTGCAGAATGTTCGGGTTTAGCCGAACGCGCTGTCTTCCCTGATGATACGTCATCTGTCCGAGGCAGAAGGAACCGTCTTGATGCAAAAGTTGTAGCGGATCGCTGATACCATCGCTTATGCGCTCAGGGGATTGCTTGAGCCTGTCAAAGCCAGTAAAGTCGAGTTGTTTCCGCCAAGTTTTGATGTTGACAAGAAGGAGTTCTGGTTTGGAGCTGCGCGTACGACACATCGCTCGAAACGTGCTATTTAACTGGTTTGGGACCATTGCCAATATGGCAGTCGGGTTCTTCCTATCGCCGTTTATTGTGCATCGTCTCGGAAACATCGCCTTTGGGGTCTGGGTGCTAGCTGTTTCTGCCGTGGCATACCTTGGCCTTCTCGACCTTGGGATGCAAAGCGCGGTCCTGAGGTTTGTCTCCAAGGGGCATACGCAGAACGATCATCAGGGAGCGTCGGAGGCAATCTCTGCCGCCCTGTGGGTTCGGATACAGATCAGCGCGCTCATCCTCCTGGTAAGCGTCGGGATCGCTGCCGTGTTTCCTCTCCTGTTCAAGGTTCCGTCTGAACTTGCCAGGGAGGCTAGAGAAGCGGTATTGCTCATCGGCGTAAAGATGGCTATTACGATGTCGATTGGCGTCGTTGCAGGGGTGCTGTCAGCGCTCAATCGCTATGACCTGCAAACATACGCGACCCTGGTGCAAACGGCAGTGCGCGTGGTTGGAGTCGTGGCCGTGCTGCGCACGGGTCACGGCATCGTCGCGATTGCCGTCTGCGAGCTGATTGCGGTGTTGGTTTACAACACTCTTATCGTGTGGATTGCGCGCCGGCTTTATCCGGAGCTGCAAATCCTACTGAATAAGCCGAACAGCGAGACCCTGAGAAAAATCTGGACTTACAGCACCTATGCGTTTCTCACAACGATTGCGATCCAGTTGGTATATCAGACAGACTATCTGGTTGTTGGAGCATTTGTTTCGGCCTCGGCGGTTACTTTCTATGCAATTGCCAATTCGCTGTGTCGTATTGCCGACCAGTTTGTTGGCTCGATGGGCGGAACGTTCGTTCCGGCTGCCAGCACCTACGAGGCGGCCGGAGACACAAACAGCCTGTTGATGCTCTACAAGAACGGCACACGCGCCACGCTCGCGGTTTCATTGCCCATCCTGGTTACTTTGATCTTGCGCGGCCCCAGTTTCATCGGTCTTTGGATGGGGCCACAGTATTCGCACAGTTCGGGGACGGTTCTAGTGATTCTTTGCACAGCGCTGCTGTTTTCTTTTGCAAACCGGACCGCGGGATCGATTGCCTTCGGAATCGAAAAGCACAAGATGAGCGCTATTTGGGCGATTGGAGAGGGCATCGCAAATCTTGCGTTGAGTATTACCCTGGTCCGTTGGTATGGAATATATGGTGTGGCTATCGGGACCCTGGTGCCCAGCCTGGTGGTGCATCTTGTGCTGTGGCCGAACTATGTCTGCAAGCTGGTGGGGATGAGTTACTCGGAGGTGGTGTGGAAGGTGTGGGCGCCAGTGTTTTTGTCCTCGATTCCTTTCGCCATCGCAACCTACACGGTGAATGTACGATTTCCCGCGCACCATCTCATAGTTTTCTTCCTTCAGGTAATTGCTATTCTGCCATTATTCTTTGTCACGCTCGGACTGGTATTTCGGACTTACGTTCGCACCCAGATATTTCCTAAGATACGGTCGTTTTTCCTGGCCGAGGCGAGGCCATGAAAGACGACAGGAGATCCGGGCAGAAGCTTACGGTGGCCCACTGCATGCCGTGGAGCGGGATGGGCGGGGTCGAGATCGCAACCCTTCGTATGGTTGAAGCGACACGCAGACAGTTCCGTCACATTGCATTCTGTTTGTCCGATGCGGTGGCTTTGCGGGACGCGTTCGAAAGGCTGGGCATTAAAACCGTGACCTACAACTTGCCGGAGCCAAGCCTGCGACATGGGGGCAGATATTACAAAGAATCAAAGATCGTTGCACGCCAACTCAAACAGGTCGAAGCGGACATTGTTCATTTTGAGGACGTGAAGGCGGCCTATCATAACAGCCTTGCCGCTATGATTGCGCGCACTCGAATCGTTTGCCATATTCGCAGCGCCAATCCGCGTCTCGATCTGCGACAAAAGCTTTGTCTTTTGCCAGTTCATCAATTCATCTTCGTATCGAAAGAATCGCGGCAGAGTTTTGCTATGTCGCTCCCCGACAGCAAGACACACGTGATTTATGACGCGGTTGAGGTTCCAACGGAGAACAGTTCGGATAGCGCTGCAGCCGTCCGACGCGAATTGGGCGTCCCGCATGGATGTGTCCTGGTTGGGATGGTTGCACGGGTCGCTCCGGTGAAGGATTACTTCACATTGGCCGATGCAGCGGTGCAGGTTTTGGCCCGTCATCCGGACACTCGATTTCTGATTGTGGGGGACAACTCGTTGGAGGAGCTGAACCGCAATCACTATGATGAGGTTCTCAATAAACTGAACAAGCTGGGCATCGCCGACAGCTTTATCTTTACAGGCCATCGCGACGATGTGCCTCGCTTGATTGCTGCCATGGACCAATTTGTTTTGAGCACTCATCGGGAGGGATTTCCGTTGAGCATTCTGGAGGCCATGGCGATGGGCAAGCCGGTGGTGGCGACCGCTGTCGGCGGTATTCCAGAGATCGTAACTCAAGGAGTTACAGGTTATCTGCACCAGCACGGTAACAGTCAGGAACTGGCCGATGCGTTGCTGCGATTGATGGACAATCCAGAGGAAGCGCGCCGCATGGGAGCTTCGGCCCGTGAGCATGTGCTGCAGAACTACTCGCGCCAGAAGTTTACGGATGAGATCGCGAAGACCTATCTGGATGTCATGCGCGGATGAGACATATCTCGTTTACTGGTTTGTCTCCTTTACCTGATAGCCCTCGGGGGGTTGGAAGAGGGAGGGATCGGGCGCAGTCTGCTGGATGTCGGTGACCTCGGTGGTTGTCTTGCCGTTGCGCGGATCGTCAATGATGGAACGAAGCTGGATGTCAAGCGGCTGTGCGAACCAGGACTCCGTGGTTGTGGTCATCTCTCGGTCGTTTCCATCGTAGCCGGCAGGGATAGTGCTGGTATTTCGGGTTCCGACTGCATATAGGCCGTCGATAGTCTGGGGCGGCAGCGTCTGGGAGGTGGTGGGGAGGTATCGTGGAGTAACTTGCGGTGTGGTTGACGCGGGTCGAGAGACTGACTGCAGAAAGTGATGAACTGTCACGATTTTAGCAACCGAGGGATTGCCGACCGTCCAGCTCATCTGTACTCGCGCGACCGGGTCGTAGATGCTGACTAATCTAGACTGGATTCCATCGTTCAGGGTGTTTATTGTCTCTTGTCGGGTGCGTCCATCGGCGTCGCGCCATATCTGCGCCGTCGTGACGGTGGTGATGTTCGTACCATTGGCCAGAGTTTGAACGCGCGTGGTCGTTTGCTTGGCCGAGTAAGGCGGAATATGCTGCTGCACCACGGGGGTGGGGCAGGTACAGGCAGCGGGTGCGGCGTCGGAAGCAGGTGTGGGAGTTGTGTCATTTACCTGGTATCCCTCGGGGGCCTTGAAGAGGGAGGGATCGGGCGCGGACTGCTGGATGTCGGTGATCTCGAAGGTATCCTTACCTGTGCGCGGATCGTCGGAGATGCTGCGAAGCTGGATGCCGAGCTGTGATGCGGTCCAGGTCTCGGCAGTCATGGTTATATCGTGGTCATTCCCCTCGTAACCGGCGGGGATGATGCGGGTGGTGCGGTTGCCGGTAGCGTACAGGCCGTCGATGATCTGGGGGGGCAGCGACTCGCTTCGAGCAGGGTAGTAACGCTGGGCTGTTTGGGGAGCGGCTGACGCGGGTTGCGAGACTGGCTGCGACCGGTGACGAACCGTCACGATCTTAGTGGCGGACGGATACGGATTGTCGATAATCCAGCTCATCTGTATACGCGCGACCGGGTCGTAGATGTTTGCGGAGTGGACGACCATGCCACTCGGTTGCGTGAAGAAGGTCTCGTCGCGCGTGCGTCCGTCGGCGTCGAGCCATTCGTATCCCTCAGTGAGGGTAGTGATTGTGGTGCCGTCTGGCCGAGTCTGAATGTGCGTTCTGTGCGATTTGGCGATGTAGGGTATACGAGGATGCTGTACGACGCTTGGGGTTGTGCAGTTGCAGGGGGGCGTGGCAGTCTGTGCGGTCTGAGCGGAGGCGGTCTGCGGGAGAAGAGTTGAGGTGATGGAGAGCGCGAGGAGAAGAGTACAGGGGCCGATGCGCATGGGAACTCCTTTGACTGGGAGGCTACTCCTCGAAGCTTTTGAGTTCAATCGCATCGTAATCATGTGAGGGGGAGCTGCTCACGGCTGCGGGTGCGGGAGCTAGTGGTGATGACGATGGCGGCAGCTAGGATGAGCGCGCCTCCGGTGCGGGCGCTGGGGCCGAGGCCCTCGCCGAGCAGGAAGACGCCGAGCAGCGACCCGATGAGGGGCTCCATGTTGAGCAGGACGCCGGCCTGCGAGGCGGGGACCTGGGTGAGTCCCCAGTTCCAGAGCAGGGTGGTGGAGGCGGTGCAGAGCAGACCGCTGGCAGCGAGTGCGAGCCATACCTTGAGCGCGATGGCAGAGAGCTGCGGCGGGCCAAAGGGCTGGGGATAGAGCAGAGGAACGCAAAGCAAAAGCATGGCCGTGCCGCAGGCAATGCCATAGGCGGTGACCGTGATGGGGCTGTGACGTTGCATCAGCCTCTTGTTGAGCAGGATCCAGGCGAGGGCGATGACGAGGGAGAGGACGACCAGCAGATCTCCGGCAAGGGTGGGTGCTGGATTGCCTAAGTGCGTGGCGGCTGCAACGGTAGGGGTAGTTTCGCTGGCGCTGCCGGCGATGAGCGTAGCTCCGACGGTGGAGACGGCCAGAGCGAACCAGCCGGCGCGATCCATGCGCTCGTGAGCGAAGAGGGTTGCTCCGATGGCGAGAATTACCGGCATGGTGCCCACCATCAGCGAGGCGTGAGAGACGGTGGTGAGGGCGAGGCCGGAGAACTGGATGAGGAACTGGAGCGGGATTCCCAGGAAGGAGGCGAGCAGAAGGAGGCCCCAGTCGGCGCGGCTGAAATGGGGCCGGTGAGTGAGAAGCAGGGGGGCGAGCGCGAGTGTGGCGAAGAGGAATCGGTAGAGGACCATGGCGCCGACGTTCATCTGGACGAGGGCGATCTTGCCAAAGAAAAAGCCGCAGCCCCAGAGCGAGCTGGCGAGAGCGCATGCCGCAAAGCCAAGAGCACGGGATTTGATCGAAGGCGGCATAGAGGATGAGTAGAACGGACATCAGGCTGCGTGGAGTCATCTCGATATAGGTATCCGGGACTCCAGTTGGCAAAAACGAAGATCAGACTAGTTTCAGTTCGCGGAGGGTTGCACCGACGGCGTTGAGGTTATCCGGGCCCATGGCCGCGTAGGCCGTGGAGAGGACCAGGCCGCTGCCTCCGGCGCGGAAGATGGCTTCCACGCAATCGCGGACGCTTTCAGGCGTGCTGTTGTGCTCCTGAATATTGATGCCGAGGCCAGGCGTAATGCGTGTGCTGGTGCCGGCGACCCCATCCACCGCGCGCTTTGTCTCTTCGTAAACGTAATCGCTGGAGAAGCGCGGATTGGCGGCACGGGGAGCTGCGGCGGCAGGCTGCGCAGGTTGGGAGCCTGGCGCGGGCCTGCCAGTGAGTTCGGCGTACGACTTTTCCTTCAGGCCCATCACGCTGTATTCGAAGTCCAGCATCTGCTGATGGCTCAGGTCCCCGAATACATTTTGGGTGACGCTATCGACAAACGAGGCCATGCGCTCCCCGGCGGGATTGTCGTAGGTCGCGGGCTTGAGGAAATCGGCATACTCAGTGAAGGTGCGGTAGTCCTGCTCGGCGCGGTAGAAGGGGCTGAAAGAGATGTTTTGCCAGATGTGGTAGCCCACCGGGATGCCGGGCTTGGCCGCTTTTGCCGTGGTGGAGACTAGCCGCTGCGTCTCGCGCATGCTTTCCGACCAGAACTCCTCCCAGATGAGAAGCTCGGGATTGCGCAGAAGGAGCCGCCAAAATTCGACGAAGTAGCCATCGGTGGGACGCTTGCCCGCGCGTCCGTTGCGGACGAAGGGCTCCAGCGCGAGATAGGCCTTCTTGACTCGCGCAAAATCAATGCCCTGCTTGGCTGCCTTGGCTTGGCAGTATTCGCAGAAGCAGGAGGTTTGGCCGGGATCGCTGTGCCCGGGGTCCCCGCCATGGTGCCATGCTCCCAGCGCGTTGCCCAAAGGCCCTTGCCGTTCGGTTCCCCGCTGT
>Ga0326727_10018208_pt1 | contig 14385 bp, 8 predicted proteins | sample MB2enrmetagenome_FD_207643 | JGI IMG/M metagenome (GOLD analysis project Ga0326727, IMG submission 207643) | Lab enriched peat soil microbial communities from McLean, Ithaca, NY, United States - MB29MY | ecosystem: Environmental > Terrestrial > Soil > Wetlands > Peat | place: USA: New York...
AGCCGATGCCCAGGGCGGATGGGGATAGTATAGGAGCGCAGCTCGTCAAAGAATGAATAGAGTTGTTTTTGCACAAGACTTGCACAAGAGAGGTTTGGCCACATCAGCGTGAGCACATGACGATTCCGGCGATTCGCTGCACTCGTTCGCAATCCCCGGTTCAGGAGAACCTGGAAATCGAGGAGATCGCGGGCGCAACCAGTCCGGTCGTGTTCCTGACCCCGCCATCCACGCGGGCTTGCTTCGAATCCCGGCGCGATTGTTTCGAGTGCCTCGCGCGACACCGTAGCAAGAGCCTCAAGACCTATCTGGGCCGCAGGAGCGGGAAGATTCCCGTGCTGGCGACGGAATACCAGGAACCCACCCGCCTTCGCAGCAGTGTGTCGCGGCTGCTGGATGGCGCCGGCGAAGCTCGTCTCGTTTGCGTGCTGCTGGTGAGCGAGAAGATGTGGGGTCTCCTGACGAGCGAGCGGAGCGGCAAAACGCCGAGCGCCCTCCACGAGACCACGCCTTACGTTCGGGAATTCGGGTACGACAAGCGCGAGCAGACACTGGCTGACAACTTCTGGGGCGGCACCGGCGAGATCGTCGAGGTTCGGCAGAAGATCCTGCTCGCGGCCGGGCAGGGTGAACCGGTCCTGATCACCGGCCCCACGGGTTGCGGCAAGACCAAGATCGCGCGCCTCATCCACGGCAGAAGCCCTCGGAAAGACGGTCCCTTCGTCGCAGTCAACTGTGGCGCCATCCCCTCGGAATTGCTTGAAGCTGAATTGTTCGGAGTGGAGAAAGGCATCGGCCTTCCGAACACGACAACGAAGATCGGCCTCTGGGAGCGGGCGGCACACGGCACCCTGTTCCTGGACGAAGTCGGCGACCTGCGGCTGGATCACCAGGTGAAGATTCTGCACGTTCTCGATACCGGCAGATTCAGACGGGTTGGCGGAATCGAAGAGATCGAGTCGGACGCGAGGGTCATCGCAGCGACGAACCGGCCGCTGCGGGACATGCTGGCGGAGAACACCTTTCGCAGCGACCTGTATTCGCGCCTGGGCACCTTCGGCATTCAGATGCCGCCGCTCGACTCGCACCGGGAAGACATCCCCAGGCTGGCACAGAAGATCTGGAGCGAGGTCGCACCAGACAAGTCGCCCCTGAAGCGGGAGGCCCTGGATTTTCTGAAGTCCGTGAGCTGGCCGGACAACGTCCGCGGCCTCCAGAACGCTCTCCGGAAGGTCGCTGTCTATGTTCGCGACGGCGCGCCCACCCGTGGACAATTGGCCTATGTGGTCGCCGAGACGTTCCCGGCGTTGCACGCCAGGTCCGGCGCCGCGCCTTCCACGGACTCCCTGGCGGAGTACGGGCCGCACGCTGAGTTCATGCGTCATTTGCGCCGCCTCGACCGATTGCATGCGAGCATTGCCGAGGCCCTCCTCCTGTTCGGTTTGGAGCGGGACCTGCGTGCCAGCGAAGTGGGGACCATCCGGCGCACCGTAACTTCCGGTTGCGACGAGCTACACACATTACTCAGAGAGCCGCTGCTCTTTTTCGATGAAGGTCTGGCTGGCCGGGCGCGATTGCTGGCGGAGGCTTTGGATAAGATGCTCCGCCTTCTCCCTCCGACAGCAAAGCGCCGCGGCGACGAGGCGGTTCCGGTCGAGGACGCCAAACGATTTTACGCGGATGTGCTGGCCGGGCGGCTCAGGGAAGTCCGCTCTTTGTTGTTCGACACCATTCACCTGATACTGGCCGGGCAGTCCGCCCCGCGACGCAGTTCGGGCCCGGCTCAGCGCGCGCATCGATGAGTTGAGTTTCTTCTCCCTCAGGCGCCTCATCGACCAACTCCACCGCCCGCACTGAAAGTGGATCCGACTCAACTCAACCGCGCCACTGATTCGCTGGAGTTTATCGAGTGGCATTGCTCCTGCACTTGACAGGTTGCTGAAAAAAACCGGGAACCTCAATTCGGACCACAGACTCAAGTGACCTGGCAGCACATGGTAGCACGGGCTTTAGCCGGTGACGGCGTTTTTCAGCAACCTGTTGAGCGCGGAGCGAATCACCACATGGCAAACGACCTTCAAACCTGGGGCAGGGCCGGCGAACAGCTCGCACTACAGCAGGTGGCGAGCTCGGTGGAAAGCCGGTTGGGGTTGCGCGTCGAATCATCGGGCGACAGCTTTAGCACCGCACCGGTTGCGGCGGACTTCACGGGACCCGAAATGGTCCGCGCGCGAATCGCCGACGGTGTGATCGAGATCGAAGTGACCCTGCCAGCCGTACAAGGCCGGGGTCCGATGGATCTTCCTTTCCGCTACCTGGAGAAGCTGGATCAGAAGGTTCGCCCGCGCCTGGTTGACGACCGCCCACGCCTCGATCTGCGAATCGATGCGGCGCCCATCGATCCCATCCGGCTCACCAGACTACAGGAGCAATTCGCGATCATCGCCGAGTTCTCCGCGGCTCTGCGAACCGAAGCACCCGTGAGTGGGCGCTCCATCGACCTGGAATCGCTCTACGAGGCGATCAAGGAGATCGCCGAGCCGGTGACGCCACTGACGCCCAGCCCGGGCGAGAATCTCCGCCGGGCGTTCGACCCCGCTGCACAATTTTTGCGCGCGGGCACCAGCGTCGCGCTACCGGCTGCCTCGCGCATCGAACAGCAGTATGCCGAGGCCGCCCTCGCGGCGCTCTTGCCCGGCTACGGCATACCCACTCTGGGGCGTTTGCGCATACCAGGATTGTCTCCCAAGGGTCTGGTGGAGGTTTGCGCAAAGTGCCCCGGGCCGCTCGCCGTGCATGCCTCCCAAATGATGAATGGAACCAGCCGCTATGAGCAGGACGAGTGGCGGCCCGCTCTGGAACTGTTGTCGTTGCGGGGGCAGGGAGCGCTGTTCACTGGCGCGTACGAAGAGATTTCCCGCGCCTTCGTGTTTCAGGGCGCGAAGCCCACACCGACGCAGCCGGCAATAGCGACCCTGCCGCCGGGGCTGGCGCCGCTGGGCGATCTTTGCCGCTTTGCCGTGCAGCGCGCCGGCGACGGTCAATTGCCCGCGAGAGCAATGGCCGAGCTTGCCGAAGAATTGCAGCGGACGCTCGCCGATGTTCCCACCGGCGGCGCGGAGCGCATTCTTCCGGAACTGGCGCGTAATGCCGTTCTCAACTGGAGTGGCGCGGCAAAGGTCTCCAGCGCCAGCCTTGCGCAGTCCCTGCTCTCGTTGAAGCAGACGTTCAGCGGCGCGCCGCCGCCCGCCCTCGTGGCCCGCGATGGCGAGTTGCAGGAGCGGTTGCTGCGCCGCCTGCTCGACCCCGCGCTCGGAGGTTTTCTGAAGGACACCCTCACCGGTCAGGACGACGCGATCGACGAACTGGTCCGCCGTTTGCGAGCCGAGGTTCTCGGCCGCCCGTTGCATCAACCGTTGCGCTGGGCTTCGCTGGGCCCGCCGGGCGTGGGGAAGAGCGACAGCGCGCGCCTGATTGCAGAATGGATTGGCGTACCGTACGAGAGCGTGGACCTGGGCAGCTTCGCCGATTCCTACACCGCCAACGCGCAATTGCGCGGGAGCGGCCGCGGCCTGGTCGGGTCCAACGAAATGGGGCGGCTCGAATCGCTCAGCAAAACGCACGGCGGTGTGGTGGTGGAGTTCGCCGATCTCGACCATGCCCCCGTGCACGTGCGGGCGCAACTGGCGGACCTGTGCCTGCAGGTGCTCGACAAAGGAGCATTCGAAACCGCCAGCGGGGCCACCTGCTCGTCGGCAAATCTCATTGTCCCGTTCACACTGAACCTGCCGGACGGGCGCGACGAAAAGCTCCACCGCGGAATGGGCTTCCAGACGGTCAACAGCCCCATGCAGCGATTGCACCGCGCCATCGAGGAATTGAAGCTGATCGTATCCAGCGCATTCCTTTCCCGCGTGGGCACGCCGATTCTGTTCGGCCCACTCGATGACGACGCGCTCGCGCTCATCCTGGAGCGCGCGGTCCGGCATGCGCTGGACACCGCTTGCGAACGTCTCGGCGCGTCTATCCCCGTTTGGCGCATTCCGGCGGGCTTCGGCCGACGCCTGCTGGCTCTCGCGCCGGGACAGACGGCATCGCTCGGCGCCCGCGGTCTGGCGGAGCATGCGCGGGTCTGGGTCGCGGAAGCGGTAGCCGGAAACATTGCCTTTCTGCGCAGCACCCCGGCGGAGGCGCGCATTCAACTGGATGAGTCCGCCAGAACGCTGAAGATCACGGAGTAACCACACATGTCGAAAACCGTTTTCCCTCTGCATCACGACGACTACAGCCGCTGCGGTCCCGACGATCTGGTCAGCCTCCCCGGTCCGCCGGACCAGTTGCCGCTGATTCTGCCCCGGCGCAAACTCGAGATCGTCGCGCTGTGCATTCTCGAATCGGCCACGCTGCATCTGTCCGGACCGACGGGCTCCGGCAAGAGTACTCTCGTCGAGTATGTCTGCGACCCGTCGAATCTCCGCGCCATTCTGCATGGCATGGGGCGCGCGTCGTCGAAGGCGCCGCTCCTGTACGCCATACAAATGGCGACTTTCGATTCGCCCAGCGAGCTCTATTCCCGCCGCGCGCTCAAGGACGGAGAGACCTGGGATGAAGACTCCATCATGGTCAAGGCCCTCCGGGACGCAGCCAGCCAGACGGATTCTCTCCCGGTGTTCTGGCTGCGCGAGATGGGCCGTGTCGCCTCCGCCCAGATTCAGGGTGCACTGCTGGACCTCATCACGCCGCACCCCATTCTGCTGCCGGATGGTTCGCGCATTCAGGTGAGCGCCTGCTGGATCGCCGACAGTAACTACCAGGCCGAGCACGACGCCACGCACACGCTGGTCCCCTTCGACGAGGCTTTGAAGCGCCGCTTCAGTCACCAGGTGACGCTTCCCTGGCTCCCCGCCGAGCAGGAAGCCGAAGTCCTGAAGCATCTGCTCTCGCAGCGCCTTACCGCCGAGCAGCGCAGCCGCATTCCGGACGAGGCCCTGGACAAGACCGTCAAACTGGGCGCGTCTATTCGCGCGCGGAAAGCTGAAGGTGTCCTGAGCACGCTGGTGCCGCCGACCATTTACAGCTATCTGGCATTCCTCGAGTTGCTGGCCCGAACCGGATGGAGCGTGTGGGATGCCGCCTGCTGCACGCTGCTCGGCAACGCTTCGCAGCAGGACGCGAAACTGCTGCCCTCGGTGTTTAACGAGGCCTTCGGCCTGGCGGTTGCGCCGGATGAGATGGCCGAATCCACCGCGGGGAGCTTGTTTTGACATGAACACTGAATACAGAGACTACTGGCGGCGGCCGCGCTCGAAATCCGACTGGGCCGGCGTTCAGCTTTCCGACGCATTCGGTGTCGAGTACCACACGCGCCTGCTCGGCCAACGGAAGTTCTTCGACGCCGCCCGTCAGTCGCAAAAGCGCGTCGCCCAGTTGTGTGGCGACCGCGACCTGCAACCGCGCATCCATCCTCAGCTTTCCCTGGCGCACACGTCCTTCCCGAACGGACCGGCGGTGCGCGCCTGCCTCGGACACACCGCCTTTCTCGAATTCAGGGCCCGCACGCGCATCTCACTCCTCGAACCGGCCGCGGAAAAATACCTTACCGATTCCGCCGCTTCGGTGCTGGGCGTGGACCCGCACGCCTATGAGCGCCTGGTGCGCGACGCCGCCGAAAGCGTCAACACCCGCCTCCTGCTGGAATCGCTGGTGCATCACGGCCTTGTCGACGTGGAGGCGTATCGGCTGGTAGTGGCCCATCAGCAGATGCCCGTCATACAGACGCTGCGCGATGTACTGTTCGCCGCCGTGGTCTTCGGTGAGCTGCTGCCGCCGCACAACGGTGACTTGCATCCCTTCACGGGCGTACTGCTTGCCGCCGCATTGACGGCATCCCGACCGTTCTTCTCGCAGCTCGAATGCGGGTGCCCGCCGGACCCCGTGGCGTGGGGCCTGGAATGGACCCGCGAACTGATCTGCGCGCTCCGGCCATACCTCCCGAACGCCTCATCGGCGCAAGAGCGGGACCATGGCATCCGGCCCTGGCAGCATTTGTCCGGTTTCGCTCAACCCGCTCCCGGCGAGCAGGGCGACCACTTCGCCCCGCTCAAGGGCAGAAAGCCGCCATTCATCGAACCGGCGCAGGGTCCGCCCCCCACGCCGCAGCAATCGCTGATGCAGTCGCTGTTCCAAACGCTTGCCGGCAAGGCTGAGTCGGCGGAGGACGACCCGCAAGTGCGGCGTATCGCCGAGACTCTTTCCTATTTCGACCGTGCTGTGGGGAAGGCCTCCGGGCAGACGAAGAGCTGGCAGGACATGCGTGCGGATCTGGTGGAGCAATCCCTCGCCGCCGCACCGTTTGACCAGGGACCGATAGAGGGGGACTCGCTGGCCACGGGTCAGGAAGTGATCCTTCCCTTCGGCGACGGCGGCAAGTTCACTTCCCAGATTCACGACCGGCCACTACCACTTTCTCCGGACCGCATGGCGGTGGAACGACTGCGCGAACGCGCGCAGCCCATCGCAGAGGCGCTTCGCCGGAGCATCTATCCATCGGTTGCCGACGTCGTAGTTCCGCAACGCTTCGCCGCCAGCGGCCGGCTGGATGCCGGGCGGCTGCCGCTATTCAAGGTGAGCGAGACGCTATACACGCGCCTGCGCATCCGGCCGATGCCGGACCCCGCGGGGCGAGCGCTGTTCCTGCTGGCCTGCGATGGGAGCGGCTCGCTGAATCGCGACCAGATGACCATGGCCAAGACTCTGGCCTGCGCGTGGCTCAACGCCACAATGCAATCGAGTATCGAGGTCCTCGCGGGGCTCTACACGAGTGGTCATATCCACGGGCACGTCAATGGACCCGTGGTGAATTGGATTTATCATCCTCGCAAGACTCCGGCATTGAGCCGCGCCGACGGCATGCGCGCATTGGCGTCTCTGGCGGATGAGGGCGACGGAGCTCAGCGGGATGCGTTGTCGCTTCAATTCCTGCTGAACGAGGCGCGGTCGCTGGCGCGCGGCGCCAACATCTATGTTGTCCTTTTGTCCGACACCGCCTGGAACCAGAGCGGTGACGGGAGAATCACCGCCGCCGAGGAAGTGACGGAAGTACTCAGGAAGGCGCGCGCGGAGCTTGCGGAGAAGCTGCACATCACGCTGGTCGCTCTGGGCGGAAGCGGCAGAACCGGCATCGACGACGCCGTAGACCAGATCCTGCGCGTTTCCAATCCCGAGTTGAAAGACCCCGTGGTGGTCGCCGGCCGCATCTCGAAACTTGTCGCACAGTCGATCGCCGAGCGCAGAAGACTGCTGACCCCGAGGACGTGAATCATGGCCGACTACTATGGATCCGCCTGGCCGCACGAACGTCACGCGCGCAACTGGCGCAACGCGGTCCAGCCGCTGCTGGAGCACATCCGGACGTACGACCTTCTTCGGCGGAAACTCGAAACCGAAGGCGGTGCCGTCCAGGATCTTCAGATCATGGCGGCGCACCTGGAGGCGGCGATCCCGGTGGCCGGCGCCACGCAGGGCACGGAGATCTCTCTCGCCGACACCGCGGGCGCGCAGCGTTTTCTCGACGATGTGGGCTGGCAGTTACTCCGCCTGCAGGTGCGCCGCGATTCCACCGGCCTGCCCCTTTACTATCTGGCGCGGATCGGTGAGGACTACTGGAGCTATCAACTGGTGGTGGAAGACATCTACGTGAGCCCCGGCTTTCCCGCCGACGACGAGCGCTTTGTGCAGTTGATGTCGTACGCCGGGCACGAGCAGCACTATCTTCGCCTTTCTTCGTTGCGCGCGAAAACGGTTGTCCTTGCCGGGAACGACGACGACCGCGTGGACGATCTCCTCCTCAAGGTGGGCCGCCACGTCCTTGCCGCCGCGTGGCACAGCGACCAGCGCATTTCCAGCGCGATTGCGCACCACCTGGGCGCCAGGGAAATCCTCAACGCCGTCGAACTGCTCTATCTGGTGCTCTCCGGCGACCTCTCTTCCATCCGCGACGAAATCGCCAGTGACCCGCTCGCGCGGCGCTTCTTCGAGCAGGTGTACCCGCAACCCGCAATCCGCCAGCTCCTGGAGGTGCTGCCACAACTTGACGGCAACCGTCTGGCGGGAATGCCCGGGCGGGCCCTGGACTTGTACAGCACCCTGACCGCGGAGTTCAACCGTTTCCTGCGCACGCCCGTGGGGTGGAATTCCGCGCAGCCGGCGGTGCCGCTTTACAAGCTGGTGCTGGCTAACTGGCGACGGCTGCAACTGGTGGCTCCGGTGGTGAAGCAGAGCGCGGCGCTGCGCGATGCCGTGAGCCGGCTGGTTCAGGCGTCCGTGGCGCTGCGGGAGGAACTGCTCGCCGATACATAGAGGCCGGTGCACGCCGGGCCGGCCACCGTAATATCATCGAGGCAACATGAGGCGGCTGGTGGTGGGCGACATTCACGGCTGTTTCGACGAGTTTTCCGAGCTTCTTGAGAAAGCGGGACTTTCGGACGATGACGAGGTTATCTCGATCGGCGACATGATCGATCGCGGGCCCCGGTCGCCGGATGTGTTGAAATTCTTCCGGACCCGGCCGAACGCCACGTCCCTGTTTGGGAACCACGAGCGCAAGCACGTGATGGTTTGGTCCGGCGTGGGCAGCCTCACGGCGTCACAGATCCTGGCACGCGACCAGTTTTCACCTCAGGCGTACGCAGACGCGATCGCATACATGCGGCAGCTCCCTCATGCGCTGGACCTGGATGAGGCGATACTGGTTCACGCATTTCTCGAACCGCGAATTCCGCTGGATCGGCAGGATGAGCGCGTCCTGGTAGGCACCCTCGGCGGCCAGCGTCATCTGGAACGGACCTGCTCCCGCCCGTGGTGGGAACTGTACAAAGGCAGAAAGCCGGTCATTGTCGGTCATCACGACTACACTCGCAACGGCCAACCGTTTGTATATCGAGAGCGAGTTTTCGGGATCGACACCGGTTGCTGCAGCGGCAGGAAGTTGACCGGAATTCTGTTGCCCGAGTTCCGCTTTGTGCAGGTCTCCAGCCTCCGGAATTACTGGGCCGATGCAAGGGAGCCGGAGGACGAAAGCGCGGATTGAGTCACTGGCTCGGGTCGCGGCGCTTTACTTCCAGCCCAGCCTTCGCCAGAATCTCCGGGAACGCGCGCACGGCATCGCGATCATAGTTCCTGATGTCGTCCGGCAGTTCCGTCCAACTGACCAGGCAGTCGTGGATCTTGCGGGAGTCGTCGCGCGTCTTGCCGTAGCGCCAGCCGTCGCGCAGCCGTTCCACGTTCCAGCGGCCGTGTTCCAGCTCGGCCATCCGTTCCACCTCGGCGTCGGTGAAGTCCGACAGGACGGCCGGAAGCCCATCCACCTTTTGAACCTGGAAGCCGGCGGCCTGGAGAATCTCCACCGAGTAGCGCGCCTGTTCGAGATTGGCTCTCTTAAAGGTCCCATCCAACCTGTCCCAGGGCTGCATATTCGGCGGGAGCCTCCTGGCGCTGCTGGACACGTATCTCGCGTGGAAACACTTCGCCATCTCCTCCTGGTCGGCTGGCGCCAGATCGTGATCCGACGGCATCACGAACGCGCGAAGCGTCGCGGAGTCGAAAGGCAGTTCTTGCAGGTTGGGCAGACCGGACCAGAGGCGATCGGCCAGCAGTTGTTCGGCCGTGCCACCGGTGCCGGTGACGATGCCCACCGACGCGCCAAGACCGAGTGCAATCCGATATTCCACGGCGCTGAGCGGACCGCCGCCGAAGCCGAGCAGGAGAACATTCCGAGCCTTGACTCCCGCACCCAGAAGGTCGGACCAGTTCCGCAAAATCTGCTCCGGCAGGAACTCCCGGCCCACGGTGATGCGTTCGTCGTAGTGCGGGTGGGGCGATACTCCGTCAGGCAGCCTTGCGGGCCGGTACGCGATGAGCGTGAACTGTTTTCTGCCCTCGCAGGCGAGTTCTCCGGCCACGTCGCCGATGCAGCCAGGAACGCCCGAGGTGGTGCCGCCGGAAACGATTGTGCCGCGGAAGCTCCCGCAAGCCTCCTTCAACAGGGGACGGATTCTCTCAGCCAATTGGGGCGTGAGGCTGGCTGCGCCACCGGCAATAATCAGCACCGGCGAAGGGAAGGGAGAGTTCGCGGCGGGGTGGCCCTCGCTACCCGCGGCGCGGCCCAAAGCGAGCAGGTCGACAACGCGCTGCGCTTCCGGAGGCAGCTTCACGCCGAAATGGATGCCCCGGATCCAGCTCTCCTGCTCGCTCAGAATATCCACTGGCACGCAATGCACGCCAGCGAGGCAGTGGCCGATGCCGCGCGCGTAATAGCCGAGCGCTTCGTCCCATTTCTCCAGAAGGAGACTGAGGCGGCCGGCTGTGAAAAAGGCATAGGGCAGTTCGATGCCGGCGGCGGCGTGCGCCAGACATGTCCGGATGGCCTCGCGGATGGTGGTGGCCATGCTCGCGGGCAGGCCGCTCTGATTTCCGAAATGCAACTCGAAGCCCAGCATGGCAGCCAGGTAGTAAGGATTCGCGGGTTCGTGTTCATGCGCCAGCCGGAAACAGGTGCGCGCTTCGTGCTCCTCGCCAGGGATCACCGCCGTCGCCCAGCCCAGCCGTGCCAGCGCGCGCGCGTGCAGGCTCTCGCGTTTTCGCAGATGAGGGACAAAAGCCGACTCCACGCATGCGCACAGCCGGGCGGACTCCTCCAGGTAGCTCCTGCCTTGCAGGTACTCCGCGCACGTGGGCCTTTCCCGGTGAATAGAGCAGAGGCTGTGTCCCAGCTCCAGCAGTAATTCGCACCGGTTGGCGTCGTGCACGTCCGCGTACGCGGCCAGCAACTCGACCACCCGCCGGTGATCTCCTGACGCGCCCACCAAACGCGCGAGTTTCAGCGCCAGGGCGGGCTTCTTCTCCGCCTTGATCTCATTGTCCAGGATCAGTTGCTGGATCCCAATCTCTTTGCGGACATCCTCCCTTGTGGCGAAGGCCGTGTAGTTGGCGATCAACCCGTCCAGATTGTCGGCCAGCACGTTGAAATTACGGTCGCCCTCTTCCATGAGTGCGGCAAGCAGCGCTCCCGTGCGCGTGACCTCGGCGGACAGCTTCAGCTTATTCTTGTACATGCGATCGTGCAGCGTGTCCGCCCAGGCATGCTGCAGCCACGTCCGCACCTGAATCTCCGCGCGCTTGTCGCCAATGGCCGCCCGTTCCTCCGGCGCGAGCCCAAGGGCGGCCGCCCGGTCGGGCCGCAACCGAACGATGTAGTGCATGTCGCGATAGCCGAACTCTTCGGTGCTCAGCAGCAGGCCCTTGTCCTCGCTTTCGAGAATCTCGAAATTGGCCTCGATAAAGCCGCGCACCGCGCGCACCTGTTCGCCAGTCTGCATGATGACGCGGGCGCCGCACAGATCGGTCATCTGGTTGACGGCATCGGGATACCTTTCGAACCTGCGGGCTGCTTTCTCGGCGAAACTCGACACGGTTTTCGCGCGCGCCTGGATGAGCGCCTCGGGGAACGAGACCTGACAGGCCCGTTCCAGCACGCGCCGGAGGGCATCCGCCCAAATGACGTACATGGGGCGCACTTTCGTGAAGGCCTCGATCTGTTGTTTGTGAACCTCGGGAGTGAGCACGGTCTTGTCGGGCATGGGATCGCATCCTCCGATGCGGCTCATCTAACGGCTCTTACTGGCGCGCCTGGCGGGCGTTGCGTTCATTTCGGCCAGCCGGCGCTCGATGGCGGCGATGGCCTCTTTTCGCGACCGGGCGGCCGGGATGTCCCGCAGGTCCTGATTGAAGCGCCGGTCGAATTCCTCAATCATCCTGGCGATGGTTGGAGCGTGGCGAGTAAAGATGGTGTGCCGGTACCCCTCGCCCATCCTGCCGTAGATGGAGTGTGCCGCGAACCAATCTCCCACAATCGTGATGCTCTCTTTCATGCCATGACTGGCCATCGCCACCTGGCACAATCGATCCGGCATGGAGCGGAGAAAGCTTAACAGACACTGCAGGCGCGTACGCGTGGCATCGCCGCCGTAGAACGCGTAATTGAGACTCAGGTCGATCACGATCCGGCAACCCTTCTCTCGTGCGTGCTCGGCGAGCGCCCGGCGCTCCTCCCGCAGGACTTTGCAATGGTACTCCGACTGGTGTACGTTGCCGTAGCGAAGCTGCCAGACCGGGTGATCGATGGTCTCGTCGGGAATGTGCAATGAACTCAGCCCACCCAATTGCCGCACGATTCCGGAATAGCCCATCAGCGTGACGGCGCGGGCGTACTGCGCCAGAAGAACAGCCCGCTCCTCGGTTGTGGCGGCGCATTCATAGAGCGCGCCGCCGAGCGCTTTTTGTACGCACGTTTCCAGGGCCTTCCGCGTCATCCGCGACCCCAGCTCCACTGCGTCAAGGGTTTTCAGTCTAATTGCTTCTATGCCGTGCAAAAACTCGCCGGGCTCGCAATCGATGGCCACCGGCGCAGTGGGCACATGCGATGCGACGGCGTAGCCAATCTCCTGCTGCACCCAAGGCCGTTTGAGTGAGCTCCTGGTCAGCAGCGGGAGGAAGACGTGCGCGTGTGTGATGAAGTTGACGATCTCCTGCGGGAACCCGGCGCCTACCTGCAATCCCTTGTCGTACATGGCGACCATCCCGTTGTTCTCCAGCACTTCGGCGATGACCCGCGCCAGCTCCGCATCTTCGTGCGAGTAGCTGATGAATACCCGAAACGGGCGGTCCGGGGGAACGGCTGTCGCCGGATGGGCCGCCTTCCTCGCGGGGAATAAGACCTTCGTCAACGACTGCTTCATGATGTCGAGGCTACCTTACCCCGCGGCGGTCTGCGCGACACGAGCGGGCCGCGGAGCCTGGCCTGTTTTGGCGCGCACCGACTTCCAGAACATACCTTGCGTATAGACGCGCTTGCGGCCGAGCACGACCAGCGGAAGGGGAACCAGCACAAACTCGGTCAGCCACTGACTCACCATGAAGTCGGTATAGCCGGCCATGGCATTGTCCACCGCCAGCGCCCCCAGCCTCTCCGCGAAAATCACGTCCGAAACGCTGGGACGAATGGAGCGAATCAGGTGGCGAGGTTCGTTCGTGACCACTCTGAAATCTTTCCAGAAATCCCCATACTGCTCGCGGAGCTCGGTATTAATCCTCTCCTGAAGCAACCTGGATACCATTTTCAATCCGGCTGAACGCAAAGCATCGGGTGTCTGACCCAGAACACGGCCGTCGTTGGCCGCGAATTCTCTCACCGCGGCTTTTTCTCTGGCAGACAGGTTCACGGTGGGGCTGTCAATGTGCAGGAGAGGGTCCCGGGGAAGAGAGGTCTCGGCCATGACGATCAGCCCGTACGGCAATTGCTCGTCACGCCACCTCGTGAACAGGAGGTCTTCCATGCGCTCGCAAATCTCGTCGATACTCCAGGGTTCTTCCGGAATCAGCACCAGGTCGCACACGGCGCTGTAGGCGGCATGGCTGGCGACGAAACCGGAATCCGAGCCGAACAATTGGACTATGCCCAGACGCGGATTCGACTCAACTTCCGTGTGCAGGTTCAGAATCGCCTCGCGTGCCCTTTCCACCGCGGACATGAATCCAAACGATTGCCAGACCCACAGGATGTCGTTGTCCATCGTCTTCGGAACGCCGACCACGGTGATTCCCGGCGCGCGTTTGTGAATGGCATGTGCCGCGCGCATGCTTCCGTCACCGCCGATCACGTAGAGTATTCTGACTTTATCGTTCGTCAATTTGGAGATCGCGGCGTCCAGCGCCTTCTCCCGATCCGAGGCCTTACCGGGGTCCGTTTGCGGCAGTAAATCATCCGCCCGAGAAGTGCCGAGCTTCGATCCTCCCAGTTCGGCCCATCCGGCAACTCCTCGCGAAGTCAGAGGGTAAGCTTCGGCTCCTTCGGCAAGCCCCCCGAAACCGCGTTTGTACCCGTTGATTTTCAAGGCGTAGCGTTTGGTGGACTTCGCCTTATAAAGCTCGTGCCGTGTGACGATTCCATCGATCACCGCGTTGATGCCCGGAGCGATTCCGCCAGAAACCAGAATTCCGACGGTGAGACTGTTTCCCTCCCCAAGAGTGTAATGTAGTTCCTCGCGTGGCCCGGCTTCGAGAAGGGTCAGCGCGGCGACCTGTTCGCGTCGGGCCGTTCGCGTATCGACGACGATCTGCTCCTCAGGCTTCTTGAAATTGCCGCTTTCATCCTCTGGAATCTTGTTTGGCTCAAAGACGGCGCCGTCGCCCGGCGTCAGTGTGGGCCAGTTCCATGGGCAACCCTGTGCTGCGCGCTTCAGCGCTTCACCTCTGTTGGCGTTGGGACTGATGTAGGCCGCGACAATGTCCTTCTCGTAATCGAATGGGTACCCAATTGGGAGACCGTCG
>Ga0326727_10018210_pt1 | contig 14384 bp, 22 predicted proteins | sample MB2enrmetagenome_FD_207643 | JGI IMG/M metagenome (GOLD analysis project Ga0326727, IMG submission 207643) | Lab enriched peat soil microbial communities from McLean, Ithaca, NY, United States - MB29MY | ecosystem: Environmental > Terrestrial > Soil > Wetlands > Peat | place: USA: New York...
ACAAAAGAAGGCCGGTAGTGCGCGGCGAATACAACCGCAATGGATACGAAGTCTGGAGTGAGGGTCAGCACGTTTACTCGGCTGGCAATCACGTCCAGGATTCCAGCCAACCTGCCCTGTGTAAAGACGACCGCCTGCCGTTAAAAACCATCCGGCGGTTCTGCATCAAGACAGCCCGGGAGATTGCCACAGAACAGCGCGGGCGTTTTGTGGGTGTGGAGCGTGTAACGGAGGACCAATGAAATCCATCACCTTCACCGTGCAAATCCAGGCCGACTAGCCGTTGGGCATGCTGGGGATGACCACCACACGGTTAGTGCCGGTGTATCCCGTGATGGTGATGGTGCCGTTATTGGTCCTTTAAGTAAATTGGGCTTGCACGACGGCCGAGATGTTGACGAACGCTAGGCCGAGGGCGACGACGATTAGACGCTATACTGTTTTCATTTTACCCTCGTTTGAGGCATCTCTCCACTCAGGATAACCTATTTCACAAGGCGATAATACTGTGCAGGCTTGTTCGTGGGCATGGTGACTGTGATGGATGAGCCGTTCGGAGCCAACTGGCCTTGCACCAGAGACCAAGGACCGAAGAGGATATCGGAGGACTCGAGGCTAAAACCGCTCACGTCTGTTCCTCTGAGGCCGAGGTTCAAGGTGTTTCCCGATCTGGTTATGATCATGGGCATGACAACTCCGACAGCCAAGTTCAGCAACTGGAAGGTCTGTATATGCCCTCCAGGCACGACGCCAAGCGTGTTCCCATACCAGGCGTCACCTCTACTGAAGACCCAAGTATTGGAGACCACTTGAAACTCTTGCCGCTCGTGGAAAGAACTGGGTTCATTCCAATCAAAAGCTCTTGGAGCGAGTCCTCTGCCAACACGGAGGAATAAAGGGTCAAAGTGCCATGTGACGTTATATTGGAATGAGTTGGTCGGACTGAGCATGGTCTCAATAAAGATCGGCACCGCAATTGTTGGATTGATGATGAAATGAGCCACAGCGACGGGATAGCTGGAGTGGGAATAGCTGATGTCTCCTTGGCCGCCCATTCCCACTGCGTTTCGGATGTTTGCGCTGAATGTCACACCGATGGTGGCTAAATTGGCACCATTGAAGTTCGTTGTTCCGAGCGGACCCAGAGTGTACATGGCCGTTCCTGCCGCCATGACATGCAAAGGCGTCCACACGATGGAGCCAACTCGAAATGGTTGACCGTCCCAATGGGTGGGTGCATTGGCGAGGGAGAACGGGCCCAGTATCTCATCCGTCTGCCCATCAACTCGCCACATCAGGCTGTAGCGTCCTGTTGCAGGTGGAGGATTCAGCCAAGGGGCGTTTGTCGTCAGCACTCTGGCCATAAGAGCAGCGGCGTTATCGGCAGCGTTCACCGACACCACAGTCCATATCAGGTAAACGAACAGGGGGACACCAACAGAGCGGGAGGAGCGACTTCTCCAAGCAACATGATTTCTGCCCAGCATATTCTTATCCTTTCAGTTGCATCTTGGCAGGACCAGCCCCGCAGTGGCGGAGTCGGCACACTGCTTTGATTGAACCATTACGGCTGGTCAGTGTGTGAGGCATTATTGATGCCAGCCGCCGGTGATGCAGGAAGGGTCTAGAAGACCAGAATCTGTCGTCCGATATGTCGTCACATTGAGAAAAAGTCACGCAAAATGCGTGAAAATCACGCATGGCTCGATGCAGGCGAACCGACGCATTACTAACCACTCTGCTGTTTGCCTCGATTGGGAGGACGGGAGCCTGCAGGAGGAATCGCCTGCACGGCGTTGTCCTACTGGTCAGGGCAGGAGTTTTTTTAACAACGTCACGCTGCTGCCAGGATCAATCCGAATCAACGGCTGGCAGGTATGGACCCAGCAGATGCACAAGCTCCCTTGGCAGTCGCTTGGGTTTACTTTCAACGGAGGTGCAAACATGCAGCGTGTCGCCCTCGACTAAACACCTGGAATTCTGGCCAAGGATGCGATGACGGAAATTAAGTCGCACCCCTCTTGCCGCAGTTACACTCACCTCAATTGTCAGCAGATCGTCATAACGTGCAGGAGCGTGATACTTGAGATGGCACTCCAGCACAGGAAAGCCGGTGCCCTCCTGCTGCAAAACCGCCAAGGGCTTGCCGATATGCCGGAAGAATTCGCCTCGTGCCCTATCCAGCAAATCAAGATAGCGAGAGTGATAAACGTGGTTTCCAACCGTGCAATCAGCATAGCCCACCCGGTAATTCCAGCGAAAGACGTTCTCAGACATGCGCACCAGTGTAACAGAGAAACAGGAATTCTCGACCCATAACCGTTTGAACCACTTCACATGACCAAACAAATCACCCGAGTTTGGTCCTTTGCGTCTGACTCCAACCCCAACCTCGAATACGAAACCCTGCAATACACGGATGGTACAACCTACCGTAATTGCAAGGGCTGGACCCGTCGTGTGGCCGCAGATGGAACCCGCTCGTGCAAACATACCCGGCTAGTGGATATGGGCATAGCGGATCAACACTGCAAGGCCACGCATTCATATCAACAAAACCATCAACAACATCAACCAAATCAACAAGTTACAACAAATGCCAACCATCACACGTTCCAAATCCCCAAGCTCGGACATCGCAAATTCGCCATCTGACGCCATCACTTCAGGGATCGACCATCAGGAGTCTTGTTGCTCAGGTCCGGAGTCTCCAAGATGATCACCCAATCATGGTCATGGTCTGAGGGTGCGGCGCATTTCCAGCAGCCTTGGGCGTCGGCCTGAATGATCCCTATCGGTGTTCTCGCACCACTGACCGGGTCGAAACGGATGGCGTTCTGCTTAGCGTGCGGGCCAAGGCTGCGCACCTCGACTGGCTCATGCTGCGGTACATAAACGAGGCGCACTAACCCTGGGATGCCTGCCGCTTGAGGTTCATGAGCGAGATCATTCACCTCGGCTAATCGCCCCCAGGGTCGGTCACCATAACGGCCAATAATCAGGGAATCCTGCCACTTGCTGTCGTCAAAGCCAGGGCGATCCCAACCTGCTACCTCGGTTTGTGAGCATCGCCATTTATCACTCGTTACCCAGCGACAGGATTCCCCATCCGTGCCTTTGACCTCAAGGCAAGCGATCAGACCGGCTGGATTTTGGGGAACGTTGGCGGGCTTGTTCTCGGCAACGATGGCGAGCAAGTTCGTGCCATTCTTAAGGAATCCGCGCAGGTCTTCAAATTGCCGCCCGCTGTGCCAATCGGAGCCGGTACCCAGCAAGTGACCATTGAGCCAAGCGGAGAACCAGTCATCGGCCGAAACCCTCAAGCAGGCGTGATCCCAGGTCTTTCCTTCCGGCAGAACGAAAGTCAGGCGGAAGCATCGCTTCGCTGCAGGTGCATCCTGAGCAGGATTCCCCTCCGGAAACCAGATCCATGAAGAAACGTCCAAGTTCAGCAGCGGTTCAACCGGCGAAATCGCCCATTCCGGGTGCGGCTCAAAACGCTGCCATGGGTATTGCTCCAGCAGAGCCTTTGCGAGCCCCACTTGCTTCGACCCGGGCAAGTGCATTGCCTCATTCCAAGGGATCTGACCGTAGCTGCCACCGTGCGGAGATTTTCCGTGGGGCTGACCCGGTCGATTGCATTGCCAGATACCATTGGCTCCGTAAGTGTGGCCCGCAGCGCCATTCATCAGGCAGATCCAGCACATGCGCCGAGTCCATTCTGTGGGCAGACTGTCGCTGAGCATCTCGTAGCTGGCCTCCCCGTCGATCACAGGCATCATCGGCTTGCTGGCATAGGAGTCACGCACGGCACCAATCGTAACCGGCACTGCCTCGCGTTGGCCATGTGGGGTCTGGAGCATATCGAAATCCAACAGGCCGGTGTCATCGGTTGCATGTCGCGCCGTGTAACGACCGATAGCGGTGGGGTGGATGGTCACTAGCCGATGGAAGGGATCGGTCTCTCGCACATACTTCATGACCTCCGTCCATCCATGCACCTGCTCGCGATCATCATAGGGGAACTTCGGGACCAGGTACCAAGGCAGATTTGCTTCTCCCGCGACACACCACACCACTGGCCAAGCCCCATAACGAGCAATCAAGTAGCGCCAGTGCGCCTTCATCTTCTCGATTCCCATCCAGGGCAGAAAATAGCCCCAGGTGCCAACGAGGCAGGGCGTAAAGCCCTGTTGGACCAGATAACCAAGCCTCCGATCCGCCGCGTCGAAATACTCAGGCCGGATGCTGGCGTAATTGGTCGCCCATGGAAAACCGGCTTCATTCGCACCGCGTAGATCAAAAGGCGGCATATCAGGATAAAGCCCCGCCACAATCTGGATGACATTAAACCCTTTCTCACTCCGATCCTTGCGGCGTAAACGAAAGAACGAGCCTATTGAGGAGGTGGGCTCTTTCTTTTTAGCTGTCAGGCATCCCGTCACCACCAAACTCAATAAAGCTCGAAGATCGACTCTTTTCCCAGGTGCTTGATGAACTTCTTGAGCACGACAGACAACTTCTGCGCTGGCCCGCCGATATCAATCCAATCTTCCACCGACCCACGGAAACAGAACCGTTCAGCCAAAAATAACCTCTTCTCCGGGTCAGCCAGCACGAAACGCATCACTGCCATGCAGCTGGCGTTCTGGATGGCTGCCTGCTTGATCTCGGCCTTGCTGATCCAGGGCAACGCAATACTTTCGAGTCCGGCGGTATTGTCCGGGGCTTCGTAAATGATGATGGCGGTTTTCTTGACCTCGATTCGGTACCGCCACTCTTCTGCATGGCGCTTGAGAGCTTCCTTCACCAAAGCCAATTCCTCATCGGTGATTATTTTGGGTTGCTTTCGTCGAAGGAAAACTTGGCCGCCAACGTTTTCGTAGATTTCGAATCCCTCGGGCACGGCATTCACCAGCGGTCCCTCCAGGTCTGTCGAGAAAAAGTAATTCGGCTTCCCGCCTTTACCCTTGCCTGCGTGCAGATAATAAATCTTTCCGGTTCTCGTGATGTGCTGGATGCTCATAATCAAGCTTCTGGGGATTTAGCGTGCCTCACAACCATCGCACCAGTTCAGCTAGCGGTCTGCGCCGGGACGCAGGAGGTATTCCTGCATCCGGATCGGACGCGTAACCCACCGTGATAACGACCACCGGCTTCACGGACGCTGGCCAGCCAACGATCCTGGCCACCACACGAGGTTTGATCCAGCCAATCCAGCAGGTACCCAAGCCGAGTTCCGTTGCTGTCAGCACCAGATGCTCCCCTGCGATACCAATGTCCACCCAAGGATAATCCACACCCGAGACTGACGCCGCGACCCGATGCGTCACAAAAGAGCGTTCCATGCCGATGACCACGTGGACAGGAGCATCGATCGCCCACGTCATCTTGATGCCAGGCAGGAAGCCGTCCTCAACGATGCGCCGCCTCAAATCAGGGTCGAGTAATACGGCAAAACGCCACGGTTGCTGGTTGCAGGCTGAGGGAGCGAGACGGGCAGCCTCCAAGATCTGCAACAGATGGACCTGGGGCACTGGAGTGGGTTGATAGGCACGGCAACTCACCCGCCGCGCAATGGCATCCCTTACCTGCATTCCCGTTGGGTCGCTAAGTAATTCACTGCCGTTTTCCGGGTTGTGACTCATGGAGATGAAATTTCATACGGCAGACTAATTATGACCTGGCCGTGACTGCGTCAAGGGGTTTACGAGAACGGTTCTTCCTGGTGCTTCTCCAAGACGGGCATAATCAACGTCAAGGAGTCGCCCCCGTCCTGCCAATACGAGTCGGTTCATGGTATAAGAAAATAGAGAGGTCTTTCGCCGTGTTGACGAATGGCCTGGGCTTGCATAACCAAACAGAAAGGAGCAAGAATGGATTCAGAAAATAGAAATCGCGTGATGTTCAAGAAAGGCGACATCATCATCAAATCGGAAGCCGCATATCCCGCCGGCGCTCTCGTGGTCGATGGCTACGACGAGCGAGGGAGGCTCATGGCGCATCCGCTTGGTGGGGGACCGCAATACTTCTTCAAGCCTGCGGTCGAGAAGAAGTTCCGAGTGGTATCCGAGGAAGAGAAGCGGCAGCCCTTGTGGAAAAGATCACGCTTCTGCATCGAGGGAATCGACGGAAACTTCGAAGGCTGGACGGATGAGGGCGTATGGGATTAACTTATCACTTCACGTTCAGTGCTCCCGCCAAGACTAAACCTGAAGAGCTGCTCAAGTTCCTTAAAGGGGTTGAGGAGGAAGCTAAGAAACTCGGATTCAACCCGACGATGGTGCTCAACGCGACTTTTGACACAGCGGAGCGACGGGAGTTTGCCCGGCGTTTGACGACAGGGCATCCGGTAGAAGACGAACGACTAAAAGGGGTCTCGCTCGTTCCCGAAGGCTTGCTCTGGCACCACGGTCAGGAAAGTGGGACTGGTCGCGTCATCCCCAGCAAAGGGGTCGTTTTGATCGTGACCAACGAACGCCAATGCGAAACCATATTTGGGTTCCTTCAGCACCCGGAGGAGATCCGGGATCTGAATGGAAAGGTTGTTGCCGTTACCGGTTTGGGTGGTCGATGGTTCTTCTGGGATTTTGTCAAAAGTCCTGACCCGCGCTACAGGAAGATCGTCAAGCGTTTCAAGGATGCCGGATATGTCGAGGAGGAAGAGGACGAATACGTTTGAATCAAAAGGGAACCTGCCTGTTGCCGGTTCCTTTTTTTAGCTCTCGCCCACGGAGTTCTAAAGCACCTTGGATTCTGCGAGTACACCACTCGGGCCTTCTGGCCAAGTCGTGCTCCCAAATTCGCACAACCCGCCAGCCGGCTCTTCGTAGCGTGCGGGTCACCAAGCGGTCTCGCGTCTTATTCGATTCCAGCTTCTCTGTCCAAAATTGGCGGTTGTTCGCTGGCGTGCAGGAGTGCGCCGGACAGCCATGCCAGAAACAGCCATCCACAAACACAGCTACCCTCGCCTCGCGGAATACAAAGTCAGGTTTGCCAAATACGGGCTGATGACGTCGCCAGCCATTAATGTGGTAGCCGGTTATGTCCGACCGTGTTCCAATGATTAGCTGCCTTTGGCGCTTTTGTGGTACCCCCAGCTTAGCCGCCCTTTCCGCCTGCCCATGGACGCGATAACCCATCGCCCTCGCTTCCTTCTGAACCTTGGTAAAGAACTTGCCGCCGGCCGCTGACTTGATGCCAAGAACGTTTTCCATGACGAAGGCTTTGGGTTTGAAGAACCCGACGTAACGGAGAAAATCCCGATACAGGTGGCGGCGTTTGTCTTGCACCATGCGCGGGCCGCTGTTTGATCCGTCCCTCTGGCGGACTGTTGAGAATCCTTGGCAGGGTGGCCCGCCGACGATCACGTCAACCTCTTGGGCGCCAATGATCTTCACCATTTCAGTGGGCGGAAAGCTGGTCAGGTCCTTGTGGAATACGTGGGCGACGCCTGGGAAGTTCCTCCGAAATACGGTGATGGCTTCTTGGTTGGAGTCAACGGCAGCCAAGGTGGAGAACCCGGCCCGCTCCATGCCCAGCGTGAACCCGCCGCATCCGCAAAAAAGATCGATACAAGTTGGTTTGGGGGCATCATGCCTCATTTGTCAACACCCTCCATGAGCTGGACAGGCGTTAGGCACGCAATGCCCTTACCGAACGGGTGCGCGGATTCCATGGTAACAGGAAGCTCGAAATGTCCCGGAAGAAACACCTGGCGACCGACTGGTGACTGCGCAATTGTGCCGCCCATAACAAAAAGCTGGCTGATGATGCGCCGAAGCAGGGAATGTTCCAAGATAAAAATGTGGCTGATGTTGACCCCGCTCTGGTGGACGCACTGGACCAACCAGCAGCATCCACCCATGAGCCACAATCGGATGCGCCTTTTTGGTTGCCCAACCACTCCCAGCAGAATACGACTTGCCCAATGAAAAACCCGGTGACGCCTATCTGCCTCTCCCTCGCCCTCCTGCTCTTCCTCCCTAGTGCATCAGCCTGGAGCAGCGCAGGCCACCAGGTCATCGCAGCAGAGGCATATCGTCAGCTTCCACCCTCCCTCCAAAAGAAGTTGGCCGAAATCCTGAAAGCCCACCCAGATTGGGCGAGAAATGGGAGAAGTCGTTTGCCGGGGATTCAGCAAACCTCGACTTGGACCTGTACGTCTTCATGCGTTCGAGCACTTGGCCAGATGAAATTCGCAGACGGGGAAATCAATACGACCACCCCAAATTCCCTGTTGAATCTGGTCCTGATCTCGCAGACGACATTCTTTACGGGATCGGCCAATGTGAAAAGACCCTCGCAGATCCCAAAACAGCTCCGGAAGAACGTGCGGTGTATTTATCCTGGCTGATTCATTTGATTGGCGACGAACACATGACCCGCCGATCCAGCTTGGCTAAAAACCCTGAAAAGAAACCTTGCGCTGCGGCTTCGGAGGCAGATACTGCGCCTGAGATGAATGCGGCCCAAAACCAATTCTCCCTGAACCGCGCAGCGTCAAAAACCAAATTTTCATCAGTCGGCTGTCCGGTCTCATCACAAACAGACTGGGGAAAATACTAAAGATGAAAAAAAGGCTCACAATGTTTCTGATTCTGGTGCTGGCCGTTCTCTTCGGATCGCAAGCCTTCGCCGGAGTCCTGATTTCGGTGAACATCGCACCGCCTGCTATCGCGGTCTTCGATCAGCCTCCCTGTCCTGGCGACGGGTACATTTGGACGCCTGGCTATTATCAATACGGTGATTATGGCTACTACTGGGTGCCAGGTGCCTGGGTTCTCCCCCCCAGTGTGGGATTCCTCTGGACGCCCGGTTATTGGGCTTTCGCCAGTGGCAAGTACCTCTGGCACGAAGGGTATTGGGGCCCGCAAGTCGGCTTCTACGGCGGCATCAATTACGGCAACGGCTACTTCGGCTCAGGCTTCACCGGCGGACGATGGGAGGGGAGCGTGTTCCGCCATAACACGGTGATCTCGAACGTGGACCGCAACAACGTGCACAATACTTACGAGGACCACTCGGTGGTTCGGGTTATCAAGGGTCCGAATCACGCGTTCAACGGTAAAGGCGGAATCAAGGTACAACCTTCGAGAGTCGAAGTGGCGGCAAGCCGCGCGCCTCATCAAGGCCCGACGCCGGTACAAGTCTCGCATGCGCAAGAGGCGCATAACAACCATCTGGCAGCTCATGGAGCCGCACACAGGTAACCGGTCCAACGGCTGAGACAGTTTCAATCCGCTGCCCCGTATCGGCGAACCGGCGGCCGACTTCTATGGCTGATCGACCGTACCGGACAGTTGCTGCAAAAGTATCTGGGGCATGCGGTGGATTCACTGTAAGGCGGCGGTTTAATCACATTTCCCCAATCTCCTTCCACAACGGTTCAAGGTCAGGATCGTGCAGTGCCATCAACTCGACCTCTTTTGTGCCGGCCAAGTCGATTGCCTTCTTCAACCAGTGCCGCGCTTCCTTCAGGTTCCCGAGCTGACACGCATAACAGGCCAGGTTGTAGCGGATGATGTATTCCTTTGGGAATTTGTCCACGACCGGCAGCAACACGTTCCGAGCTTCCTGTGTGCGCTTCAGTTCGTGCAGTGAATACGCTTGCTGAATGAATCCAAACGGGTTGTCAGGAGCAAACTCGGAGATGGCTTTTGCGATTTCTGCCGCGTATTCCCAGTTCTTGGCCGCAGCGTAAATGTGAAACCGGACTTCCAAAACAGAGGGATGACCGCGCATTTCTGGTGTGATTTGGTCCAGTTCCTCCGTGGCTTCAATGCAGTTTCCAAGCTCATACCAGCCCTGCGCAGCATCGAGGTGGCGTTGATCGTGAAGCTCAAGGGGTTTCATCACGGTTTGATGACCGCATCGAGGGTGGCGATCACAAACTCCGCTACCTTTGGCTCTTTCGATGCGCGAGGACCAGCAACGTTCAGGACACGGATATTGTTCTGCTGGATCCATTTCTTTAGCTTCTGGGCGGCATTGTCCTTGAAAACGGCCGATAGATGCAGATACGGTTTACGGTGTTTAATGGCAAATTCCAGGGCTTCAGCGGAATTACCAGATAAACGCTTCCCAACGCTGAAAATCACCGTGCCGTTAGAATCACGGACATTCCATTCGGTGCGTTGGAGGTGGTTGCTGCTGGGGGTCTCCTGCAATTGATATTGGCTTGGAATAGTGCCGTCTTCGGAACTTCTGCCTTTGGGACACCAGCCGCCATAAGGGATGCCTTGCTTTGTGGCGAAATCCAAAGCGGCACGATCAGCGCCGGTTTGGCCGCCGGAGATGATCTTTATCACCGGTTCCATGCCCCATTTAATAGCCAGATTTCAACATCAAGTAAACCGCTGCAATCAGCCCGAGGCAGACCAACGACATCAACAAGGCCGAGCTAAAGAAATACGACGCCGCCATCATCAGCACGCCGCCGACCATCGGTATCCAAGAGCCTCGCTTCTTTGCCCTAGATGAAGAACCCAGCCCGACCGACCCCAAAACCAGCGACGCAAAGAGAAAATTCGCGTTCAAGATGGATGGAAGAGGTTTCGCAATTTGCGGCCCATCGATCGGAGCTTCGCCCGCCACAAAATCAGTTGCTTCCTCCATCCGCGATAAATCACCGGCTTCAGTTCTGCCACTTTATGCGCGGCAAGCTCTACGGCCCCCTTGCAGTACTCGACATCGCCCTGAAACTCGTACTCCAGTTCGGGGTGCTCGCGGAGCAACTCCTGGAGCAGGTGGAATGAGCGGGCGTCGGCGGCGTTGACTGGCGGGGCCAACGGCACTGCCGAGTTAATCCCCTGCCGTGATTTCTCTGTAAATTACTTCGGCTTGTTTTGCAGGGATGACACCCCAATCTAAAAGGCAAATAAGATACCCGTCAAGCCAAGTGCCTATCCTGGCTTCAGGATTTCTCTCTACAACGTGCGGAATGTGTTCTCTAATGACCACTTTAAGGTCGTCAAGTTTATGTCTTGTTTCCCAAGCTTTCTTCGCTGCGGCTTTGGCACGTATTTTTTCCCACGCAGCGAAGGCACCTTTTACTCTCTTTGGATTTTTCATAGTGGCACCATTCTACAGGGCCAAGACCTCAAGGCCAAGCCGATCAAATCGAAGGCAGTTCGGCGAAAGGTTTAAGGAGGCGCGACATGATGACAGAGGTCCAGAAATCAGCCGCCCCTGAGGTCCGTCACGGGAATTGTGAAATTCATCCGCGGGTTAACAAATTCGCCCAAAATCTGCATGTTCTTGAGATGGCGGTTGAAGCAGAAAAAGAGGGCCTCGATCCCTGTTTCAAACAGGTGCGCTTTTTCGCGTTGCATCGTCTGCGTGGAAAGGTCCGTTACGTAGCTCAGTGTCTTTTTATTTTGCAGCAATATGTTCATAAATGTGTCGGCTGCGCTTATGCAGCAGTTCACGGTTTGGACTTTGAATTCAGCCGGACTAGAGAGGGACACCTTGGAAGCCGCCCAGGGAAGATGACCAGATTCTAGTTCAACCTACCACTCTTTGGGAGCCTGTCAAGAGCCTGTTAACAGGCCGCCGGCTCAGGACCTTTACAACAGGATTGTTCAAGGTATCAGAATCTCATCCCGGTTTCCAAAACGGTGCTGATTTGCCTCCCCGCCTAGGCAAGGTTATGGTGTTTCAGAATGGCCGGTAACGAGAATCTGAAAGTGCGAATCCGAAATGCGGAAAGCAAATACCTTACCGGGGAATTCAAAAGCCCGTGCTTTACGCATGATCCGCTGAAAGCCTTGGTATTCGATTACCATCTCCACAAGGTAGCGGAGCAGCTTAAGAACCTCAAAGAGACAAGCGGTATCGTCTTGGAAGCTGAACCGATTGAGCCCGAGGAGATTCATGAAACCTGCGAAGGGTGTAATCGCCTGGCATGTCTTTCCGCAGCGCAAGGAATACACGTCGTGCTGGTTACACAAATGTTCGCACGTTTGAGAATCTGGGCATCCTACGTTGCCATGGTTTTCGCCAGCTTCGTTTCTTTTTTGTTTTTCCGCTTCCCCTTCAATTTTACGCGTGTGCGAGGACGGAACAATATTCCCCGGCGCGGGGAAGGGGTGCTCTTCGTTTCGAATCATACCACCATGTACGATTCGTTCCTCATTGGCGTAGCCGCCTATTTTCCTGAGAATGTTCTTTACCCGTCCTTCCCCTTCATGAATTTCGCCGCCCGGGAGAATTTCTTCCGTACCTGGTTTTCCAAGACCCTGTTTACTCTCCTACGCACCGTCCCGGTCGAACGGCGCGATCATCCTTGGCTGATGCGCAAATACGTCGATCTTCTGGAACGCAACAATCTCCTCATCTTCTATCAAGGAACCCGCAGCGATGACCTTTCTGTCATCAAAAACGGTCCCGCCTACGCGATCGCACATACTCAGTCTCCGATAACCGTCATCCCGGTGTACCATAACGGCATCGAACGGATTTTCAGCAAAGGCGGGCCAAGAACCAGGGGACTGTGGCGCTGGCTGCCCCGCAGCATGTTCCGCCGCCCGATTGTCATGTTCGGCCAACCGATTGATTTCTGCGAATGCTTTCGGATCGCCGAAACCCGCGAGCGCATCACTGCCATCAACCAGCGGATCGTCGCCAGCATCGTCTCCCTGCATTCGCTTGCCGCCGCCTCACCCGCGCAGTCTCAATAAACCGGCGGGTTTTCGATGTTGGGATTGTTGGCTAGCGCGCTGAGAGGGTGTAGTGCCATTTCCTCGCGCCACCCCAGGTCATTTCATTGGCGGGGTTCCAAACTGAAGTCCGCACAAACCGAAGAGGCTGTTGTTGCGAAGTCCCGACAGCGGTGCGAGAGTGAATCAAGAAAGGGAACAAAAACTATGGAAGCAACGGAACATGGAGACAACGAGAAGCGCGAACTTCGAGCCAAACTGGCAGCTGCAACCGAGAAGGCCAAGGAGGTTTGCAAACGTCTGCAAGAACAGACCGTCGCGGCCGCGAAAGCCACCGACCAGGCTGTCCACGAGCATCCGTATCAGGCCATTGGAATCGCATTCGGCGTGGGCCTGCTAATCGGTGTGGTGGCAACGCGGTGCAGGTGCAGGCACGACTGAGATCGAATCGGTTATGGTCGTTGAGTTGCGCTAGCCTCTCCGATGGCTGGCCCGGTCGCTCCTGCTCGGTGAATCTTGTCAGCGTCTTTTCAGAGCCCCTCAAACAACTGACTCAGCGACCAGTCGAGGGCTTTTGCTACTCGGCAAGCGGTCTCCACATTCATCCCGGTCAGCCCGTGCTCGATATCCCAAACTTGCCGTTGGCTCGACATGTCAGCCAACTCGGTCAAGCCACGCTGGGTCAGCCCCAGTTCTTCCCGCCTTCGGCAGATGCGCCGCCCGAGGTTCTGGCGCAAACTGCGGTTAAATGGTCGTCGTTTCATTTGGCGGCTTATGCTGAGGGAGCCGGCCTGGCCAATTCAAGTGCTCAATTGTCTCCGGGCTCGAATGTGTCTTGCTGTTCGCGGCTATTTGTGGTACGAAATGCATGATGGGCCGGCATTGGCCGCCCGTTTGGGACGAGAGCTATGGATCACGCGCACAAAGTTGACGTGCTGCTGGCTCATGAAGTGGATGTCAGCAAAGCCACCACCTGCTTGCTGCATCAACTGGACTGCGACCATTGGTATGTGGCCTGTCACCACGAGAATCTGTTCGTGTATCACTTGACCAAGGGTGCCGAGGACCGATATGCGGTCTCTTTTCAATGCACGGCGCCGGTAGAAAAAGGGATTTATCACGGCAGCAGGGCATGGTCACTCTCGATCATCCCCTTGCACGGCGTCGAAGCCCTGCCTGAAGCCAAAGAGAATGCGATCAAAGCCGGACTTGCAGAATTGACATAAAGGTCCTGGGGATTTGCACATTGCAATGTCTTCAATCTCCCCCAGCACCGCCTCATGCCAAAACACGGACACGGCGAGCAACTCCAGTACAACAAAAAAGCCGGAATCTTGATCCGGCCTCTTTGCCACACGTTACACTGAGAACAAATTCTGGATGAACCATACCCTGCCCTTGTTTTCCTGCATGTCACCAGTTGTGGGGACAGCCGGGCCATCTGACCCACTTTTGAAACCCATTGGTTTCATGTGATGCCCAGGTCTAAAGAATCGCGGCATGGGTAATCCATGGCCACGCCAAGACTGCCCTTATCGAAAGCCGTATTCGCCTCAAATTGGCTCTTGCAGCGAGGACAAAAAACCGCAGAGTAACCGATTTACTGACTAGTCTTTAGCATAGATGACAGTTGCAGCACAAAAAAAGGACTGGACGAGTTTGCGGTTGGTTTGGATCTTTCTGAGGTCTTGCTCTACCCGCTTGCGTAGCGACTCATTCTTCTTC
>Ga0326727_10018212_pt1 | contig 14384 bp, 19 predicted proteins | sample MB2enrmetagenome_FD_207643 | JGI IMG/M metagenome (GOLD analysis project Ga0326727, IMG submission 207643) | Lab enriched peat soil microbial communities from McLean, Ithaca, NY, United States - MB29MY | ecosystem: Environmental > Terrestrial > Soil > Wetlands > Peat | place: USA: New York...
TGTCAGCCTCAGGCTCTTCACGACTCCAATGCCGTCAAACCCTCGTCCGAATCGGCGTCTTTTCGTGCTGCAGTACCCAGGCTTTGCCTCTGGAGACTTTTGCAGTGCCCGGAACGCTCAATTTAGGTTTATATTGATAACCTGGCTTATTCACTCTGGACTCAGACACAGATCGCCAAAAGGAACTATAGAGCCAAGATAAAACCAAATATGCTCCGCTCCAACCACCAGCCGTGCCCCAAATAATGGACTTGTGGTAGCCAATCCCCTGTTTACGTATAAATTTTAGTGCGCTTCGTCCACTCTCTGCTTTCTCTAGCGGGGGTGCAGCACACCTTTCCACCTCTCCCGCCAAGCGTTCAACATCCCTGCTGCCTTGAAATGCCTGTATTCCTCAAGCGCGGCGTCCATGCCGATCAAGAACCGGCCTGGCCTGACGGGCGTCTTTGCCTCGTGTTTCAAATCGGCATAGGCCCGCGCGCGGCGTGATGCCGTTGTTTGGGTGTGGCCCTGCCTAGAGCTTCCGCCTGGGTCGAGGCGGAAGGCCATTCAGTTGCTGACCGAGTTGGCCATGCAGACCGACAAGGGCATCGTGTTGGCCAGCGTCTTGATCGAGCATCTGCGGCGGCAGTCGATCATTCTGCCTGCCCTCAACGCCGTCGAGCGTGCCAGCGCCGAGGCGATCACCCGCGCCAACCGGTGCATCTACGAAGCCTTGAACGCCTTGCGCGGCCACGGTCAGACGATTGATGATGCCCTATTGCAGTACCTGTCGCCGTTGGGCTGGGAGCACATCAACCTGACCGGCGATTACCTGTGGCGCAGTAGCGCCAAAATCGGCGTGGGTAAGTTCAGGTCGTTACGGCCGCTGCAATCGGCTTAGCGTGCTTTATTTTCCGTTTTCTGAGACGACCCCTATCTGGAGCGTGCCCTTGAGGTGCTCCGTAAGCGGGGCGAGCCCATCCGGGAGGATCTTGTCCGGCACCTATCCCCTCTGGGCTGGGAGCACCTCAACCTCACGGGTGACTATGTTTGGAGTCTCAGCCGGCAGGTCACCCGAGGACATCTGCGCCCCTTGCGGAATCCTTAACGTACGTAAAATTCCGTTTGGTGGCGTGACCCCTAAACCGGCAAGCTCTCCGTAGTTATGTATCGCCAGCCAGGCCGTTTTGCGGCTCAAAGGGCCTCGCCTCGCACTCACGAAAAATGCGTCTGTCTCTGGCTTCATCTTCGCACGGTCAGCAAGCCAAGCTTTGATGGTTCGGATTTCGTCGGTGCGCAGGGGGTGTGTTGTGGATAGCCCCTTTTTGAGCCTAGAGACATGCAGGACGCGGCTTTCGATGTCCACCTGGGACAGAACCAGGTGGCAGGCCTCGGATACACGCAGGCCATGCCGGAACATGAGGAGCAAGAAGCAGCGATCGCGGGCTTCATTCCTGGCCCCCTTGGTGGCAGCAAGAAGCTTGTCCACCTCAAGGCCGGTCAGATGTTTTCGCTCGTCGATCATTTTGTCTAGTTTTGCCATTGTGAGTCCCTAGGATTGGTGCGGGCTTCCGAGCCTCGCGCGGTGAAAAACTAGACAAAAGAGCTTATTTTGTCTAGTCGCGCCTTTTTGAAAAAGAAAAGGCCGGAAATCCCCAAGGACTCCCGGCCTAAGTTGCTTGAGGCGTGAGATTTTAGGCGTTCCGCATTTTCCTGCTACGCATCCAGGCCGCTCCAGCCATGCCGAGGCCCATGAGCAGCATTGTCCCGGGTTCGGGGGTGGCGGTTGGAACAGTGGGCGTGTCAGGTAAGTTGCCGATGCCAGGGCTTTCAATCAGGCCGTAGCCCTGAGCAAGGTAACTAGGGTCGATAGTGACGATGGGGTCAATGGAGGCTGATTCAGACCCAAACTGAAAATCCTTAACGTACACTGAAAGTGCATGGAGACACGTAGCCGACCAACTTCGGCAACGCTGGTCGAAGCTCGCCGCGCTCATGGACGAAAGCGAGCACGACGTGCTGGCGTACATGACCTTCCCGGCCCAGCACCGGGTGAAGCTGCACAGCACCAATCCCCTGGAAAGACTCAACAAGGAAGTAAAACGGCGAGCGGACGTGGTGGGCATCTTTCCCAATGAGCAATCCATCATCCGGCTCATCGGGGCCATCCTGCTGGAACAGAACGACGAGTGGCAGCTGCAAAGCCGTTACATGCAGGTCGAGGCCATGGCGGAACTCAACACCCAATCCAACGAGGTCGAACTCACCCAAATTGCAACCAAGGCGGCGTGACCGAGGACACCTCTGCAGCAGGGGAATTTACACCACGTTGACGGACGTGACCTTGCTCCCCAGACCCCAAGAACCAAATTATCTCTCAAATTGGTGGCATTGAACATTCGAATTGCTATAAAGAGTCCACACTCCACTGGATCCAAGAATCTCAACCCCGGAGACTTGTTTCAATACGTCACTGGCTCTTTGATTATCTGTGATGATCCATGCAGACTTTAACGGAGTGAGAAGCTCGTCTTCTGCCGGGAGACGCATATCATTAATACTGATCTCGGGAGGAATCATGAGCATGTACACCCCAAAACCATAACCCCCAAAAAATAGGACTGTATTGCACCACGGGGAAAGGGCATTTTTATTGTATTTTATCAGCTTGAACAACTTTCCAGTTTCGTGTCTGGCTATATTTTGTTGATAGCTGTTGTACTCTGCCTCCATATTATCCATGAAAGTTATAATACTTGAAGGGATGGAAACAACTTGAAATACCAACACCGGAATTAGCCAACGAATGCGTATGCTGCGAGCCAGGACCAAGAATGTACATGCAAATTGAGGCATGCTTTGTCGAAGCCCAACCATGCCCAAGGTGGTGTAGTAGTACAAAGTGACAGCAGCCAATATGCCGCCAAGATTAATACAGTGAAAAATCGCCAAGGCGAGGCCACTCCTGGAGTCAGAGGCAAGGGAATCGTCTCTTTCAAAGAGGCTCAGGATAGGGGCCGCGATAAAATAAAAAATAATTATCCAGAATAAAACGAGCTGAACAGTTACACGGCCGGGGTGGAATACTCCAAGAATGTTTGTCTTAAATAGAGTAAGGAAAGGTCCGACATCTCCATGGAGCATGCTGACGTAGACTTTGATGCCGAAAACACTCCCTGGGAATGGTTCGTATGGATACGGGGCGGCAAAATACGTATACAAGGAAAAACCAAGAACAGTGAAGCACAATCCCTTGGCTAAGCAAGCAAGCCAAGCATTTCCCGAGCGTAGACGTGAAACAGGCATATAATAAGCGAAGAAAAGTATGCCCCAGCTGTAACGAGTGAGTGCGGCGAGCATGATGGTGCCCCACAAACAAGGCCCAAGCCAGGAGGGGGCCTTCCTGGACAGAGTTAGCCTCCTGTAGAACAAGCCTGCCAGGATGAATGAAATACAATACTGTAGGGCCTCCATCATCATTATTGGGAGGAATGTTAGAATATAGAGTGATGTCGCCAGAAATACGGCGCAGAAAAGGTTGAAACGGATCGTTCCTTTCATCAACCAGGCCATGGCACCAAGTGATAGGGAAACAAGAACGATGTTAATGAAGGAAACCGTAGCGGGACCCCAGCCAATCATCTTGGCTATACAGCCATACAGCATTGGGAACCACTGTGAGTGACTTCCGAAGGTGCCGATGCCGAGCTTGGCCGCAGGGGCGGCTGTCTCCTCGAATCCAGAATGTCCGCTGTGAAAACCGACCTTCGCAAAGTTTGCAATCTCTTGCCAGTACGTAGCAGAATCTCCACCCACAGGGAAATAATCTTGCAGATTTGATTTAAGATAGAATGTGACGAGGGCCGACACGACCACGACCGGTAGGACGGACAGAACCCCCACCGAAACGAGCCATGGCAACCTGCTCGAGAGGTAACGCAACCTGTTCAAAATAGTATGTCTCCCTGGCGCGCCCAGATTTGCGTCCATCTTCCCGAGAGCTGAAAGACCAGCCGAGTGGGGACATTCTTGGCCTTGAGATAATCGTACTTCAAACACGGCAAATACAAGACGTGCTGCGCGCCGATTGGCGTCCACTCGTTACGGCCACGAATTCGTTCCATGAGCCGCAAACCCGGATCATCGTCGGCGAGAAGCTCGATGGAACTGTCCGGGCCGTTCAGGCGTGGATACCAGACAGCCTCGCTACGGTCCCTGACGACCATCACGGTCAGCCGGGCGGGGATTTGCGGGTCGGCGGGACTGAAGATCTCCCATCCATCGACCTCGCTGCTCGGAGCATGGGTTATGTTGGAAGAATGTTCCCATTCGATGTGCTGTTCCACGCTAGTGCATGGCAGCAATTTTTCGCGCAGAGGGGCCTTGGATTCTAGCGGCTCGATGCATCCGCAATAAAACGCGCTGGGAAAGTCCGAGTAGATGGAGAGTCCAACGATAATGGCGGTCGCCGAGAGGCAGACCGGGAGCACCCTTTCGAGGGCGAAATTCTTATTCATTCCTTTTCGATCCATGCCCGACAGGCGTCGACCACCCTGGCCTGGGACGCCCTGGACAGGCCCGGATAGCAGGGAAGGCTGAGCACCCGAGCACAGGCCTCCTCGGCCACCGGGCATCCGGCATCAAGTCCATTCGCGGCCAGATAGCCGTGCTTGTTCAGGGAAAGAGGATAATGCTCCCCGGTGTCCACCCCGGCTTTCCGGAGATGATCCCGCAAGCCTTGACGATCGTCCGGGCGGACAACGTACAGGTGCGGGATGCGCCCGGGCAGCGATGGCACTGGGTTCAAATCGCGCAGGGCCGCGTCGTACGTCCCGGCGATGGAGACCCGTTCCTGGTTGTGGGCATCCAGCACCTTGAGCCTCTCCAGGAGCAGAACCGCCTGAAGCTCGTCCAGGCGGGAGTTCATGCCCTGCTCAAGGCATTGGCCGTGCCGGTCCTGGCCGTAGAAACGCATGCGCCTCACGCGCTCGGCCAGCGCCGAGTCACGCACGGCCACCGCTCCGCCGTCGCCGTAGGCTCCGAGGTTTTTAGTGGGATAGAAGCTGAAAGCCGCAGCCTCGGCGAATCCGCCCAGGCTTTTCCCGGCGAGGGAGCCGCCGGCGCTCTGGGCACAGTCCTCGATGACGGGAATGCCCCATTTTCCGGCCAAATCGCCTATGGCAGCCATATCGCACGGGTTGCCATAGAGATGCACGGGCACCACGGCTTTGATTCCTAGCGGCAAGGCGCTTTGCAGGGCCTTGGGATCCATGACCAGCAAGTCCGGCGTCACATCCACAAAAACCGGCCGCATCCCGGCGCGCAACACGGCCACCGCCGTGGCCGGGGCGCTGATGGCCGACACGGCCACGAGCGAACCCGCCGGCACGTTCAGGGCCCAGAGGGCCAGGGTAATGGCGTCAGTGCCGTTGGCCACTCCCACCACGTGTCCCAAGCCGAACGTGGCGGCGAAGAAGGCTTCGAACCTGGCCACCTCCGGCCCCAGGATGAGGGAGTTCGATCCCAGCACGCGCTGGGCGCTCTCGGTCAGGGACTGTCGTACGGCGGCTGACACGGCGGGCGAATCGTAGAAGGGGGTCCTGCCGGAAGCAGGCTGGTCATGGAGTTGGCCGCCCAGGCGCTTGTCGACGATGAAAAGCGGCCTCTTGCGGACCTGTTCCAAGGTGTTCCACAAGTAGGCCCCGATCACGCCGAACGCAGCCATGGTCGTTGCCAGGGTGAAGAGCTGGGTGAGCATGAGCGGGGTCCAGCCCTTCTGGGGCACGCCTCCAAACGTCCATGCGGCCAGCACCACGAGCATGTAAGCCAGACTCGCGGCCATGATGCCGACGCCCATCACCAGCATGCCCTTGAGCGGCAGGGCGGAGAAGCTCACGATGGAGTTCACGGCATAGTCGAGCTTGCGCGTGAAGGTCCACATGCTGCGGCCCACGGAGCGCTTGGCGCGGTCGAAGGATACCGTGGCTCGGTCGAAGCCGCTCCAGAGGATGAGACCCACTAAGCTCGACTGTTTCTCCGAACTCTCGAGCAACACCTCGACTACCTGCCTGTCGATGAGACATAGGTCGAACCCCCCGGCGGGCATCTGAGACATCACGGCCTTGCGGAATATCCAGTTGAAAGCCCTGGAGAACATCTGGCTCAGGAAAGGGTCTTCCCGCGTGCGCCTGACGCCCAGGACCACCTTGGCCCCGTCGCACCACTTCTGAAAGAGCTCGGGAATGATTTCCGGAGGGTCTTGTAGGTCGGCGGCGATGATGCAGGTCGCGTCATGGTCGCGAACCTCGTTCAGACCGGCAGCGATGGCCACGAACGAACCATGGTTGCGCGATAGCCGGATCACCCTCGCCCGAGGGTCCAGGGCGGCCAGTTCTTCAAGGACGGCCTGACTGTTGTCCGGAGAACGGTCGTTGACGTACTGGATGGTCAGTTCGACGGGAAGATCCCGGGTGGCAGCGAGAATTCGCTCGTGTAAGGTCCGCAGAGTGGGTTCGTTGCCATACACTGGCACCACCACGGCAAGCCGGACGGGGGTCATGCCAAAGCGCATTGCATGTATTCCGATGGCTCAACTCCCTCCCAGTCGCCCTTGGAACACAGCCAGGAACCGGGCTGGCCCACCAGGGGAGCACCGCAGACACACACCAGCCCTCTGACGGCAGCGGGATTGCCGACCACAAGGGAAAAGGGGGGCACGTCCTTTGTGACCACCGCCCCGGCGGCCACCATGGCGTATGCGCCCACTTCGACCCCGGGGAGGATCACCGCCCCTGCGCCTATGCTGCATCCCTGCCGCAACTGGGTTCGCAGTGCGGTCACGTGACGCCAGGAGCGGGGGTGCTTGTCATTGGCGAACACGGCCGAAGGCCCGATGAACACCTTGTCTTCCACGCGCAAGCCATCCCAAAGGGCAACATGGCACTTCACGGTGACTTCGTCGCCCAGAACGACATCATTCTCAACGAAGCAATGGTCGCAGATGTTGGCCTTGCGACCCATCACGGCACCCGGCAGTACGTGCGCGAAAGCCCAGATGCGGGAGCCTTCTCCGACGCGAGAGCTTTCACACAATCCCGAGGGATGGACGAAGACTCCAGGGTTCACCAGTAGAGCCCCCCGTGTTTCCGGTAGAATTCCAGGGTGTCGGCCACGCCTTCCTCAAGGGAAGTCCGGGGCTGCCAGCCGGTGACCCGCCTGATTTTTGAGATGTCCGAGTAAAAATCGCCCGGTTCCTGGGTTTTCCGCTCGGCGCTGAACGGCGTGAACCCCCAATCCGTATTGGTGAACGAGGTGATAACCTTGGCCAGTTCCAGAAAAGAAGAAGGCCTGTCGTGCCCCACGTTGAAGGTTTCTCCTACCGCCTCGGGAGTAGCCGCCAGATATAGGAGGGCATCGACGCAGTCCTCCACATAGAGGAAATCGCGCTTGATGAGGCCGTCGCCGAACACGGGAATGGTCTTACCCTCGAGGGCCAGGCGCATGAACCAGTTGGCTACTCCGAACTTGTTGTGGCGCATCTGGGCTCTTGGCCCATAGATGTTCGTCAGGCGAGCCAGAACGCAGGTGATGCCGTGGTTGCGATGGTAGGAGGCCATGATGTGTTCGGCGGTCAGCAGGGATATCTCGTAGATTCCTTTCGGCTGGCACGGACACTCCTCGGTGGCGGGCAGCTTCAGCACAGGGCCATACTGTCCTCGCGATCCGAGCTTGATCACCTTGGCCGTGGGATTGTGCTCGCGCAAAGCCTCCATGAGCACGGCCGTGCCGGTGATGTTGATGTCTATGTCGGGAAAAGGGTCAGTCAGACTTTTTAGATGGCAGACCTGGGCGGCCGCGTGGAAGATAAGGTCCTGGTCTTTGACCAGCCAAGCCATGGCCGCCCGATCACGGATGTCACAATAATTAACGCACACCTTGTTCCGGATAGCGTCAATGTTGAACAGGTTACCGCCGTACTCCTCGATCATGGCGTCCACAAGGGTGATGTCGGCACCGAACTGGGCAAGGCGCACGGCCAAGCTTGAACCTAGAAATCCCAGTCCCCCCAGGACGAGGATACGCTTTCCTTCAAACTCGTTAAAAAACATCACTGACTCTGTGCGGCTGGGGATGATAACGTTCATACTGGCTTGGGAAATATTGGTTAACAGTGAGGCGTTTCCGCACGGGAACCCCTAACCGACCGCAATCACAATGCACATGATTTATTAACAACCTATCCTGGCATCCGCGTCTACACCGTGTCGAGCTTCCGAGCAAGAAGTTTCAAGGCTGAGTAGGGCCGAGATCCAGGGAGAAAGGTCTTTGCCTCAAGAGCGTGTCCTTCGACTGAGCCTTCGGAATCTCAACGCGCGTTCCCAGGACATGGCCTTGATGAATCTTTTAATGGCGTGGAAAGAAGCCATCTTTTCGGGGGCGGTCTCAATGACGGCTGCATAGCCGGTGTCCTTGGCCAGAACATCAAACTGGGTCAGGTGTCGGCTGGTGCCGTCGAAATAGAAGCACATGAGCTGCTTAAAAACTTCCTCAGTAGCCAGCCCATTCGTGTGCTTGCGGATGGCACCGAAGAGGCGACCATCCGGGGAGAAAGCTACCGGCTCAAGGAGAAACGCCGCGCCGGTGTCTTGGCGCACCAAAGGTCCGCATTGGCAGAAACCGCCAGCCAACCCTAAGGCGGGTCAATTCTCGATGTCGTCAGCGGGTCAGTTCCTGGTGTCGTTTGACATACGTTTAAAACTGTATTATTTCCCATAAAGCGCATTACCTTTCAGCGTTCCGCTCATTATCTGTCAATCATTGCTCTCTGTATCCGGATTTATGATCCTTGCTCAGGAAAAAAAGTGACCGCGCAAAATATGCAAAAGAAAATTTGAATATTTTTCAAGAGTTACAATACGATGTGAAGCATTGATAGATCGTTTGCCTGCGACATGCAATAAAACGTCTTGTTTTCACGATATTTCCGTAATGCATGCGGAGACTGTCTATTCTCTCTAGGCACTACAGCCATTAAGCTGGCCATATCGTTTCTTACCCACATAGCGATTTCAAAACACTGCGTCCTGGCTCGTTGTTACATTACAAATAGGCTGTCATGCATGGAGACCACATGAACGCGTCCATCGGGAGTAATGAAAAAAAAATAAATTTTTTCCACGCACTAATATTCTTGCTTTGCATATATTTTCTAGACATGATCCCAATAAAAACCTCGCTTTACGGAAGCTATAGTGTAACCCTCCCCTAGAATAGGACCAGCCAAAGGTTGAGATTTCTGGCAAAGCAGCCCCACGGAGGGAGCAATGCGGAAATCTCGATTTTCTGAAAGCCAGATTGTCAGGATTCTCAGAGATGCCGAGGCGGGTCGATCCGTTTCGGATCTGTGCCGCGAGAACGGCATCAGCTCGACGACGTACTACAAGTGGAAGACCAAGTTCGGCGGCATGGAAGCGTCCGACGTGCGCCGGCTGAAGGAGCTTGAGGCCGAGCATAGCCGCCTGAAGCAGATGTACGCCGATCTAAGCTTGGAAAACCGGGCCTTGAAGGATGTGATCGCAAAAAAGTTGTGAGGCCAGGCGACAAGCGCGAGTTGGTCACCTATGTCCATGACGAATTTGGGCTGAGCATCCGCAGAGCCTGTCACGCCTTCGGGCTGAGCAGGACGGTGTATGGTTACAAGCCAAGTCCGTCGGATGAGGACCTGATCATCAAAACGCTCGTCAGTCTGGCCGAACAGTTCCCGCGATACGGTTTCGGCAAGCTGTTCCCGCTGGTGCGCAGGCAGCAACCGGCCTGGAACCACAAGCGGGTGTACCGCGTGTATTGCGCGCTGAAACTGAATCTGCGCCGGAAAGGCAAGAAGCGGCTGCCGTCGCGGAACCCCGAGAAGTTGTCCGTTCCCGTGGCAGCCAATGTCTGCTGGTCCGTGGACTTCATGAGCGATGTCCTGATGAGCGGCCAGCGGTTCCGAACGTTCAATGTGCTCGACGATTTCAACAGGGAGGCCTTGGCCATAGAGGTGGACACCACGCTGCCGGCCGCCAGGGTGGTCCGCGTGCTGGACAGGGTCACGGCCTGGAGAGGATGCCCGGCCAAGCTCCGGATGGACAACGGTCCGGAGTTTGTCTCTGTGGCCCTGGCCGATTGGGCGGAAAGGCGCGGCGTGATGCTGGAATTCATCCAGCCGGGAAAGCCCACACAGAACTCGTTTGTCGAGCGGTTCAACCGCACCTTCCGCGAGGAGGTGCTGGATTTCTATGTTTTCAGCAGGTTGAGCGAAGTCAGGGAGATTACGGAAAGCTGGCTGAGGCAGTACAACGAACAGAGGCCCCACGAGTCGCTCGGAAATCTCACGCCCTCCGAGTACCTCGCCGTCAAATCGCCGGAGGTCTCAACTTTCGACTGGCACTAACGATGGGAGGTTTACACCCGGCATGAACACGACGGCGCAATTCAACGCTTTGTAGCCAGTCCAAAATGAACATGGTCCGTTCAATACGTCCCAATTCACGTAAGGCAACTGCTAGGCCATTTTGACGTGGATAGCTGCCAAGCTTACGGAGCATAAGCGAAGCCGTAACCGTACCTTGCTTGATAGAAGCAGCCAGCCGTAAAATATCATCCCAATGGGTTCGGACGTGTTTGATGTTTACGTTTCCACCTATCATTGGCTTTAAAACTCCATAAATCGCGTCACTCTTAGGTACATACAACTTCGTATCGCTCAAATCGCGAATGCGAGGTGCAAAGTGAAATCCAAGCAAGTGCATCAAGGCAAAAACATGATCGGTGAAACCAGCCGTATCCGTGTAATGCTCTTCAATCCGCAAGTCAGATTCATGGTATAATAGACCGTCTAATACATAGGTTGAATCACGAACGCCAACATTGACCACCTTCGCGCTGAAAGGTGCGTATTGATCAGAAATATGGGTGTAGAACAGACGTCCCGGCTCCGCGCCGTATTTTGGGTTGATGTGGCCGGTGCTTTCGGCCTTGCCGCCAGCTTTGAAGCGCTGGCCGTCCGAGGAAGACGTGGTGCCGTCGCCCCAATTCACGGCGAAAGGCTGACGGAGTTGAGCATTGACCAGCTCGGCAAGCGCTGTCGCGTAAGTCTCATCCCGAATGTGCCACGCTTGCAGCCAAGAGAGCTTGGCGTAGGTCGTTCCAGGACACGATTCAGCCATTTTGGTTAAGCCCAGGTTGATTGCGTCGGCCAGGATCGCCGTCAACAGCAAGGTTTTATCCTTGGCCCTGTCACCGTTTTTCAAGTGCGCAAAGTGACGTGTAAAAACTGAAGTGAGTTGGTTATAACCTGACAGTCCCCCCTCGAAAGAGGTGGTGGTCATGCCGTCCCTGGCTGGGGTAGCGATGGAGTTGCGAAGCTTCATCAACCCTAACCGAGGAGACCGTCATGACCACCGTGAAGAAGGTAGCACGAAGGAAGCTGAGCTTGCTAGAGCTGGGCAACGTGAGCAAGGCATGCAAAATCATGGGGTATTCGCGGCAGCAGTTCTACGAGATTCGCCGCAATTTCCAGACGTTCGGCTCTGAAGGACTGCTTGACCGGCTCCCTGGACCGCGAGGACCGCACCCCAATCGGGTGGAGGAAAGCGTGGAGAAGGCCATCTTGGACTACTGCCTGACGCATCCCACGCACGGCCCGCTCCGCGTGTCCCAGCACCTGGTCCTTCAGGGTGTTCGGGTAAGTTCCACTGGCGTCCGTGGAGTCTGGAGCCGCCACGATCTACTGACCCGGCATGAGCGGCTCATGCGTCTGGAGCAGGCCGTGCGCGGGCAAAGCGTGAAGCTTTCCGACGAGCAGGTCCGCCTGCTGGAGCGTTTCAGCCCCGAGTTCCGCGACCGGCACATCGAGGCCAATCATACGGGTGATCTGGTGGCCGTGGACACATTTCTGGTGGGTTCGCTCAAGGGCGTGGGCCGGGTGTACATGCAGTCGGTCATCGACTGCCACAGCCGCCAGGCCTGGGGACGCCTGTACACCAGCAAGCTGCCGCTGACGGCGGTACACGTGCTAAACGAAGACGTACTGCCGTTCTTCGAGGAGCACGAGGCGCGCATCGAGACGATCCTCTCGGACAATGGGCGCGAGTTCTGCGGCCGTCCAGACAAGCACCCGTACGAGTTGTTTTTGCAGCTTGAGGGAATTGAACACCGCACCACGAAGGTGCGCCGCCCGCAAAGTAATGGCTTTGTGGAGCGCCTGCACAGAACGCTGCTCGATGAGCATTTCCGCGTACAAGGAAGGCAGGTCTGGTACGAATCAGTGGATGAAATGCAAAAGTCCCTGGACACGTACCTTCAGCATTACAACAACGAGCGGCCGCATCAGGGTCGAGGCATGAACGGAAGGACGCCCTATACCGTTTTCGTTGAAGGCCTTCTTAAAGAAAAGCAGGCGGAGTCCGACGAGACGAACGAAGCAGCCTAAAGCTGCCCAGCCAGGGAGGCTGGTGTCAGGTGATAACCATCACTGTACAACCAAAAGATGAAAGCCTTTGGATTTTCTGAAAACATCGAAGCATTTGTCGAGGGCCGTCAAAAGGAAGGCATTCACGTCGCTCTTGCTAACTATGGCTGGATCACAAATGCGCATTCCAGCGTCAACGCCGTGGCTCTGTTTCAATTTGGAAGCAAGTATGCTAACAACACTCATTTGACATTTCCAATAAATTTCACCTCCCGTTTATCAACATGCAACCATGGGTTGCGCTCTTTCAGGACAATGCCCATGCTTATACAGACTTTTTCCGATGAAGTTCACGGCACAGAATTTTTAAACTACTTTTTGGCAAGAGAAATATTTGAAAAATTACGAACCTTTAACCCCCTACGGAGCCGCATTGCTGTTCATGATATGCTTACTGAAGCAGCCATGGATGCTTTTTTTTCTTATCATCTAGGTTGGGGCGAATACCATTCTGGCTTTGGGTTTCCGAAGGATTTCACCAAATTTGTTTCAATTGTAAAAATTAACAAATCAAATCTTAGTCTAGTTTCTGATAATAGTAATAAACACGGTGCTAAATGGAGTTGTTGTTCACCTCAAAATATTGATGCTCCAGGCGTACTTGATTTTACCTTGCAAACCTCAGGGTATACGGGACTAATTGCTTACCTGTCCCGAATTTTTTCTAACAACGGCAGGGTGGAAGTTAAGATGAAGCAGAATGGAGAGTGGCACAAGGTTTCCGAGCTGGTTCGGTATGTGGCTGACGACGAGCGGTCGCCTGTAGAATCCCGCTATGGCTTTGTTATTTCCGACGGGGCAGATCAAGCAGTGGACCCTGAATCCGTAGCTGCGTTGGCCCAAAATCCCATTTTTCCACCGTCGAGGTGATTTTCGATGCCCCTTTCAGCCCTCTCTGCTCATCCCAACCCGGTTATGCGGTGCCTTTTCCCGGTTCCCGGCTTTGGATCAGAGGTCAGGGCGGATTTGAGCGATTCTCGGGCATACGTCTCCCTTGGACGGGTTTTTCTCCGCGTGTTTTCAGGCTTGCGCCAACCGTCTCTGCATACCAACAAGCGCCTCGCCGAAGCCACCGCTGGACGCCACTTTCAAAACAATCCTTCGCGCATGGCGGACCAGCCGGCGGTACAGGTACATCATACCCTGCATGATGGTGCGCAACCGGCGGCGCGTCGCATTCTTCAGCCCGATGATTCCGGAGTCGAGCAGCGACTCGCCCAGCACGCGGAGCATGTTGTTCACTAGGGCCCCGAGCTGGAAGAACAACTCGTTAACGCTGAACTTCCCGGAAGGCAGGCGCTCCAGGTCGAGTTCGCTTTTCAGCTCCGCGAAGTACTGCTCGCAGGTGCCCCGGTCGCGGTACAAACGCAGGATGTCGGCATCGGACACCTTCGCAAGGTCCGTCCAGACGCTAAAGACCTTGTACTCCGGCAAGAGCAGGGCCTGCCCCTTTTTGCTGGTCCTCTCGGTCACCTCGTACACCAGCCGGACAGCTCCGATTTCTTCACGTTCCCGGCGGGTGCTCCCGTGTAGACGGTCTTGCCGGGCCTGGGAGAATGGACTTGTCCTTCCTGCATGGCCAGGTTGATCAGGACCTCGGGCTTTTCCCGGCGCAGGTTGTGGCGGGTGATGAAGCTGTCTCCGGCCCCCTGCCGCGCCGCCATGAGCGCAACGTCATCGAAAGCCGCGTCGTCCACCCAGAGCTGACGGGCCTTGGTCAGCTTGCGCACCTGCTCCCGGACCCCGGCATGGTAGTCCAAGGCCCCTTCATGCAGGGGATGGTGGTTGCCCGGACCTAACTTGAGCGATCTTCCATCCTAAATCTACGCCAAAACTAGCCTATCATCTCGTTTTTGTTTACAATCACATCCAGCAAAAGGTCAAAACCGTT
>Ga0326727_10018213_pt1 | contig 14384 bp, 14 predicted proteins | sample MB2enrmetagenome_FD_207643 | JGI IMG/M metagenome (GOLD analysis project Ga0326727, IMG submission 207643) | Lab enriched peat soil microbial communities from McLean, Ithaca, NY, United States - MB29MY | ecosystem: Environmental > Terrestrial > Soil > Wetlands > Peat | place: USA: New York...
TCTTCGCCTATCGCCCGCGCCACGTCCCTGTTCTTCGCTTTACTGACAGTCAGGAGGTAATCCAAAACCTTACGCTTCAGGTCCTCCGTAGCCTCTCCGTTCATGCAGCCTCCCCGGGCGAAGCCCTCTTGTAGATGGTATCCCTATAAATACAATATAGTCGCAGGGCTGTCAAGGCGCAGCGCAAGGCGCGCAGGGCAAACGCATTTGGGAAATCCCTCTCGCCTGAAGGAGGGGAGACACGTCCCCGAAACACGCATTGCGTAGCGACCGCGAATCAGCGTTGGCGGAGCTTAAAGCGTCCGCCTTTTGAAAAAAGGCGGTGCTGCGAGCGCGCGTACCCTCTCTTTTTTTACGTCTCGCAGCAAGCGGAAGCGAAGCCTTACGCTGATCGGGAGCGGAGCCTAGCGTGTGAAGGGGGCGTGTCGCACTCCTTACTACATGCTAAGGTTCAAATGCGTTTGCCCTGGCAAGGCGCACAAAGAGCGCCGTTGTTTGCTTTTAGGCAGGCTAACGGGTATAATTTCCAACGGGAGAGATGACCGAGAGGCCGAAGGTGCTCGCCTGCTAAGCGAGTGTACGGCTTAAAACCGTACCGAGGGTTCGAATCCCTCTCTCTCCGCCAATTTAACGTCAGATGTTAGCCAAGTGCGGGGCAGAGCGTTGAAAAAGCGGCGGCCCGCCCCGACGGTGGTTTTACTTCCTTTTCGTGCGCAGGAGGGGGCAACATGAAAACTACGGCCCACGATGCGCCTCTGAACCGTTGCCTCCCGTAATGTCATAAGAACCTGCTGCCGTGGCCCTAGGGATATAATCCGCAGGCTCGGCCGTAGGCAGGCGCCGGAGGATGCCTTCGTGTAACCCGCATTCTTAACTATCAGGGAACAGGAGACCCCTTTCTTATCGACCCATGCTCGATCTGCGGCAGGTCCCGGTTGCTCCAGCCGCCGCCCAGGGCTTGCACCAGAAGGACGGCTGCAACCATGCGCCGGTACGCAATATTTATAGCGGTCCTCTGATTCGTAAGCAAGGCCGCCTGCGCCGTCACTACGGTGAGGTAACTCGTCGTCCCAATCCTGTACTGGTTGAGCGCCTGCGCAAGCGAGCGCTCGGCCGCCTTCACCGCCCTTTCCTGTGCCTTCGCCTCTTCCCCACATTGGCCTCCACAAGGCGGCGGATACGCCCCCACACGTCTATCTCCCAGCTTAACTGGACTGGTTAAGAGCCACTCTGTGACGGTGGCTGCCGGGAACCCGGCAGTCGTGCTGATCGTGGACGAGGAGCCGGGGCGTGTAACCGACGCGCCGGCCGTAATCACTTAGCCGCCCGGGGGGGGCGGCATATCCGCCCCCCCGCTCTCTAATCTCCCCTCTCCTCTATGGCTTTGCTCCCTCGGAAGGAAGCAAAGGCTCGCAGAACCTCATGAACCCCCACAACCTTCCGGAGAGGGCGGCCCCGCTGAACATGGTCGCACCGCCTACGGATAGCATGGCGACCAGAGTAAGGACCATAGGAGCTATGTTGACTATAGAAAGGATACCCAGCGTTATTGCCCCCAGCCCGAAAAGTATCTGTATCCCCGATGCGGCGGATACCGCCTCCCTGGCCACCTTCCTTGCCATTTCGTGGGCGCTGTTGCACTGCATCTCAAGGTCGTTTAAGCGCATCTGCACGCCTATCCCCAAAAGCAGGGTAAAGCCGAAGATGATCGCCGCTATCGGCAAAAGGATATTGGGGACCAGGCGCAAAAGGGCAAGCACGCCTAAGGCTATGCCTGCAATCCCACCCACGAACTCGATGGTCATCCCTACCCCCATCTCACCCGTCTCAAAGGTGCTTTTAGTCACCTGCCTGAGCACCCAGGCGAAGCGGGAGGCTATGGAGCCGCTCTCCAGCAAGAAGGCGCCGCCTATGGCAATGGTCGCTACGGCCGGAAGTGTATCCGGCAGGATGCCCACAAGCCCCAGGATGGATAACACGACGGCCCCTGCGCCCGCTATGGTCTCTGCCAGCGATCCCCCCATCAATATCCCTTCCGAGGGGTGCTCCTCTATGCTCGGATAAGGTCCTCGTTGCGTTTCCGTGTGGTTCATGCGAAACCTCCTTCGAAGTCTATAATGATCCCTCCCCTGTACGCCTTGCCCTTTCCGGATATCGTCAACTAGAGTATTGGGGACCAGCCGGCAAGCAGAAGGGAAGGATATGGCTACAACGATCATCGTCACTAGGGCAATGATTGTCAAGGGAAGGGGTTCGGGTATGAGCGGCCCGAGTACTAGAAGGGGGTGGGATGGGAGGTCTTTACGGTCTGCAGCCGAGTCCACTGCCACTTGGCAGGGGATTAAAGCCCTATCTTATGAGAGGCAAACAAGCTGAGATGGAGTCTATCTGAAAAAGCGCCCGCGGGCTCAGGACCGCTCAATCCTGTTCACCCACGCGGTACGCATTCTCATAAATCTCTACCTCATGCCGACTGCCGATGGCAAAGGGTATGCGCTGATGAACGCTTTCCGGCCGGATGCTCATGACCCTTGTCTTCCCCGTGGTTGCCCCACCCCCTGCCTGTTCGGCGATCATGGCAAGGGGGGCGCACTCGTACAGGAGGCGCAGCTTGCCCTTGGGTCTTGTATTGTCCTCCGGGTAAAAATAGATGCCCCCTCTGTGGAGGATTTGATGGAGGTCGGCAACGAGCGCCCCCGAGTAGCGAAGGGAGTAGCCCTTCTCCCGGGTGGTGAGGGTCTCGACGAACTTCCTTACCGGCTCGGCCCATATCCTGTAGTTGCCGAAATTGGAGGCCATGGTCTTTCCCAGGTCGGGCATCCGGACGTTGTCATGGTCGAGGACAAATTCCCCGATCTCCTCATCGAGAACGAAGCTGTGCACGCCGTCTCCGGCGGTGTAAACAAGGATTGTCGATGTGCCGTACATGATGTAGCCTGCCGCAACCTGGTGGGTTCCCTCCGTAAGGATGGATTCTTCTACGGAATCCTTAAGGCCGCGTATGGAGAAGATCGAGCCGACTACACAATCCACGTCGAGGTTGGAAGAGCCGTCGATGGGGTCCACCAGCACAACATACTTCCCTGAGGTCCTACAGGGCTCAGTGACCAGGGGTTCGGTCATTTCCTCGGAGACTATGGCGCCGACCATGTCAACATACTCGAAGGCGATTAGGATTGCCTTTCAGGGGCCGATCGGGAGAGGCCTCAGCCAACTACCGAGAATGGTCTTTTTAATCTAAAACAGATCGTAAATAACCCTTCCTTCTTGCCAATTCCCGGCACATTGGGTATAAACATAGCAATGATCCACCAATCCCAAAAAAAGAGGGGAATACTATGAGCAAAGCCGAAATGGTAGCAAAACTGGCCGATGCAGCGAGCATCCAGAAGAAACAGGCCGAGAAGGTTGTCACGGAGCTCGTCGGCATGATCAAGGGTTTTCTTCTTAAAGGCGAAAGGATCGCCCTCGCCGGTCTCGGTACTTTCTCCACTGCAGCGAGGAAGGCCCGTACAGGCCGGAACCCGAGGACGGGTGCAGCAGTCAAGATACCGGCCAGGAAGGCGGTCAAGTTCTCAGCCGCGGCGCCCGTCAGGAAAGAACTGAACGCGCCGGCGGGCGCAAAGAAGGCGGCAGCAAAAGCAAAGCCTGCCAAGAAGGCGGCACCGAAGGCAGCCAAGAAAGCACCTGCGAAGGCGGCGAAGAAAAAGAAGTAACCGGCGAAGGATAGAAGGCGAAGGCCCCCTCGGAGCATCCGGATGAGAGCCTTCTTTCTGCCCTCGCCATGGGGGAAGCCACAGGCACTCAATCATGGAACAGCCGTCGCTCGTGGAGAAGACACCCGATCGGCTCGTAGATCTGTCAGAAGGATTCAGGGCCGGCCGCCTTTCCGTCAGGGAATACCTGGAAGTCCTGGAGCGCCGGTTCGCTGAAAGGGGGCCATGGGTACATGCCTTTGTCGAAGAACCGGATCGCTTCGAGCGCCTCCGTAGCCAGCTCGCTTCCATCGAGTCCCAATTTGCCGACCCCTCGTCCAGGCCTGTCCTATACGGGGTTCCAGTCGGCGTCAAGGACATATTCCATGTTGCGGGGTTTCCCACGAGGGCAGGCAGCTCCATCCCGCCTGCCGTCCTTTCCGGCGAAGAGAAAGGCGCCGTCGCCCTGCTGAGGTCCGCCGGCGCCCTCATGCTGGGGAAAACCGTCACCACGGAATTTGCTTATTTCGCCCCGGGTCCCACGCGGAACCCCCATAACCTCGACCACACACCGGGCGGGTCGAGCAGCGGTTCCGCCGCCGCGGTTGCAGCCGGGCTCTGTCCCCTAGCCCTCGGCACGCAGACGGCGGGTTCTCTCCTCAGGCCCGCCTCTTATTGCGGAGTGGTAGGCTTCAAACCGACTTATCAGAGGATTCCCACGGATGGGGTTATTCCCTTATCGCCGTCTCTTGACCACGTGGGGTTCTTCACCTCCGACGTCGAGGGGGCCATCATGGCGGCGTCCGTGCTCTGCCGGGACTGGAAAGAAGCGGAGGAGGCCCACTTGCAGGTAGTGCTAGGCGTGCCGGAAGGGCCTTATCTCCATAAGGCAAGTAAGGAGGGTTTGGACCATTTCAGGCGGGTCTGCGCCCGCCTGAGCGAGAAAGGGTTCACCATCCGGCCGGTTGAAATGCTCGAGGATATCGATGACATATTGCGGGATCATTCCGTCCTCATGGCTGCTGAGGCCGCTATCACCCACAGGGAATGGTTCTCCGCCTATTCTCATTTTTATAGTAATGAGACTGCAGAACTCGTCCGCAGGGGACAGGGCGTCCGACAGGATAAATTCGCGGAATGCCGAGCGGGCAGAGAAAAGCTGAGAGAGCGGCTGTCCCATATCATCAGTTCTCACAACCTGACCGCCCTTATCGCACCCTCGGCCGTCGGCCCCGCGCCGGCCGGCCTCGAGAAGACGGGAGATCCCGTAATGAACACCCCCTGGACCTATGCGGGGCTACCAGCAGTCAGTCTGCCGTGCGGATTTTCAAGAGAGGGACTGCCGATGGGCCTACAGGTTGTCGGATCATGGATGTCAGATGAGATGCTCCTCGCGGTCTGCCGACGGATTGCGTACTCTATCACCTGATCCTGAGTGAAGCCGTTTGACGGTTTCTTCCTAAGTCGCGCATAAGCCCCTCGGCGCGCAAGTCGTGCATTACAAGCGGCAGTGTTTTCGCCGAATGCGGAACCATTTCGAGACAGCACTCTTCAATCGGGACATGAAAGCTGACACCACGTGTATGACCCTCTTGACTGGCCGCAGATCGAGAACTACATATTCCTAAGGAAACAACATAGTGAGTTCGTAAGGAGGCGACGCCATGGCAAAGATACTTGAATGCGCCAAGATAGACCCGTCGAGTGGGTGTAATTACGTCGTACGAGCCGAGACGGAAGAAGAGGTGCTTCAAAAGGCCGCTGAGCACGCCAAGGAGCACGGCATCCGCGAAGTAACACCGGAGTTGATTGAGCGCGTAAAAGCGAACATTCGCAACGCCTGACCGGTCTTCGGCAGCAGAACGACGAAAGATGGCAGGGATATATCTTCTTCGGCGGCTGTTACTCCCACATGCTCTGCTGCATGGCCCTCACAACCTCTAAGTTCGAGTTCCTCTGAATAGAGGTACGCCGGGTGCTCAAACCCGGCGGCCTGAATTGTCCCCGCCGGCCCGCTGATTTCAATCCGCTTTATTGATGGAATAAAACGGAACACCGACCGGGACACGTTTTAGGACATGCGTCCTTTCTATGATGAAAGAACTACAGAGCGCGGCTGTTGCGGCAAGGGCAGCTGAGATAATAAAGACAGTTTGGTAATTCCCTGTCTTGTCGAAAATAAGACCGGTCATGTAAGTGAAGATGCCTCCACCGAGAAAATGCACTGTATTTACCACCCCCGAGATCAGTCCAATCTGTCCGAGACCGTAAAGCCTTCCTACGAGCATCGGGGTGAGCGGAGCGGTTATGAGGTGGGTAAAGCCGAAGACGAGGGCGAATACGTAAAGGGCCGATACGGTCTTGTATTGGAGTATAAACAGATAGAGGATGAGCCTGAGGACAAAGGTGAGTATGATCACTATTTTACTGCCCATTCGATCGGCAACAGGCCCTGCTACGAGTATACCTGCAAAGCTCAGAAGGCCATACCAGGCCATCATTTTCCCTGCTGTCATCGCCGATACGCCGTAGTCCGTCGCAAAATTGATGAAATGGCTAGTGGCAAGATAATCGCCGCTACCGCATATGAACATGGTGACGACTAATAGCCAGAGAGAGCGTGTGGCCAGAGCATCTCGCAGCCCGAGGCTTGCCGCTTCGGACTGGCGTGCCTGGCCTTTTGCCTTATCGGAATCCCTGTAGTCGCCGGCTGGCATGCCGAGATGATGCGGGTCTCCTTTTATGACAAAGATGGCGAGAAGAATATTCACCAGGAGCATAACGATCCCGAGGTAGAGATACGATGTCCTCCAGCCATAGGTGGCCGCAAGGTGGCTAAGAAGCCTGACCAGGATGAAAGCCCCGACTGAACTTCCGGCAAGAGACAGGCTTATGGCCAGCCCCCGGCCTTTGTCGAACCACTTACTGACGAGGGTCGATATGAGGGGAACACCGGTTCCCGCAAGACCCAAGGCGGCCAGTATGCCATAGGAAAAGAAGAACTGGCCCAACGAATGTGTGAAAGACGTGAGAATGAATCCAGTGGAGAGGAAGACGGTGGATATAATGATAATCCACTTCGGCCCAAAGCGATCGTACAGTCTGCCCACGACGGTCAAAGCGCTTCCAAATATGACCATATTAAGCAGGAATGCGAGGGAGACCGAACTTCTGCTCCAGCCGAACTCCTGGATGATCGGCTTGAACATAACACCAAAGGCGTATTGCGCACCGGAATTGAAAAAAAGCATGAGAAACGAGGCGCCCACGATGTATCGCCCGTAAAGTCTCCTGCCGTCTCGTATCTCTTTCAATTTTCCCACCCGCATAATCCTGTCTTCCAGCTCTTGATTGCAAGAGTCTATCAGGATCGATGAAACGCTTCAATCTGTAGTGGACCGGCCAGTCGAATATCAATATGGCCCTGGCCGACCTCTTTTCAGACGTGGAGGTTGCACCGCTAACGCTCCTGACCCCGGATGCCTGGGATTTCATAAAACCGGGCGCAAGCGGGCCGTTAAGAAATAAGTTGTAAACATTTGTTTGCATTTGTGTTATTATGGAATTGTATTCTTCTAGACCTCTCACAAAACCCTGTTGGGATTCACCTGAAAACCAGTGGCGCGAGGCGAGCCGGCTGTCCGGATCGCGGCGCTGGTCCTGCCAACCGAAAAACTGACAGGAGGATAGACGAACCACTCTCAACCCAGGCGGGAGGCCAGAAGTTCTACTACCATGCCGACGGCCAAGGCTCGGAGACGATGATGACGGATGTTTCGGGCAACATCGTCCAGTCCTACGCCTACGACTCCTTCGGGAACATCCTGAGCACGGGCAACCAGAACTTCGTCCAGCCTTACACCTACACAGGAAGAGAATACGATCCAAAGACGGGCTTCTACTTTTATAGGGCTAGGTATTACAACCCCATGGCGGGAAGGTTCATATCCGAAGACCCAATAAGGCTCAAGGGAGGGGATTACAATTTATACAGGTACGTGAAGAATAATCCGGTGAACTGTGCGGATCCTGAAGGGCTCACTACATGTAGTATAGGCAAGCGTGATTTGAATGAGTGTTTAAATGCTTGTGCAATGGGTGAAGAGGGCCTGAGGAATTTCTGTCGATCATTACCTGACCCAAGGCTACGGGCAGGACTGATGCACGAGGGCCTTCCGATCTCTCCTCTCTTCCGAAAGGCCCTCCTTCTTCTTCAATCGCCCGGTTCATGGCCGTCCTACCGCGTTTTACCGCTCACAGCCTCGCCTTTTGCCCTCTTTCCTGACACTGCGTCCGACGCCCGTTCCGACTTATCTTCCCTTGTTTTTACTTGCCGAAAGAGCCTCCGGTATTACCGCCGTGTAAGGAGCCGTGAAAACCTACCCGTACTTTTTCTCCTGGACAGGCTTGCGAGGGTGGGGGAGCCCATATCTTTCCTTCTCTTCGGGTGTCATTTCGGCTACCCGTTTGTCCCACTCCCCGGCGAGAACGGGCCAATCTAACGTAGGAACATCACCTATATGCTGCACCAGATCGTAAAGCTGATTGGTCGGCATCCCGCTGTATTCCGTCGATCGAGACAGTGCGGGCGAGGCAAGGACCAAGCTCATTACCAATGCACAAATAACGAGAACTACTTTCATCGCTTCACCCTCCTTGTTTTTGTCTCAACTAACGGTTCTAGCTAGTACTAAACCGTTTAGTTGGATTTGACTAACGTAAGCATGTGCCCGGACGTTGTAAAGTTCAGCGGCCTGATATTTTTCCATTCCATGCAGGCGCCATTTCGCGGGGGTTTTATTGACAGACCGATTGGGACGCGTTTAAGCTTTGTGGAACCTGTCATGACACCCGCTGCTTTCCAGGGAGGGTCTATGGAACACGTTGAGACACATCGTTCTTTCGTGAGCTACATCGATCGCACCCGCGAATACTACGCGGCGCAAGGCTATTCTAAGCCTTACGCCTGGCCCCGCTATGATGATGTCCCCTTTAGCCCGCTGCGAAAGCCTCTGTCGCAGTGCCGCATAGGATTGGTCACCACGGCGGGCAGACCACTAAGAGAGGTGAAAACCGATGCCCTGGGGTTTGGGTTGACGGTGCGCGAATTATATACAGAACCGACAGACCCGCCGCCGACCAGCCTTTTCACTGCCGATTTGGGCTGGGATAAGAATGCGACCCACACCGAGGATGTTGACAGCTTCCTGCCCATAAATCGCTTGTTCGAGCACGCAGCCGGCGGCCGTATCGGATCGGTGTCGCCCCGCTTCTACGGAGTGCCGACTGATTACAGCCGAAGCAGGACGTCGCTGCGCTACGCTCCCCGGATACTTAAATGGTGTCGTGAGGACGGCGTTGACGCAGTGCTTCTGTCGGCTCTTTGACCGGTTTGCCATCAGACCGTGAGTCTGATTGCACGCCATCTGGAGGAGAATGGAATCTCAACAGCGATCATGGGCTGCGCACGCGACGTTGTCGAGGAGTGCGGCGTGCCACGCTTCGTGTTCACGGACTTTCCACTCGGAAATCCGTGCGGAAAGCCTTGGGACCCCGACATGCAGCGTTCGATCACAGGAATAGCTCTCGATCTGCTGGATCGGGCGTGGCTGCCGCGTACTACCATCCAAACGCCGTTCCAGTGGGGTAACGATGCGTGGCGCGACACCTTCATGCGGGTAGACGATAGCAATTGTGAGGCCCTTGCCAAAGCAGGTGAGGAGCGCCGCCGCCGTCAGGCTAATATAAAAACAGAATAGCCGTGTATGTGGCCTCGCGTTCCCCTATAGGAGCGGCACTTTTTTCGGCGCTTCCGTATAAGAGTAAAGAGTGGCCGTCGCTTCCGTGAAATAGAAAGTGACGAACGTCTCGTCGTCGGGACCTTTCTTATACATATTCAAGAGGTTAGGGGCTTCGGCGAAAGCCTGGGACTTCGCGTCACGGCTGTCATCGAAGGCAATCCTGCCGCGTATCCTCAGCCACGTGTTGTCCGACCCCATGGAACAAATCTCGATGTCCGGATACTGGCTCATCTGCTTGTAGACATCCTTCATCTTGCCCGTGCAGAAATAGACGGTGTCGTTCCTCTTCATGATGAAAGCGAAGGGGCGGACCCTCCCCCTGGCGCCGTCCGTCGTCCCTACATAGAAAACCCTGTTTGCCTTCAGTAAGTCAAAAGCAGTAGCCATAACAAACCTCCTAGATCGTCTTTTCGATGTTGCCCTTTCGGGTAATCTACAGGCAATCGCCGGATCAGTCAATAGAAGCCATTCAAAAAAGGCGTGCCGGCTGATCGGCGTGCTCATCACCTTTCGCACAGATGTCTGCTGTTATATAATAGGGCAGGATGGAAAAGATCATAGTCGATATAGACAACACCTTATGGAACCTGGCGCCCGTCCTGTACGAGCGCATGAGAGAGGCGAGCCCCGAGCTGCCCCCGGCGCCGGAATGGCGTGCCTGGGACTTCTGGCGGTTATACGTGAAGCCGAAGACCATTTACGCCATCCTGGACGCCATCCACATGGAACAGGAGTCCTTTGCGCCTTTCGACGATGCAGGAGAATTCCTCGTAGCGTTGAAGGAAATGGGGTTCTACATAGTCGTGGCGAGCCACCGCCGCCAGGATGCCTTCGATCCCACGGAGGGGTGGTTTCGTAAGAATAACCTCGTCTACGATGAGATCCACCTGAGTTACGACAAAACGGTGCTCTTCGACAGTTCCTGGGGTGTGATAGACGACAGCCCGGAGATCCTCCGCAAGGCGAGGGAGGCCGGCATAGTCAGGGCCGGTCTGAGGAACCCCTGGAACGAGCGTGAAGACCACCCGCTCTTCGATAACCTCAAACAGATATCCGAATACCTCCAGAAGCAGCTCTAAGGGCGTTTACAGGCTTACTGTGGTGCTGTATAATCGGGTAGTGGAGGCGATAGCCGCTTGTCCAGAGTGATGATATGCCCGGCAACTTATGAGACCGTCCGTCAGGCGGTCGACCGCGCATTCGATCTTTTCCCCCTTCCTGTCGGGGGTAAAAGCGTCCTGATAAAGCCTAACGTGCTCAGGGCCTCCGCGCCCGAAGAGGCCGTTACCACCCATCCTGCCATGGTCCGGGCAGTCGTCGAGAAGGTAGAGGGCCTGTCCGCCGCCTCGATCGTGGTGGGCGACAACCCCGGCCTTTTCAGCTATGGGGCGAATGAAGAGGCCTTCAGGAAATCGGGTCTGATGGAGGCGGCTAAGGGCTATTACCGGAACATAGGCACCGAGTCTGCGCATGTCCCGTTCAACCCTGAGCTCATGCCCACCGTGAGCGTCTCCAGGGCTATCCTGGACGCCGACATAGTCATCAGCCTGCCCAAGTTCAAAACCCACGGCCTGAGCGTAGTCACGGGGGCGATAAAGAACAGCTACGGATTCCTGCCCGGCGCCCAGAAGGCAGGATTGCACAGGGCGGCCGGCTGCGCGGAGCGCTTCCACGAGATGCTGGTGGATGTCTTCAGGCTCCGGGTGCCCGACCTGTTTATAGTAGACGCGGTGGTCGGGATGGAAGGCAACGGTCCGGCCTGTTCGGACCTGAGAGATATAGGCCTGGCCCTGGCTTCCGACAACGGCGTGGCCCTCGACGCCGTCATATCCTTCATGATGGGATTGGACCCCGCGAAGCTTCGCTTCCTCCAGAGGGCGAAAGAGATCGGCCTGGGTGATGACAATATCGGGACTATCGAGATAATAGGCGAGCTCCGCCGGCTGCCCGGCTTCAAGCTGCCCCCGTTGGGCGGCGAGGCGGTGCTTGAGAACCGGGACGTGCAGGCACTGATCCATGGCAGGACGCTCATGCGGCCGCGGGCAAACCAGGAAAGCTGCACCGGCTGCGGCACCTGTGTCGATCAATGTCCCGTATCGGCCTTGTCCATGTCCGACCGATTCCCCGAGGTAGACGCCGACACCTGCATCACGTGCTTCTGCTGTCAGGAGATATGTCCGGAAAAAGCCATTACGTTGCAGTGAATAAAATGATTGACATCGCCCTCGACAATGATAGAATAGCATAAGGTAACATAACCCGATCATATGCTCCCATTGCCTCAGTAGAGGGAGGTACGGCATGAGAACGGGTGCGATCTTATTGGCGACTATCTTTTTTCTTATTCTTCTTCTTATCCTTCTCCACGTGGACTGCGGCTTTCACATCCCTTTCCTAAAACCCCCTTAAGCCATACCATTTTCTTGCTTCCGTTCTGAATATCGCACTGCAAAGCCGGCGGCGAACACGAGGACCGCGCCTGGAGTGAAGGCCGGCGGAGACCTAGAAAGGAACCGGGTTCTGACCATTGGCCGGGGGCCCCGTTTCTTCCGTGTTTTCCCGTTGCACAGGTCTCTTCTAAATTGTATTATTGAGGAAAATGGGGAATGGGGCGAACAGGATCCGTTCCGGACGGGGGAGGCGAGCGCTTTGGCCCTGGGGGGAGCTCACGTCATTTCTCCTCAGGCACGGGCGGGCTCCTCCTTTCTTTTCGGGCTTTCCGGCAAAATATACGTTTCCCTTTTTGATGCCCTCAACCTGTTTCGACGTTCTTTTTGTATGAGGGACCTTTGATAAAGACCGGCCATCCATAACAAGGGGAGGATAACCATGCTAAGGATTCTCGTCTGTGCTTTGTTTTTTGCAATCGTGCTGTCCATTGGACTGTCCCAGGCATCCGAAACGATGACGTTCAAGGTAGCGATGGTGCAAATGACCCCCGTTCACCTTGACAAAAAGGCCAATGTTCAAAAAATGATAGGATTTGTGAAGGAAGCAGCGGACCGAGGCGCCAAGTTGATCATATTCCCCGAGTTGATAACCACGGGGTATGTTGGACCTATTTCTCCGCCCGAGTATAATGGTTTTTACGAAGCCTCGGAACCCGTTCCGGGACCGACGACCGAGAGCCTGCAGAAATTAGCCGAAGAAAAGGGTGTATACATTATCTTCGGGATGCCCGAGAGAGGGGAAAGCCGGCTCGGACCCATTATGTACAATACGGCAGCCATCGTCGGCCCGAAAGGGCTGATTGATCGCCATCGGAAAATCCATCTGCCGCTTGGCGAAAAATGTTATTTTGCGGCCGGCGATCAGGTCAAGGTATTCGACACTCAATACGGACGACTCTCTCTTCTGGTTTGCTATGATAACTGGTTCCCCGAGATTCACAGGATCGCCGGATTGAAGGGCGCCAACATCATTATCGACGTGACGAACTGGCCCTCGTTCGACATGGACGCCTGGTTTGCCCTGGGGACCGGCATAGCGGCATCGCGAGAGCTGTATTTCATAGGAGTGAATAGAGTGGGGGGGGAGGACTACTGGCCTGGAGCGGGCGGAAGCATCATTGCCAACCCTTCGGGCAAGATCCTCGTTAAAGGTGAAAACAAGGAAGGGGTTGTCTACGGCGAAGTCGACATGTCCGAAATAGCGAAGAGAAGATCGTTCCCTCCGGTCTGGTTTGACCATAGGGCCGATCTGTACGAATCCCTTCTGAAGGGCGTTGGAAGCAAGTAGTTCATCAAGGCAGCTCGAACCGGTCCATTTGGCGGCAAATGTGGGGCGGGGCCTGTTCCCCGCCCTTCTTTATCGCAGCGGGCCGAACGGCCTGTTCCCCGCCGCGGACTCGGGATGCAACATTTGAAGAAGCATTAACAAAAGCCGTGGGTCTCTGACTGACCGGAAACCTGTCTCCTAAGCGGCCGTCTTTCCCCAGACCTCTTCCGTCTTGACGCGTTTGCCGTAGCCGAAGAGCTTGTCCATCTTGACCAGGAGAGGGTTGACCGCAGGGGTATGCTTGATCAGGAACCTGGCTGCATCGTGCAGCTTGCCCGGCAGCTTGTTGTAGGAGCAACACCGGACGCAATTCTCGCAGCTCCCGTTGTTTCGCGCCCAGAAATCAAGGCAGTTCTCAGGGTTGATATACCACTTGTAGAGGCCGCTCGCATTCGAGATCGTCGGTCCCTGGTAACTCGGCGCGTCGAAGCTGATAGCATTCCCCGGGCACTCATCAGCGCATCTCTTGCAGGTGGCGCAAAATTCGGCCACGCCGAATTCAATAGGTTTATCAGGCGCGAGGGGCAAGTCCGTAAAAACCTTGCTGAGCCTTACCCGCGGACCAAATTTCTTAGTAATCAACATCCCGTGACGGCCGAGCTCGCCAAGACCGGCGTCGACGGCGAAGGGGACGCTCAACGAAGTATCATTGCCGTTAGGAATCGCTTTATAGCCCAGACTGCGAATATAATGGGCCAGTGACGAAGTGCAAAAGGCCATCATCGAATAGCCGCGACCGGTCGAGGCAAAGCCGCCGTAGGCAGGGGATGTCTGCATCAACTCGTAGGGCATTTCGTGGGCCATGACAACGGCATATTTCAATTCTCCGGGGATTTCTATGGGCGCGTGTTTATGGGTATGGGGGTGAAAGCTGTGCGAATAGATCCAACGCTCATCTATTTTGCAGATCCCGACGAGCGAAGCCCCTATAAAAAGGGCTGCTTTCTTTATGTTTCGACTCATCTCGTCCGGGTCGGTGACTTCCCATTTCTCACCCAGCTGCATGCGGTCGCGCAAGGCCCGTTCCGACTCGTCAGGAAACCACTTGAACAGCCCTTCATTCCCGGTCATATTCCCGAAGCCCCACCAGCGTTCCATGTACCACATGGAC
>Ga0326727_10018214_pt1 | contig 14382 bp, 5 predicted proteins | sample MB2enrmetagenome_FD_207643 | JGI IMG/M metagenome (GOLD analysis project Ga0326727, IMG submission 207643) | Lab enriched peat soil microbial communities from McLean, Ithaca, NY, United States - MB29MY | ecosystem: Environmental > Terrestrial > Soil > Wetlands > Peat | place: USA: New York...
TCAATACCGTGATCGGCACCGGCAACGGCAGCGGCTCGGATACCGTCACCCTGCTGTCGACCGCCGCGCTGGCGATTTCGGTCATCGACACCGTGATCGGCGCAACGGGCACCACCGACACCGTGACGCTGCTCACCGGCGCCACCCTGGCCGTGTCCAACATCGCCACCGTGATCGGCACCAACGCCGCCAGCGCTTCCGACACCCTGACCATGCTCACCGGCGGTAACCTGAGCATCTCCGGTGTGGGCAGCGTACTCGGCAGCGCCACCGGCACCGATACGCTGACCTTGCTTACCGGCGCGGCCGTCGCCGTGTCCGCCATCAGCACCGTGATCGGCACCACCGGCACCGACACCGTGACGATGCTCACCGACGGCAACGTCTCGGTACGCGGTATCAACACCGTGATCGGCACCGCCACCGGTAGCGCCTCCGACACCGTGACCCTGCTGTCGACCAGCGCACTGAGCGTGTCGGCCATCGGCACCGTCATGGGCGGCGTCAACACCACCGACACCGTGACCCTGCTCACCGCCAGCACCATCAGCGTGTCGAACATCGCCACGGTGCTGGGCATGGCCGCCACCGGGGTTTCCGACACCCTGACGATGCTGACCGCGGGTAACATCAGCGTGTCTTCGATCGGCACCGTCATGGGTAACGGCGGCAACGACAGCGTCACGTTGCTCACGACAGCCAGCATCAGCATCTCGGCGATCAACACCGTGATCGGTGCCAGCGGCACCACCGACACCGTGACGATGCTCACCGACGGCAATGTCAGCGTGCGCAACATCGCCACCCTGACCGGCACCGGAACCGGTACTGACACCGTCACCCTGCTGTCGAGCAGCACCATCGCGCTGTCGGCCATCGGCACCGTGATCGGCGCCAGCGGCACGACCGACACCGTGACCCTGCTCACCGCCAGCACCATCAGCGTGTCGAACATCGCCACCGTACTGGGTACCGTCAATACGACGGATACCCTGACGCTGCTCACCGGCGGGGTCATCAGTGTGTCCGGTATCGCCACGGTACTCGGCACGACCGGCACGGACACGGTCACTCTGCTCTCAAGCGGAGACGTCACGATCCATCACCTGGCGACCGTGATCGGAGCGGCCAGCACCGTCGACACCCTGACGCTGTACACCGTGGATGCGTTCTCGATCCATAACATCGCAACGGTACTGGGTGCGGTGGGCTACAACGACACCGTGACGCTGTACACCGCGGATTCGGTCTCGGTACAGAACCTCGCGACGGTACTGGGCGCGGCAAGCGCGGTCGATACGGTGACGATGCTCACTGCCGACTCGCTGACCGTGCATAGCATCTCCACGGTGCTGGGCGCCGGCGGCGGTCTGACCGATACCCTGACGCTGTTCACCAGCGATGCCGTCTCGGTGCATAACATCCAGACCGTGATCGGGGCATCGGGCTACACCGACACGGTGACGCTGTTCACCGGGGATACCCTCTCGGTGCATAACGTCTCGACGGTGATCGGTAATGCCACCTACACCGATACGCTGATGTTCTATACCGGCGACGCGGTCTCGGTACATAACATCTCGACGATCATCGGCGCGGTCGGCTACACCGATACGGTCACGCTGTACACCACCGACTCGATCTATGTGTCGGGGATCGCCTCGGTCATCGGCGCGGCCGGCCATACCGACATCGTCACCCTGCTGACCGGCGACTCGATTACGGTGCACAACATCGCCACCGTCCTGGGGGCGGCGGGTTACACCGATACGGTGACGCTGTACACCAGCGACGTGCTGAGCGTGTCCGGCATCGACACCATCATCGGTGCCTCGGCTTCCGATACGATCACGCTGCTGCATTCGGGTAACGTATCCTTCGGCGGCACCGCGACGGTCCTCGGTGCAACCCATAACGACACCCTGACGCTGATCAGCGGCGCGACGATCTTCGTCTCGGGTATCGATGTGGTCATCGGCAGCAGCAGCAACGACACCATCAATGTACTGAGCGGATCGACCACGGCGCCGAGTATCGAGGGTGGCGCGAACGATGTGATTACCGGCAAGGGTTCGGGTGACATGTTCATCTTCACCTCGGCCACCGAGTCGCCAACCGCATCGCAAGCGACGATCACCAACTTCGGGGCCACCGATCACGTCTACCTGAAGGGGTTCGGCATCACGAACTTCCAGTTCAACAACAGCGTGGCGGACGGCGGTACCGGGACATTCACCGGAAGCGGCACGGCATCGGCGTACTTCGACAATACGTCGCATACCCTGTACGTCGATACGACCGGCGGCGGCACAGCGACCATGGAGATCCACCTTTCGGGGGTACAGGACAACAGTCTGAGCAACAATAGCTTCCTGACGTCATAGCGTTCTTTTAAGCACTAACCGAAACGGCAGCGTCGCCCCTATAATGTGGGGCGGCCGCTGCCGTTTTTTTGGGATTAGACAAGGCATGAATGCCCCGAACCTTGAGATACAGCTGACTCAACTGGTCGAGCGTCTGAACGCCGGCGATTTCAGACAGGTCCGAGAAATGGGCCGACGCCTGCGTAAACGCCACCCCGACAATGCCACCCTGTGGATCATCGACGGTATCGCGGCGCGCCGTCAGGGCAGGGACAACGACGCATTACAGGCCTATGAAAAGGCGCTGAAACTCGATCCCGTCCACCCGGACGCTGCGTTCAACCTTGGCAACCTGTACCGGGATCAGCAGCAATGGGCCCAGGCCGTCCAGGCCTACCGCCGCGCGCTGCCGGTGCACACGCCGCAGGCGGATGTCGAGCTGGCGATGGCCGAGTGTCTGCGCGCCCAGGGCCTGAACGATGAGGCACTGAGCCTGTTACGCGCGCTCTGCGCACGACAGCGCTCGGATCTCCCCGTTCTGCTTGCCGTCGAACAGCAGTTCCAGCACATGCAGGCCCACGAAGACACCGAGGCGGTATTGCGTCAGGAAATCGCGCTGTTCCCTCAGGAGGGCTCGCTGCATCACAATCTGGGCGCACTCTACATTCGCCAGCAGCGCGTCCTGGATGCGCTTCCCTGCTTCGAGCGCGCGGTCGAGCTGGGGCTTGCCCAACCCCAGACATTGAGCAATCTCGCGGGCTGCCTGACCCTGGCAGGCCGTCTCGTGGATGCAATGCCGGTGCTTGAACGACTGATCGCACTGGAACCGCATAATCTTTACGCGCACAGCAGCCTGCGTTTCATTCAGGCCAAACTGTGCATGTGGGATCACCTCGATACGCTGCGCGAAAGCCTGATCGAACCGGCACTCACGGGGCGATCGACTTCCGCCCCCCCGCTGCCCTTTATTTATCTGGTGCTGCCCGTACCGATCAGCGAGGCGGAACAGCAGACCATCGCGCACCGCTTTGCCGAACACGTCATGTCGCAGGTTCAGTGCGACCGCTTCGATTTCAGCGCGCATCCGCACCACGAGCGCTTGCGCATCGGCTATCTGTCCGCGGACTTTCATAATCACGCCACCTCGCATCTGATGCTCGGTCTGTTCAAACGCCATGACCGGACGCGCTTCGAGATCTACGCCTACTCGATCGGATCGGACGACGGCTCGCTGTATCGCAGCCGGATCCGGGGCGAAGTGGATCATTTTGTCGATTTGCAGGCACTGTCGAACACCGAGGCGGCCACGCGCATCCATCAGGACGAGATCGATATTCTGGTCGATCTGAAAGGCTATACCCGCGACAGCCGTCCCGAGATTCTCGTGCAACGGCCTGCGCCGTTGCAGGTCGCATGGCTCGGTTTTCCCGGCACCGTCGGCGCAGCCTTTGCCGACTACATCATCACCGACCGTGTGGTATCGCCGCCCGAGCGCCAGCCGTTTTACGACGAAACGTTCGCCTACATGCCGCATTGCTATCAGATCAACGACAACGAGCAGGCCATCGCGGCGGACACGCCGACCCGGGCCGACTGCGGCCTGCCCGAGTCAGCGTTCGTATTCTGCTGCTTCTGCGCGTTGTACAAGATTGAACCGGTGATCTTCGCGGTGTGGATGGATCTGCTCAAAGCAAAACCCGACAGTGTGCTGTGGCTGCTCGAAGGTCAGAGCGTGGCCATGGATAATCTGCGCCAGGCCGCGCGCACCGCCGGGGTCGACCCCGCGCGGCTGGTCTTTGCGCCCCATCAGGACAAGCCACGCCATCTGGCGCGCCATGCACAGGCCGACCTGTTTCTCGATACGTATTTCTGCAACGCCCACACCACCGCCAGCGATGCGCTGTGGGCCGGGCTGCCTGTCATTACCTGCCCGCGCGATACGTTCGCCACCCGGGTGTGCGCGAGTCTGCTGACCCATGTCGGCCTGCCTGAGCTGGTCGCCGCTTCGCTCGATGCGTACCGCACGATGGCACTCGATTTCGCGGCATCACCGGAAAAACTCGCTGCGCTGAAACACAAACTGGCAGGTCTGCTCAAGACCGCCCCGCTGTTCGATACCGACGGATTTACCCGCGACCTGGAAGCGCTGCTGGCGCGCTTATGGCGCGAGGCCCTGCCGACGCACGCCCTCGATGCCTTACCCGCTCCCACTCCCGCCCCCGCCGTCGTCCAGGTAACGGCGGAAGGCGACGACCAGATCGTGCAGCGCGCCTTGCTGGCTTACCAGAACGAAGCATTCGAAGAGGCGCTGACCCTGGTCGAACCGCTTGCCGCACGTCTTGCGCAACGGCCTGATCTGTGGAATTTCATTGGGGTGCTCAACCGCAAGCTGAAGCGCTACGAGGTGTCCCGCGAAGCGTATTACCGCGCCCTGGCGCTGGCACCGGGACACGCGGAAAGCGAAGCCAATCTGGGCAATGTCTGTCGCGATATGGAGCGCTATGACGAGGCCATCGAGGCCTATCAGGCCGCCTTGCGCGCCCAGCCCGACAATACCGCGTGGATGACCGATCTGGGCGCCACGCTGGTGACGCAGCGCCGTCTTGACGAAGCACTCGCAGTACACCAGCGCGCCATGGATCGGGCGCCCGACTCCCCGGATCTGCGCTGGGAATACGCGCTGGCGCAATTGATGGCAGGGCAATGGCGAGAAGGATTCGACGGCTATCGCGCCCGCTGGGCACGACGTCAGCCCGAACCGCCGAATTTCCCGCAACCGCTCTGGCAGGGTGAACGGCTGAGCGACAAAACCCTGCTGCTCTACGTCGAGCAGGGTTTCGGCGATGCACTGCAGTTTTTACGGTTTCTGCCCTTTGTGTTCGAACGCGTGCAGAACGTGGTGCTCGAAGTGCGCTGGCCGCTGGCGCCGGTGATTCCGCCCAGGCAGGGGCTGCGCGTGATCGCGGGCGGCAAGGAGCGACTGCCGGCGTTCGACTGCCATGCGGGTCTGATGGATCTGGCCCACTGGTTGCGCGACGACCTGCCACAAATGCCGCGCGATGTTCCGTATGTCGCCGCGCCCCCCGACCGGCTCGCCTACTGGAGCGAGCGCATCGGCGCGCTCCCCGGCCTCAAGGTGGGGCTGGTGTGGGCCGGCAATCCCGATGTGCGCAACGACTCGACCCGCTCGCCGCGACTCGCGCCGCTGATGCCCCTTCTTGCCGTGCCGGGCATCAGCTTTGTCTGCCTGCAACAGGGTGACGGACGACGCGATCTCGAAACGTTGACGCTGCCGGATGGCATCCACTGGCTTGACCCGGTCGACGACATCAAGGATTTCGGCGACACCGCCGCGATCATGGCGTCGCTTGACCTGGTGATTACATCGGATACCGGCCCGGCCCATCTGGCCGGAGCGCTGGGTGTACCGGTATGGGTCTTGCTGTCTTACGCCGGCGACTGGCGCTGGGGGCAGCACGAGACCGACTCCTTCTGGTATCCGACCGCGCGCCTGTTCCGCCAGCCGGTCCCCAAGGACTGGGCAACGGTCATGCAGACCGTCGTCAACGCGCTGGGGGGGCTGCTGGATACACGCCAGGACTCGGGGGACGACACCGCGCGCTTTGCCGAGGCCCAGCAGGCTTATGCAGAGAAACGCGACGCCGAGGTGGTCGAAATGGCGAATGCCTTGTTGCCGCACCATCGCGGCTGGGCAGCCAGCTGGCTGCTGCGCGGTGCGGCGCAGCGACGCCTGGGGCTGAACGCGGCGGCCGCGCGCGATCTGCATGAAGCGTTGCGTCGCGCACCGAATTATTCGGATGCCTACCGCCAACTGCTGCAGTTGCTGCAAAGTGAAAGCCGCTGGCTGGATGCCCAACTGCTGTGCAGCCGCTGGGCGCAGTACGTTCCGGACGAAACCGAAGCCTGGTGGTGGAAAGCCCGTAGTGAGGAAACGAACAACCGGTTTGCCCCTGCAGCGGAAAGCTATCGCCGGGTGCTGCAACTGGCGCCGGACCGGGAGGAAGCCCGGCAGCGACGCGCGCTGAGTCTGAATACCGCCGGCACCAATGCGCTGGCCGCCGAGCGGCTGGCGGAAGGCATGCGCTTTTTGCGCGAAGCGGTCGCCTGCCAGCCGGATTTTGCGCTGGCGCATTTTAACCTCGGCCTCGGCTTGTTGATGCAGGGCGCCTACCGGGAAGGCTTCGCCGAGTACGAGATGCGGCGCCAATTGCCGCAGATTCCCTCTCCGCCGCCGTATAACCTCCCTTACTGGCAAGGCGAACCTGTCGAGGGGAAAGGCATTCTGCTGTATCCGGAGCAGGGATTCGGCGATGCCATCCAGTTTTTGCGATTTGCCCGCGCCCTGAGCGAACGTGGCGCCCGGCTCTTTGTGGCGCTGCAAGATGGGCTGAACCGTCTGGCCGCATCGATGGACTGCGTCACCGTGTTGCAACGCGGTGACCCGCTGCCGCCGCTGGACTATCTGTGCGCGCTGCCCAGCCTGCCGCATCTGCTCGATATTTCGCTGGAGGATCTGCCCGGCCCGATCCCCTATCTGTCCGCCCCCAAAGAAGACGCCGAGCGCTGGCGGGAAAAAATTCATGCACTGCCCGGCCTGCGCGTCGGCCTGATCTGGGCCGGCAGTCCGACCTTCATGAACGAGGCGGTGCGTTCGCCCCGTCTGGCGCCGCTGATGCCCTTGTTGTCGATTCCGGGGATCAGTTTCGTCTGCCTGCAACAGGGCGGCGGACGCCGTGAACTGGATCACTGGACGCCGCCTCCGGGCGTGTCCTGGTTCGATGCGGCCGCGGAAATCGACGATTTCGCCGGCACCGCCGCCGTGATGAGCGCGCTCGATCTGGTCATCAGCTCGGACACGGGCCCCGCGCATCTGGCCGGTGCGCTCGGCGTGCCACTGTGGATCATGTTGTCACGCGGCGCAGACTGGCGCTGGGGGATGTCCGGCAGCCAGTCGGCCTGGTATCCGAGCGCGCGACTGTTCAGGCAACAGCAGGTCGGAGATTGGTCGGCGCCGGTGAAGGAGATGGTTGAGGCACTGAAAAGCCGCCAGACTGCCCCCGATATCCCGCTTGAATCGATTTTGCAGACGCTGCAGCAGGGACAGGCCGAAGCCGCCGAAAAACTGTGCAGGACCCGCTTGCAACGGCAGCCCGATGCCATCTGCTGGGTGTTGCTTGGCATGAGCCTGCGACGCCAGAACAAGATGGAGGCGGCCTGCGATGCCTACCGGCAGGCCTTGCAGCTCGATCCGGGCAGCATCGATGCCTGGTACAACCTGGGTAACGCGGAAACCCAGCTGCAGCATTGGACGGCCGCCGCCGAGGCCTATCGCCGCTGTCTGGCTTTACAGCCGGGCCGGGCGGACGCCTGGGTGACGCTGTGCGAAGCCTTGCGCCGTGGCGGCACACCCGAGGCCGCCATCGAGGCCGGCCTCAATGCCACCTCGCTGCTGCCCGCCGATGCGGAAACCTGGAATGCGCTGGGCAACGCCTACAACGATGCCAGGCGCTACAAAGAGGCCGAATCCGCCTATCGCCGCGCCATCGGGGTCAATCCGGATTTTCTGGATGGTTGGTACAACCTTGGCGTGTTACAGCAGCTGCGCGGAGAACACCGCGATGCGATCCCGACTTACCGGCATGTACTGGAGCGGAATCCGGATCAGGTCCCCGCACGCTACAACCTGGCCATCGCGTTGCAGACCACCAACCAGCTGGACGAAGCCGAAGCGGAATACCTGCAGGTGATGCAGCGCGATGCCCTGCACGCCGATGCGCGTTTCAACCTGGGCAGCCTGTATAACTACCGCAACCGCCAGTCAGCGGCACTGGAGTGCTACCAGGCCGGTCTGGCCATCCGCGACGACCTGACGACACGCGGCGAAATCGCGCACATCATGCAAAAACGCTGCGACTGGTCGGCGCTGGACAGATTGCGCGCCGATCTGGTCGATCCGGCGCTGAAGGCCAGCGGAAAACCGCCGTCTCCGTTCAGCATGCTGGTGTTGCCGGTGCCGATCAGCGAGGCGGAACAACTGACCATCGCGCGGCGTTACGCCGAACATGTCATGTCGCAGGTCGAGTGCGACCGCTTCGATTTCAGCCGGCACCCGCAGCATCGGCGCTTGCGCATCGGCTATCTGTCGGCCGATTTTCACAACCACGCCACATCGCATCTGATGCTCGGCCTGTTCAAACGCCACAACCGCAAGCACTTCGAGGTCTACGCCTATTCGATCGGCCCGGATGACGGTTCGAACTACCGCAACCGCATCAAGCGCGAAGCCGATCACTTCGTCGAGCTGCAAACCTTGTCGAATGCCCAGGCCGCAGCGCGGATCAATCAGGACGACATCGATATCCTGATTGATCTGAAGGGGTATACGCGCGATTGCCGCCCCGAAATCCTGGCACAGCGTCCTGCGCCGCTGCAGATTGCATGGCTGGGCTATCCGGGTACCGTCGGTGCGCCTTTTGCCGATTTCATCATCACAGACCGCGTCGTCACGCCACCGGATCGTCAGCCGTTCTATGACGAGACCTTTGCCTACATGCCGCATTGCTATCAGATCAACGATAGCGAACAGGAGATCGATACAACGATCCCGACACGAGCCGACTGCGGACTGCCCGCTTCCGGCTTTGTGTTCTGCTGCTTCTGCGCGCTGTACAAGGTCGAACCGGTGATATTCGGGGTATGGATGGATCTGCTCCGGGCCAAACCCGACAGTGTACTGTGGCTGCTCGACGGCCCGGATATCACCAAGGACAACCTGCGGGCCGCCGCGCGGCAGGCCGGGGTCGATCCGAATCGGCTGGTGTTCGCGCCCGTCGAAAGCAAGCCGCAACATCTGGCGCGACATGCACTGGCTGACATCTTCCTCGACACCTATTTCTGTAACGCCCACACCACCGCAAGCGATGCGCTATGGGCAGGTCTGCCGGTGATTACCTGTCCGCAGGAAACGTTTGCCACGCGGGTCTGCGCCAGCCTGCTGACCCATATCGGGCTACCCGAGCTGATCACGCCCTCACTCGAGGCCTACCGTGATCTGGCACTGCGTTATGCAAACGACCCGAACACGCTGGCCGCCCTGAAGCGCAAGCTGGCCAACCAGCGACTCAGTTCACCGTTGTTCGATACCGACGGGTTTATTACGGATCTGGAAAAATTGCTGCAGGACTTATGGGCAAGCAAGCGGTCAAGCAAGGTCTGAAGAGGTTGTCATTCCCGCGAAAGCGGGAATCCGGATGACGGGCGGAAGGGGGGCGGCGTTGCAGGATCCCCGCATGCGCGAGGATGACGTCCGTGACCAGAGCAAGAGATTGTTCAGATGTTCCTTAAGGGTAACAGTTTAAGTTGGTCATGCTGAATAACTGGATACAACATGAATATACTTTATATCAATTCAACGATTTACGACTACCTGACCGCCACGCTGATCCAGGGCCTGGTCAATCTTGGGCACACCGTAAACTGTACGGAGAACAGCAACTATGGCACGGTGATTGACGCCGATTTCAAAACATACGCCGAAACGGCCGATCTGATCATCGTTGGCTCGAATCTTGGGGTCAAACTCGAGTTGATGGACCAGATCAGCAACCCTCGCGTCGTGTATGTAGACGGCAGTGACTTTGGTGAGTTGTGGATTCCGGGAAACATCAAATTCAAGGCCGTCTTCAAACGGGAGCTGTGCAAGGCTTTGCAGTCCGCCGCCGAAGATCATGTCTATCCCCTGCCTTTTGCTGCAGAAGACCGCTATTTCAGCAAATTACTACCCAAAAAATATGTAGCTTCATTCGTTGCGAACATGGGCACGAACCCGATGCGCAATTCGATTCACGTTCGGATGAAAAACTACAATAGCCCGTTGATCATCAGCGGCGCGACCGGTGAGCGTGCCTATAACGGCAGAAATGCGTCGTTCATTTCGACTCCTAATTACCATGAAATTCTCGCGGTAAGTCTGATGTCGGTGAACGTACCCGGCGCCGGCTATGATTGTGCAAGATTCTGGGAAATTCTGGCTTCCGGCACCATGGTACTGACCTTTAAACCGGATATCGTCATTCCTGACGATTTCACGGATGGCGTCGATTACGCCACATTCGATTCTCTGCAAGATTTTGACGACAAGTTTGCCTATTACATCAGGCATCAGGAAGAAGCGCTCAAGATCGCGCAAAATGGCTATCGCCACGTTTGCGAACATCATACGACACTGAAGCGTGCACAATTCTTTATGGAGCACGCGATGGGGGCCGTCAGTCGCGAGGGATTTTGCCAACAGTTCTACCGGCCTTAGTCACGAGAGGGGACGGCGCTCAGGCCGCCCCCTTTCCACCCCTTCCAGCATGCGATCAAGGCGATGGGCTTCATCCGCTTGCTCTGCCTCTGCGCACTGGACAGGTCAGGCCGGAGATCAGTCTGCGGTTTTTTGTACGTAAAGCTGATAGAGCGGTGCGGAAAAAATCTGCACTTTACGGCAATACAAGTTGGTAAACGCGTCGATTGCCGGCTTCGGGCAACGAATCGGATCACGCCCGTAAGAAAGATTCTCAGACCACAGATAGTCATCAAACGCAATCACACCACCGACTCTCAGCAAGCGAAAGCCCAGCAATGCATCGCACAGGACGTCAGGCGCCTGGTGCGAACCGTCGATATAAATGAAGTCAAAATGATTACGTTTACCTTCGGCCAGCAGTTTGGCCATGCAATCGTCTGAATACCCCTTATGTACCACCAGATCGACTTTGTTCGGCACACTGTCGATCGCCAGTCGGATATTGTGGTTGAAACGGGTTTCGACCGCATTCATGTCAGCCTGGGCTTCGCCACCTGCCTGATGCTCCACCCCGCCCTCCCAGGTATCGATACAGTGCAATTCGATATCTGACTCAGCCGCCAGTTTGTTGATGAGATAGCAGGTGCTCGCCCCCTCATAGGACCCGATTTCCAGTAGCCTTGTTGGCTTGACCTGAGGAATCAGTTGGTCCCAGATGCCTTTTGCGGTGCCGTTAAACCAGTTATTGGTAAAAAGATATTCACTCATCGCGTTCGCCTATGTGAGGGTTGAGCAGGTTAACGTAATCCTGCACAGCGCAAAGAACAGTTGGATGATTCTAGACCAGGTCCTCGTGATTAACTATGAATAAATATCGAGAGGCATGCAGGTCCGGCCCGGCTTCAGACACGGTGAATAGTACGCTTATTGACAAATCGCGGCGATCCGGTCTATATGTGCGAGCAAATGACATCTTCTGCAATCCGAAGATTTGTGATCAAGCTAGCCGTGGGTTTTACGAATTCGACGCGATGCCTCCGGGCATTCTTGCAACAAAAAGAGAGCACGCTCCTACGATGAATACCTTCGATGTATTTGACACACTGCTGGCCAGGCGTTATTTGACAAACAACGCTCTCTTACAGCAGATGGAAACCGAATTTTCCATCCCCGGACTTGCGCTCGCCCGAACCCAGGCAGACACCGGCACACGCAGCCTGGCGGAAATCTATGACCACCTGGTCGCGACAGGTATCATTCCCGCACGCTTGCGCCGTACGATTCTTAAACGTGAAATCGAACTGGAAATCGATAACGTGTTTCCGGTCGCGCAGAATTTACAACGCGTAGCGCATGGCGACATTCTGATTTCTGACATGTATCTACCGGCCAGTGCCATCTTGCAGATGGTGCGCAGCGTGGGACTCGATAAACAGGTCACGCTGTATCAAAGCAATGCAGACAAGCATACGGGCGCTGTATGGAAGAAATTCCGTCATTACTCGGGAGTGCACCTGGGCGATAACAAACACAGCGACTATACGATGCCGGTACAGGCAGGCATTAATGCCGAACATTTTTCCCCGGCAACAGAACCCACCGGCATCGAGGCCAGTTTAGTCAACAACGGCTTCATCCATATCGGCCTTCTATCTCGTGAAATTCGCCTGAGTTCAATTCCAAAATTCAAAGATCATTTTGAACTCGCTTGCGATTTTAATTTGCCCCTGTTGTTTATCATGGCCGAAATGATCCATAGACAATATGGCGAACGCAACATCGTTTTTCTTGGCAGAGATTGCCAGTTACTGCACCGGTTATATAATGCCTATTACGACCTGTCCTATTATTTGCCGTTCAGTCGAAAAGTTGCTTATAACCAACCTGAAGACGCTGTAAAGTATTTATATACGCACGCGCCTGAAAACCCTTTGTTTGTGGACATCAGCAGCACCGGGGGCACATGGGCAAAACTTCAGTCTGATATCGATATTCTTGTCGCCATTTATAGCGACAAGACCTATTACACCCCAGATCGTCCAGTACTACCCAAGAATTTCAAATACCTGACAACCAGCAATGAGATCGGGGCCACCAATCTGATGCTGGAAATAATGAACTGCGGCGATCATGGCCATCTTGAATCGATTCAGATTCACCAGGATCAGTTGCTAGAGGCGCATTTCGCATTGCCAGAACTTCCCGCCGAACTGATTTCAGAAGTTCATCTGCCTGTTTCACGTGCCGTGCAGCTGGCGAAATTTTACAAACAGAATATACGAAAAGAAATGGCCAAGCTGTCCGATCGGCAATTGGTGCAAGGGCTTTCGCAACTCGCCGGATTTATATGTTCACGACAGGATTTATTGCAATCGCACCAAACCCTGCTGTCAAAGGAGTCCGTCTATATCGCACAGATTTGCCAATAGGGTATAGTCTGCTTTTATTATCAGGAAAGGCCAACCGCTTGCGTGCCCGCTTATGAACATTACAATCCGGCAACTCCGCGCTTTGCTAGCGGTGGCTCAGGAAGGTTCGATCGCCAACGCCTCGGAAAAACTCTTCCTGACCCGGCCTGCCGTGTCGCAAACGCTGCAGGAACTTGAACGACAGTTCGGGCGAAAACTGTTTCATCGTGTCAGCAACCGTCTGATCCTCAACTCGGAAGGCAAGCAACTTTTGCCCTATATCGACGAGCTGATTCAGCGGGTCAATCAGATCGAGGATTTTTTCAGTACCGATTTCGAGAACTATAAAAACATCAAAATCGGTACCACAAAGACCATCGGCAACTATCTGTTGCCCGGAATCTTGCACCAGTTCCATCTCGACCACGGCGCGGGCTATCCATCGTTTTATATCGGTAGCGCCAGCGATCTCTGCGCAAGACTGCAAACGACCGAGCTGGACCTGGCCATCGTCGAAAACGAGGTCCACGACCCTTCATTGAAGAAGATTCCCTGGATTTCCGACGAAATGATCGTGATCGCCCCGGTCGATCTGGAGATCGACCCCGCCGAGAAACGGGCCATCACGGATCTTGACCAACATTGCTGGGTGGTGCGGGAGCAAGGCTCCGGCAGCCGTGAGCAATTCGAGTTTTATCTGGGGCACAAGCTGAAGCATCCGCGTATTGCGATGGAGGTCAATGCCACCGAAGCGCTGATCAATTCTGTCGCGCATGGTATCGGTCTGGCATTTGTTTCAAAAATTGCGGCCGAACAAGCCATGGCAGGTGGGCAGGTCAAAGCCGTGCCCATGCAAAACCGCTTTTTCCGCGATTTTTGCATTGCGGTCTTTGCCGAAAAATATATCGGGAACGATCTGCAAACCTTGCTCGACTATCTGATCGCCTACAAAGACACCCAGCCCCCACGATAAATAGAGATAAAAAAAACCTCCTGGTAACCAGGAGGTTTTTTTCTGTACACCGATCCGTTTCAGCGCTTGATGACCTTGACCTTGTAGCGGCCGTCGTCTTGCTTGTATGCACCGTGGATATCGGTATCGAATCCCGGGAAATGCTTGCCGACTTTCCGTAGGGCGGGTTGGCCCCTTGGGCCATACCCGCCGTTTATGGCGTCACCAGCATGCCACGCGGGTATGCCCCTTCGGGGCAACCCGCCCTACCGCCTACAAAGACACCCAGCCCCCACGATAAATAGAGATAAAAAAAACCTCCTGGTAACCAGGAGGTTTTTTTCTGTA
>Ga0326727_10018216_pt1 | contig 14381 bp, 11 predicted proteins | sample MB2enrmetagenome_FD_207643 | JGI IMG/M metagenome (GOLD analysis project Ga0326727, IMG submission 207643) | Lab enriched peat soil microbial communities from McLean, Ithaca, NY, United States - MB29MY | ecosystem: Environmental > Terrestrial > Soil > Wetlands > Peat | place: USA: New York...
GCAAGATCACGCCGGAGGCCGTCTATTTCACGGAGAACACACTCGACTTGAGCGGTCGGGTAGCTACCCACGAAGTGGCAATAAAATTGGGTCCGGCTCCTGGAGAAGGAAGATGAGACGATTATCCACCCTTTGGCTGGCGATGGCATGGCTGGTGGCAGGGATACCGCATGCGCTTGCGGGCCACCCGCCGGTAATTCCGGCGCGCGCTACGCTAAACTCGATTACGGTCGCCGACCCGTCCGTCGGAAGAGAAGTCCTGCTGCGAATCGACGGTAAATACTCTTTCAAAACCGTCCGTACCCCTGAGGGTGCACTTTATGTTGACTTGCAAGGCGCCAGGGTTGGCGGTATCTCGCCGTCGGCGCATTGGGCCAGCGGACTTCTTGCAGGTTATCGATTAATAGAGTACACGGACGCAAGCGGCGAGCCCGTGGTGCGAGTGGAGATTCAGACCCGAGGCCAGGAGCCGCTCATCGCCGTACGGGAAAGCTCGGGCCTGCGGCTTCTGTTGGGCCAGAGCGCGCCGGCCTCCGGCACTCCCACTCCGCCTGCCAAGGAGGCGGGCCCCCCTCCCGGCGGGACGACAGAGGGGCCAGCGTTAGTTTCGGACATCGTGATAAGACCCGGATCTTCAGGGGAAGTCACGATTGATGTGGCCACGACAAAGTCCGCAGCATTCCATGTTTACCAATTTGACCACCCCGATCGTCTTGTGGTGGACTTGGAGGGGGCGAGAAATCAGTTTCGTCAGAAGTCGATTCCCGTTTCCTCCCCAGTGGTGAAGGACGTGAGGGTGGGCCAGTTCCAAGAGAAGAATCCTGAAGTGGTGCGGGTTGTGGCCGATCTGTCGGGCGAAATAGTGTTTGACGCTCATGCTTACGCGGGCGGGGTGCGCATTGAGGTGAAGCCGCGTCTCATGGCCGGTCCCCGGGCAGTTGCACCGGAGCCAGCGCCAAATCACGACACTGCTGCAAAGCGCGATGAAAGGAAGCCTATTCAACAAGCCGCCGTCGTCCCTGCGCGCCAGGTTCCTGCCCCGCCGGCGCACCCGGCCGCGGGCGCTGCCCCCGAGCCGCAGACCGGGGTGGTTCCAACGCGACCGAGTGCGGCCGTTTCAATCCCGGCAAGAATCGAAGAAACTCCGCAACCTGACTACAACGTCACCCTGCCTGCCTCGGAAGGCAGCAGGGAAGTGGCCGCGGCTCCTCGGCAGACACCCCACGCTGCCACACCAGAGGCTCTTCGGGCTGAAAGGTCTGCCCAAGTCCTGAGCGTTGGGACCGCATCAAACCTGTCTGAAGCCCAGGGGACAGTCCCGGCAGGTTCGGCGTCCCCCAATGAGCAAAAGCCGGCCTACACGGGTGAACTGATTTCACTGAACCTGAAAGACGTTGATCTGAAGGATTTCTTCCGCCTCATCCACGAGATCAGCGGTTTGAACATTCTCGTGGACCCGAATGTGACGGGCTCCGTCACCACGGTTCTGGACAACGTGCCCTGGGACCAGGCGCTGGACGTCGTTCTCAAGGACAACGGCCTGGGCAAGGTTCTGGAGGGCAACGTTCTGCGCATCGCCAAGATTGAGACTCTCATGGCGGAGGATGAGAACGCGAACAAGATGGCTAGAGCTCGCCTCGAGGTGGCTCCACTGGTCACGGTTTTTCGGCCGGTGAATTATGCCAAGGCTTCCGCCATCGCTACTCTTTTGAGAGGGCGGGGAGCGGGAACCGAAGGAGGCATCGGGGCACTGAGCGGGCGTGGGTCCGTCATGGTGGACGAGCGCACCAACACGCTCATCATTAGGGATATCCCATCGCAGATCCCGATCGTCGATGGGATTCTTGCCAAACTGGATACCAAGACCAAGCAGGTGGCCATCGAGACTCGCATTGTTCTAGCCAACTCATCTTTTCAGAGAACCCTGTCGGCCGCCTTGGTAGGAGCGCTCTCGAATCGCTCCGGTTCTACGAGTGGCGCCGGGCAGACGGGGTCGGCAGCCAGCGTGACTCCGAGCACGCCTGGGACCTCACCTCCAACCTTCACTATTCCTGCGAACGCCGCTAGCGGCTTTGGCACCGTTGCGATTACCAACTTTTCGCAGCGTTACATGATTGATGCGGCGATCTCGGCGGCAGAGATTCGCAGTCAAGCGAAAACCATCTCACGCCCGAGCATCATCACGCAGAATAACGTTGAGGGGATGGTCCAACAAGGAACGCAAATTCCCGTTCAGACCAGCATCAACAACACCATTGCGATACAATATGTGAACGCTACCCTACAGCTCACCGTTACCCCGCAGGTCACGGACGACGGCCACATCTTCCTGAAGATTGCCGTGCAAAACGCTAGTCCAGGCACCATCGTAACCAATGCCGCCGTGAGCATCAATTTGCAGCAAGCGACCACTCAGGTGCTTGTTCCTGATGGGGGGACCGTAGTGTTCGGCGGGGTGACCGTAACGCAACGATCGAACTCATCGACCGGGATCCCCCTGCTTGGAGACATCCCGCTTCTCGGGCATCTCTTTAAGTCGACTAACGTCCAGGACAGCGACCAGGAGTTGCTCTTCTTTGTTTCCCCCAGACTCCTGACCACCTAGTAAGGTGGAAGGGGATTCCGCAACCGCTTGGAAATATAAGAGGAATAGCGCGGACTGGTTTTTTCGGTCCGCGCTTCTTTTAGCAGGATGCTCAAGAACGTTTGTGAACACTGTCATTCTGAGTCCGCCAATCTTATTGGCGGACGAAGAATCCCTGTAGTTTGTTTGAACGGCCAGTCCGTCAGCTGACGGATTCCCCTGCAAACTGCGGACCCGCCGCAGCGGGTTCGTCGTCCGCCAATAAGAATGGCGGACTCCTCAGGATGAGAGGCTTAGGGTGCGCGCCGCCCTGCCCCACGCGCGCGCCTCCTGCAAGTTACTGAAGGAAAATGAACTTGTTATTTTCGACCTTGGTGCTATACTTGCTGATTATGCTGCTGATATGACTCGGACTGTGTACCTCGGGGAGCCGTCCCGGCGCGTCCGTAGTCTTTATAACGCCGTGGTCGAAGCTCAGGAGAAAGCGGTTAGGTCTGCGCTCCCTGGAGCCCGAGCCGGGCATGTCGATGCAGTGCAGTTGCGCGGCGTGGGCCGTGGAATAGCAATCGGAGAGTGAGGCAGATGGCTGGGAAGAAACCATCCCGTAGCATCGAAGGAACCGAGAAGGTCTGGGGACTCAAGGAAATCGAACAGCTCATCGACGTCCTGATCGATCGGCAGGTTACTGAATTTGAGATGGAACAGAACGGCGCGAAGATTCGCGTCATGCGGGGAAACCACCCAGTTTCGAATTCCGTGGTCCCCGAAGCTTATCTGTCTACTCCTGGTGCTCCTGCGCCGTCGCCGGCGAATGCTTCACCCTCCCCTCCGGCCCCAGAACCGGTACCAGTCGCAGGATCCCTAGCAGCCGAAACAGAATCCACTGAAGATTTGCACATCATGAAGTCGCCCATCGTCGGGACCTTTTACGCGGCGCCCGCGCCCGACGCTCCGCCATTCGCTAAGATAGGCGATGTCGTGCAGTTGGGCCAAGTGCTCTGTATCATTGAAGCCATGAAACTTATGAACGAATTGGAATCGGAAGTGGCAGGAGAAATTGTTCGCATCTATGTGGAAAGTGGCCAGCCGGTCGAGTACGGGCAATCCCTGTTTGCGATCAAGCCCTCACGCAAGAAATGACATCGAATTTCGGAGCTGGAAATTGGAAAGTCGAAATTCGAAACTCGAAACTGGAAATTGGAAACTGGAAAATCGAAACCAGTGCGTCCTTTGGTAAGCCTATAGCAAGGCCTTGAACATGGGACTGGGAACACTGAAACCAGCCACCAAGAAGCCTCGCAGGTTTGCATCTTTCAGTTTCAAGTTTCCAATTTCCAGTTTCCATTTTCGATTTTCCAGTCTCTGCTGTGAACAATGTTCAAGAAGATCCTGATCGCCAATCGCGGTGAAATCGCCCTGCGGGTAATCTGCGCCTGCAAGGAGCTGGGGATTGAGACGGTGGCGGTCTATTCCGAAGCCGACCGGTATTCGCTTCCCGTGCGCTTTGCGGACGAGGCCGTGTGCATCGGGCCTCCCCGCAGCGCGGACAGTTACCTCAACGTGGCGAGCATCATTTCCGCTGCAGAAATCACGGGGGCCGAGGCGATTCATCCTGGATACGGGTTCCTGGCGGAGAGCGCTTACTTCGCCGACGTTTGCCAGGCCTCCAACCTGACCTTCATCGGTCCCCGTCCAGAGGCCATGCGGATGATGGGGGATAAGAACCAGGCGCGTCGGGCGATGGCGGAGCTGGGGCTGCCTGTTCTTCCCGGCTCCGAAATCATTCAATCGGAAGCGAGGGCGCTGGAGGAGGCCGAGCGCGCGGGGTATCCGGTCATCGTGAAGGCCGCGGCGGGCGGGGGAGGGCGCGGGATGCGCATTGTCCGGACGCCCAGTGAGCTGCCGCATGCCATTCAAGCTGCCCAGAATGAGGCAGCGGCCTCGTTCGCGACCCCGGATGTTTACTTGGAGAAGTACATCGAATCGCCTCGCCACATCGAGTTCCAGGTGCTGGGTGACCAGCACGGGAAGGTGCTGCATTTCGGCGAGCGGGAGTGTACGATTCAGCGCCGCCACCAGAAGCTGGTGGAAGAATCTCCTTCTACCCAACTTGACCAGCAGGCCAGGGAGCGCGTGGGTGCGCAGGTCGTTCAGGCCCTACAGAAAATTGGTTACACCAATGCGGGGACGGTCGAGTTCCTGATGGACGAGAATCGCAACCTTTACTTCCTGGAGATGAACACCCGCATCCAGGTCGAACACACGGTGACCGAAATGGTGACGGGGGTCGATCTGGTGAAGATGCAGATTCACGTCGCGGCAGGCAGCCATCTGGACTTTGAAGGGAAGACGATTGGATTGAGCGGACATGCTATCGAGTGTCGGATTTGCGCCGAAAACCCGGCAAGCTTTGCTCCTTCAGCAGGCAAGGTGACGGCCTTTCACCCTCCCGGCGGGACCGGCGTCCGAGTGGATACTGCCGCCTACGCCGAATCCGTGATTCCCCCATACTACGATTCTCTTATCGCCAAGCTGGTGGTGTGGGGCAACGACCGCTCGGAGGCGATAACCCGCATGGCCCGGGCCCTGGAGATGTTCATCATCGAGGGTATATCCACCAGTATCCCAGTACACCAGAAAATCATGGCTGATCCGGATTTTCGGGCAGGGAAGTTTGATACGCACTTCCTCAGGCGTTTCATTAAGAACAATGATGATATTATTTAGAGTTCTTTCCAATAGCGCCCATGGGTTTTTCGATCCCACGCCTCTACGCCATAGTCGACCCTGCCAGGGCGGGCGGCCGTCTGCCCGCCGTGGTAGCGAGTGAACTCCTTTCGGCAGGCGTCCGGTTGATACAATTTCGTGATAAGCATGCGTCGCCCCAGCAACTCTACGAGACTTGCGCAGAACTGAAGGAACTCCTTCGGGACTCTGGTTGCAGCCTGATTGTGAACGATCGGGCTGACGTGGCACGGGCCACCGATGCCGACGGGGTTCACTTGGGCCAGGATGACCTGCCCGTCGAGATGGCACGCCGCGTTCTTGAACCGGACGGATTGATTGGGTGTTCCACTCACTCGCTGGGCCAGGTCGTTGAGGCGGACCGCTCGACGGCTGATTACATTGCTTTTGGTCCCATCTTCCCTACGGCCAGCAAAGAAAACCCCGACCCGGTGGTTGGGTTGGAAGGCTTGCGGGAGGCGCGGCGTTTTACTCGGAAGCCGTTGGTGGCGATAGGTGGGATAACTCAGCACAACGCCCGTGAGGTTCTTGCGGCCGGGGCGGATTCGGTGGCGGTGATTGGTGACCTTCTGAACGGACCTGACATCCAAGAAAGGGCTCGAGAATTCTTGATCCTCTTGGAAGGCTGAAGGGCTGTCTCCGTGATCTCTGTGCTCTCCGTGGTTAAAAGCTCTTACCACAGAGGGCACGGAGAACACAGAGGAAAGAGGTGGAACCCAGGTGACCGAGAGGGAGCGAGTAAACGGGATCACAGAAGCAATAATCGGAGGAGCAATTCAGGTGCATCGTGTCCTCGGTCCGGGCTCACTCGAGTCCGCTTACGAAGCCTGCTTGGCATTCGAGTTGAAGAAGCGGGGACTGAGGATAGAACAAAAAAAGCCTCTCCCGCTGGTCTACGATCAGGTTAAGCTGGACTGCGGCTATCGGATGGATCTTGTGGTGGAAGGGGCAGTGGTGGTCGAGGTCAAGTCGGTGGATGCTGTCGCTCCAATTGGCGAGACTCAGGTAATCTCATATCTGAAACTGTCGGGATGCAAAGTGGGGCTGCTAATCAACTTTAACATGCTGCAACTGAAAGATGGTATTCGCCGGTTTATCAATGGCAGTTTCTGAAAGCATTCACCACAGAGGTCACAGAGATCACCGAGAAAAGTCGAAGTCTTTTTCTCTTTGACCTCTGTGCGCTCTGTGGTGGATCTTTTCTTCGCGTCGCGCGTAAAAACTGAGGGCCTGCAATGCCCGAAACCCAGCTCAGTATGGCAACTTCCGACTCCCCGAACGTGACTTCCCGCGCTCCTTCCTCGGAGCTGGTCAAGAGCCTCCGCCTGTACGATTGCACGACGATCGTTATGGGCTCGATGATTGGCTCGGGGATTTTCATTGTAGCCGCTGAAATTGCTCGCGAGGTCCGCTCCCCGGGCCTTCTGCTGCTGTGTTGGGTGGTCAGCGGAATTATGACCGTCGCGGCGGCGGTAACTTACGGTGAATTGGCTGGAATGATGCCCACCGCCGGCGGGCAATACGTTTACTTGCGAGAGGCCTTCGGACCGCTTTTTGGATTTCTTTACGGCTGGACCCTTTTCCTGGTGATCCAGACCGGGACGATGGCCGCGGTGGCGGTGGCTTTCGGGAAGTTCCTGGGTGTTCTGGTGCCCTGGGTTTCGACGCAGAATCTTATCATTGATCTTGGACGCATCGAGGTTTTTCACCATTCGGTTGCCGCCACCCTTTCTTCGCAGCAATTGGTGGCGGTTCTTTCTCTGCTCTTCCTTAGCGTTCTAAACATCTTCGGGTTGCGCCTTGGGGCAGGGGTGCAGAATGTCTTTACCACCCTCAAAGTGGCCACGCTGTTAGGGCTGGTGGCCTTTGGGCTATGGTGGTTGCAGGTTCACCCCGCGGCGGCTGTCCAAAAGCAAAGCCTATGGGCTGGTGTGCATTGGAACCTGACGACGTTGACCGTTCTCTCCGTGGCCTTGGTCGGGCCGCTGTTCTCTTCCGATGCCTGGAATAACGTCACCTTTACAGGCAGCGAAGTCGTCAACCCCAAGCGCAACCTGCCGCTGGCACTGTTTGTGGGTACAGCCACCGTGTGCTCTCTGTACGTGGCCTGTAACTGGGTCTATCTCCGCGTCCTGCCATTTTGGGGAAGTCCGCTGGCTTCGGGAGCCTTAGGACGCGGCATCCAATACGCTGCAGAAGACAGGGTTGCGACCGCGGCGGCACAGGTCATGCTGGGTGGCAAAGGCGCAACTCTGATGGCGGCGGCAATCATGATTTCAACCTTCGGCTGTATGAATGGGCTGGTCCTGGCGGGCGCCCGCGTTTACTACGCCATGGCGAAGGATGGTCTGTTCTTTCATGCTGTGGGCAGAGTGGACCGCAAACATCACACCCCGGCAATTTCCCTCTTAGTCCAAGGAGCCTGGGCTGGGCTGTTGACCTTGACCGGGACTTATAGCGAATTGTTGGATTACGTGATCTTCGCGGTGGTATTGTTCTATGCTCTGAGTATCGCGGGGGTCTTCCAGCTTAGGCGGACACGTCCCGAAGCGCCCAGGCCTTACCGGGCCTGGGGCTATCCAGTGTTGCCGGCAATCTATATCGCCTTTGCCTTGTTTGTGGAGTGGGCGCTGCTCACGCACAAACCTGGACGCAGCCTTGCCGGGCTTAGTATTGTTGCCGTTGGGGTGCCGGTTTATTTCCTTTGGCGCCGAAAAACAGTGACGAGTGACCCGCCGCGGCGGGACGAGTGACGAGCGGAAGTCAGAAGTCAGAAATCAGAAGTCAGGAGTCAGGAGTGAGGAGGATAGGTTCTGGGTGTCAGGGGGCCGAAAACGGCGGGCAGCAGGTAAGGGGAATCCAAAATCTAAAATCCAAAATCGCCCCAGTCCTTGGCCCATTTTCCAAAGACTGGAAGCCGATAGCTGAGTGCTGAAAGCTGACTGCTGAAAGCTGACTGCCGACAATTAGGGAGATGCAATGGCGAGCCTTTGGATAAAGAAGAACATCGACGAGTTGAAGAAGGATGCGAGCGAGTCTGAACACGGCTTGCGGCGCACGCTGGGGCCGCTCGCCCTAATCTCTCTGGGTATCGGGGCGATTGTGGGCGCGGGGATTTTCGTGCTTAGCGGGGTTGCGGCCCAGCACACTGGTCCGGCGCTAGTGCTTTCAGTAATCCTCTCCGGTGTGGGTTGCGCTTTTGCGGGCCTGTGCTACGCCGAGTTCTCATCCATGATTCCGGTGGCCGGCAGCGCCTATACTTACGCTTATGCGACGGTGGGGGAATTCCTGGCCTGGATCATTGGCTGGGACCTGATCCTCGAGTATGCCGTGGGGGCCACGACCGTCTCGATCGGATGGTCAGGTTACCTCGTTTCCTTCTTGCAGAGGACGCTCCATTGGCCTTTTCCCGCCGAACTAAGCAAGAGCCCGTGGGAGACTTTGAGGCTGGCGGACGGAACGGTGGTTCATCCAATCTTTAACCTCCCTGCCGCTTTCATCGTCATCCTCATCACCACTTTGCTTATTATCGGGATACGTGAATCCGCCAACTTCAACAGCACTATTGTTTTGATTAAGGTTGGGGTGGTTTTGCTCTTCATTTTCTTCGGAGCGATGTATGTCCATCGGGCCAACTGGCATCCGTTTCTCCCCGCCAACCAGGGGACCTTCGGGGAATTTGGCCTCAGCGGTGTGCTGCGCGGGGCGGGCATCATTTTCTTCGCTTACATCGGTTTTGACGCTGTATCCACAGCCGCCCAGGAGGCGCGCAATCCGGAAAGGGACATGCCGATTGGCATTTTGGGATCGCTGGCGATTTGCACGCTGCTCTACATTTCCGTGGTCCTGGTGCTTACAGGGATTATGCCTTTTCGCCAGCTCAACGTCCCGGATCCATTGGCGCTGGCGATAGATTCCACAGCGGCGCGTTGGTGGCTTTCACCCATCGTGAAGATCGGTGCATTGCTGGGAACCACGGCCGTAATCCTGGTGATGATGCTGGGCCAAACCCGCGTTTTCTATTCCATGGCTCACGATGGCTTGCTGCCCAGGCCATTCGGCAAGATTCACCCCCGGTTTCGTACCCCTTATATCAGCACAGCATTAACGGGAGTGTGCGTCGCCTTGGCAGGGGGGCTCTTGCCCCTGAGGATTGTGGGCGAATTGGTGAGCATTGGGACGCTGCTGGCTTTTGTTATTGTGTCGGGATCGGTCATGGGAATGCGCAGGATGCATCCCGAGATTCGCCGGCCTTTCCGCACACCCTTCGTGTGGTTCGTGGGACCCATGGGGATGTTTGTTTGCTTGGCACAAATGGCGGGACTTCCCGGCGACACTTGGTTGCGTTTGTTCATTTGGATGGCGATTGGTCTTTGTGTTTACTTTGGTTACGGTCGCCGGCGCAGTGTCCTGCAAAACCGGGAAAGGGCGCGCGAGCTTCAGCAAGCGGCCGCGCCCAAGTAGTTCGCAGAGGCGGGCTTTACGGGGTGCGGAAAAACCCGTTTGGCCTGTCATTCCCAGGAGTCCGCCATTCTTATTGGCGGACGACGAGGAATCTCGCACTGCGTTGAGAATACTCAGAGCGTGATTCCTCGCGCAGTTTACCCTGAACGGGCAGAGCGAGATTCCTCGCTTCGCTCGGAATGACAGTGAAGGGCTCGGAATGACAGCTTGGAGGGGTTTTTCCGCAGCGTGTTTAGGCCGGCATTTTAGCTTTCAAAGGTTTGCCCGTCCCGCCTCGGCGGGACGGGCGCTACGAACAGCGCAGGGTTTCTGCTTATGTTCGCTGCCTTAGGCAAAGCTCTTCTTCGGGAATACCGCACGCGCCGCATGGCGCGTTTCACCGTGTGGGTGTTGGCTTACGGGGCTGCCTTGTGGAGTGTGGACCAGCTCTCCAGCGGCGCTCCGGCAGCGCTTTGGGCTTTGTTCTGGCTCGCAGGCATAACCTGCGGGGTTTACTATCTGGGGCGGCTCACGGTATTCATCCGGCACCGCTTGCTCTGGCGGCTCCGCCGGCGGCTGGTTGTTACTTATGTATTTATCGCTATTGTCCCCATCGTTTTGATTGTGTTTCTGGTGTGGCTAGGCATTTACATTGTTAGCGGCCAATTCGCTGCGTTTCTAGTCGCGTCGAATCTGCGCGAGCACGTCGATGAACTGCAACAGGTCAATCGCACCGCGGCGCACGAAGCCCATATGAACAGCTCCTCGGCGGCAAAGGAGACGCTGGACGGCCTGTGGAACTTCTACGTCAAGGAGCTGCATCAGCACGCCGTGAGTTATCCGGGTTTGGAGATAACCCTTCAGGTCGGATCGCAAGTCCGAGCGTTTCGCTTGGACGGAACCAAAATTCAATCCCCCCTGACGATTCCCGCTTGGTTCAAGCAAGAGGAGTTCGCAGGGATTGTAGTGGACGGGGGTCATCTCGCGTTGCGTTCCATCGAGCGCAGCCCTACGGCAGCGGGCAGTCTGGTTGCTATCCTGTCCCAACCCATCACGCCGGAACTGCTGGATATGGTGGGAGAGGGCATCGGACCGGTCGGGGTGGTAACGGGGCGGCCTCTGCAAACGGAATCGGGTTCGCGAAGCTCGCAACCACACTTGGTTTTGAGCACCTCTGAGGGAGACTTCGCCCTCTCAGGGAGCGTCTACTCGAAGAACCTAAAGCTTCCGGAACCTGTAAGTCGGTTTGACTTCATTGTGAGGGGGGCTTCGTCACTGGCCCCGGTTTCCTGGGAGGGCGAAAAGCAACAGGAGTTGTCCGCGCCGGCTTTCGTTTATGTCAGCTCAAGAATCATAGCCTTGAGTCGACGCCCTCTTGAGACGCTGGGAGAGTTTTCCCAAGTCTATGTATTCGTGTTCAAAGCAATCGCCGTTGTCTTCCTCGTTATCGAAGCCGTCGCGCTCTTCATTGGAGTCCGCTTGACACGTTCGATCACTCATACAGTAGACAGGTTCTATAACGCTACGGAGCGAGTGAAGAAGGGTGATTTCTCGTACCGCATTCGGGTTCCTGCAAATGACCAGATCAGCGCGCTGGGGGAAGCTTTTGACAGCATGACAGCCTCGGTGGAGCGCCTGCTGCGGGAATCCGAGGAGAAACTTCGTCTCGAGAGCGAGCTCGAGATTGCGCGCGAGGTCCAGGCACAGTTGTTTCCCCGGTCTGCGCCGGAAGTTCCAGGCCTGGCGCTTTACGGAGTCTGCAAGGCCGCACGCTCGGTCAGCGGCGATTATTACGACTTCCTCAAGCTGGGCGAAAACAGGGTTTGTTTGGTGCTCGGCGATGTCAGTGGGAAAGGAATTTCGGCAGCCCTGCTCATGGCAGCAATCCAGTCTGCTCTTCGCGCCCAGTTCTACGACGGCTTTGGGCCCGCGAACGGTTCTCGCACCATGGCTCTTTCGACCGCGGAGGTCGTCGGCAGGCTGAATCTCCAACTTTATGAGAACACTCCCCGGGAAAAATACGTGACCTTCTTTTTTGGTGTGTACGACGCGGCAACCCGCACCTTGACATACACGAATGCAGGTCACCTGCCTCCTGTATTGTTCCATCGCGGGAGGATCGAGCGGCTTAGGGTGGGCGGTACGGTGGTCGGCCTTTTCTCTCCGCTTACCTACGAACAGGCGGAAATTCAAATTCTGCCGGGAGACCTGCTCCTGGCCTTCACCGACGGGATTACTGAACCCGAGAACATTTACGGCGAGGAGTTCGGAGAAGACCGCATGCTGGAGGTGGTGCGCCGCGCCCGGAACGCTTCGCCCCAGATCCTTGTGGAAGAAATCTATCGCAGCGTGAGTGATTGGACCGGAAGCCCTGAACTCCAGGATGATATGACGCTGGTTGTCGCCAAGGCTTCGGAGTGAACCGGAGTCGAGAAGTCGAGGAGTCGAGAAGTCGAGAGTGAGCGGTCGAAAGCTTCTTGACTCCTCGACTCTCGACTTTTCGACTTACCGTTGCTGAACCGCCGGAAATTCGATAGACTGGACTAAGTAACTTTGATTCAAGGAGTTGTAGATTGTCTCTGCGGAACCGTGTGGCCTTGGTAACCGGTGCCTCGCGAGGCATCGGGAGGGAGATTGCCTTCGCTTTGGGCCGGGCGGGGGTTCGTGTAGCCGTCAGCTGCCGAACGAATAGATTGGGCGCCCAAAAAGTTGTCGACGAATTGCGCCGCGTGGGAGCCGAAGGAGTAGTTTTCCCGACTGACGTTACAGACTCCGCGCGCGTGGTGGAATTGATTGAGGCGATCGTCAACCGGTTTGGGCATCTGGATATTCTGGTCAACAGTGTGGGTGTGTTCGATTGGAAACCGGTTGTGGAGTCGACCCTTGAGGAATGGCACTCCGTGGTCGCCTCAAACCTCTTCAGTGTCTTTTACACGACCAAGTTTTCCGTGCCCGTCATGCGGCGCAAGCATTGGGGGCGAATTATCAACCTGGGGGCGGTGGGAGCGGAGCGGGCCTTCGGACAAGCCAAGATCTCAGCCTACTCGGCAGCCAAAGCCGCGCTGGTGGCCTTTTCCCGCTCCGTGGCGCTGGAAGAGGCACGCAACGGAATTACCGTGAACGTTGTAAGCCCGCCGGTAATTGATGAAAAGGCATTATCCCTGGAGGAAGCAGAGAAGTTGATAGACGCCAGGTTCCCGGTGGGCCGTCCTGCCACCGGCCGCGACGTCGCAGAAGCGGTCAAGTTTTTTGCTTCCGAGGAAGCCTCCTTCATTACCGGTCAGGTTCTCAGCGTGAGCGGTGGCTGGATGCTTTAGCGGCTATCCGTGGTTCGTTGTTGATTGCGAGCCGGACGGTACGATGCGACGGGCGGCTGCGACCAAGACGAGATTCTCAGTGTCCTCCGTGCCTTTCAAGCTTCAAAACAGAGAACACGGAGAATCTCAGTGGTCGCTGTGTTGAGGCTCTTCTGATCAAGGAGCGCACAGAGAAATATTCGCGGCCTGGGGGGGAAATGAGAATTAGTGCCCCAGAGGGCCGAAAGTGGACAACGGACCCGCCACGGCGGGACGACTGACGACTGAGAACTGACAACTGAAAACTGACAACAAGCGTTTCTTCCCATGAAAATCCTTACTGCTGCGCAGATGCAACGGATCGACCGGCTAACCACCGAGCGCTACGGTGTTCCGAGCCTAACGCTAATGGAGAACGCCGGACGCGGTGTCGTGGAGTTTCTTGAGGAGCGCTTTGCCCCCCTGGGGCAGCAACGGATCGCCCTTCTGTGCGGGCGGGGAAATAACGGCGGCGACGGCCTTGTGGTGGCCCGTTTGCTGCGCGATAAAGGGCTGAAGCCAAGGGTGCTCCTGTTCGCGGACCCCCAGAAGGTGCAAGGCGACGCGGCCGTCAACCTCGAGCGGCTGGCGATTTCCGCGATGCCCGAGGTTGTCGAAAGTCTCGAAGCTTGGCAACGCCTCAAGCTGAGCCTGAAAGGCACGACGTTGTTGGTTGACGCGCTTCTGGGAACGGGGCTCACAAAGCCGCTGGAAGGTTTGCTGCTGCACGTGGTTCGAGAGGTCAACACGGAATTCGCCGCCGCGCAGGTGGTGGCGGTGGATTTGCCTTCCGGCATCTCAGCCGACACGGGCGAGCTGATCGGCGAGTATGTGCGCGCCGGCTTTTCCGTCACCTTCACCGCGCCGAAAATTGCGCATGTCTTTCCACCGGCGTGTGAATGTGTAGGGGAATGGGTCCTCAAGCAAATTGGAACACCGCCCGAGGCACTGGAAAGCGATTCGGGACTCTTCTTGAGCTTGGCCTGCCGCGAAGACTTCGCCTGGATCGGACGGCCTCGAAAGCCCGACGCTAACAAAGGCAATTTTGGCCACGTCCTGATTCTGGCCGGTTCGGTAGGGAAGACCGGCGCAGCCGCTCTGGCTGCCAAGGCCGGTCTGCGGGCTGGGGCGGGGCTTGTGACCGTGGCCACCGCCGCAAGCGCTTTGCCCATTGTGGCGTCACTGGGAATGGAATACATGACGGAGCCGCTTCCGGAAACAGAGGCGGGCACGATTTCATTGCGCGCGCTCGAGTATGGACGGTTGGATAAACT
>Ga0326727_10018217_pt1 | contig 14379 bp, 13 predicted proteins | sample MB2enrmetagenome_FD_207643 | JGI IMG/M metagenome (GOLD analysis project Ga0326727, IMG submission 207643) | Lab enriched peat soil microbial communities from McLean, Ithaca, NY, United States - MB29MY | ecosystem: Environmental > Terrestrial > Soil > Wetlands > Peat | place: USA: New York...
CGACGACGCTGTTGCAGACGCTTCAGGTTGGCAACTCACTTGCCGCGCAGGAACTGGCCGAAATGGAAAAACTGCGCCAGTTGATGCTCACTGACATTACATCCAAGGCGACGTATCAGGCACAGCAAGCGTCATCCGCGCAGGCTGACGGCGACATGAACGATACGTTCTTCACGGTCCCTACCGGGTCGAATACGGACAGTCGGACGTATTCGCCGGTTCCACAGCAGTAGCACGGGGTGATTGAGATGAAACTGAAACACAGGTCGTTGTTCGTTTTGGGTGCATTGGTGATTGCAACAGGGGCACTTGCCTATGGGCAGACTCCGGCGCCTCAGTCGGGGCCGTCGGATTTGCTCGATGTCTACAAGAACGCAACGACGACCTGGGTTTCAACTGCGTTCGGCTACGCGAATAAACTGTTCGGCCTTCTTGCCGTCATCGACTTCACATGGGCAATGATCGTTCTCTTCCTGGAACGGCATGAGTTGGAGGGATGGATAGCGGGCTTCTTGAAAAAGTTGATGACCATCAGCTTCTTCTACGCTCTGCTCATCAATCAATCGACATGGTTCCCGGCGATCATCAATAGCTTCGTCCAGATCGGTCAGCAGGCTGGAGGGGTTTCGGGGTATCTGAACCCATCCTCTATCTTGTGGACCGGCGTCCAAATCAGTGGTGCGATATTGGCTGCGTGCTTGCCCAGTGCCACGGCAAGCGCAACGGTCGGTGGGGTTGTGGGGGTTCTCGTTCCTGGCGCGGGGGCCGCTCTTACAGCTGCTTCCTTGATTCCCGCGCTGGTGGCCCTATTCTGCGCACTGTTGATCTTCCTCGCCTATGTGGTCATTACATTGACATTCATCATGGCGACCGTCGAGAGCTATGTGGTGATGTCTGCCGGGTTGATCTTTCTCGGCTTCGGCGCGTCGCGCTGGACGGTTCCTTATACGGAACGCTACATCTCCCTGGTCGTATCGACGGGAGTGCGGCTGATGGTCCTCTACATGATTATTGGCCTGGGCCAGACTCTATCCACCACATGGGTTCAAGAAGCCTCGCAGATCGCATTGAGCACGGCTGGGCTTCAGTCTCTCTTCGGATTGCTGGCCAGCGTCATCGTCTTCATGGCGCTCGCGTGGCAGGTGCCCAAGCTCGCCAGCAGCGTCCTGCAAGGTTCGCTGCAAATGGGCAGTTCGGATTTAATCGCTCCCGCAATGTCTGCTGCGGTTACGGCAGGGACCATCGCTGCGGTCGCAGCAACCGGAGGCGCAGCGCTTGCAGGTGGGGCTGCTGCATTGGGTGCTGGTGGAGCGGCCGCTGGCGGTAGCGCGGCGGGCGGAGCCGCTGGAGCGGGTGGAAGTTTCATGCCCGGAGCCGCTGGGGGCTTAATGCCCGGTATGGGAAGCACGATGGCCGGTGGTGGTGGCAGCGGTGCCGCGCCGGGTGTTGAGGGCGCAATGAACAGTGTGCCGCCTCCTGCTCCGAGCGCGGGTGGTGGAGGCGGTGAAGCTGTAGCCGTCGATCCACCTCCTATCTCCGTGGCGGCTGACAGTTCGCCTACACCAGGGCAGAGTGCTGAAGGACCGTCTGCCGGCACGAGCGTCGGAGAGAGCGCGACCACTGGAAGTTCTGTAACCGTGCCAACGCAGGGAAAAACAACCGGCATCGCCGATGCTGGTGAGGCGATTCCGGCTGGCGGAGATTCCGTGAGTGGGCCGGTTGCGGACGGGAGTGTTTCTGGCAGCGGAGCAACGCCTACCAGTGTTCTGGTAAGCGAAGAAGGTAGCAGCGCAGCCACAGGTGAAGCCGGTCATTCGGGTGAGTCGCCGGCTGCATCGCCGGGTGTGGGGACAGAAGCTCCTCTCGGCGCTGTGAGTCCTGCTGAAGAGGAAGCGTCGAGCGCGAGGAGTAGATCGGATGGCCGCTCATTAGGCGAGAAGATCTCTGGACTTCACAATGCCGCGGCACAGGCACACCAACATCTACCGCAGGATTCGGCGACTGTGTCGGCGCCGACTCTGAACATTCAACACGGAGAGTAGGAGCGCACGGAGAAATGGAGCAAATGATGAGTGAATCTCAGGCAAGGGTGGAAGAGAAAGGTCCGGGCAAGAGTCCGTACCTGGCAGCTCGCGACGAGTGGAACGAGCGGTATCGGGATTTGATTGTGGCTGCGCGGAATTGGCGGCTTCTGGCGGTGACAACCAGCGCAGTTGCACTGGTGGCCGTCTTGGGCTTGATCGTGATCGGGACCAAACCCAAGGTCATTCCCTATATCGTCGCGGTGGACAACCTGGGCAAGGTGGTGAGCCAGGGAACGGCGGTTCAAGCCTCCGTTGCCGACGACCGTTTGAAACGTGCGGCGCTGTGGTCCTGGGTCCAGGATTGGCGGATGGTCTCGTCGGACGCGGCAGTCGAGAAGAATGCAGTCGAACGGGTGTATGCCGAGATTGGCAACGGAACTCCCGCTGCAATCAAGATCAGCGATGGGTACCGCGATGGGTCGCCGTTGAAGCTGGCGCAGACGGAGACCGTTTCCGTCAATGTCCGCGCTCTCTATGCGTCCTCGAAGGACAGCTATGAGGTCGAGTGGACGGAGACAGCCTTCGACCTGAAGGGCGAGCAAACCAGCTCTCAAAACTACAAGGGAGTCATCACATATTCCATTCATCCGCCTGCGGATGAGGCTTTGGCGCGCGTGAATCCTCTGGGGATTTATGTCACTAATGTGAGTTGGTCGAAGGTTCTGTAATTCAACCGAGAAAGGCACGGAGATAACAAGGCGATGAAAACGATTCGAGTGTTGGTGTTGATTGTGATGGGTGCGAGCGCCTTTTGCGGGTTCGCGCAAGATGGCGCTCCGAGTGCGGGTGCGGGCGCGCCGGCTGGTAGCGCGGTGGTGCTGAATCGGAAGGCCGCGCCGACGAAACGAGAGGTTGTTCCCGCGAACAAGTATCCGTTTGCGGCGCTTCAGAAAGCTCTGGAGCAAGGTCCCGGAACTGAGATTAATTCGGAGATTGGCTCGGCAGCCGCGAGCGTTGGACTTGGAGTGAAAGTTCCTCCTGGCTGGGAGCCATCGAAAGATGTTGCGCTGTCGGAGACGGCGCGTGAGGCCGTCGCTCTTTCAGCGAAGCTCACGAATGAGCAGAACAATCCGGTTCCTGGACCGGACGGGCGTGTGGTTTACACCTTTGGAGTTGGGCAGCCAACACTGGTTGCCACTCCGCTTCGCGTAAGTTCGATTGAGTTGCAAGTGGGCGAGAAGATTCTGGGCGAACCTCAGATTGGAGATTCGGTTCGTTGGGTGGTGACGCCAATCTCTTCGGGGTCCGGCGACGCCGCTACGCCGATTCTGGTTGTGAAACCCAAGGTGACGGGGTTGGATACAACCATGATTGTCGCCACGGACAGAAGAACGTATTATCTGCGGCTGGTTTCAAGGCCGGGTGAATACGTGTCGCGGGTCGCGTTCCTTTACCCCGACGATCAGCCGTTGCAGTGGAAGCTCTTTCTGGAGCAGCAGGCGAAAGAACACAAAGATCATGTAGAGGCTTCGCGCATTTCGCAAACCGGCAATGCGGCTGTTGACAAGCTCTACTTCGATTACACCTTCAAGGTGAAGTCTGGCGCGGACTCCATCAGGCCGGTGCGGGTTCTGGATGACGGAGAGAAAACCTACATCGAGATGCCAAGCGTGACGGCGTTTCAGGAGCTGCCGACTTTGGTTGTCGAAGGACCGGAGGGCAATGAGATGGTCAACTTCCGCGTGAAGGGAACGACCTTCGTGGTGGACCGGCTCTTTGTGAAGGCTGCCTTGCTGCTTGGTGTTGGCAAGCATCAGGAGTTGGTCGAGATCGAACGCAAGGATGCGCTTACACCGCATACGCCAACGGAACGCATGGAGGTGAAGTGATGGCGGACGAAATCAAAGTCAATGGGAATATGCGCGAAGAGGTTGTGTTGTCTCCGAAGGTAGAGGGTGAGAGCCCAACGCGCAGTAAGCAGCCTTTGAAGCTGCGCTTCTGGCCCACGGACGGAAAGCATCTGAATCCGGCCGTGCGGGGGATGTTGTTTGTCGTTGTCCTGGGATTCCTCGTCGTGATGGTCTATGGCGTGATGTCTCGGGGCGGAAAGAAGAAGGCTGCGGACGCCGCCAAGGATGACCAGTCGATTTCCGATGCGCAATCGACCGGGACGAAGGTCTGGAAGGATCTCGAAGAGCAACGGAAGATTGACGCAAGGAAGGAAGCGCTGAATCAGTCTCAGCCTGCGCCGAGTACGCCGGATGTGATTCAGGACCATGTGCAGAGTGCCGGGGTTCCGGCTGATCTGGTAGCTCCTTCCCGTTACTCGAAAGATGCTCTGGTTCCTCCTCTTGAAGCTCGTCAGATTGCTGACTCTGGGCGACCTTCACCGGCAAGGCCCACGAACACGAGCGGCAGGGTCGCGCTGAATCAGCAGCAGGTGGGCACTCAAGCAGAAGCGCCTCAAGGACGGAGCGCGGCGGACGAATTGCGCGAGGAGATGTACAAAAACGACCTTGAAGCGCGCACGGCGGGTACTTCGATTTCGAGCGGGATGAATAGCGGCAAGGGGTTGGGTGCTCTGAGTGAACTGGGGGCCGCGCCTGTCGAGGGCGTGAGTTCGCTGCTTCAACAGCTCGCCGGAGCATATCCGAAATCCGTTCCTGTTGGGAATGCTGGAGTACCAAGTCCGTCTTCATTGTCCGCAAATGCAGGCTCTGGAGATCAAAGCGATGCCAACCTCCAGGAGCACAAAGAGAGCTTCATCGACAAGGCAAGACAGGCCAGGGACGAGCGGGATTATTCGTCCGCGACGCGCGCGCCAGCTCTGTCGAAGTACGAAATCAAGTCTGGATGGGACATTCCGGCGACGCTTGAAAGTGAAGTGAACACCGACTTGCCGGGTGAGGTCAAGGCCGTCGTGCGCGAGAATGTGTACGACACGGCGTCGGGCCAGTATTTGTTAATCCCGCAAGGCTCTCGGCTGATCGGTCGATACGACAATCGTGTCTCGTATGGTCAGAGTCGCGCGATTGTTGTTTGGTCGCGGTTAATCTTCCCGGACGGCTCCAGTGTCGATCTCGATGGCATGGTGGGGCACGACGCCTCTGGAGCGGCGGGATTCCACGATCAGGTGGACAACCACTTCGTGCGGCTTGTCTCGATGGCTTTAATGCTGAGTGCATTCACAGCCGGAGTCGAGATGTCCCAGCCACAGGGGAGTTCGGCGTCAGGCGCATTGTCGCCGAGCGCGGCTGCGACTCAAGCTCTTGGCCAGCAATTTGGCCAGTTGGGTATGGAGGTGACGCGGAAGAATCTGAATATCCAACCCACGGTGAAGATTCGACCTGGCTATCGGTTCAACGTGCGCGTGAATCGTGACATCGCATTCACGGAACCGTATGGAGATTTGAGGGCGGGAGAATAGGAGATGACGATACAGATTGTGTACCGCAATATTCGTTTCAGTGCAAAGGTTGATCGCTGCCTGCGTCGGCGCTGGAGAATGCACGGCGATCTGTCGATTCGTGTCCGCGAGGCTCTTAAAACTGTGGATCTTTTCGATGTGGAACTGCTGGATATGGATTGCAGCAGGGTCCATGCAATGCAAGTTGGTGTATTCAACACTCAGTGGGTCGTCGCCCGCGAGGTGGCCCGGCTGCGAGGATGCTCCTTGAATACTTTGGTGAATAGCGCGGTTTGGGCAGCTTTCGGTGTAGCGAGGACCGGCCAGCGCGGCCGGCCTCGTGGCCGGAGTCTGCGGGGCGCCGGTTTCTGATGCGAGTTTGGGCCTGGCGTAACGCGCAGGCGACCGTGTACCCGGATAGCGTGCGACCCGGAAGTTGCCCGACCGCTAAGCGACATATCAGTACAAATCCGGGACGAGAAGCATTATCGAGCCTGCGGTGCGCCACCGACTTTGATGCCGGGCGCTTTCTCGTTGCCATGCATTCGAGCGCGATCCTTGGCTAAATATCGGCCGCCAAACAACTCAATGTCCGGACCTAGACGGTGATGGCGCGAATAGTTCGTGATACCTTGCCACCATGGCATCCCACAGGTCTAGGCGGCGGAATCGACGAATTAAATCTTCTCTGTCCGACCCAGTGACATGGTAGCGATAAGAGAGAAAATGAAATGCTGGATTTGCGACGTTGTTATAACTCTTCGAGCGAAAAGAGTGATGGGTGGGCATGTATGCGTAGTGTGCGGTCATCCGAAGGTATCCATCTTCGCTGAGTTGTGTGCGAATACGCCGCGCAAAGGCATCGAACAGATTACGGGCGACAATCATAAAAAGAATCGCATGCTCCGGAGCAAGAGCGATTGTCTCTGTCGCAGACAGTTTCGGAAGGCTAGGGGCCTTTCTTCGAACTGAGCGGGTGAGTGAATTAAATGCTGTCTGAAGATCTTTTGTCTTGGAGAACTCTACTAAGTCGCTGCCAGCCGTGCCGTCCTGATGGATTATGCGGTTTCTGCATCGTCGAAAGAAATCGAAAATCGGTAACTGAGCAATATCATTGTCATTAGGCTTTATGCAAAAAAACGAGTAACAGGAGTGAAGGAAGCCCTCTTCTGCCGAATGCGTGCGTAGAGCCTCGGTTATCGTCCCCAACCAACCGCGCTTCGCCAATCCGTCGCATTTCGCGGGCGGAGCCTTCACTCTACCGAGTATTGGGTTCCAATCCGTTTCCCAAAACTCCAGGGCATCAGCGAGTATGTCGCGGCAGGCCCATTCGAAATCGGAGTGTACTGCCGCGACGGAAAACGCAACACTCCTTCTAGATCCGGCAATTACGGTTAAGGCCGCATCTGGGGTTGCCCCCTTTGCTGAGACAAACAGTTAAGCCTCACATTGCCGTTCGCTGCAAATAGCTCGACCGGCAAAACCACTGTACTGCATTCTAATCGCATCCGGTGAAGCGGAGGCGGGCTCTGCGGGAGCGCAACCCGCCAAGGAATAGCCGGCTGGAACTCATCGACGCCGATGAGCGCCGGGAGCGGGGAGGATGCCTGCTCCCGGCATTTCATGCACCCATCGGATCGATAGATTCCCCATGCCTCCAAAAACTCACGCCGCCTGCCGCTGTGCAGCCTCCTTTGCCCGCTTTTCGAACTCCACCGGCGGCAGATAACCCAACGCCGAATGCAGCCGCTTCTGGTTGTAGACCCGCTCGATGAACTCCTCAATCGCCGCCCGCGCCTCGGCCAGATTGCGATATTCGTTGCGCAAAACCTCTTCGTACTTCAGCGTCTTCATGAACGATTCGCACTGCGCATTGTCCCACGGATTGGCCTTGCGGCTCATGCTGATGGCGATGCCGCTGGCCTTGAGCAGATCCGTGTAATCGTTGCTCGCGTATTGGCTGCCGCGGTCGGAGTGATGCACCAGCCCGGCGGGCGCGCCGCGCTCGCCGATCGCCATGCCGAGCGCCGCCAGCGTCAACTCGTCCTCCATGTGCCGGTCCAGCGCCCAGCCGATAACTCGTCGCGAATAAGCGTCCAGGATCACGGCCAGATAGACGAACTCCTCCAGCAAGCGGATGTAGGTGATGTCGGCGCGCCAGAGCTGGTTGACGCCCGTCAGCGCCATCTCCGCCGCCAGGTTCGGATAGACGCGCAGGCCGTGCCGGGAGTCGGTCGTGACGACGTAGTTGCGCTTGCGGATGCACAGCAAGTTATCCTCGCGCAGCAGGCGTTGCACGCGCTTGGGGTTAACCGTCCAGCCCTGATGACGCAACTCGGCCGTGATGCGCGGGCGCCCGTAACTAGGCCACTCCAACGCGATGCGCTGAATGACGTCGCGAAGGTCCATGTCCTTGTCCGGAGCTGTCTTGGAAGGCTTCTGAAAACGGTAGAAACCGGCCCTGCTCAACTCGGCCAGCTCCACCATGCGCTTCACGGTCAACCCGTTGCCAGCGCTCACTTCTTCACCGATTTTGCCGTAGATCGCGGATTTCCAGCCGCTGCCTGCAACATCCGCTCTTCCTCGATGCGTTGCAAGCACGCCCGCAAAAAATCGATCTCCATGGCCTGCTGGCCGACCTTGCGCTCCAACTCGGCGATCTTGCCTTCCGACCAGCGTTGACGGCCCTGGCCAGGGAAGGCGTTGCCTGGAGCCTTGCGGAACTCCCGCTGCCAACGGTGCAAAACGTTAGGGCTAACCTCCAGCCCGCGCGCGACTTCGGCCATCGAAACACCGGACTCCAGTCGCCGAACCGCCTCCAACTTGAATTCCTTGGTGAACTTCCTACGCAAAATGCCCATGACTCAATTCTCCATTCGCTGAAAATCGAGTCTTAACTGGTTGTCTCAATTTTGGGGGCAAGTCCAATCTGGAACTCGGTTGGCGACACGAGAGGCATGTGCCATGTCTCCATAAAGCGCACCTAGGATGCGGTCACCATTTTGGCCGTCGACCATCTTGCCCAAAATGGTATGCGCAACCGAAGCTATCCGAATCTCATTGTCCATCAGCACTCGGCGGGATTTGTACGATTCGGCAGCTTCTGTACGTCCGAGACTTATGTCCATTGTTTGAATCACTTCTTTCCTCTTTGATTTACGCGAACAGTTGTAGCACAAATGAGATCCGCGTCGCATTCCATCGAACCCTTGCCGTGTGCTAGCCTTGGCGGGCCTTCTGGTAGGCGAACTATATCACCTGCTGGACTCAAAGCGGAATTGCGCTTTCCAGTCTGTTTCCTCACCCAAGGTCAGGTACGCCTCGAAGGGTTTGCCCTGTTTGGAAATGAAGCCTTTGAGCAGGCCGGTCTTGCCCTTCGTGCAGAGCGTCTCGATCTGTTTCGGGGTGAGGGTCTTCTTCGCGATGGTTTCGCTGATGCTGAAGTTGCAGCCCTCGCGGTAGCGGCTGCAACCGTAGAAGTTCTGTCCATTGGGCTTCTTGACGATGCCTTGCTTGCATTTCGGGCACACGAGCGATCCGGGCGGCGGAGCAGCGCCAGTCGTTGCCGGCGCAGATCCGTTCGACGCCAAGGCAGGCTGCGGGGCGATTCGCAACTGCGCCAGTTCCTTCTTGAGCTGGCCGTCGATGCTGGAAACCACGTTGAGATACTGGGCTTTGCCTTCGGCAATATCGTCGAGCTGCTGCTCAAGGGAGCGCGTGTAGTCGTACTCAAGAAAGGCGAAGTGGCCTTTGAGTGCGTCGATGAGCAGGATGCCGAGGTCCGTGGCCCGCAATATCTTCTTGGAATCGTCGATGTAGTTGCGGGTGATGATGTTCTTGAGGATGGCCGGGTAGGTGGAGGGCCGTCCGATTCCTTCATGCTCCAACTTCTTTATCAGGCTTGCCTGGGTGTAGCCGTTCGGCGGGCGCGTCTGCTTATTCAATACGCGGGCGCTGTCTGCATGAAGCTGGGTGCCGCGCCCAAGTGCGGGAACGCGGCCATTCTCGTCTGATTGTTTCTCCGAGTCTTCCGTGTCGTTCGGATCGGGTTCCTCGGCGGTGTCCTTGGCCGTCAGAGTGCGCCATCCCGGCTTGATGAGGGTTCGGCCCACCGCTTTGAAGACGAATGGCTGCGAACCGTCCTGGGCGGCAAGCGTCAGTGTGTTCACGCTGTATTCGGCATCCGCAAGTTGAGAAGCTACAGCGCGGGTCCAGATAAGGTCGTAGAGCTTCTTCTGGTCGTCGTCCGCCCCGGCATTGCGCTGTTCCAGGTGGGTGGGGCGGATGGCTTCGTGTGCCTCCTGGGCGCTCTCTTTGGACTTCCAGGTACGTGCCTTGGGCGGCAACGGCAGGTTATTGCTGGCCGCGTAGGCCCGAATCTCGGCCAGCGCCTCGGAGGAGAAGTTCTGGCTGTCGGTGCGGTGGTAGGTAATCAACCCCTCTTCAAAGAGCCGCTGGGCAATCTGCGCGGTCTGCTCCGGCTTGTATCCGAGCGTCACGCTTGCTGCCTGAAGCAGCGTTGCCGTTGTGAAGGGCGGCGGCGGAGCCTTTGTAGCGGGCTTGGTGGCCGCAGCGGACACAACAAAGAGTCTGCATTTCGCGGCTTCTTCCGCCAGCGCGGCGTCTAGGATGTATTCCTCGCCTTCCTTGAGGAACGGGGCCGTGTCCCACTGGGCGCGCCACTTCCCGTCGTCGAAGATTGCTTCGGCGCCGAAATGCTTAGTCTCTTTGAATGCGTCGATCTCACGTTGCCGATCAACGACGAGGCGGAGAGCAACACTTTGAACGCGACCGGCACTGAGCCGCGCAATGCCTGTTTGCTTCGAGAGAGCAGGCGACACCTGATACCCGACGAGCCGGTCGGCGCCTCGCCGGGCCTCCTGCGCATGAACGAGGTTGGTGTTGAGCTGTCGCGGTGCTTTGAGAGCGGCGCGGATTACGTTTTCAGTGATTGCATCGAAGGTGACGCGCTCGTACCTGCGAAGGTTGAGAACCTGTTGCAGGTGCCATGCAATGGCTTCTCCCTCGCGGTCGGGGTCGGTAGCGAGGTAAACCTGTTCGGAGCGGGAAGCGCGCTGCCGGAGTTGTGAAACGACCGATTCGCTCCGTTCGAGGATCTGGTATTCGAGCCGATAAGTGTTCGGCTCAACCCCCAAGCTCTTCACTGGGAGATCCCGAATATGCCCGACGCTTGCTGCGACATCCCAACCGCTGCCTAGAATTGTCTTGATCTTCTTGATCTTGTTTGGACTCTCGACAATCATCAGCTTCATGCGGTTGCCTCATGTTCCGCGATCTTCCCAGAGAATTACGCGAAGGTTTGTGTCGGAGTTTTCAGCTTGTGGATGGAGGCAAAGTAGGCCACCATCACGCGAAACGTTTTGGAGCGATTCACTCCCCCAAGAATCTCGCCTCCGACTCTCTCCAGTTCATCTGCAATGTCGTAGGTCAACGGGAAGACGAAGGCCGTGTCGATCGTTTGAAATGGAATGTTCAGCCACGGGCCGTTATAGAACGCAACCAACGGCGCTTGAGCGGTCTTGGTCTTGAAATTCATAATGATATGCTCGGCAAGGGCATTCTTGTTGCGGATTTTCAGCACGGCAAAAAGCTGATTGAAATGGGCCTTGGTGAATTTGGAATCGACGGTAAGCCGGATTTGAGTACGCTTCTCTGCGGGAGCAACGATTCTGCGCTTCGTTCGGATTGCTGTCTTCTTCGGAGTGGTCATGTCGCCACCTTTCTGTGATGTATTATACAGCATTTATATACGGATATGTAAAGATAATACGCCAACCTGCCGCAATTAAAGGAGTTTTTAAAAGGCGAATGGCAGGACGGTAGTGGGTTTATTGCACGGGGGAGGCGTTTTGGACGCATCCCCGTGCGCACTCTTCACCGGAGGTCTGATGCGGTCGATGGCGTACTGAGCGAAGTAATCTTCTTGGAGCCGGACCCACGTGGCGAAGATCCTGACTTCTGTGGGCGATACGCCGAGCATATCTCCGTAAGACGATTCACCATGCCCTTTGGTACCAACCCGCCTGTGTCCGCCTGTGCGCGGCGTACCGACTGGTAGATTTGCAGTCGTCCAACGATATTGCTCAGGTGAAGAGCCGTCCGAATGGCAATGTTGCGCTCGCATGAGAATGGAATGCTATCCAGGCGGAGCAGACAGACAACAATCTCCGTAAATTCAGGGCATTTGACCCGTTTGGGCCGAGTGTTGCACGTTGGGGTCTCGCGAATAGCGGCGGGTACCGCAACGGCCAGTTGTTCGATAGAAGCGCCGCGGATGAGATATGCTGCTGTGATGATTGCGGAGTATTGATTCTGATCGAAGGCCGTGTCGCCGATCATGTCAAGGAGAGTCCCTGCAAAGGAAGCTAGAGACCTGTGCGCCTGTTGTCGTGCTCTTTGAATGATCCGATAGCAGCGGGTTATTTGTGCTTCCCACTTGACCCGCTGGGCCGGTGAAATCTCGCTGGACGCAAGGTTTCGTGTGAGTGCTTCGATTCTCTCTTCAGCTTCTGCGACTGTCATCCCTTACCCTTTCCAAATCGATTGATTTCACCAAGGAAAACACTACAGGTACATTTGTTTAGACACCCGGTTGCGCTTCAGTGTTCCCTGCTGCGGTACTGAAGTGTCACTTCTCGTTAGCAAAAGAATCCACTTCGTCAACTGCGGTTCCCAGACTTTTGCAGCACTACACAACTGCTGTAGTAGATGTAGTGCTCCCTGAGTTGCTACTAGACTTTGGACGAGCGTTCATGGCTGCGGATAGCAGAAATCCCACAACTTCTTTCGGCTCAGGAACTTTTCGTGGAGGTCCGTTCACGAAAAGGAAAAGCTCGTGCGGTTACGTTGGTCGGCGCGTGGGAGTTAACGAACACAGGAGAATAGACAACGTCAAAGCTGGCCGCGTGATCCATGTCACAATTCGCTTGCACTGAATCCTGAGTCGCCTTGGATATAGCGGTTCGCAACAAACATGATCCTTCTGCTTATCGAGTTACTTCTCCGGTTACCAACGAACAAGAATCCGCAGCCTCATTGCTCGTGCAGAATGGCAACTAGAATGGATTATCATCGTGAAGCTCGGAACTTTGGTCAGCGTCCACGGCGACCGTGCCGCCGTCGTCTGGATCGGGCGTGGATTCGCCTGTCTGGCGCGTCGGTCGTCCCAGAAGGGTGAAGCTGTCGATGACGATTGCGGTATGGTGGTGTTTCAGTTTGTCCTTATCGGTCCACGTCCGATAGGCAATGTGACCGACCACGTGAAGCGGATTACTCTTCTTGACGTACTTCTGGATCACGTCGGCCTGCTTCTTGCCGTACATGACCAGGTTGTGCCAGGACGTAATCTCTTTCAGTTCTCCGGTGCTCGTGTCTGTGTATTGGCTGTTTGTGGCCAGCGAAAACAGGGCCACGGGAGTTCCATTGGGGTGTACCTGATCTCTGGATCGGCGCCGACGTTTACAACGACCGTCGCCGGAACGAAACTTCTGCTTCGACCGATGAGGCTGTGTGTCGGGATTTGAATGCTAAACCTTCGCCATGAAATCATCGATATTCCTGGCAGTGACGAATTGGGCGGGGTTCTCGCCAACGGCCAGCGCATTGAAGTGCGCCTTCCCACATTCCATCTTGGCCCACTCCCGATCACGTAAGTCGTCCTTGAAAAGACCGCTCTTGGTCTCGACGACAAAGTACAGTCGCTCCACCCCGTTCTTCTCCACCAGCACAGCCCAGTCCGGGTTGTAGGTGCCGAGGGGCGTTGGAACCTTGAACCAGCCGGGCAGCTTGGCATATACCTTCACGGCCTCGTTGATTTCTAATTGCTCGGCAAATGTGCGCTCGACGCCGGAAGAGTCGTAGACTACCTGCTCGTAGACCGACTTGTCCGAGTTGAGCATATTCTTGATATACCCGGTTAGTTCCTCAAGTTCGAAGAGTTCCTGGGCATAGTATTCCTCGTCGCCGATGCGTTGATACCGAATGCCGTCCACAAGGGCGAGCCGCTTAGTTCGGTTGATCGACTCGTCTGCCAGTTCAATGAACTGTTGGGGGTTTCGTTTGAAATCGTCGAGGCGGCCACTTGCCGCCAATATCTTTGCAATACTGCGCCGGGTCAGTTGAGTCTTGTCCTGAAGGTCAGTGAGCAGATCGGGCAGTTCGATGTCCATTTCCTCAATGATGATCGGCGCTGCCACCCGAGTCTCTTCGGACAGTACACCTCCGCGCCCGATTGCGAGGTCGGCTATTCGAATCTGTACGCGGGTCTTGGTTATCTGCGGACTCTTCCGAATTACCTCAGCGCAGTCCCTTAGCAGCTTCTCGTTGTCGAACTGCACGCGGTATGTGGTCTTGTGTTTAATCCGATCCCATAGGGCTTTGAACTCTTCGCTTTGGAGAACCGCCTGCCTGGCCTTCACAGGCCTCCGCTCATCGGCGTTCTTGATGTCGAGCCTTCCAGCAAGCTTCCGGAGCACCTCCTTGATCTGTGGGAGCTGCGCCTGGAACTGCTCTGGCAATTGAAGCGTCCCGTCTTTGAGCGCCTGTCGGAGGGTGTCTTGCACTTTTCCCTTCACATCAACATGGCCTGCATCTTTAAGGTGTGTCCAAATTGCTTCAGACTTCTCCACTCCCAACGCTGTTGTCTGGCCGGCCTCGTCCGTTACGGGGAGCGAGGCGAACTGGTGCTTCTCCACGACGCCAAAGCGGATGCCGGTATCGGCCTCGATTTCCCTTTGAAGGTTCTCGGCGAATTGCTCATAGCCCTCATTGGCCACGACCGTGAGCGTGTTCACCTCGAACCCACGGATTCGTTCACCCGTGATCGAGTTCACGCACAGGCGCAGCCCGCGTCCTATCGTCTGCCGACGGAGTAATTCAGAGCCCATGTCGCGCATCGCGCAAATCTGGAAGACGTTGGGATTGTCCCAG
>Ga0326727_10018218_pt1 | contig 14378 bp, 10 predicted proteins | sample MB2enrmetagenome_FD_207643 | JGI IMG/M metagenome (GOLD analysis project Ga0326727, IMG submission 207643) | Lab enriched peat soil microbial communities from McLean, Ithaca, NY, United States - MB29MY | ecosystem: Environmental > Terrestrial > Soil > Wetlands > Peat | place: USA: New York...
GGCGTGGGGATAAAGATCGTCATTCGCCTTGATTCCTCTCTCACGCTTTCTTAGATTCAATCAGAGCCGCCAAGGGCTCAACTGTCTCGCTCACATCGATGCGCTCCGGCTCGAACCGCTTGTCTTCCTCGGTCGTCCCCGCAAGCAAAAAAGAGTTGGTCACCGCCGCCTTGCCCCGCGCCACGGCGGTGATGACGTACGAGCAGCCCAGCCAGTGCGCTTCTGCAAAGTCCGTCTGCGACCATTGCGCCGGGTGATCGGGGTGTGAGTGATAGAAACCGCCGATGCTCAATCCCTGCCGCCGCGCCTCGCGCTCAATCTTCACCAGTTCCACCGGCGCAATTTGATAGCGGTTTTCCGGCGAGTCGGTTCGCGTATTGCCGGCTTTGACCGACGCTTCAATCTGCCATCCGTCCGGCGACGCGCGTCCCAGCAGTGCGCCGCAACACTCGTGCGGATACGTCTCCTCGCCGTGCGTGCGAATGGCCTCGTAGACGGCTCTCGAAATCCGCAGCACGCTCACCCTTCCTCCCAGAACCGCTCGCTCAGGTATTTATCCGCGGAATCCGGCAGCACGGTCACAATCACTGCACTCCGCCCCGCCGCCACTTCATCGCGAGCGATCTGACCGCTGGCCACCAACGCCGCCGCCGCCGAGATGCCCACCAGAAGGCCTTCCTCGCGAGCGAGTTGCTTCACCATGGCATAGGCAGCTTCCGTTTCCACCTCAAGGGCGCGATCGGCAAGGAAAGGATCGTAGATCGCGGGCACAATCGATGTGGCCATGTGTTTGAGTCCTTCCAGCCCGTGGAAGGGCGAATCCGGCTGCACGCTCGCGGCCACAACATCCGGATTCAGCTCCTTGAGCTTGCGCGTAGTGCCCATGAAGGTGCCGCCGGTTCCCAGTCCGGCTACGAAGTGCGTCACGCGGCCATCGGTCTGCCGCCAGATCTCCGGCCCAGTGGTTTCGTAGTGCGCGCGCCAGTTGGCTTTGTTCGAATATTGGTCCAGATAGCAAAAGCGCTGCGGATCATTGCCGGCCAGTTCGCGAGCGCGCCGAATCGCTCCGTCCGAGCTTTCGTCCGGTTTGGTCCATTCCACCTGCGACCCGTACGCCTTCAAAATGCGCTTGCGTTCCGGCGACACGTTCGACGGCATCGTCAGCAGCACCGGGAATCCCTGTGCGGCGCCGAGCATCGCCAGAGCAATCCCCGTGTTGCCGCTGGTGGCGTCGAGCAGCGTCTTGCCGGGTCCGAACCTGCCCTGCTCCATCGCCTCGCGAACCATGGCAGCCGCCGCGCGGTCCTTCACGCTTCCGCCCGGATTGTGCCACTCGGCCTTGGCCAGCAAAGTGATGCCCGGCAGCCCGCGAACTATGCTCTCCAGCCGAATCAGCGGCGTATTGCCGATCCAGCTCTCCAGCCCGAAGCCCAATTCGGTTTCTCTTGATTCAGTTCGCATTGGAGGAGCCGCCATTTCTTCTTCTCTTCTTCCTCAGGATTGATAGCTGCCGTGCGATGCCGTATCAACGATCGACCGATCCCATGCTGACGAAGCTGTGCCGGTCACAGGCTTTCGAACTTGTCCAGAATTGTGCGAGATGAGCGAAAGTTTAAAGGCGGAATGGCATTCGCGCCGCGGCGCTCAACTCGGCAGGACAAGCCCGCGAGGAGCAGCTACAACAACATTGGCGCACCAAATGCATGGAACCATTATAAGAAGAGCATTGGGACTCAGTCAATTCGCGCGCGCCGCTGCGCCATAGCGGTTCCAGGGCCACTGTACCCCAAAGCCGCTCCATCCAAGTCCGGGGTCCCCAGCGACCGGTCTTGGTCGCTGGGGTGGAAGTCCGGGGTCCCCAGCGACCGGCCCCAGGAAGCGGCTCTTCGCTTCTTGGACTGAACGACACGTGGCTCGAAGTGCCGGGACAGTTGGGGTGTCACCTGAACCCGGAAGACTGCATCAGCGGGAATTTAGAATCGATCTGGGCAGCCATGCAGGCGCCACGTCCCGGTTCAATCTCGGCTGGAACCGGCTTCCTGGAATTTCACTTGGCACTGGGCCAGCAAAGAACCTCGTAGGAAACTTGCTCATGAAAAAGACTCTGCTTTTCGCCATGCTGTTGCTTGGCGCTTCTTCTTCCGCTTTAGCCGCATCCGTCTTTACCACGCGGCTTGACGATCCCAAAGCGGTGGTTCTCACAGCGCAGGAATTCGGCATCCATGGCGACGGAATCGGCGATGACAGCGCCGCGCTCCAGGCGGCCGTTGACAAGGCTGAAAGCAACGCCCGCGAGGGGATTCTGTTCGTGCCCTCAGGCCGCTACCGGCTTACGCGCACCCTCTATGTCTGGCCGGGCGTGCGCCTCATCGGCTATGGCGCCACGCGCCCCGTTTTCCTGCTGGCTGACAACACCCCCGGTTTTCAGGCGGGCGTGGGTGACATGGTCATCTTCGCGGGTGCAAGTCCGGCCAACATGCCCCGCTTCGGCAGGCGCATCCCTTTTCCGCCCCCGGGCAGCGTGCCGCCCAATGCCAATGTGGCGGACGCCGACGCGGGCACCTTCTATTCGGCAATGAGCAACATCGATTTCGAGATCGGCGCCGGCAATCCGGCTGCGATCGCCATCCGCTTTCATGTCGCCCAACATGCGTATCTCAGTCACATGGATTTCCATGTCGGATCGGGCTTGGCCGCGCTCACCGAAGTCGGCAACGAGGCCGAGGATCTTCATTTCTATGGCGGGCGCTACGGCATCCTCACCGATAAGACTTCGCCGGCTTGGCAGTTCACGCTCATCGATTCGGTGTTCGAGGGCCAGCGCGACGCGGCGGTCCGCGAGCACGAGGTCGGCCTTACCCTCATCCGCGATACGTTTCGCAATCTTCCGGTCGCCATCGATATCGATCCGCACTATTCCGACGAACTGTGGGTAAAAGACTGCCGCTTCGAGCAGGTTTCAAAGGCCACCGTCATCATCAGCAACGAAAGCAGCCCTCTTACCGAGATTGGCTTCGAGAATGCGGTGCTCAAGGATGTGCCAACCTTCGCTTTGTTCCGCGAAAGCGGAAACACAGTCTCCGGCAAGGGCACAATCTACAGGGTTGCAAATTTCAATTACGGGCTTATCGTGCCCGGCGAAGGAATGACCGGCGCAATCGGAATGCGTTACGATTCCGCGGCGCTGAGCGCTCTGCCCGCTTCACTGCCGCCGGCGATCCCCGCGCTGCCGCCAACGGAGGACTGGGTAAATGTCCACGCGCTCGGCGTCGTGGGTGACGGAACCACCGACGACACCGCCGCAATCCAAAACGCCATCGATACGCATCGCGTGCTGTATTTTCCCAGCGGGCATTACCGCGTCACCAACACGCTCGCCTTGAAACCCGGCACGGTTCTGATCGGGCTGCATCCGACGCTGACGCAATTCGACCTCGAAGATTCCACGCCGGGCTTCCAGGGCGTGGGCACGCCCAAGCCCGTGATCTCAGCCCCCGCGGGCGGCTCCAACATCATCAGCGGCATCGGAGTCTATACCGGAGGCATCAATCAGCGCGCCGTGGGCGTGCTGTGGCAGTCGGGCGCCGGCTCGCTGATTGACGATGTGCGCTTCCTCGGCGGCCATGGAAGCGGTTTCAATCCCTACAACAATAACCACTCTGCTGATTCCGTTCTCAGCAAGCGTTGGGACGGTCAATATCCCAGCCTCTGGGTGACCCACGGTGGGGGCGGCGCCTTCGCGGACATCTGGACTCCGGACACCTTCGCCCAGGCGGGATTCTATGTCTCTGACACAAAGACGCCCGGCCATGTCTATGAGCTTTCCAACGAACACCACGTGCGCAACGAGATCGTCTTCGACCACGTGGAGAATTGGGACATCAACGCGCCGCAGACCGAGGAGGAGGCCGGCGAAAGTCCCGAATCTCTGTCGCTGGAATTTGACTGGTCGAAGAACATCACCGTCGCCAATTACCACGGCTATCGTGTCACGCGTTCCCGCGCACCCTTTCCCGCCACCGTTCGCCTCTGCCATTCCGGGAACATCCGTTTCCGCAACGTCCTTATCAATGCCGAGAGCGGATATCCCGTTTGCGATGAAAACGGATGCGGAACCTTTCTGCGGGTCAGCAAATTCCCTTACGAGAATGCGATTCAGGATGTCACTCATCATCTCGAAGTCCGTGAACGTGAATTCGCTGCGCTCGACGTCCCGGAGAATCCGGCCACGCCTGCGCCCGCCGATACTTCAGCTGTGCTCGCGCCGGGCGCCAAGGTCGATAAACTGGAAGACGGCTTCTTCTCTATCTCCGGCGCCGCGGTGGATGCTTCCGGCAAGCTCTACTTCGTCGATCGCCATCAGCAGCGCATCTACGGCTGGTCGTCAGTCGAGGGCCTCACCGTTGAGCGGGACAATCCTCTCGATCCGGTCAATCTCGCATTCGACAAAGCAGGTGACCTGCTGGTTCTCTCTTCCGCAGGCCCTGAAGGAACCGTCTACTCTTTCCGCCCCGGAACGCCGGAGGATCAGATCACGGTGCTCGCGCCGCAACCGGCGACGCCGCATCCGGGAGCAGCGGCAAGTCTGCCGGTCAACTACTGGAACAACGGCGAATTCCGAAATCAACTCGACTTCAACACGTTCACCTACAAGACGCTCGCCGAGATGTTTGCCGACGATGTATCGACCCCGAAGGCCAGGGAGTACGTCTCGCCCGATGGCAGCGTCTTTCTGCCTGCTGGCCGCGTCTTTCAGCAGGGCCCGCCGGATTCTACCGGCTGGCGTTTTTCCGACAATCTTGACACCTACGGTTTCATCAGCGCTCTTCCTGGTCAGCGGGTTTATGTCAGCAGCGAATCGGAAGATCGTACGTATAGCGCACAAGTCGCTGCCGGCGGCACGCTGATCGATCTCCGGCCCTTTGTCGAGCGCGGCGGTGAGAGCGTCGCAGTCGATCGCAGAGGCAATGTGTATGTTGCCAACGGGCAGATCTTTGTCTACAACCCCGCGGGAAAATTGATTGGCCGGATCGATGTCCCCGAGCGCCCGATCGATATCGTTTTTGGCGGCGCCGGCCATCGCACGCTGTTCATCCTCGCCCACCACGCGCTCTTCGCGGTTAAAGTTAAAAGTTCAGACTAACCAACGAAGAAAACATTCTGCCCGGCGACATCACTCCACGGTTGCGATACCACAAACAGGAGAGCATATGGCCCTGCACAACACCCGCGAACTGAATGCCAAGCCGACGAGCGCGGTCGAGTCGGATGTTCTGAATAGCAATGCTCAGACCTACGTTTTCCCGGAGGTCGCGCGCGAACCGCAAATCGTCTACCGGACCATCCACGACCAGCTCGTCCTCGACGGGAACTCGCAGCATAATCTGGCGACTTTCTGCACCACTTGGATCGAGCCTGAAGTCGAGCAGCTCATGGACGAGTCTGCCGACAAGAACATGATCGACAAGGATGAATACCCGCAGACAGCAGCCATCGAAGAGCGCTGCGTGCACATGCTTGCCGATCTCTGGAACTCCCCCGAGGCAGCGAGCACGATGGGCTGTTCCACGACTGGCTCCAGCGAAGCGGCAATGCTTGGGGGGCTGGCGCTGAAGTGGAACTGGCGCAAGCGGCAACGCGCCCATGGCAAACCCGCCGATTCGCCCAACCTCGTCATGGGCCCGGTCCAGGTCTGCTGGTACAAGTTCTGCCGCTACTTCGATGTGGAGATTCGCGAAGTCCCCATGGAAGGCGAACGCCTGCTGCTGACGCCGGAGGAAGTGCTGAAGCGTTGCGATGAAAACACTATCGGCGTTGTTGTCACTCTGGGGGTCACCTTCACTCTGCAATTCGAGCCGGTGCGCGAGATCAGCATGGCCCTCGACAAGCTTCAGGCAGAGACAGGCCTCGACATCCCCATCCACGTCGACGGTGCCAGCGGCGCCTTCCTCGCGCCCTTCCTCCAGCCGGACTTACTCTGGGATTTTCGTTTGCCGCGCGTCAAGTCCATCAATGCCTCCGGTCACAAGTTCGGCCTGGCGCCTCTGGGCGTGGGCTGGGCGCTTTGGCGCGAGAAGCGCGATCTCCCTGAAGAACTGATCTTCGACGTCAACTACCTCGGCGGCAACATGCCCACCTTTGCGCTCAACTTCTCGCGGCCTGGCGGCGAAATCATCTGCCAGTACTACAATTTCCTGCGCCTCGGCAAGCAAGGTTATCGCGAGATTCAGGCGGAGTGCTCTGCGATCGGAAGGTACCTGGCCGGCAAGATCGCTAAACTCGGCCCATTCGAGATCATCTATGACGGAAACGGCGGCATCCCGGGCCTTTGCTGGAAGCTGAAAGATCCCACAGCATCCCCATTCACGCTCTATGACGTGGCGGATCGGTTGCGCGAGCGCGGCTGGCTGGTTCCTGCCTATTCCATGCCCCCAAACCGCGAGGACCTCGTCGTCGAGCGCATCCTCGTCCGTCACGGCTTCACGCGCAAAATGGCTGAGGAGCTTTTGCTCGAGTTGCAACGCACCATTGACCATCTGCAGGATCCGTCGCACCGCCCCCTGCGGCGCGATGCACGATCTGCCTCCCACAACCATTCAGGCAGGTAATCAGATCATTTGACTCGAACAGAGAGACTGCCACTTTCCGTGTGGCTCTCCCGCAGTATGTGGAATTCTCCGGTGGAAGAAATGTGCAGACTCGAGATCAAGACACCCGTCACCGTTGCAGCCGGCACAGTGCGAAAGCTCTCTCTAAAACCCTGCCCGCGCTTTGAACTCGCGGGCCCGGTCGCGGGCCACGGTCAGGTCTGTGTTCTTGGCATCCTTTAAGCGGACGTTGAGAGATCCGCCAGGCAGCGACGCCACTTCTTTAATCCACTTGAGGTTCACGATCGTGCTGCGGTGGATGCGGCAAAACTGGCTCGGATCCAGTTTCCTCTCCAGCTCAGCGATAGCGTGGTCGATACAGAAGACCTTGCCTTCCGAGACGGCGTAGGTCAGCTTGTCCTCTGCGTAGAAATGACTCACGCAATCGAGGTCGAGGAACCAAAGCCGATCCCCGAGGCGCGACGCAATGCGCGTGGGAAACTCAGGCTTGCTCTGACCGAGCGACTCTGCGATCTGGCGCAACAGAGCCTGCAGATCCGCTTGCGGCGGCTGCCCCGCGCCGCGCAACCGCTCCACTTTATTGAGGGCGCGTTCCAGCGTTTCTGGTTCCACCGGCTTGAGCAGGTAATCGACCGCGTTTTCGCCGAAGGCCTGCAGCGCATACTGGTTGTACGCTGTGGTGAAAATCACAATGGGCTGGCTCGGCAAGCGCGCCAGAACCTCAAAGCCATTCAGCCGCGGCATCTGGATATCGAGAAAGCACACATCGGGCGGATTCCGAGTCAGGGCTGCCACGGCTTCCTCGGGCTTGGTTGTCGCGCCCGTCACTTCCACTCGTCCCGTGTTATCGAGCAACCGGCGCAGGCGCTCCAGCGCCAGCGGCTCATCGTCCACGAGATAGACACGCAGTTTCATACCCGCGGCAAAACCATCTCCACCACAGAATAATCGTCCCGCCGGACGATGTTCAGCCTTGCCCGGTCGCCAAATAAGGCATCGAGACGCTGCACCAGCCTGTCCAGTCCATGGCCGGTGCATATGTCGGCCAAGTCAAAACCCGGACCCGTATCGCCGACCTCGATGAATACGCTCCCCGCATCGGCGCGCGCTGTCACCACAAGATTCCCACTCTCGCTCTGCGGAGTAATCCCGTGCTTCACCGCGTTCTCTACCAGGGACTGTACCGACATGGGTGGAACCTTGGTTTCTCTCAACTCCACCGGCACCTCTACCCGAGTGCGCAGCTTGTCGCCCAGGCGCACACGCTCGATGTCCAAATAGTCTTCCACGATCGCGATCTCCTGATGCAAAGGGATCAGTGAATTCGCGCTGGTGTCCAGAGAGGCGCGCAGCAACGTCGCCAGCCGGCCCACAATTTGTTCGGCGCGGGCTGGATCGAAGGCTATGAGCGCGCTGATGGAATTCAATGTGTTGAAGAGAAAATGAGGATGAATCCACGATTCAAGCGACCGCAGACGCGCCTCTGCCGCCAGTTTTCGCGATCGCTCTTCGGCGATTTGCTTTTCGTGCAGTGCCAGTTCCATCACCTGCACGCGGCTCAGCAGCGTTGCGTGCGTCATGGCTCCGAGACCGAAAACCAGCGCCAGCGGCACCGAGAAGCGCAGGGTGTTGTAGTAGTCGAGCCAGAAATGCTGCGAAACTGAAAAGCCGGCCGCCGCCAGAAGCGATTGCGCCAGCAGGCAGCCTCCCACGGTGAACACCAGGACGCCCGGAATCACAATCTGCCACGGCGACACCTTGCGAACTACAGCTTTCTCGATCAGCCAACCCAGGATCACAACCGCGAGAATGCTGGTCAGGTTTGCGTAGACAAATGTGAAAACCAGGGTGTGGAGCAGGTCGCGGGAGGTGAGGTGCGGGTTGGTCGCGTAAACGATCAGGTCCGTCAGCGCCACGGCCACATTGGTCCAGAGCAGCGCGAATGCCCACTTGTGCTTGAATGGAGCCACGTTCGTCGTCATGCGCCGCCTCAATTCTTCGTGCTCAACGGCTCCAGCGTGCCGATGCGGAAGACGCTGAGAGGCTGTGGCGTGTCCTGACCGGGCAGTTTCATTTGCCCGGCGACATGCTCATAGATGGTGGCGTACTCGATCTGCTTGGTCGACAGCGACACCCAGATCTCTCCCCAAAAATCGCTGCGTCCCTGAATGGTGACGCCGCCGGTGGCAATCTCAAGCGGGTTAAAGAATGAGCGGTAGTCGATGACTGCGCAGTCCTGACCGTTTCTTTGGGAGCGCCCGACCCACTCCAGCACCGTATCGCGACTGTGGAACGTGCCCACGCCGGGCATGTTTACGTCCTGGTCAGCGGAAATGTGGAGCGGCACGTTCAGCTTGAGCTGATCGAAGAAATTCTGGCCGAACGATTCCATCATGCTCGTGTCCCAAATCAGGTTACGCTCCATCACCGCCGAGGCGGGGAACGATTTGAAGAAATCCGGCTTCAGCGTGTCAGGAGACCCCGCCGGATAGCGGAACCCTTCGATGAAGTCTTGCTTTTGTGCCGCGGGGAAAGGAGCCGTGGCGCCGTCTGCCTGGGCCTCGCCGACGTTTTTCCACTCGACGTCTCCGCTGGCAAGCCCGCGCGTATAGTCACCCGTTACGCGCAGGCGGTGAACCACATCGCCGGTGGCATTGGCCGTGTCGTAATCCACGGTGAATCGGTAGGTGCGAAGACCGGCATCCTTGACAACCGTGCCGTGCGGCAGGTCCCAGGTCTGCACAGTGGAGGCTGGCGCGGAGGTGGACTGGGCGAGCATGGGCTGAGCGGTCAGCCCCAACGCTGCCCACAAAGAAGCGGAAAGCAGGAACATTCTGTTGATCATTGTTGTGATTCCTCTCAGCCCGCAGTGTCCCGCGCGCGGCTGAGACATGCACCCTCTTTACGACGAAAGGCAATAACTCCCGACCGGACGCTCGAACAAACGGACGAGCCGTGGTCTCTCTCCGCGCCACGTCGGGACGACTCTCATAGGCGCCTCCGGTGAGGATGCGGGCCTGCGGCGACCCGTACCGCTACAAGTGCTGGTTGATCCGGCTGGCGCCAGCTTTCGCCTTTACGCCGGACGCAGGTATGTCACCTTCTGCCGATAGAGTGGACCGCCGATTGCCGGCACTTCCGCGGCAGCTGTGCCGGAAGGAGTTGAGTTAGCCGCCGAGCCGGCGTTGGCACGCCACTGATTGAGCCAGCGCACGTCCCAGGAAAAGTGGCTCATTGCGAAGGCGCGGACGGCTCCTCCACCAGCTTGAATCGCTTCCTGTCGGTTTCCTGCTGGAGTGCGGACTGCTGTAAATCTGAAAGACGCTTTACCAGTGCCTGAATTTCGTCGCGCTGCCCGCTCTGTCCGGAGTGCCGCAACGCAATGATCAGGTGATACAGCGCGCTTTGGTCGGAAGGGGCATATTGCAGCGCGAGCCGGCATTGTTCAATGGCAAGGCTGTATTGGCCAGAACTCATGTACATGCTCGCAAGCAGATCTCTCGCCTGTACCAAGTCCGGTTTTAGCTTTATTGCCAGCAGTGCGGAACCCATTGCTTCACCAGATACCGCAGAACCACTCTCGGGTTTCTGATCGACCAGCAACTTGGCGAGCAGAAAATGCAGGTAGGCACTATCCGGATGAGCCTTTAATTGTGCGCGTATCTCCGCAATCGACAATGCCTTGTCAGAGTGAGTCTTGTCGGACATATCCCTTTGAAATTCGACAATGTCCTTGGCATACAAGCTTATGCTCTGCTTCTCGTCAAGGCGCTCGGCGCTATTGAAATCGGCTTCGGCCTTGTCGAATTCCGCGAGCTGCCCATAGAGCAAACCGCGTGAGATATATAACGATGGATTGTTAGGGATTCGTGCCAGTCCGGCATTCATCATATCGATCCCAAGCTGAAAGGAATCGTGATCCAGACAGAGCGCCGCAAATGCTACATAGTAATCTGCATTCGCCGAATTCAGCACAATTGCCTGTCGCAGAAGAGTCACCGCCTTGGGAGTATCGCCCACTGCTTCATAAGCCTGGGAAGCCAGGCTCAGGATATCTGGGTCTGCCTGGTCAGGCGTGAGCAGTGGATCCAGCACTTGGAGCGCGGCATCATTCTGTTTCGCTTCAACGAGCAGCACCGCAAGATCGTATTTTGGATACGGGCTGGCGGGAAGCAGAGCAGCAAGCTGTTCAAAGACTGGAATTGCCTTCTGCGGTTGTTTGGTTTGCACAAGACAATTGCCATAGGCTTCCAGAGAGCCAGGATGGGTCCCGATCGCGTCAACGCTGAGAAGAAAATGGTCAATTGCAGCCTCGCAGTTCCCCTGTCTTTCCTCGAGGTTTGCGAGCATTTCGTGCGCCGTCTGATCTTTCGGATCGGCCTTCAAGATCCTTTCCAGCAGCGGGATTGCGCGCTTATCCCGCGCCTGATAGAGGAGCTGTACTTCGCCCCTTAAAGCTGCGGGGTAGTTTGGGGAGAGGCTCAATGCCTTTTGAAAGGCATCAATCGCTTCATGGTTGCTCCCCTTGATCGAAAGTACGATTCCTTCCAACGTCCAAAGCCGGAAGTCGTTGGGCGTTTGGTACAAGGCCGATTTTGTCATCTGCAGAGCCTGGTCGTACTCCTGGGAACGAATCAGCGATTCTATTGACTCAATGGACGCCTTGGATTGTTGCCCTACTGCAACAACAGACACACCCAAAAGCAAAAGAGTCACGCATCCGGTACGAATCATTGAATTGCCTCATGCCAAGTGTAAACGCAAAGAACAGTGTGAGCGTTAGTAGACACGTGCCTTCAGGGCGCAAGTGAATCGTATCAAGGCCGAGTTTGCTCAATCTTCCTGTCGCGGATGCAGGCAGGCCGTTCACAGTACAGTCGACGAGAGGTACAATGCAAGCGAATCAGCGTTAAGGAGAATGTTCTTCATGAAATTCGCCATGCCGGATGCCCCTTTCAACTGTACGTCGCTTCCGATGGCAATTGGCGCCCTTGTTCTGGCATCACTGCTATTGCCCTCGACAGCTCTTGCGCAGGCAAACCCTCCTGTTGGCAACCCGCACCAGTCGAAAAGCATCGACCAAAAACGTCCCGAATTGCTCCGTGAACGTCTCCTCCAGCTCAACCGCGATATCAGCACGAAGGGATTGCATGACTTCCCGCAGTCAAGGGAGAAGCTGCTTACCGGTTACGCCTATGGCGAGTTCTTTGATTGGGACCTGTATTTTGAAAATATCTATTTGTCTTACTATGGTGTCAGCAAATTCGATTTTTCCAACTTTGCGATATTTCTCAGCCGTCAGGAGCCGGACGGTTTCATTTCCCGCACACTGGGTATCACCTATCCGAAGCCAAATCAGATGTTTAAGCCGTTCCTTGCCCAGCTGGCGGTCCTTGGATCGCAACAAACCGGCTCTTATGAATGGCTGCGCGAGAAGGACTATGGCCAGCTGCAGAAATACCTGGATCGCTGGTTTGCCTACGATGCCGACCATAATGGGTTGCCCACCTGGAACAGTTCCGACGCCAGCGGCATGGACAACCAGTTGAGCCGCTCAGGGGATTTTGACTCTTACTTTGACGAGGGCGTCGATTTGGCCTGTTATCTGGTTCGCGAACTCCAGGCCATGGCTATCATCTCGGGGAAATTGGGAAAGACCAAGGAGCAGAACGAGTACCAGCAGCACGCGAAAGAACTTGCGAAACTCATCAATGACGTCTTCTGGGACGAAAAGGATGGGTTCTACTACGACAGGAACGAGAAAACAGGGAAAAGGATACGCGTCAAATCCGTCGCCGGATTCTTCCCCCTTTGGGCCGGAGTGGCGACGCCCGCGCGGGCGCGCCGTCTGGTGCGCGAGCATCTATTCAATGAAAAGGAGTTCTGGCTCGCATATCCCGTAGCTACTTACGCCAAAACCGAGCCCGACTTTTACGAAGGAACCACAAAAGGCGAGTGCAACTGGCGCGGGAATACCTGGATTCCCAGCAACTATATGATATTCCATGGGCTGATCAAATATGGCTATGACAAGGAAGCCCGTGAGCTCGCGGATAGGACCTATCAGATGGTCCTGGACATGAACCCGGTGACGCGCGAGTATTACGATTCTGAAACCGGACAGGGTTATGGGATGAACCCCTTCTGGGGATGGTCATCTCTGGGTTACATCATGCCCCTCGAATACAAACTTCATTACGACCCCACCGACCTGACAGGCAAGGTGAGGCCGATTGTCAGCGAAGAGCTCGGAATCCGGTTCAGCGAGAGCGCTTCAGCCAACCCGTAGAGGAAGCCAACAAAAGTACGGCAGCATTGAAGCGGTTTCGGAAATAGCGTATTCGCACTCAGGCCAGTCAAGTCGTCGCGACCCCAAGGAGCGATGGCCCTAAATGCCGCCATGACCGGACACAGTATTTCCGAAACCGCCGTAGACGTAGGAAATCGCTAGCGCGCCCAGCCGGCATTGGGAACGATCCCGTGCGCTTCGCGAATTGTAATCAGTTGATCGCATTTGACAGCCGGGTATTTCTCCATGAGGCCGCTTGGCCAGTAGATGGTCAGATCCGCACTGGTCGCTTGCCCAAGGCCGAAATGAAGGCGAGAGTCGTTACACGAGTAATAACTTGATTGACTCACCACCGCCTGGGCCTGGACCCGGCCCGAATATCGGGCCAACACCCGAGCCCCAATCGCGCTGCAATTGGACTTGGTGCCCACCAGCTTCACTTTCAGCCAGTGGTGCGTCCCTTTCAAGTCGTTGCGCAGCAACGAAGGAGGCTCGTTCATATTCAGGATCAGAATATCCAGATCGCCGTCGTTGTCGATATCGCCGAATACGCAGCCGCGGCCCGAATGAGGCGTGGTCACACCCGGACCGGCATTCGAAATCTCTTCGAAGGTGCCGTTGCCAAGGTTCCTGAACAAAAAGCGGGGAGACTTATCTGGATACTGCGGCAGGCGCTTCTCAACCTCCGGGTACACGCTTCCGGTGACAAAGAAGATGTCGGGCCAGCCATCATTGTCGAGGTCTACCATCCCCGTTCCCCAACTGGTATAGCGGGTCTCGACACCCAATTTCGCCTGTAGAGTTGTGTCGTCGAAGTTGCCCGTGCCGTCGTTGTGGTACAACCCGTCGGAGTCTTCGGTGAAGTGGGTCACGAAGAGATCCAGATGACCGTCCAGATCGTAGTCGCCGATGCCGACCCCCATCCCGGACTGTTCCATGCCGTCGCTGCTCAGCGCCACGCCACGCTCCACGCCGTCTTCAACGAATGTCCCGTTGTGCTGGTTGATGAAGAGGAGGCTGGGAGTCGAGTCAGAGGCAACAAAGATGTCCGGCCAGCCGTCCTCGTTGAAATCCGCCGCAACCACGGTCATGCCATAGTCGTGCCAGGACTTCCCGATTCCCGATTCGATGCTGACATCGGTAAAGGTTCCGTCGCCGTTGTTTCTGTAAAGGGAGTGCCTCCCGAAGGGTAAGCCCCTTGGACCGCAGTTGACTGGAATCCCCTTCCAATTGCAGTTCACGCCCGATCCCGGTTTCGGCACATGCGCGAAGTCGAATTGCATGTAATTGGAGACGAAGAGGTCCAGGTGACCGTCCCGGTTGTAATCCAGGAAAGAGCAGCCCGCGCCCCACCTGACTTCGGAAGTTTCTAAGCCGGCTTCTTTGGTGACATCTCTGAATGTCCCATTGCCAAGGTTTCGGTAAAGCCGGTTCTGGCCATAGTAGGTGCAAAACAGATCTTCATAGCCGTCGTTGTTGTA
>Ga0326727_10018221_pt1 | contig 14375 bp, 15 predicted proteins | sample MB2enrmetagenome_FD_207643 | JGI IMG/M metagenome (GOLD analysis project Ga0326727, IMG submission 207643) | Lab enriched peat soil microbial communities from McLean, Ithaca, NY, United States - MB29MY | ecosystem: Environmental > Terrestrial > Soil > Wetlands > Peat | place: USA: New York...
GATTCTCACTTACACCGCCAGCGCGGCCGGCGGCAAGCAGTTCATTATCGGCTTTATCGTTTTCGGTGCGGTTGCCGGTTTGATCCTCGCCACGTTTCTGGCCAGGGGAATAATCGTGCCGATTAAACGTGCCATTACCGGGATGAAGGATGCATCCAATCAGGTGGCGGATGCCTCGGACCATGTTTCCGGCGCCAGCCAACAGCTCGCGGAAGGGTCATCCGAACAGGCGGCGTCTATCGAGGAGACCTCGTCCTCTCTTGAGGAAATGTCCTCCATGACCAGCCAGAATGCCGAGCACGCAAACCAGGCCAACCATTTGATGTCGGAAACCGGCTCGGTGGTATCGAAAGCGACTCGCTCGATGTCCGAACTTACCAGTTCCATGAACGAGATTTCCAGTGCCAGTGAGGAAACATTTAAGATAATCAAAACGATAGATGAAATAGCATTCCAGACCAACCTTCTTGCGTTAAACGCCGCGGTTGAAGCCGCGCGCGCAGGGGAAGCCGGAGCCGGATTTGCGGTAGTGGCGGACGAAGTCAGGAATCTGGCCATGCGTGCCGCCGATGCCGCAAAGAACACCGCAGATTTGATCGATGGCACGGTGAAAAAGATCAAGGACGGGTCGGAGCTTGTTGCTAAAACCAGCGCCGAGTTTTCGATGGTCGCTTCCAGTTCGGCCAAGATGAGTGAATTGGTCGCCGAGATAGCCGCGGCATCCAATGAACAGTCTCAAGGGATCGAACAGATAAACAAGGCCGTGGGCGAGATGGATAAGGTTGTTCAGCAGAATGCCGCTACTGCGGAAGAATCTGCCTCGGCTTCCCAGGAAATGAACGCCCAGGCCGAGCACATGAAGGGATTTGTCCAAGAGCTGGTTGTGCTTGTCGGGGGCGCGACTGGAAGCGCAGCTCCGGGAACCGCTCTGATTGGCAAAAAGCAAGAAAAGCCAGGGGTTGTGAAACAACTCCAATCAGGCCATCCGGTGGAGAAGATCTTTTCCAACATTGGATTCCAATCAAAAAAAACGAAGGCAAATGGAAGCACGAACGGAAAGCCGTCGGTACATGATGGAAAAGCGGAGCAGATCATTCCTTTTGATGAAGAGCTCAGCAAAGATTTCTAGCCCGGAACTGATCGCCGGGACCTTTGCACGCCGGTGCAGAGGTCCTGCCGGGCACCCCGACTGAATGCATCAGCAAATTCAAAACCCCACCCGCACAGGTGGGGTTTTGAATTTTCGGAGCAAGGAGCGGGAAGCAGGAAGCAAGAACGCTTTTCTAAGCACTCCATTTCATGAATATGATGGCGAATCGCCTCAATGATGATTCCGGGCGGGTATTAAGCCCGCCCCTACGAAGGATAATCGGCCCTGTACTGTAGGGGCGGGATTTATTCCCGCCCGATACGTCACCGAAATTATGAAATGGACCACTAAGCAAAGATATTAAAATATGGCAGTTCAGTCTCAAGAATGATTTACCACGGCCACGAGAACTGCGCCGTAGCGCGCGGCACGCGCGCGCCGCCTCCCGCTCCCCGCTCCCCGCTCCCCGCTCCTCGCTCCTCGCTCCTTGCTCCTTGCTCCCCGCGTTTTCTATTGCAGGGTGGCATTACACGACGCACTCACGGTTTCGGTAGTGCAGCCGGTTACAGGAGGAACCGTGCAGGATACGCTGACCGTGAACGAGTTGTCGGTGAATGCCGAAATGCTGCAGGTTGGGCTCACGCATCCTGCGGCGCTCATACCCGAAAGTGCCGTCGGGCAAACTTGCGAAGTCAACTTGGAAATTGTCGTCCCCGACGGGACCGTCGTTTTGAAAGAATAGTCGATCGGGCCAAACCCGGGCACCGTAACACAATACCCATCCGCGCAGCATTGTATTGAATTCCCTTGGGCTTCACACGACGCCGAATAATTACCGGCTTCGGGCGCGGAAGGATTGGTAACCGTTATTGTCAGGGAACCGGTGCATTTCTCGGTCGCCGCCGCATCGGTTACGCACAGCGAGAACGTATAGACCCCGGGAGGGGAGGAGTCCGTGCCGCTTAACAGACCGCTTGTCGGGCATAGGGTGATATTCATGGGTGGAAAGCCGCCTCCGGTCCCAAGCGAAAAGGAGTACGGCTTTCCGGCCCCTCCCCCGTAACTGCCGGCCGGTATCTGGTATGAAAAAGAGCTCCCTTGCGCGACAGTGCCGATGCTGCCGGAAAGGTTGAAAAACAGAGGCTGAATGTATGTTCCCGTGACTTCAGTGTTGCCGCCGTTTGTCACCGTGACTGTCTGGGCCGCGGGCGTCTCCCAGTCATTAACGGGTTTAAAGCTTACCGTGTGGGAACCTGCCGGGACGCTGACCTTCAAGCCGCTGTTGCGCCAGGCGCCTCCGTCCACCGCCCATCTGGCTCCGGCGCTTGCCGGAGGCCCCACGATTATCCCGGTGATAAAACCTGTCTGTTGAGTGTAGGCGCCTTTAACCGGCTTCGTCTGCCCTTTTGCGATACTGACCGTTAGAGCGGCCGGAGCATTCCAGCCGGTGACGGCCTTGAAACCCACGGAGTGGGAGCCGACCGCAAGGCCGCTGACAGTAGCCCCGCTTGCCTGCCAGCCGCCGCCGTCCACATTCCACTGCGCCCCGGCCTGAATGGCGCCCTGAGGGGAAATTGTCGCCTGGATCGAACCGGTCTGTTGAGTGCTTCCACTGCCGGCCGTTGCTGTCTGGTGACCGGCAATATACTTGGCGGCAGCGCCTCCGGCTTGAGTGAACTCACCGCCGGCATACAGGGCGCCCTCCAGGGCCATTGCCAGAGCTGAAATGCTCCCATTGCCGGGCGATGATCCAACAGGGGTCCAGGAGGAGCCGTTCCACATGCTGACGCAGTTCCATCCGGCGCCATAAGGACCGGAGAAATAGCCTCCCCCATACAAGCCGCCGCCAGGGGCCGCAATTAAGCACTGGAGAACGGCCGTGTCGCTGACCGCGGGTCCGGGCGGCGCCCACGAGGAGCCGTCCCATTTGATCATGCCTTCCGAGGTCAATTCAGGAAAATTCCCCCCCGCATACAAGGTCCCGTCCGGAGTTACCGCCAGGGTGGAGACAGACAGATTGTCATCGGGAGTCGCCAGGATGGACCACGCGGAGCCATTCCACCCGGCTACATAGGAGGCGCCCCCGATGCTTGTGCCGGCTTGAGCATAGAGGGCGCCGTCCGGCGTCGTTGCCAACGCGTGGACGGGGCATTCCATCCCGGGCCCCAGCGCGGACCAGTTGAAGCCGTCCCACCTGGCGACATAATTCGCGCTGGTTTCCCCTGCCTGGGTGAACTGGCCGCCCGCATACACGGTCCCGTCAGGGGCGACTGCAAGCGCATTGACCGGGCCGTTCAGGCCGGACCCCAGCGGCAACCAGGCAGAGCCGTTCCACTTAGCTATATTACTGGCGTCGCTTCCCCCTGCTTTGGTGAACATGCCGCCCGCATACAGGGTCCCGTCGGGGGCGACTGCAAGCGCATTGACATATGAATCCGTCCCCTGCCCCAGCGGGGACCACGAAGACCCATTCCAGTTGGCCACATAACTGGCGCCGGTCCCCCCCGCCCTGGTGAAACAGCCGCCTGCATACACGGCTCCGTCAGGGGCAATGGCAAGAGCGTTTACATAATCGTTCATGCCGATACCCATGGCATGCCAGTTGGGACCGCCGGCCGCCGCCGGGGCGCTGTCCTCGGTCGCCTGAGACGTTGCCGCGCCCTGCGTGATTACCGGAGCGCCGGCCGGAGTTGCGAAGGCGATACAGGTCAACAGCAGCCAAACCGAAAGCAACAGCAAAGACTTGCGTTTCACTGGATTCTCCTCGTTGGAAAGGCGCCGCGCGCCTATCTACGTAACCTCGGGGAACAGCGCCAAATTTATGCTTGTTTATACGAACTTATCAGGAAAAATAGAGCAACTTCCGTGCCATCCATCCGACCTGACAAATGAGACGGATTTCAATACTCCGCTTACGGTGATGGGCGCCCGACAGCGATTTGCAACGCTCCTTACAGGGCGAGCCTCAGGCGAATAAAGTCGATGAGATCCGGCCGGCCAAATGCCACAAATATGGCGCTCCAACGCGGCATTCCAAAAATTGTTTGACGGCAGCTTACGCCCCGGCAGCCACATGAGCCATGCGCGAAATATCGTTGAACTTCCGAAATGCCGCATTAGTGATTCAACGGTCGCCCAGTCATCAAAAACGAGATTCCAAAGGCAACCAGGAAAATGAAAAATGCAGCCCTTGCAATCCATGCCGTCGCATCGGCCAGGATCACAAATCCCAGTATCCCCGTGACGATCGTCAAAACCAGGTAGGTTATCGCCATTGAAATGAACATATCAGCCTCCTTTGTGATCAGATTTCGATAAGGATGCCGATTGAAATATAATCATGATTTATTCTGAAATCCACAGATGAACCTCTGAAGTAACGTTGTAGATCCAGGGCATGATCTTCAGCCGGCAGGGGGTTGCGGAACTGCGGGCGCCGGTCCATATGGTACCGCTCATGGCCGCATCCCTGGCGTTGCGGTAGATCCGTCCGCTCGCCCCGGTAGCGCTCGTCACGCCCGCAATTCGCCGTGCGGACCCGAAGATCGTGAAGAAAATGCGCCATAGCCGCAAGCGCATCCTTCCGGCTAATCTTTTCTCCGTGTCGTCGGTTTCGGAGTGATTGTTTGGGTTTTCACTAAAAACTGACCAAAGATATTTGAAATTTCGGAGCAAGGAGCAAGGAGCAAGGAGCAAGGAGCGGGGAGCGGGAAGCGGGGAGCGGGAAGCGGGGAGCGGGGAGCGGGAAGCGGGGAGCGGGAAGCGGGGAGCGGGAAGCGGGGAGCGGGAAGCGGGGAGCGGGAAGCGGGGAGCGGGGAGCGGGGAGCGGGGAGCGGGAAGCGGGGAGCGGGAAGAAGAGCTGACGCGGGGACACGGGGAAAAAGGCAGAAGCAAAGGAGCGACGAGCAGGAATTCACCACCACCGCAAAGCCTGCGAGGTAAATTGCGCCGCAGGCGAGCGCGCGCCTCCCTCTGGCTAATCTTTTCTCCGTGGCCTCGGTTTCGGAGTGATTGCTTGGGTTTTCACTAAAAACTAAAAACTAATACGCGGTACGCATGCGCCGCATCCCTCTGATCTTTTCTCCGCGCCCTGCGTCTCTGCGGTGAGCACAGGGGCGTCGGCAGGTTTTGACATTGTGAGAGAAAAACTCTCGGAATGGGTTCGTTGGCATCTAACCCATTATTCCCGTGTTCCTTTTTGGGGGAGTGCAGTCTTGTGTCGGATTTGCGCTCAGGACAAAATGCAGGGCCGCGGCGGCGCCTTCTTCCCGGCCGTTACCTGATGACGGCCACCGAACACTGAGCGTGAGTCACAACTTTTGATGCGGTTGTCCCGATTAAAAACCGCTCGATCCCCGTTTTCCCCGTGCTGCCCATAATTATGAGGTCAAACTCTTCCTTAGCCGCGATGTCTAAAATAGCATTGGCGGCGGTCTTTCCTCGTTCGAGCACGGTGGCCACCTGGATTCCTTTCTCATCAAATAGGGCTTTTGCCTCATTGATGGCACTGACGGCATGGGGGTCAATCTCATCATGAACGAGACCTAGAGGTACTTCGCCTCCCCTATAGACGAAGGAGCCGGGGGCTACTGTAACGAGAGTGACGTTTGCGCCTTCGCTCATTGCCAACTCCAGCGCCCTTCGAACAGCCTTCATCGCGTATTGGGAACCGTCTGTTGCTGCGAGGATCTTCATAATAGCCTCCTTTCAGTGCGTGAATGGCTAACAGAGATTAGCCCTGCCGCTGACTTAGTCCAATGAATAAAATCTTCGGGCGCCGTCCCGTTAATGACGGAGTTAAGGACTTTTGGCGCGCCCTTGTAGACACGGAAACATACAACATTGCCGGTAAAACACGCAAGTGAAACGTCACTGAACTGCGGCACGTTCGCTCCTCGGCAAACTCCAAAATTTTACCCCATCAGCGCCGTTGAGACCCATTCTTCGGGCATAGGGGCGGCTGTCTGTTCTCGGGAGGGCAGAGCGCCGGTCAAGTTCAACGGCGCTGTCATCTTGGGAGGGAATGGGTAATTTCAAAAAAAAATTGTGAGGCAGAACCGTATGCCGATTACCCGGCCCTCAGAGCCGGAGTTTCTACACAGCACTCAAGTTTTCCAGGGAAAAATCCGATTCAAACATATAGTTTGCAACCCAATCACAAAGGAGGAGAACAATGAAAAGTGCCACACACAGGCTTTGCATCATCAAGACGGGGCTGGCCATAGCTTTGGTCGCGGGCCTGTGCTGCAGCGTCTTCATTCCCGGACTCACCGGCACGCCGGCCGACCCCGGGACCGCTCGGGTTCCCAAAGTAAACCCGCATCCAACGATCGAGATGGAGCAGTCCGACGCCGCCGGCATACCTAAGGCCGCCTTGCCGGTGCTGCCTCACGAAACGCTTAACGCGCCTCTCCCTGAGAACCCCGGCTGCTACTACCTCCTTGACGACTCCTGGCAGGAGGTGCCCTGCGCCACCGACGAGGAAATGAAATCCATCAGGCGCCCGGTCGTTGCCAACAGCATCCAATCCGTAGCACAGGGGTCCCAGCAGAATGCCACGCCCCTAATTTGGGGTGCGGTGTCAAACGGCCTCCAGGACCCGGAGCTTTCGACCGAGTCGGACGTGCTGGGACATACCACGACGCCCAATACTTTCAGCATCCAGAACAACACCAACTACTTCAATTGCTCATCCTGCAGGAACAAGTGGCCGTTTAAACAGAGCAAGCCCGGCGACCAGGGCTGGGTCCAGTTCGTCTATCAGCAGACCGGGTCCGGCAAGGGCGCATCTTCGGACCTGTGCCTCTGGAACATCGATCTAACGGTCGCCTGGGCTACCTACTACACCACCAACAGTGGTTACAAACCCTACTGCGTCTCGCCCTCGAAAAGCTACACTATGCTTCCGCTCACCGGCGCCGGCGCGCCCGATGAACTCGCTGAGGTCATAGGGTACGTTACCTGCTCCCCTAAATCGAAAGCCAGCCCCAACGGATGCACGCTTTGGGCGGTGGCGAAACTGCCCTGGGTCAATGGCGGTCCGACCTGGTGGGCAGTGTCGGGCCCGGACTCCCTGAGCCTGGCCGGCAACTGGAACACTGTCAACGGCACCATTTACGGGGAGGGCGACTCCTCCAAGGCGGTCTTCAGCAACGCGACGGTAAACACGTATCTGGATGCCTTCTCCTGCGACACCGGCGCCCAATACGGCACTTCTTCAGGCATCTTTACCCCGACGCCGTGCGCCGCCTCGGCGACGAACCCTGTCCTGAACGCCGTGCCGTCCAAAGACGGCTTGACCGGCGAGTCCAACAATCTCGTCAACGGGGATGTCAGCTTCCAGTGCGAAAAAAGCTACGAGTGCGTAATGAGCTACACTTCCACCACGGCAGACTAGCCAAAGATATTTGAAATTTCAAATCAGGGAGCAGGGAGCAGGGAGCGCGGAGCAAGGAGCAAGGAGCAAGGAGCAAGGAGCAAGGAGCAAGGAGCCACCACTACCACCTCAAAGGCAAAGGAAAAAATTGCGCCGCAGGCGAGAGCGCGGTTAGCGTGCGGTACGCACGCGCCGCCTCTCTCTGATCTTTTCTCCGTGTCCTCCGTGGTCTCGGTGGTGAGAAACAGGGGCGTCGGCAGGTTTTGACATTGTGAGAGAAAAACTCTCAGAGTGCGTTCGTTAGAATCTAATCTGCGGTACGCACGCGCCGCCTCCCGCTTTCAACTCCTCGCGCCCCGGCCGCCGCCAAAGGCAGCGGCCACCCCGGCAGGCGGCACGGCCGCCCTTTTCTCCGCCCCCTGTGTCTGGTTTCATCGACAGTTCGACATCGCTCGCAAAAGGCACGGAGAGATATCCTCCGGTTGGCGAACGGACCTTGGCGAGATAATCCGGACTCTTGTCTGCGTTGTCGGCAATGATGAGCGCGCCGGCACGTAAATGCGCCTCCAGAAGCGAGAGGACGCGGGGGTAGAGCGCTTTCGCTCCGTCGAGAAGAACAAGATCGATCGTTTCCGGCAAATCACGCGCGAGCGTCTCCAGCGCGTCGCCTTCTCGTATTTCAACAAGATCGGACAGGTTTGCCTCTATTAGATTTTCGCGTGCCCGAACGGCCTTTGACAGCTCAAACTCTGTGCTGATGAGGTGGCCGCCGCCGTTGTCCTTGAGAGCCGCGGCAAGATGCAGTGTCGAAATGCCGAAAGAAGTCCCGAATTCGATGATCGAATGTGCTCCTGTAGAGCGCGCGAGCATGTATAGCAGGACCCCCGTATCCCTCGATACGGCAAGATGGATGTCCTTCATCCGTGCGTAGAGTTCCCGGTAGTCGCCATGTCCCTCCAACGCGTGGCGTTCTTCAGGGGAAAAAGTCTCTAGTTGCTGTTCAAACGCTGCTTGGGTTACGTCCGCGTCCGCGAACATTTGTGCAAGAAGCGGCGCTAAAGGGGGGGACATTAGTGTGTTCATTTGAAACTCCCTAAGGTGAATGGCTTAAAGTGAATGGCATAATAATTTGTGCCGTCGTATAATACGAATAATTGATCGCATTTAAAATTCGCATTTTGGAACGTTGCCCGTGAAAACTCAGAAATCCCCTGTTATTTCGGTAAGAAAACGCCCATCACAGGCCCGCTCGACGCAACTTGTCGCCGACATCCTGGAAGCAGCAGTTCGCGTTTTGGCTTCGGAAGGCGCTCGCCATTTCACAACAGCGCGTGTGGCGGAAAAGGCCGGCGTCAGCGTTGGCTCGCTCTATCAATACTTTCCCAACAAAGAGGCGATTCTGTTCAGGCTTCAGGCCGACGAGTGGCAGGTAACTCGCGAACTGCTTGAACGCATCCTTGCCGACTCGACTCGTCCGCCCTTCGAGCGACTGAGGGGGGCCGTGCAGGCGTTCTTCCTGAGCGAATGGCGGGAAGCTGAGTTCCGTATGGCGCTGGACGATGCGACGCCTTTTTATCGCGACACGCCTGAAGCGCATGAGAATTGGAAAGCCCGGACACGTTGCGTGCTCGTTTTTATTAATGAGGCACTGCCGCAAGCGCCTGTCGAAGACCGTGCGTTTGCGGCGGATATGGTGGCGACGGTAATGGCCGCCGTGGGAGAGAAGATTCCCGAGCAAGCCCGCTCGGAATCTGAAGTGAATGCCATGGCAGCGGTAATTGGTGAAATGTTCTGCGCGTACCTTGAAGCAATCAGTAGGAAAGCCTAAAAATGATTGACATGCTCCGGTTATCATTACAAATAGCGTGATAGCCGGAAAACCTAATGAATTATTGCCGCGTTCCCGTTTAACCCCACGACAAGGAAGCGGCCTCCGCTTTTCATGGTTCGAAATGGGGTCGGCCCGCCCCCTTCTCAACGGTGTCCGGAGTGCAGATAAGGGGAAGGTGCGGGGTGTCTCCGGAACAAGGAAGGAAAAGCGACCGCTGCTTCCATATTGCTTCCACAAAGGCCGCGCAGCTTAAAGGTAGCGCCCCGGGGTGACTCGAACACCCGGCGCCGAGATTAGGAATATGTGACCCCGAGCTTCACGAACTCCTCATCAGTACGTAAGTTACGGAAATAACTCAGTTTACATTTTCCATATTTTAGCAGATTTTCCACATTTTGGCAGATTTTGGAAAAATTTTCTCACACAGATTCTCACACAGAAAAACCTATTTCTTATCGGCGCACCGTCTCATGATCGCCGGCATGAAAGTCATGGATGAATGTTTGTCCGGCGAAGGTGCCTAACCTGATCGATCCGGCATGATTTTCTCCCTCCCACATTTCCTCACTCGACTATCTGGTGCTCATTTGGCAAGTCTCCCAGAAGACTTGAATGGACGCATTCACTCCACCCCTGTCTGCTCTGTCCTTGCCTCTGCAAACACAGTGCGGTATATCTCCCTTCCGAACGAACTCCCATTGAACTTGCCCCTGTTCATCAGGGCCTTACGCACATTTTCGAGGAGCAATCAATGACTGTCACCAAAGCCCATCTCGTCGAAGCGCTCTTCGCCCAAAACATTTTCACCAGGACCGAGTCGGCCAAAATCATTGACACCCTTTTCGAGCTGATTAAAAAGTCCTTGAAAAGCGGTGAAGATGTTCTCGTCAGCGGGTTCGGCAAATTTTCGGTGAAGGAAAAGCGTGGACGTAACGGCAGGAATCCCCAGACGGGTGAGCCGTTGATGCTGCCGGCGAGAAAGGTAGTGACTTTTAAGTGTTCTGCGGTTTTGCGGGCGGGAATGAATGGGGAGAGTTAATGAGGATAGCGAGCATTTGAATTACACTGGAATGATATTTATGCAGGCAAAGAGGATTGTACGGATTGGGGCTTTCGTCTGCAAAATGTTTGAAACCTGTGGGTTAGGGTCAGAGTTGCAGAATACAGGGAGAAAACTTGGTCGTCCGACTCCAGGGCACGATTTATCGAAAGGATTCGAACTGGGGCATGATGGGGAATAGGATCAAACTGTTGCTAATCATGGCTTGCGCCGGTATTGCCGTCGGGCTGTTGTTTGCCGCCCCGGATGCATGTCGCGCGGAAGTCGGACCACGCGAAGGTTACAGAATCGGGATATATGCCACCGGTTTGCCATTTATCGAGAAAACGCCGAATGGACGCTATATCGGCGCAGAGCTTGAATTGTGGCAGGAAATCGCGCGAAGGTCGGGGTTCTCATATCATTATCGGGAGATGCACAGCATTACGGAGACACTTCAGGCACTTGCTGGAGACGAGCTTGATTTTGCTCTGGCCACCATGACAATCACCAGCAAGCGTTCCCGGTTGGTAGTGTTTTCATTCCCATACTTTGTGTCCGGGCAGGCCATTCTGGTTAATGCAAAGGAGATGGCGCCCATATCGGTTTTGCTCGAAGTCCTGTGCTCCCCTGCGATTATCGAGGCGTTCCTGGCCCTGCTGTTGCTTATTCTGGTCTATGGGCATATTCTTTGGCTGGCCGAGCGCGGAAAAAATCCGCTGATAAACAAACGGTACTTTCCAGGCGTCTTCGAGGCCATGTGGTGCGCTTTTGCGATCAAAAGCACTATAGGCTTCGGTGATGTGGTGCCGCATAAATGGACGGCCAGGGTGATAGCGGTTCCGATCTGGCTCTCGGGAATACTCATCGCTTCAGTGATTAGCGCCCAGTTGATTTCCGCTTTCGTTGCCGACAGAATCAAACCGGAGTACACGATTTCCAATTATCGTGATCTGAGGGATAAGAAGGTGGCAGTGGTTGAAGAATCGACCGGCATGATTGCTGTTGCTGATATTGGAGTCAAAGACCTGGTCCATGTCATGTCCACAGATGAAGGGTATCGGAAGCTTCTTGATCACGAAGCCGATGCGTTCGTTTTTGATTATCCCCATCTCGCGTATGAAACCGAAAAATTGAAAGCCGCGGGACATCGCGTGATGATAGCAGGGATGCCTTTCACCCAGGAGTTCTACGCAATACCTATGAGCACTCGGCTCGCCGCCCGTGAACCCGGCCTTATGGGGGAAATAAACGCCGCCATTCTTCAAATGCATGATGATAAGTACATCGATCGTTGGCGACAGAAATGGATCTCGGTTTTGGCCCGCTAACAGCTTCTTTGCCGGTTCACACGGTTTTTGCGCCGCCTCCGCTTTGATCAGGACATTTCTCGAAACATGAATTACTCATGTTTATGCATTCTTCTATCTTTTGGCCCATCCGGTTTACAGCTTCATCATTCGCCATAATTTTAGCTGCATCGAAAAAAATTATGGCAAAACTCGCCAAGGCTTGCGGGCGTACTGATAGTGTTCCACAACCACGAGGACACTACAATCGACTTGTCGCACATGGAGGCAGGTGTCGAACTGGCCCAATTTTATGTGACCGAGGCGCCGAGGCTCTATCACTCAGTCATTTGCGACCCCAAACTCGAACCGGCGGAAAGGCTGGTTATTTGCAGCATGCGACCTTGTGAGGCACACTGCAGTCCGCCTCGACGTTCAGCACCCACCCCGCTTGGGTACTGTACGCCACGGTGGTGCCCAGATCACCTGAAGACAACGTCCACCCTCCGCAAGTGAAGTAATAATTCGCCTCCGGAACAGACTGAGACGCCCCAGCCTCTTGGCACATAACCTGAGTCCCATCGAATACACAGTTGTGTAGTACCGGCTGCACCCACTGTTGCGCGCCATTAGTTGAAGTACCGGCCGTGATGTAAAATTCATCCACTGTGCACATATGCGCGCCGGTGCCATATGCGGCGATGCATTGTTGGTTCATGCCTCCGGCCTGCCCGGGGCGGGCTCCCCCGGTAATCTGCGTGCTCGAAGGCCCTACGTACTTTGTAATCGCAGTTTGGCCGAATGCATCCATACCGTAAAAAGAAATCAAACAAACAACTGCCGCCAACAATGTGAGCTTTTTCATGTTCAACACTCCTCCTGATGTAGGTTTTGCAGTGACGTAACCCTTTTGAGCTTAACGACTTTTGGGGGCAGATAACAAGCAAAGAATATATCACACGTCCGGCCTTCTTTGAGCATATTGACGTGAATGACGATCTCTCTTGCTTCCGAAGCATTTTCTACCTTGAGAAGGCGCTCGATCATCATGGGTCGCGGTAATGGACCCGCTAAAATGGTGAGAGCCGGGAAGGAAGGCGCCACAACGGGTCCTATTCACGGCTCTCTGAAAAAAAGGTGGAGGTTATCCGCCAACGGTGCAATCGGAGCAACACGCGCCTCACTTAAAGAGATAAATAGTCGATACTGGGGTTTAAATAAAACCCACAGCCGCCGTCGGTCCTGATGAATAAAACCTGGGAACTCTTGATTTCATATCACATGCATGGATGGAAATCTTTGGATGCGCCGCGATCCGGCTGCTTGGCCGGCGCGAGGACTGAGGAAGATGGGGCTGTGTTGCTTGGTTGGTCAGTCAACCCGCATGGCTTTTCTCGGGCTTTCATAATTTACACCTCGGGGCACGCGTTCCCAGACCAGGCTGACAACCCCTTGGACGCCTCCGAGAAGCAAAGGACCCTCCAAGGTCAGATACTTCCCATCGAACTCGAAATGGCGTCGCTGATCCGTCCCCACCCAGTTGGGGAGGAGGGCGGCCTCGATGTGGTGCACGATGGCATGTTCGTCGGGATTGACTGAATAGGTCCCATAGTAGGCGGTATATCCGCCGAACGCTGCCCGTACTTCGCCCTCGGACGCGGCAAGGGGGTCATCCGAGGCAAACCCGTGACGGTTGGGGTTCATGACTTGTACGGCCATACGACCGTCCGGTTCATAGATGAGCCTTCCCTGGGCATCCTTTCCGAATGGGTAAGCGGTCTGCCCTCTTGAGTCCCGAATCTGGAAGGATACGAGTTTCCAGGAACCGGCCAGTTCGGGCATAGTTTCCGCTTCCATTGTGTGAATCCTTCCCCTCGTTGCATCCGCGTTCCTTTCGCAAGGGCCGGGACTTATGCCGGCGCAGCCGTCGATGCACAGGATAATGAGCGCGCACAACACCAGGCAGAGTCTTTTCATTTTGATTGTCTCAAGAAGGTAGTGCCCCCGGCGTGACTCGAACACGCGGCACCGAGATTAGGAATCTCGTGCTCTATCCACCTGAGCTACGGGGGCATAAAAGTGATGCGGCTCCAAGACGCCGCTGACCGTGCAGTTACTGAGAGCGGTCCGCTGAAGCCGTGGAAGAGTTTTAAACCAATCCCCGCTTTTTTGCAAGCCGTCGCTGTGACTTGTAATCGCTTCACCCGATCCGGCCCGTTTTCATGCCGAAGTTACCGGGTTAAATCAGCCCAACCTCCGCCTCTCCGGCTGCCGGCAACCCTTCACAATCCTTTTTGCTCCTTCCGGAGTCTTCACTCATTCAATAGACCTTATCCACCAGGGTTTTTCAGGATTGAGAAGATTTCCATTGCACCGGCAAGCAGTTCGTCAACGATTGCGCCGGGTTCCAGGAGCCCGTTGACGCTCGGAACGTTTTCTTCCGGGCCGGAGGGCTCGCATGCAGATTTGAAATTTCGTAACCGTTCACCACACTTGAGCAGCTAAGTTCCTTCCATTTGGCCATCGTAGATACACCTCATTTCCTAAACACCCGAAACTCCTTGCCACACTCCACACACTCCTTCTCAAAAATCTTTACCGTCGGGACTCCGAGAGTCCTGCCCACCCATGCGACGACGTTGGTAAATGATAGCTTGGATTTCACATTCTCGCTTCCACATGCTGGACACTCCGCTTTTATTCGTGGATCTTGAATCATCATGACTTGACCTCCCTTTTGTTGAGTGACG